>Ga0268276_1000081_pt1 | contig 104255 bp, 104 predicted proteins | sample saktaG_4_FD_190145 | JGI IMG/M metagenome (GOLD analysis project Ga0268276, IMG submission 190145) | Saline water microbial communities from Sakinaw Lake, British Columbia, Canada - sak_2010_1_5_45m | ecosystem: Environmental > Aquatic > Non-marine Saline and Alkaline > Saline ... | reverse complement strand
AATCAAGAAGCCGCTGCACAACAGGTATTTCAATACCCTGCCTGCCATGCGGCAGGCAGTCAAGCGCTTCCTCAAGAAGGATTTTCTGATGCCTAAGATGTTTACTTATTTATGTCCCTAGCTATTAGCAATTGCACCCTGCACATTTTTGCTCATTTGCAACTTCTTTTTTAATCTTTTCTCCCATAAACAGAGAAGAGGTTGAATATGGGGCATATGTATTTTGCATGGCATGATTGCGATGCGCTTAGCCCTACGTTTGGCAAGATTTTTGCGTCTTAATTGGTTCTTGTGACTTTGGCAAATTGCAGGAACCACTGGAAACAAGCCTGGAGAAAAGTTTTTTCGGCGAGCCTGGCTTGTATTGGAAGAATATCGATTAGAAATCAATTAGAAGGAAAAAAATGGTGGGAAAAATGTCACAAGTAAAAGTGTTTGCAAGAAAAGCGAAATCAATCGCGCGGTCAGCACGCGACCTGTTCTTCGGGATCAAGACCCGCAGGGAGGACTTTGGCGGATATCTTCCGATGAACTCGCGCATGCAGCCAGTCCGCGAGGCACTACCATCTGTAGTGATAGAGGGGGGCAGGAAATTCACGAGGTACGACTATGAACCGGTTCGCCGTGCTCGCCCCGGGGTTTGAGCACCTAAGCTACCCGCTGGACAGGCACAATGCCGCAGAAGGGTTTTCCTTTGCAGAGCGAAGCGAGCAGTTCAGCTTCTCCCGTGCGCAGTCAGAGCCGCATGCTCAGATGGCGCTTGTTTCAGCCGAGGGCCTGTCTGAGCATGCATCAGAGCCTGTGGGCTATGTGTGCGGGGAACATGGGGAAATATTCGTGGTATGCCGGACATCAGGCAAGGCAGCAGCGTCGCTAGCCGCTGACGAGCGCACAGCATTTTCCCATGCTGTTGTGAAAAGGCTCGCGTCGCTTCACTCTCAGGGGTTTGGCTGCGGAGGCTTGTCGCCTGATGCAGTGGAATTTTCCGGAAGGGAGGTCAAGCTTCTCAACCCGTCGTCAGTGTTTGCGCTGATGGACGGCGACTCAATCTACTACGAGGCAGTCTCAACCCTGCGCGCGCTTGTCTCGGCAGGCATGGCAAAAGAAGGGGAGCTTCCGAAGCTTGCTTCAGCCTATTTGTCGCACTCGCCAGTTGGCAGGCATGAAATTTCCGAGCACCTGAAGAAAAAGAAAGTGCGCGCGCCTCCAGCTCAGGCGCTTGCCGACGCGGCGAAAAGGTTCGTCCCTTACTTTTAGCCCAAGCGCGCTTGCCCCATTGGCTCCTAGCTGCACCTTATGGTGAGCGGCTTGCCGACCTGCCTCTTGGTTATCTGCTGGTTGTCAATGTATTCGGTGTACTCGAAACCGAAGTCGTTCATCACCGTCATGCCTGCGCCTGACGCGCTGCATATTGATGATGCCGCCCTCAACGCCACTCCGCTTGACGAGCCTGCAAGGTAGAAGTCTATGTCCCTGTTCGCAGGCACGCTCGGGAATGCCGTCTGATAGGCAAAGTATTTCTCCTCGCCTGGGGCAAGATAATAGTAATCGCTTATGTTGGACAACGCGCTTATGATAACCTGGCTTATGCTCTGGCCCCCCGCTCCCAGCACCTTGGTTATCCTTATTGGGTATGCGCCGCTGTTCCTCACGCGCAGGTAGGGCGTGGTGATGGTGGCCGAGTAATACTTCGCGTCCCATTCCGTTATCGATATCGGGGATGCACCCTGCCAGTATGCCCTGCTCTGCGTGATTTGGGCGTCGGACGCCATGCCCGGGAAGAAGCCGAGCAGCGCAACCGAGACTAGGGCTACTATTAGGACTACAGCAAGAAGAACCAGATACTCTGTTGCTCCCTGCGCGCGCATTACCATGCAGTTGCTTTTGCAGCAAAAGTTATATTCCCTCACACGCGCTCGACTTTCGTGCTTTCGCCCTTTGCCTTGTCGCGCTCCAGGCGGAAGACTGCGCCCTCTGCAGACTCGCCAAGCGCAGGGTCGTGCGTGATTACGAATGTCTGTTCCACAATGGTGGGTATTTTGTGGTTTATTGCCTCTGAGAGAAGCGCAACCGCTTCCGCGTCCAGGTTGTGCGTGGGCTCGTCCAGTATGAGCCAGCCAATGTCTGGCGTGAGCACAGTGGCAAAGGCAATGCGGAGCGCAAGGCACAGGCAGGCGCGCTCGCCTCCTGATGCCACGCTGTCAACCCCGCGCCATTCCCCTTCCTTGTGCATGAGCAGCCTGTAGTCCTTTTCATCAGCTTCCAGCTTTACCCCGCTGTAATCTGCATAAGGGTAAATCGCAGGCCAGACTTCGAGCAATGCCTGGTTTATCTCGTCCACAAGCTGCGAGCGAAGCTCGGATTGCGCTGTAGCAAGGCTGTTTTTGTAAATCGCCATCTCTGATGCGGCATCTGCGTATTTCTGCGCGATTTCCGCCTTCTTTTTCATGTCCTTCAGCTCGGCTTCCAGTACAGCGCGGAGTTCGCTTATCAGCTTAAGCTGCTTTTCCTCGCCCAAAAAGTCAGACTCTGCGCGCGCAAGCTCCACTGACAGCTCTTCTGCCGCTTTTCGCGCAGTTTCATATTTTTCCTCGTCAAATGAAAGCGCGGCAAGCGCAGATTGCGCCTCTGACAGATTTTTCTTCGCAGCTTCAAAATCGGAAAATAGCTTTTCAGTGCGCACTGTTTCCTCATGCTGCTTGCGCGCCTGCTCAAGCTGCTTTTCAGATTGCGCAATGGCGTCCTCGCCTGATTTTGCCTTTGCCTCAAGCGCAGCGGCTTGTTCCTGCGCTGTTTTTTTCTTAGCCTCAAGCAGCTTGGCATCAGCAACGTCAGTTTTCATCCTTTCCACTTGCGCTGTGCACAATCTAAGCTCGGCTACTGTTTTTTCAAGCGCGGCAATCTCGGATTTTTTCTTGGCAATTTCCTTTGCCTGTGCATCTGCCTTGCCCTTTTTCTCTCCCGCGCCTGCCTTTTTGCCTTCTGACAGCTCCTCTGCCTTGCCATGGGCAAGCGCGGAATCGCAGACCGGGCACTTGGCAGAAGCGCCGTGCAGCGTGTGCACCGCTTTTTCCAGCTCCTCAGCCTCTGCAATGAGCTGCGCGCGGCTTGAGGCAAGCGCTTCAGCCTCGGCTTTCAGCGCAGCAACTTCTCCATCAAGCTGTTTTTCACCCTTGCCGCCTGAAAGCGCGGCCATCTTCTTTCCAAGCTCAGCTTTTTTCTTTTCCGCCGAAGCAGCAAGCTCCAATGACTTTTGAAGGACTGCCAACTCGGTTTTTGAGGATGAAATCTCGGATTGCAGCTTTTTTGCAGCGGCTTTTGCTCCGGACACCTCTGCCTCAAGCGCTTTCCTTGCCGCGGCAAGCCTTTCTGCCTCTCCCTCTGATGGCTTTGGCTTTCCTTCTGCCTCCCTTGCCATCCTCTGCACGCTGCCAGAGAGCGAGTCGCACTCGCTTTTCCTTTTGCGCCACTCGCTTCCAACCTTGCCAAGCGCTGATAGGGAGCCTGATGCTGCCTTGTGCTGCTGCGCAAGCTCACTTTTCTTTTTGCCAAGCTCTGCGCACGCAGCAGACAGCTTTTTCTCCTGTTCCTGCTGTTCTTTTGCCTTCCTTGCCGCCTCTTCAGCTTTTTTTGGGTCTGCCTCAGCGCGCAAAAGCTCGGATTGTTCGGAGAGCTTGCCTGAGACTGCTTGCGCTGCTTCGCGAGCAGCGTCAAAGTCGCCAAGCCCTAAAAGCCAGTCTATCTCAGTCTTCCTGTTTCTGGGCGTAAGCGAAAGAAGATGGTCCATCCTGTTTTGCTCCGAGTAGATTGCGCGCGTGAAAAGCTCATAGTCCACGCCCAGTATGGACGTGACATGGTCAGTGACTAGCTTGGCGCCCTTCTGCACCAGCTTTCCATCGACACGGACTTCAGCCTCGGAGGTTTTCTTGCCCACCTTTCGGGAAACAACGTATTTTTTCCCCTGCCTGTCAAACGAAAGCGACACAGTGGCATTGTCAGCGCCAGAGGCAATGTTCACCACGGATTCTGTGGACTGGTCGCGCCTGCTCATTTTCGGGAACGTGCCGTAAAGTGCAAAGCAAAGCGCGTCAAGCACTGAGGATTTGCCCGAGCCCATCCTGCCAATCAGCACATTTGTTCCCTTGCCAAAGCTGAACGCTGAGGAAGAGTGCGACTTCCAGTTCTCAAGCGTCATGCCGGTTATCATGCAAGCCTCCCGCATGGATTTGGCAGGCAAACTATAATTAGGCTTAGGGGAGGTGCGGAGGACTAGAATATCTCTTCAAGGCTGGTGCAGCGCGCCTTGTAGCACTCAATGTGCTTGCGGTGGCGCATGAAAAAGCGGTCGGCCATTGCCTCTCCCAAGTCGTCCACTATGATGACGGACTTTGTCTTAGTGGGGTAGGTGGAAAGGCGGCTTTTCTTCAGGTCGTAGTAGAACATGCGCTTTATCCTGTTGTAGTCGCGCAGCTTTGTCTTGAGGTCATAGAAGTAAATGATCATGTAACTATAGTTACAACTAACGAATAAAAACCCTTCGCGCGCCACGCCAGGCATCAGGCTTCCAGCGCCCTCTTCAGCTCATCAATCAAGTCATCCGCATCCTCTGCGCCCACACACAGCCTGATGAGGCTGGAAGATATTTTCGCCTTTTTCCTGCCCTCTTCCCCCTGCTGCTGGTGCGTGCTGATTGTCGGGATGACTGCAACTGACTTTATCCTGCCCAAATCCGTTGCGCAGAAGACCAACTCCAGATTGTCCAGTACTTTCCTTGCCTGCGCATGGCCTCCCTTCACCTCGAATGAAAGCAAATGCCCATATCGATTCTCGCCCGAGTCCACAAGCTTCATGTATTTCTTTGCGGTTTCGTGCTGCGGGTGCGACGCAAGCCCAGGGTAATTCACCCTCTCCACGCCAGCATGCCCCTCCAAAAACTCAGCCACGCGCTGCGCATTCTGGCTCAAAAGGTCCATGGTGCCCTTAAGCACGCGCAAACAGTCCATTGTCCTTGCAGCATTGTCAGGCGAAATGCACGCGCCGCCGTCGCGAAGCGGCCAGAGCTTCACATAGCCTGCAAAATCGCGCTTTGCCTCGTCTGAAATTGCGCCCGATACAATGTTTTTCCTGCTCACAAGCGCACCGCCAACCGCCCTGCCGTTCCAGGTCATGGACTTGGTAAGCGAATGGACCACAATGTCCGAGCCGTGCTCAAGCGGCCTGCAAAGTGCAGGCGTGGAAAGCGTGGAGTCGCTGATAAGCGGCGCTCCTGCGGCATGCGCAAGCCTTGCCACTCCTTCAATGTCAAAAAGGCAAATGCCAGGGTTTGACGGTATTTCGCCGTAGACAAAGCGCGTGTCAGAGTCTATCTTGCTTGCCCACTCGTCAAGGTTGCCAGGCTCCTCCACCCATCTCACTTCCACTCCCCGCTCCTTTGCAAACCTTTCCGAGAAAAGCTGGAACGTGCCGCCATAGACTTGTGCCATGGACACGATGTTTTTCTTGCCTGGCTTTTCATCCGACAGAAACGGTTCTGCAGCAGCCTTTATCGCAGCCATGCCTGACGAGGTGCAGCACGTGCTTGCCTTGGTGCCAGTGCCATATGCCTCCAGCATGGAAAGCATGAGCTCAAGATAGCCAATGGTGGGGTTTGCAATCCTCGAATAAACCCAAGCCGGGATTTTATAGGCCAGTGCGGCCTCCAGGCAATCAGAATCCTTGAATGCCTGCGAAGTTGAGGTATAAACAGGCTCTATTATCGCTCCTTGGTTGTTGGCAATCGCCTCGTGCTTTGTGTAGGCGCCATGCACGCACATGGTGGAGAACTTCTTTGCGCGCATCCCGTCAATTTCCTTTTCCCACACACGCTGCCTTGATTTCACTTCTTCCACTACTGCATCAAGCGCCATTCCTACACCTCTTGAGCGACAAATTGGCAGGCAAGTGATAAAATGATTTGTGAAAAGCTCACGCTATCCAAAAACAAAACGGAAAAGAAAGCTACAGCCTGTCCACGGAAACTATTTCCACGCTTGCGACGTTGGACAGCTTGCCGGCCTTCTCCTCAAGCGCGTCCGAGCCGCCCACGCCGTCCTCGACAACAAATGTGAGCGAAAGCGCCACAATGCCGAATGCCACTGGCTGCTCCTCCATTTTGTAAGGCTTGAGGGCCTCCACAGCATCCTTTTTCAACTGGTCGAACTTTGCCATGTCCTCAGGCATTATCTTCATTACAACTGCCACTTGTCCCATAAAAACACCCAAAAAAGAGCTTATGGCCCTTGCTTGCTGCACGCCTTGCACACATAGGGCAGGGAAATCTGCCTGCAGTGCCTACAGCGCACAATCTTCTCCCCGCACGACGCGCAGGGAAACTCGGAAAACTCGCTGGTCTGCTTTCCGCATGTGACACAGTTTTTCAGCATAATCATTCACCTTCTGGTACGGGGTTTAGAGGGCAATACGCTTAAAAGGCTAGGGGAAAGCCTGCCCCTGGAATATAATTGTTTTGTGCAATTATTGATGCGGTTTGGCATGGAATTCAACATCGCGCCCATTGACTCGGCATGGCGAGGCCTGTGCAAGCTCCTTTTCGGCAGGGACGTGGGCGGCCTCCAGAAATTCGAGCCCTACTTAAAAGAGGCAATGGCACCCTACCTGATAGCAAAAAGCAGCATTTCTGGCAATAGCGTTTTCCTCTCCAACACGCTTTACTCCAAAAGCGCGCGCTTCGTCTCTCCCGGTGAAATATCCTTCCTCCCAGCCTCGAAATTCAGCCTGAATGACATAAAGGACATTGACTCGCTTTTCCGCGCAGCCGAGGAAAACACCGCATACTGCGGCAACAAGGTATTCGGCAAGAACGCCAATGCCGACTATGTGGACAATGCCCTCAATTGCATAGACGTATACCATTCCCACAATGTGCGCAATGTGAAAAAGGGCGCATACCTCTCCTATGTGCGCGAGTCAGAGTGCGTTTTCGGCATCCCGGCATTCCCCAAGATAAACTACTCCATGCGCTGTCATGAAGGCATAAACGTGAACAGGCTTTTCGAGTCGTTCTACATCACGCACTCGTCCGACATGTACTATTCATTCAACTGCACCAACTGTGCCGACGTGATTTTCGGCTACAACCTGCGCGGCAAGAGGCACGTGATAGGCAACATAGAGCTTTCGAAGGACAAATACCTCTTCCTCAAGCAGAAGCTGACTGGCGAAATCGCGGACGAGCTTGAGAAAAAGGGGCGCGCGCGCTCAACATCGGACATTGCAAGGATGGCTGCGAAGGAAAAGGACTCCGAAGGGGACATAAAGTTCATCCCCACTCTCCCGGCGCCCAAGGCAGTGGACAAGGCATTCACCGAAACAATGAAGATAGTGCTTGGCAAGGAAAGGGCGCCCATCGCGGATTTTGTCCCCTACTTGCAGGAGCGCACCATGCCGATAATGAAGGTTAAAGGAAGGTTCGGCACCTGGGCGTTCAACTCCGGGTGGCCCCTTGTGAAGGAAATCCCCCCTAGCTGGCTCTGCACGCTTGACGAGGCAATGCGCCAGGACAAGCCTGTCGTTTCCGAGGCTGACTTGTCATTGCCTCTTGAAAAGCTGGAGGCAATAGTCTCCAAGAACGCCGTGTCCACCCTAGACTTCGTAGACGGACAGTGCCGCGATTACGTCGAGGTTTCACAAGTCATCGATTCCAGCGAGGTGTACTCTTCCTGGGACACCACTACGTCTCAGCGCTCGGCATGCTCGGACGGCGTCATCCAGTCCAAGTACATATTTGGCTGCTCCCTTCGCCAGCTTGACTCGGAGTTTTCGGTGAAAAGCTGCGACATCACGGTGTGCAAGCGCTGCTTTGAGATAGACAACTGCACGAACTGCAGCAACTGCTATTTCTCGCACAACCTTGAAGGCTGCGAGGAGTGCATATTCTGCTCCAATGTGAAAGGAATGCGCTACGCTGTCCTTAACCAGCCGCTTGCGCGCGAGGAATATGCGCGCATAAAGAAGATGGTGTTTGACTATGTCAACACTGAGCTTGACAAAAAGAAAAAATGCGGGCGCTCCATATTCGCGCTTGGCGGGAAGAAACCCTAAATCCCGGCCTGCTTCCTCAGCTCATCCGCCTTGTCCGTTCTCTCCCATGTGAACTCGGGCTCCTCGCGGCCAAAATGCCCGTAGGCAGCGGTTTTTTTGTAAATGGGGCGCAAGAGCTTCAGGTGCGCGATGATTTCCGCGGGCTTCAATGGGAATATTCTCTCCACAAGCTGCTCAAGCTTGTCATCAGGCATCTTGCCGGTGCCAAAAGTGTCCACGTAAACAGAAGTGGGCTTTGCAATGCCAATGCAATACGAAATCTGAACCTCGCAGCGCGAGGCAAGCTTGGCTGCCACCAGGTTTTTCGCAATGTAGCGCGCCATGTAGGCCGCGGACCTGTCCACTTTCGACGGGTCCTTGCCAGAGAAGCACCCGCCCCCATGTCTTCCCGCGCCGCCGTATGTATCCACGATGATTTTCCTGCCGGTAACGCCAGTGTCTCCCTCTGGGCCGCCTGTCACGAAAATGCCGGTTCCGTTGACAAAATAACTGGTCTTCTCATCCAGCCACTTGCCGCACGCGGGCTTCACCACCTTTTCTATGACTTCCTTCTTCACAGTTTCCTCGGGGACAGCCCCGTCGTGCTGCGCAGCCACCACCACGGTTGCAACGCGCTTGGGCACGCCATCGGCATACTCCACAGATACCTGGCTCTTGCCGTCCGGCCTCAGCCACAGCAAAGCCTTGCTTTTCCTTGCCTCGGACAATCTGCGCGTTATTGCGTGTGCAAGCATGATGGGCAGCGGCATGAGCTGCGGAGTCTCGTCGCAGGCAAAGCCGAACACCATCCCCTGGTCCCCCGCCCCCTGCTCATGCCTGTCAGCATCCACGCCGACCGCTATGTCTCGTGACTGCTCGTGGATGGCAGTGAGCACGCCGCAGTCCTTGGAGTCAATCCCATACTCCGGGTTAACGTAGCCAATCCCGGCAAGCGTTTCCCTCACCACCTTCTGAACGTCGACATACGTGTTCGTGGTAACCTCACCTGCCACAATCACAGTGCCAGTGGTTACAAGCGTCTCCACTGCCACCCTGCTTTTTGGATCGTCCTTCAGCATGGCATCAAGTATGGCATCTGACACCTGATCGCAAATCTTGTCAGGGTGCCCCTCTGTAACCGACTCTGAAGAGAATATCCTGATAGCCATAAGCCTCACCAAAGCAGATTTCCAGAAGCCGGATTATAAACAGTGCTGCTCGTTTTATTCAAATAGGAATATCTTCCACATTCAGTCTAGTCCAGGTGCCCTGCAAGCACCGAGTTCCTCTGGCGCGCGTACTCGTTTATGCTGTCCACAAGCATGAACGCGCCGCTGAGGGAAACTTCGCGCTTCCACTCCTTGCAAGCCTTCACCTTCTTCATTTTCCCACCTTCTTCCCACAAAAAGTGGGCAGGGAACGCGCTTAAAGCTTCCGCTTCAGGTGGGACAACGGAAAAAAAGAGCATCAGCACATGCTTTCCGGGGCAGCCATCCGCTGCCTCTGGAATTCGCTGAGCCTGCGTATCACGTCTATCCTGTCTGGGACGTCTGGCTTCTCGCCAAGCACCCTCTTGGTGCGCTCGGCAAGCTCAAACACCTTTTTATCTGTCTCATAGCCGTTTTTCGGCACTCTCTTCAGCGACGTTTCCACGCTTTTGGCTATGCATGCCATCTTACACGGGTCGCTTCCCGCCCCATAAGGCATGCCAAATCTTGGGGCTCCCACTTCCAGCCTCAGCACCCTGCGCTCGGCAATCTTAAGTTCATCACCTGCCGACCTTTTCACCAGTGTTTTTGTAATCATATTCCCACCTTTTTCCCATTTTCCCATATTAGTGGGCAAAGGTTTTATAAAGCCTGCGGCAAGGGGCGGCAATAGACAGGAAAAAAGAGGGAAAAACGCAGCATTTATCTTGGCATGGGCTTCATCTTCATTCCATCTATCCTAGCATCGCGTATTATGCCTATTGCGGTAGCCCGATCCCCCCTAAAGCACCGGCCCATGACGTGCTTTTCAAGCGCATCCGTGACGTTTTTAACTGCGGAAGAATTGAATCCGTCGACCCGCCCAAGTATTTCGTTAACTCCCCGACGGTTTTTAACGTAAGGAATCTGCTTTATTATGACGGTATCCGTAAGCGGCTTTCTAAACTTCATATAAACACCTGCAGTAATAGTTAAATACCATATTTTAAACCTTTCTGCAACACAGGCGGCTCAGACCTGCGCAATCTCCACTTTGGTCGCGACTCGTTCCTTCAGAAGAAGCTCCTTTATCGCCGAGGGCTTGGTTTTGCACTTGGACAGGTCCACGGTTGCGCGCCACTGCGCGCTTCTTCCCCTGTCAGAGGCAATGGATTCTGACTGCACCAAATCCACGCCTGACTTTGCAAGAAGCACCAGCAGGAGGGAAAGCGAGCCTGGCGCGTCGGAAAGCGCCACAATCACCCGGTATAGCTTGTCGCCTGCAGAGGCGAACGGAAGAAGCATGAGCGAGTTTTTCGATGTGTCAAGCGAAAGGAGCACGTTGCTGTTCTCCTTGAGGTTCAGCACCTCGCGGTAGGCGACAGGGATGATGAGCCTTCCCTTTTCATCAATGCGCGCAATCTGGCTAGAAGACATTTTCCCACGTGGGAAAACCGTGGGTGCCGAAACTTAATAAGGGTTTAGTCTTCTAATCCTCCCGCCCTCGTAGTATAACTTGGATAGAATGCAAGCTTGCGGAGCTTGAGATCCGCGTTCAAATCGCGGCGAGGGCGCTCGCCACCGTCCGCCCAAACCAAAATCGCGGCGATGTGCTTTTTCCTTCGGAAAAGGCATCAGATGTGCAACGGCGAACCGTTGCACAATTGTCGAGCAGAGCTCGACAAGTCATCGAGCGTAGCTCGATGCTGAGGGCGTTTTATTCCAAAATATCCAGAAAAAAGGTGAAAACATGAAAAGAGGAAAACGTTCTGCAAGCGGCACGAGGCAATCAAGAAAGCGGGCTAAATCCAACTGAGGATTTGGCCCGAATTTGAGCACCCACTTTTTGCGAAGCAAAAAGGGGCTCCTTTTTCGCTGCGGCGAAAAAGAGCGAAGCTCAAATCCAAGCGCAAAGAGCAACTGATGTTTCCTGCTGGCTCTTTTTTTTCCAACTACGCTTATCGCCGAAGGGATGCTTTATTAATTTTCGACCCGAAGTTTGGCACTGCGACCAGAAGCAGCCAGAGTGATCCCATGGCAGACGTCAACATCGTGAACTTCAAGATAGGCGGGCCGGCAGGCTCAGGGGTTGCGACAGTTGGCCTGCTCTTCTCAAAATGCCTGCAGCGCGCGGGCTTAAGCGTGTTTGGCACGAACGACTACCCCTCGCTCATCAAGGGCGGGCACAATACCTACGCAGTGTCCGCATCAAACCGCCCGATCTCCTCGCTTGTGGGCAAGACGGACATATTGGTGGCGCTTGACAAGGCAACAGTGGAGCTCCACGCAGAGGAAATGTCTCCCAACGGGGCGGTCATCTACGACTCAGTCAAAGTGGCAAACGCAGAGGAGATTGCAAAGCGCAAGGACATATTGTTCGTGGGCGCGCCGTTTTCCGAAATGGCGTCAAAGGCAGGCGGCGAGATAATGCTCAACACCGTGATGGCAGGCGCGGCATTCGGCATACTTGACGTGGACTTCAACATGGTGGAAAGCCTCATGCGCCACGTCTGGAAGAGGAAAGGCCAGGCAGTTGTGGATGCGAACACGGCAGCGGCAAAGGCAGGCTACGAATTTTCCAAGGGCAAGGTGAACGGCTCATTCAAGGCGAAAATACAGTTCATAAAGCGCGACAAGACAATTTTCATCAACGGCAACGAGGCATGCGTGGCAGGCGCGCTTCGCGCAGGCTGCAAGTTCGTGGCAGAATACCCCATGAGCCCCTCCTCCTCAATATTGCACCTCATGGCAGGCCATGAAATGGACTATGGCGTGATCGTGAAGCAGACTGAGGACGAGATTGCCGCAATGAACATGATAGCAGGCGCGGCATTCGCAGGTGCGCGCGCAATGACTGCCACGTCCGGCGGCGGCTTTTCGCTCATGGCAGAAGGATTCGGGCTTGCAGGGATTGCCGAAGTGCCCTGCGTGATTTTCGAGTCGCAGCGTGCAGGCCCCTCCACCGGGCTTCCAACCTACACTGAGCAGGCAGACCTGCGCTTTGTGCTGCACGCCTCGCAAGGCGAATTCCCCCGCGTGGTGGTGGCGCCTGGCGACGCCGAGGAATGCTTCATTGAAAGCTTCAATGCATTCAACATCGCGGAAAAGGTGCAAACGCCCGTAGTGGTGCTCATAGACAAGTACCTGTCAGAAAGCTCAGTCACCTGCGAGGACCCCCGCAGATTCCAGCTGGTTGTGGATCGCGGCAAGCTCCAGACAGACTCGCAGATGGAAACCGCCCAGGATTTCAAAAGGTACCTTCTCTCCAAGGACGGAATGTCCCCCCGATGCATACCTGGGCAGAAGAACGGCATGCACGTCTGCTCAAGCTACGAGCATGACGAAACAGGCTTCACATCTGAGGACCCGCAGATGAGAGTCTCGCAGATTGGCAAGCGGGAAAAGAAGCTTGATGCCATACCGGAATCAATAATCGCGCCCTCGTTCCACGGAGCCTCGGAAAGCGAGGCTGAGATACTCATAGTGTGCTGGGGTTCCACAAAAGGGCCTGCGCTCGAGGCGCTGATGATGCTTGGGGCAAAGGGCGCAAAAGCCAGGATAATGCACATCCGCTATGCCTCTCCGCTTCCGGTCGGGGCAATCCTCGCGGCGCTCCAGTCAGCAAAGAACACAATCATCATCGAGGGCAACTCAGAGGCGCAGATGCGCTCGCTCATACTCCAGAAGACAGGATATCACATAGAGAAGACCTATCTCCGCTATGACGGGCGGCCTTTCACGCCAAAGGAAATCGCCGGCCACGTCATCAAGCTTTTGGGGAAGTGATTGCCATGGCATCAATTGCAGAGTTGAACTCCGGGCATGCGCCCACCTGGTGCCCAGGCTGCGTGCTTCCAGGCTCATTTATCCAGAAAAACCCGTCTGTAGAAAAAATAGAAAACATCAAAACCGGCGACATGGTCTTAAGCAGCGATGGCAAATACCACAGAGTCACAGAGGTCTTTGCCCACCGCCACGAGGGAAAAATGTATAGGATACGGTCAAAATGCCTAGGCGAGGTCACGCTTACCGATGAGCATCCCGTCCTTTCAGTTGAAAGAAAGCACGCCAAAATGCACAACAAGGAATTCGAGTTGAAATGGGTGCGGGCTGACAAGCTGAAGAAAGGCGATTATGTTGCTTATCCCATATTGAAGGAAGAGGAAAATCTTGAAGAAATTGAATTGCCCGACCTGAAGAAAGGGATGGACCGCAAGAGCAAGCCATTCCCTGGCAAAGTTTCAGTTGACAAAGATTTCCTTCTTCTCTGTGGCTATTATCTAGCAGAAGGCCACGTCCACGCGCGCGAAGTGGCATTCACCTTCAATTCAAGAGAGCAGCAATTTGCCGAAGATGTTCGCAAAGCCGCCGAAAAGGTCTTCGGGCTGCCTGCCACTTCCAAAACAAGGCAGGTGAAGAATATAATCGAAGTCTTCATCTCGTCTTCCCAGCTGGCAAGGCATTTTGAGGGATGGTTTGGAACTGGGGCTGCCAAAAAGAAAATCCCCCGTTTCCTGATGCTGCTGCCAAAGGAAAAACAGAAATGGCTGATTCGCGGGATGTGGCGCGGCGATGGCTGGGTCGGAAAGGGGCGGGCAAATTACAAGACAGTTTCGCGCACTCTTGCCGAGCAGTTGAAAGTTCTTCTCATACGCAACCAAATCGTGCCTACGATTTCAGTCAACAAGGCATACGGAATGCACAAAGAGGCATATTCCATCCAGGTAATGAGCCGGCGCGATTTGACGGTTCTTTCCAACATTTTGGGGGTTGAAATTGAAATGCGCAAAGCAGGCAAACCCCCATCGAGCATACTGCTTACTGAGTTTGTTCTGACTCCCATAAGGGCAATTGAAACGTTCAATTACAACGGCATAGTGCATAACATGGAAGTAGCAGACGTTCATAGCTACGTGGGGGAGAACGCAGTGCTGCACAACTGCGGAGACTTTGGCATACTGATTTCACTGAAAGGCGCGCTTGCAAAGCTTGACATCCCCCCTGAGGACACGGTAGTGGTGTCCGGCGTGGGCTGCGGCAGCAAGCTCCCGCACTTCATCAAGACATACGGGTTTGAAGGCATACACGGGCGCAGCCTCCCTCCTGCAACCGGCATACACCTAGTGAACAACAGGCTGACCGTGATAGCAGTGGGCGGGGACGGCGACGGCTATGGGATAGGCATGGGCCACTTCATACACACAATGAGGCGCAACCTCAACTTCACCTACATAGTGCAGGACAACGAGATATACGGGCTGACAACAGGGCAGACGTCCCCAACCACGCGCAAGGGCACCAAGACAAAATCCACTCCTCGCGGCTCGATTGCGCAGGAGGTGCGCCCGCTTATGATGTCTCTTGCAGCCGGCGCGACATTCGTTGCGCGCGGCTTTGCAGGCGACGTGCCGCACCTCACCGACCTGATTGCGCAGGGAATAACCCACCGCGGAATTTCCCACATCGACGTCCTGCAGCCATGCGTGACATGGCGCAAGGACCTTCCTTACTCGGCTTACCAGGAGAAAGTGTACAAGCTTGAGGAGGAAAGCCACGACACGACCGACTTTGACGCTGCAATGAAAAAGGCAATGGAAACAGAGCGCTGGCCAATCGGCGTCTTCTACAAAATCCAAAAGCCGATTTACACGGACGAAATACCGTTCATCTCGGATTCCCCGCTCGTGGCGCACGACATACTGAACGTGGACATCTCAAAGTACATCGAGGAGTTCGAGTAGCTTCTTTTTCGCGCCGTTGCGCGGATTCCAAAAAAGTGCGGACACGCACTTTTTTATACTTTTACGCCGTATTTTGCGCGTAGGATAAAAAAGTTTTTCGCGCTGTTTTTTTGGTGCGGCTTTGGTAGGGGTGAATCAATGCCTGGTCAGATGCGCAGCTTCATGAAAGAGCATTACAAGCATTTCAATGCAGCCGTTGTGGTGGACGCATCGCAGGCATACTGCGATCTCGTTTCCTCAGGTGGCAAGATGATGGTCACGCTCGCCGGCGCCATGAGCACCGCGGAGCTTGGCAAATCCCTTGCGGAAATGATAAGGCAGGGAAAGGTGCACGCAATCACCTGCACGGGGGCAAACCTTGAGGAGGACGTTTTCAACCTCGTGGCAAACAAGCACTACAAGCGCGTGCCCCACTACAGGCAGCTTTCCCCGCAGGATGAATTGGAGCTTTGCAAGCAGGGCTACAACCGCGTGACTGACACATGCATCCCAGAAGACGAGGCAATGCGCCGCATTGAAAACCAGGTCCTCAAGCTCTGGAAAAAGGCAGAGCAGGAAGGCATTTCAAAATTCCCGCACGAGTACATTTACGACCTTCTCCTTTCAGGCGTTCTCAAAGAGCATTATGAAATCGACCCAAAGGACAGCTGGCTCCTTGCAGCCGCTGAAAAGGACCTGCCGCTCTTCGTGCCGGGTTGGGAGGACTCCACGCTTGGCAACATGTTCGTGTCCCAAGTGATAAAGGGCGGGATTTCCGGCTATGCCTGCCTGCAGCGCGGGGTGCAGTACATGGCACGGCTGGCTGACTGGTACAAGGAAACCGCGCCGAAGCACAAGATAGGATTTTTCCAGATAGGCGGCGGGATTGCAGGCGACTTCCCGATTTGCGTGGTGCCCCTTCTCATACAGGACCTCAAGCTTGAGAAAACACCGTTCTGGTCGTACTTCTGCCAAATCTCCGACTCAACGACAAGCTACGGCAGCTATTCAGGCGCAGTGCCCAACGAGAAAATCACGTGGGGCAAGCTTGAGACAACAACGCCGCGCTTCGTGATAGAGTCCGACGCCACCATAGTGGCCCCTCTCGTGTTCGCATACGTGCTGGACTGGTGAGCCGCGCTGCTGCTCTCCCATGTTCGGATAAACGCTGGACTGGTAGAAAATCAGAGCTTGGCAAGCTTTCCCATTGTCTCAGTGAAGATGCGCACTTCCTTCTCGGTATTGTACAAGTAGAGCGAAGCCCTCACCGCACCCTCTTTTGGCGTGCCAAGCGCCTCCATGGCGGGCTGCGCGCAGAAAACTCCTGAGCGCAGCGCGATTTTTGCCAGTGAATCAGCCATAAGCGCCACCTGGTGGGGCGCGACTCCTTTCAAGTTGAATGAAACAAGCGCGCAGCGTTTTGACGGGTCTGGGTTGCCGTAGATTGTGGAATTGGGGATAGAATTTATGGCATCAATGAGCGCGCGCGCCATCTTTTTCTCATGCTCCTCAATGTTTTCCATCCCAATCTTCGAAAGGTAGTCGCAAGCCGCGGCAAGGCCGATTGCACCTGCATAATTCTGTATGCCTGCCTCAAAGCGCTTTGGCGCGCCCTTCCACTTAACCTCGTTAAGGTGTACGGTTTCCACGGTTTCACCGCCCACAATGAAAGTGTCAAGCTTGTCAAACGCCTCCTTCTTGCCAACAAGGCAGCCAATGCCTGTCGGGCCGCACATCTTGTGGCCTGAGAATGCCAAAAAGTCAGCATTCAGCTTGTGGAAATCGATTTTTGCGTGCGGCACGCCCTGGGCAGCGTCGACAAGCACTATTGCGCCGGCATCATGCGCGGCTTTCACGATTTTCTCCAATGGCGCGCGCATGCCAGTGGTGTTTGTGGTGTGGTGGATTGCCACCAAAGCAGTGCTTTTGTCAATGAGCGAAAGCGAGCCCTCGTCAATTGTGCCGTCAGGCTGCACCCCAATCATGCCCATCTCCACAATGCCGCGCCTCTTCTGCTCCATTATTGGGAGAAGGAGGGAATGGTGCTCTAGGGGCGTGGTGACGATTTTCCTGCGCGTTGAATAATTCAGGGAACGGACAACAAGATTCAGCGCCTCAGTGGTGTTCTTGGTGAAAGCAAGCTGCTCTTTTCCAGCGCCTACAAAGCGCGCAATCCTCTCACGCGCAGCCTCGAACTTTTCCTCTGTCTTTTTGGCAAGTGTATGGTGCGACCTGCCGGCGCATGCCGATATCTGGAAGTAGTAGTTTGACTCAGCCTCAATAACCGAGCGCGGCTTGAGCGTTGTGCAGGCCGAGTCAAAGTAAACTGCTCCTGAGGACTGAATGACGGGAAAATCAGCGCGCAGCTTGTTTGCATCAAGCGCCATATTATCACTTTCCAAGCAGCTTCTGTATTTCCTTCTCTGCGTCATTTATTGCGCCCGGGCCTACAAAAGCCTTCCCATTCACGAAGAAGGTGGGCGTGCCGTAAATGCCAGACTCAGTGCACTCGTCAGTGTTTTTCTGGATATCTGCATCGTGCTTGCCTGACGCATAGCAAGAGTCGAACGAAGTGAGATTGAGGCTGCGTGCAATATCGTAAAGCGTAGCCGTGCCGTTCTCCACCACGTCCTGCTGATTGTCAAAGAGCGCAGCCCTGTATTCCCAGTGCCTGCCCTCGTCATTGGCACACAGCGCTGCGATTGCCGCCTCGCGCGAATACGGGTGCAAAGGAAGCGGGAAAGCCTTGTACACATAGCGCACACTGCCGCTGTACTTGTCTATTACGCCAAGCACACCTTCCTCGGCCGCTTTTGTGTACGGGCAGGTGTAGCAGCCAAACTCCACAAGCGTGACATTTGCATTCGGATTGCCTGCCGATATCCCGCCAAGCGAGGTCGGGGCTTTCAGGAAAAACTCGTTTTGTATGCCAGAATAGACGCAAAAGCCGCCCTCAAAGCCATTGCAGTTGCCGTATATTATGAAGTTGTATATCCCCTGTGCAGCGAAGAACAGCGAGGCGAAGAAAATGAGCGTGAAGAGAAGGGAAAACGCCTCGAAATGCCTGTTCACGAACGCAGCGCCGCCAGGCGACACCCTCATTATGCCCGACAGGCTTGCGGCTTTTATCTCCTCATCCAGGCCAGTGTCGCACGGGCGCAGCGTTGCCTTTTTCACAACGCAGTCAAGCGCGCGGCGCGCAAGAGGCCGGTACTTTGCCGAGAAGATGGAAAGGAAAAGAAAAACTGCAAGCGCTATGAAACAAAGCACATCTTCACTTCTTTTTATTCATCTGAGCGGAAGCTGCGCTTCCGCTTCTGGCAAAGCCCTGCTTTGCCATCGCATCCAATACTCTTTCCTTGGCAATCTCAAGCGCCGCAGCCCTCAAGTCGCCGTTCTTTGCGCGCTCAAACACCAAGCGCGTGTTCGTGGTTATTTTCTCGCGCACAATCTTGAACATCTCCTGCTCGTTCCCGCCGATGAACTCCACATAGGAGGAAATCACGCCGCCTGCGTTTGCGACAAAGTCAGGCACCACCACAATTCCCCTCTTCACAAGGCCAAGCTCAACGTCAGGGGTCATGGGGATGTTGGCAGCCTCCACAATCATGCGTGCCTTTATTGTATTCATGTTGTCATCGCGTATGACATTGGGGCGCGCGCCAGGTATGAGCACGTCGCACTTCATGGAAAATAGGTCGGCAGCAGGCAGCACCTTTGCGCCAGGGTAGGCAGTCACAGTGCCCTTCTCCTTTTTCACCTGCATGAGCTGGTGGTAGTCCAGTCCTGCTTCAAGATAAGCAGTGCCCTTGGAGTCTGAAACGGCAACCACCTTTGCGCCCTTTTCAGTTAGGAACTTCATGGTGAACGTGCCCACATTGCCAAACCCCTCGATTGCTACAGTGGCGCCTGCAATCGGTATCTTTGCATGCTCAAGCGCCACCTCTGTGGCAAGGAAAACGCCAAATCCCGTCGAGCCAAGCTCATGGGGCAGCCCGCCGCGGTCAGCAGGCTTACCTGTCGCAGCTTTCGGGGTGCCAATCACATCCTGGAAAATCGCCATCTCATTCTCGCCCATGTTCATGTCTGGCCCGGGCACATAGTGCGAAGGCACAAGCGGCGCAATCTTCTCAGCAAATGCAGCGACGAGCGCAGCCTTGTTTGGCGCATTGCCAGCGGCTTTGATGCCTGACTTTGCCCCTCCAAACGGTATGCCTGCAAGCGCGTTCTTCCAAGTCATTGCGCGCGCAAGCCCGTAGACCTCATCCACAGTGATGTCGGGCACAAGCCTGATTCCCCCCTTTGCAGGGCCAATTGCAGTGTTGTCTATTACCGTGATTCCTTCCATTCCGGTCTTTGGGTCATAAACCTGCAAAACCATCTCTGGGCCGAATTCGTCGTTTTTTATCTTCGTTGAGCTCGCATTCGCTCGCTCAACGTCTAAAAAATTCCCATTTTTTATTGCCATTTAGTTCATCTCCTAGGGTTTGTTGCAGCTAAAAAGCCGCTTAAGAATAAAACACTTGCCATATGCCCTGCGCGTCACGGCGAGCTCTTGCACTGGTGATCTGTCAGGTCGCAAAAGCCACCTGGGCAGTCGTTGCTCGTGCCGCACACGGCCTTTACGCAGCGGTATGCGCTTGTGGACAGCGGGTCAAGCTCGCAGCGCTCGTCGTACTTGCATTCCGCGGACTTGGTGCAGTAGCCCACCATCATCTTGCAGGTGTGGGCAGCGACATCGCACTGCTGGAACGCAGCGTTGCATTCCTGGTTTGAGGTGCAGTAGCCTGGCCTGCTCACGCACCTGCGTGTCTGCCCGTCGCAAATCTGCCACGATTCGCAGTCGGCAAGGGACGAGCAAAGCCCGCGCTTTGCCTCGCACTTATTGGTGCCTGGGTTGCAAAGCTGCCAGTCTCGGCAGTCATTGTCGTTAAGGCAGGAGTCAGGCGCAACCACGCACCTCTTGAGTATCCCGTCGCAAAGCATATAGTCCTCGCAATCCAGATCATTGTTGCAAAAGCCCGGCTTGACAATGCATGACTTGGCAGTGGTGTTGCACATCTGCCAAAGCTCGCAGTCCACGTCTGACGTGCACCTGCCTGAAAGCGGCACGCACCTCTTTGTGTTCATGTTGCACATCTGCCACGCATCGCAGTCAAACTGCGAGTTGCAGCCGCCGGGCTTTGGCGCGCACACATGCCTGCTCTGGCTGCAAATCTCGGTTGAAGTGTCACAGAAAGAATCGCTGTCGCAATAGCCTGGCCTGGGCCTGCAGGTATTGTTGCCATCGGAATCGCACACCTGCCAAGTCCCGCAGTCGCCATCCGCGCGGCACTTGTTTTCAATGAATGTGCACTGGTGGGTGGCTGCCGGGCACTCCTTAAGCTTATCGTTGCACTCGCTGTCAGAGGCACAATACCCCTCGCGCAGTACGCAAGCCTTTTTCGTTGTGTCGCACGTCTGCCACGCCTTGCAGCTCTTGTCTGATGTGCACCCTTGCGCAAGGCAGCCTGATAGAAACATGATTGCGACAAGACCCAAGGCAACCGGCAGGGAAAATGAAAGCAATGCTTTTTGCGACAAATGACCACCCTTATGATACTGCCCATTCACCCGCTAAAATATTAAAAAGGAGCACTCTAAGCCCGCCTAAAAAAGGGAAAAAGAAAAGAAGAGGGCTAGTAATAGCCCCTGCTTGTGCTGTCGTTGCCGATTTGCAGCGAGGATATCCCCTCCAGCGTGGACAGGCCGTTTGCCTTGATGTACATGTCAGACACGGTGTAAAGCGTGTCATCCATGTAAAGCGCGCGCTTCACGCTTGAGCTGCTGTACCAATAATAGCCGCTCTTGGCAAGCTCGCTTGAGTCTGCGTGCGAAACAGTGCCTTTCAGCACAAAACCATCCTCGGGCGACACGTCAAAAACATACTCTCCCTGGAACACATAGTCTCCATAGGTGTTTGCCGGGGCGCCGTTCGGGTACTTCAGCGGGTCAACCTTTGCCAAAAGCACTGGGATTGCCAAGAGATTCTTCTCCTTTGAGAACAGGAAAGCCTTGTGGTCCTGCAGCGCATAGGAATCAGTGCCCCTGTCGCCAATCTCGTACTTTGCCACCTCTTTCGGGTGCGCAACGTCAGAGACGTCAAACAGGGAAAGCTTCACTCCCTGGTACCATGTAAAGTCGCGGTTCTCATCCTCCGCCTCCACTGCCTCCTTGCCAAGCCCTATCACGTAATTCTCGTCATAGGGGTGCAGGTAGTCAGAGTAGCCCGGTATCTTGAGCTGCCCAAGCACTTTGGGGTCGGTTGGCACTGACAGGTCAATCACAAAGAACGGGTCTATCTTCTTGAAAGTCACCATGTATGCGCGCTCGCCCATGAAGCGAACAGAGTATATGGACTCGCCGCGCGCAATGCCCTCAATCTTGCCCACTTGCTTAAGCGAGCTGTCAAGCACGTACAGGTTGTTTGACGACGGATTCTTGGTGTCCCAAGTGTTCCCGCTCGTGGTGGCAATCCTGAAGTAGCCATTGCTCTCATCCATTGAGAACTGGTTGAGCACGCGGCCAGGCACTGTTCCCTCGCCCTTGTAGGCAAACTCATCTGCCAGCGCGAACTTGTGCACTTCCGTGTTCTCGCTGTGCTGGTAGCTCTCGGTGACCTCGGACTGCTTCTCCTGAAGTTTTGCAGTCAGCTCCTCGCGAAGCGTTGAGTCAACCGTGAGGTCAAGCGGATTGTATATCTTGTTTTGCATGAAGTAAAGAGCCTCGTCAGCCTTCAGGCGCTCCTTCCTCCAGTCTGACACGTTCATCGCGTCGATTTTTGCCATCCTTTCCTTTGTCGCAGCGTCAAAGTACTGCGCAAACACCTCGTTGTAGACCTTCCACTGCGGGTCATAGTAGTCGTAAGTGGTGTAAGTCACGTACATGTTGTCAGGGGAAACGAACAGGTTCTGCGAGGCTCCCATGAGCACCACCTTCCTGCTTTCATCCTTTGACAAGTCATCCAGGTCAATGCCTGTGAATATATTGTAATTGTAGCCGCTGTCCGGGTAGTCAAAGTAATTTATCTCAGATGGCGCGACCTGCTTGTCGTTCCCGTCCACCCTGTAAAGCGGCACAGGGTAGGAGTAGGATGCATAGTCTGAGAAGACAGCGTACACATTGCCGTCAATCATGCGCGCGTCGCTGTAGTCTCCCTTTACCTCAATCCTTTTCACAAGCTTGGGGGATGACTTGTCAGAAATGTCATACACTCTCATGAACGCGAAGTTCGATGAGTAATAAGGCGGCATCACGCAGCCCATGCACTCAATGCTTGCAGCAAGCGGGCGCGGGTAGTAGAAAGGCACGTAGATGCTGCCGAAAACCACGAGCTTGTCCTTGTAGATAAATATGTCGTTCACAGTGCCGTCAATGGAAACCTCGCCTGCCTGCTTCATCTGCGCAGCAGGGTAGGCGTCAACTATCTTCACCTTGCCAGATGACGAGGAGCCAAACGGATTGTAGCTTGAGCCGGAGTTGTACTCGTTCTTCACAACGTATATGTATTTTCCGTCATTTTTCACAATGTCAGGCTCGTCCACTCCCTGAACCTGCACATTGGTCTGTGAGTAATCAGACGCGCCTGCAGACTGCGTGCCTGAGTTCTCAGCGCCAGACGCGGTTGGCGCTGTAGTGGGGGCAAGCGTTTTCACCATCATGCCGTCCGCCATAAGTTCCCCTCGTATGCCATAGCCATACGAACTTCCAGAGCCTGCTTTCAGGAAAGTGTAAATCTCATCATAAGATGTAAATGCCTTCAGCCCGTCACCCGCAGTTGCACTGGGGGTTGGCGGAACGTTTGGCTTGGCGCAGCCTGCGAACAACAGCGCAGCTGCCACGAAAAGCACGAATGCGAAATAGCTTTTTGCCACATAAATCACCTGTTGGGATGTATCTCTGCCTGCCTTTAAATGGTTCGGTTTTTGTTCGGCTTCGAGCCGTTGTTGCCCTTGCGGGCAACTTCAACTTCGCCTTCGATGAAGTCTGATGCAAAGTGCAGCGCACTTTGCACATCGTATCCATCTGCTCCGCAGATGTCTGTCTGCTCGAAGTCTGGCAAAAATCATCTGGGATTTTTGCCATCGGCGCTTCGCGCCTCACAAAAATCTGATGCATTTTGCTCGAGCAAAATGCACATCGGTTTTTGTTCGGAAGTTAGCCTTGCAGCTCTTTCTTGAGTCGGCTCGTGCCTCGCCGACTGCGCGCAAGCTACCCCTGCAGCTCGCGCTTCAGCTTTGCCAGCTCCTCGTGCACCTCCGGGTGGCGCTTGAGCGGGTCCATCCTGGCCTTTTTCTCAAGCTCCACAAGCTTCACCTTGATGTTGGTGTGCCGCCTTGTCAAATCCTTCTTGCTCATTCCCATATCATTACCTCCCGTTCTCTACAAAGCATTATGTCATCAAAAGCCCGGGCGCAAACAGCAGCATTGCGCCAAGCACAATCAGTATGACAGCGCCAATCGCATGCCCGTATGACGCCACCTTGTTGCCAAGCGTGCCGCCCACTGCGAAAAAGGCAAGCGAGAACACCACAATGTCGTCCAGCATGTACATCAGCACGTACAAGAATATATAGAAGTAATTCTCGAGCGGCGACACTCCTGACAATGACAGCACCTGGGTGAAGACAGCCGGAATGGCGGATGAACACACAAACTCAATGGAGTTGACAGTGAATGCCAGCACCACCAGGCCTATGAACATGCCAAGCGACAGCGGAGATGACAGAAGCGACTGGATTTCGCCGGACAGCTTCTTTTTCTCTCCCGAATCGCCAACCTTGCACGAGATTTCGCCCTTATTCCTCCAAAACTCGCGCAACGAGGAAACACCCCAGTAAAGAGCAATCGCGCCGACTGCAATCATCACGGGGCGCACATATCCAACAAACAGGAATGCATTGAGCCATGCAGCCATGATAAGGAAGTAAAGGATGCCTGAGGCGGCTAGGAACGTGCCCACCACAAGGGCAAACTTGCGTTTGTCATGCAGCGTGAGTGTGATTGAGATAAGGTACACCAGCACCCACATTGCGCACGGGTTGAAGCCGTCAATCAGGCCAAGCGTCACCGCAAGTGCCACCAGCGAGTAATCATACGGATTTATGGTGCCCACAATCGGAAGCGTGATTGTCTTCCCCTGCTCTCCGCCATCTGAAGTGCCGTTGCCCGCTCCGTTTGAGGCAAGCGCGTCTTTTATCATCTGCGGCGTGCTTTCCTTGCTGAATCCCACAATCACAGTCTGATTGATTATTGTTGTTGGCACGCCTGAGGCTTGCTTGCCAAGCGAAGAAAGCATTTCCTCCATGAGCCTTGCCTGCGCAGGGTCGGCAGTATCATGGTAAATCCATTTCGCCTCAGGGTATTGCTCCGCAAGCTGCTGGTTATAGGGCATCTGCTCTTTGCAGTGCATGCAGGCGGGGTGGTAGAAGAAATGCGCCTCAAGCGTGGCATTGCCGGAAAACTGCTGCGGCGCAACAGGCTGCACGGTTGGCGCAAAGGCAAGCGCATAGGCTGCGGCAACCGCGATAAGCAGTATGAGAAAACGGCTGAACGGGTCTTGCCACGCGCCCCTTGCGTTTTCTGCCAGGTTCTTTAGCATGCGCGCTATATGGATGGGGTGCCTATTTATACATTCGCGAATCGTTCGGGCGCAGGGATGCGTTCTGAAGATCAAGCCGCCCTTCCAGTCAATGTGCCGCTTGTCGCGGACGCAAAGCCAGAGTCAAGATCCGTGTAATTGACATGGACCTTTGCAACATACTCAGTGCCTGCCACCTGCGCGCCAAATGCCGCTTTATTTGTAGAAAGCGTGCTGGTGTCAGTGCCTGCTTCAAGCACGACTGGCGTGCCGTCTATTGGCAAGGTTGCCTGGCCAATGGCTATGTTTATGCCAGTTATGTTTATCGGCTGGTCGACCTGGTTGGAAAGCTTTATCATGAAGGTACCTGAGGTGTCCATTTTCCATCCCTTAACAGCCACGCCAGAAAAACCATCGGACCTGTTCCCCATGACATTGCCCACGTCAAATACACCAATGGCGAAAAGTGCTGTAGCCACTATCACCACGAGTGCAATAGCCCACCCATACGTCGTCAAAAAGTCAAGCGCGGCTTGGCCCTTTCCAGCAACCATCCTATCACCGAGGCTAATGCTCTGGATTAACTTATAAACATTGTTTTTGCCTCGTTTTCGCAGGTCTGGCAAGTCCCAACATTATTTAATTCTTGCCGGTATATTTGCCTCCAAGTGGGGGGAGCTAATGGAAATTTCAAAGCGCACGCAAGAATTGGGGACTGAAACTGCTTTTGAAGTTCTGGCTGAAGTGAACAGGCTGAGGCGCGAAGGCAAGGACATCATAAGCTTCTGCATTGGGCAGCCTGACTTTGACACGCCTCGCAATATCAAGGAAGCGGCAATCAAGGCAATAAACGACGGCAAGACAGGCTACACGGATTCCGCAGGCATGCTTGCTGCGCGCGAGGCAGTGGCGCGCTATCTTTCCCGCACGCGAAAAATCGATGTGAAGCCAGAGCACGTGGTGATAGCAAACGGGGCAAAGCCGTTCATCGCATACGCAATTGCCTGCACCACTGACCATGGCGTGGGCGACGAGGTAATCTACCCCAACCCAGGTTTTCCCATCTACCAGTCGCAAATAATCGCAAATGGCGCAGTGCCAGTGCCATTGCCCATGGTCGAGGGCAAGAAATTCAGTTTTGACATAGAAGAGCTGAAATCGCGCATCTCAAACAGGACAAAGCTTCTCATAATAAACACGCCCCACAACCCAACGGGCGGCATACTGGCGGAGGACGACTTGAAGGAAGTTGCCTCGCTTGCGAAAAAGCACGACTTTTGGGTGTATGCGGACGAAATCTACTGCACGCTTTCCTACGACAAGGAGTTCAAGAGCATTGCTTCATTGCCTGACATGTATGAGCGCACCATTGTCTCGGACGGCGCCTCAAAGTCATATGCAATGACTGGCTGGCGCATGGGATTCATCGCAAACCAGGTTCTTGCGCCACACATTGCGCGCTGGGTGACAAACACTGAAAGCTGCGCAAACCATATGTCTCAATACGCGCTTGCAGCAGCGCTTGACGGACCGCAGGATGAAAGCAAAAGGATGGCTGCTTCCTTCAAGGAAAGGCGCGACATAATAGTGGGCCTTCTCAATGAAATAGACGGTGTGGGCTGCCTTGTGCCTGGCGGCGCGTTCTACGTGTTCCCAAATGTCACGCAGGCAGTCAAAAAGCTCAAGCTGACAGACTCAGAGGAGCTTCGCAAGCTGCTTCTCAAGCACGGCGTGGCAGTGCTTGCCGACATACACTTTGGCAAGAGAAACCCAGGCGACTCTGACCAGCACATCCGCTTGTCCTACGCCACCTCCAAGGAAAACATAGTTGAGGGGCTGCGACGCATGAAAGAGCTTATTGGCGGCAAGGGCAAGGAAGACAGCACACTGACATGGTAATCATATTAATGTGATATATATGGGCATAATCGATACAAGCGGAAACGAGAAAAACTATTCGGCAGACGAAATCGCAAAGGCAGCAGCGGAAATGCGCGGCTACATGCTCATTGCGCTTCACTGCGCAGGCTCAGGCCACACCGGCGGCTCGCTTTCCTGCGCAGACATAGTCGCCACACTTTATCTCAATATCATGCATCACAAGCCGTCCGACCCGAACTTTGACAAGCGCGACCGCCTTTTCTTTTCCGCAGGCCACAAGGCGCCTGCATGGTACATACCGCTTGGCTACACAGGCTACTTTGACGTGAAGCAAACAGCGCTTCTCCGCAAATACAATTCTCCTTTCAAGGGCCACCCTGACAGGAACAAGCTGCCAGGCATTGAGGCATCCTGCGGCTCGCTTGGCCAAGGCTTGAGCATTGCAGTGGGCGACGCGCTTGCCGCGCGGCTTGACAAGAAAGATTACCGTGTCTATTGCTTAATGGGCGACGGCGAGCAGCAGGAGGGGCAGATTTGGGAGGCTGCAATGGCGGCAGGCCACTACAAGCTGGACAATTTGGTAGGTGTAGTGGACAAGAACTGCCTGCAGATTGACGGCGAAGTGTGCAATGTGATGGACATTGACCCCATTGACGAGAAATACCGTGCATTTGGCTGGCATGCCATAGTGTGCGACGGCCATTCCATTCCAGCGCTCCTTTCCGCATTCGAAGAGGCTGCAAAGACAAAAGGCAAGCCAACAGTGATAATCGCAAAGACAGTGAAAGGCAGGGGCGTTTCCTTCATGGAAAACCAGGCAGGCTGGCATGGCCGCGCTCCAAAAAAGGACGAGCTTGACCGCGCCCTCACAGAACTCAACGTGCAGAACCTTCCCAAGGATGAAATGATTGCGCTTGCAGAGGCTCACCAAAAGAAAGTGACAGCAGACATCGAGGCAGCAATGCCAAAATTCAGCAAGAACTACTGGTGGAACGCGCAGGACACAATGAAAGTGGAAATGAAATCAACAAAAGAGGGGTTTGGCACAGAGCTTGAGGAGAATGACAACCCAAACGTTGTTGCATTGGGCGCAGATATCTCAGGTTCAATCTCCATCAACATGTTCTACAAGAACAAGCCCGACAGGAAGAACCGCTTCTTTTCCATGGGGATAGCAGAGCAGTCAGGCACGTGCGTGGCAGCAGGCATGGCAAAGGAGGGCAAAATACCCTTCTTTGGCACCTATGGCGTTTTCGCAGCAGGCCGCGCGCTTGACCAGGTAAGGACAACAGTCTGCTATGGCAACTGGAACGTGAAAATAGTAGGCGCGCACGGAGGCGTCTCCGTGGGGCCAGACGGTGCCACTCATCAGGCACTCGAAGAGATTTTCCAGATTGCAGGCCTTCCCAACATGAACCTTCTCATCCCCTGCGACTCAGCAGAGACAAAAAAGGCAACAGCTGCAATGATTGACCAAATAAACGGCCCATGCTACATAAGGTACGCGCGCGAAGCCACGCCCATTGTCACATCTGTTTCAACTCCCTACAAGTTTGGCATTGCAACAGTAATCACTTACAAAGGCGAGCAGCCAAACTTCGCAGATGCTTTCACCCACAAGCTTTCCACAGACGCAGAAAGCGGCAAGGAGGACATTGCCATGATTGCCTGCGGTCCAGAAGTGCCAGAAGCAATGCGAGCAGCCTGGATATTGAAGAGCGAATACAACATTTCCGCGCGCATAGTAAATATGTCAACAGTAAAGCCTCTTGACAGGAAGGCTCTTGTGGCGTCAGCGCGCGAGTGCGGCTGCGTTCTCACCTGCGAGGAGCACCAAAAAGGCGGGCTGGGGAACATAGTGGCAGCCGCCATCCTTGAGGAATGCCAGCAGCCCCTTGTTTTCGGCATGATAGGCGTGAATGACAGGTTTGGCGACACAGGCGCGCCCTGGGAGCTGATAAAGGAGTTCGGCTTGTCAGCAGAGCACATCGCGAAGAAAGCAAAAGAGATGGTTGGGAAGAAGAAAAACGTTTGAGCCTATGCCTGAGGTGATAAAATGAACGAAAGTCAAACCAAAGCAGGCTGTGCCCGCCTTTCAGAGATGCTCCTTTCATGGTATGCCTATGAAAAGCAGAAGCAAAAGGTAAGGGGCAGCACGGTGAATGTGGGGGGCATTGACATCAATTACACCAGCGCCCCGACCGAAAGCGAACTGAAACGGATGCAGCAAACCGATAAACACTTCAGCACCTACCGCGGCACCAACGCGCAGAAGGCTCGCCAGTACGGGCTGAGAAAGCTGAGGGCGATGGAGAAAGATTCGCCCTCATTTTCGCTTTCCGCAATGCAAAAAACCTACGATTCGCTCAAGCAGGCAGGACTTTCAGAAAATGCTATTTACGAGCGTGCGGTGCTCAAGGGAGGGGACCGAGTCGTGAGGTGGATGAACCTCGCGCTGGCACTTCCAGTTGGCCTTCTTTTTGGCACTGTTGCCAATGTGATACTGGTGATGCTGGGCTTCGCGGTCATGGGCGTATCAAGCGGTGCAATCAACCCTTTGTGGATTGCTCCCGGCCCGATAATCGGGGCTGCAGCAGGCGTCTACTTTGCAAAGGCAAGCGCGGATGCGAGGAGGGAAATGTTCAAGCAGAGGCTCCATGAGCTTGAAACAACGCAGTACAGGAAGAATTAGACTACCGCCGTTCAGGCTTGCACTTGAATATTATTGTAGGCGGGACCAGCTTGAGCAGGCGCGGCGGGTAGTCCCAAAGTCCGTACCACGGGTCTTTTGCATGCCTTTTTCTCGAGTCAGGCTCCAGGATGGCCTCGACATCAAAGCCCGCAGCCTTCAGCGCGTTGTAAATCCCGCCCACAGTATGGCAATACATCACGAACCTGTACTTCGACCCGTCTTTTCTTGCGCCCTCATCCACGAATTTCCCGGTCTTGAAGTAGCTTCCCTTCAGCTTGAGCTTTTTCGAGTCCACGATTTTGTGGAACGGGTGGTCCACGCTGAACACAAACACCCCGTTCTTCTTCAGCACCCTTTTCACTTCCCTGAAGCACGCAGGCAAATCATCCACATAAAGCAGGGCAAACGCCGAGAACACCACGTCCTGGCTGCCAGAGCGTATCTGCCGCAGGCTCTTGATGTCGCCCTGGTAAAAGTTGATTTTCACCCTGTTTTTCGCAGCCAGGGCTTTTGCGAACTTCAGCTGCTCCTCTGAAATGTCAATCGCGCTCACTTTCGCGCCCTGCTTTGCAAATGCAATGGAGCACTGCGCGCCCCCGCATCCTATCTCGAGCACCCTCTTGCCCTTCACGTTGCCTATCAGCTCAAGTTTATCCTCATTCGGCGAGCCCGGGCCATAGTGCACATCCACTGGTATCTTGCACAATGACTGATACCACGCAGAGGTTTCCTCCCACCATTTCTTGGTTTCCCTTGTCATGGCTATCTCTTGGGCGCCGCGCATTTAAAGATTGCCTAGCACCCAGCCTCCAGCAAGAGGCTTTTATAGCCCAATGGAGAAATGGGCGCATGACACAGATGCTGTCCTTCCTTATACTCATCTCGGCAGGCCTTTTCCTCTCAGAGCTTCTCCGCAGGTTCCACATGCCATACGTGCTTGCCCTCATTGCCACGGGGGTGATAATAGGGCCATACGTGCTTGGCATATTCGAGACCGACGCAACAATAGAGTTCGTAGGCAGCATCGGCCTTATTTTCCTGATGTTCATGGCAGGAATCGAGGTGCGGCTTTCCAGCATTGAAAAACTGAAGACAAAGGTAGCGAAAATCTCGGCAATCAACGGGCTTTTGCCTTTTGCTGTCGGGGTTGCAATTGCCTGGTATTTTGGCTATGGGCTGCTGGCATCCGCAATGCTCGGGATAATCTTCATATCATCCTCCATAGCGGTAGTGATCCCCTCTCTCGAGTCGCGCGGGCTTATTAAGAAAAACGTGGGCAAGACGATTGTGGGCGCTGCCATGGTGGAGGACATCTCCAGCCTGCTGCTGCTCTCTGTGATACTGCAGACAGCCAGCCCAAGCACATCCCTCCCTCTGCCGCTGTTCTACTTCCTTGTGCTTGTTTCGCTTCTCATCCTGACATACATAATCCCCCGCACGCGCAAGTTCTTCCTGAAGAGAATCACTGCCGAAAAGGAGCTGTTCGAGCAGGAGATACGCCTGCTTTTTGCCATACTGATAGGCGTTGTCATCTTCTTCGAAATCCTCGGGGTCCACTCCATAATCGCAGGCTTTTTCACGGGGCTTGTGCTGTCAGATACGCTGAAAAGCGAGCTTCTCAAGAAGAAGCTCCACGCCATAAGCTACGGGCTTTTCATACCCGTCTTTTTCATAATTGTGGGCACGCAACTGGACGTGTCCGTCTTTTTGGGCGGGCCGGAGGCACTCTTGCTTGCCGTGGTGGTTGTGGTGGGGTCGGTGGTCTCCAAGTTCCTCAGCGGCTACATGGGGGGCAGGGCAGCCGGATTTAGCGCTGCTGAAAGCAAGCTGGTCGGCGCCTGCACAATACCGCAGCTCTCCACCACACTTGCCGTTGCGTTCATCGGGCTGGAAAGCGGCATACTGGACGGAAAGATGATAGCTGCCATGGTGGCGCTTTCCATGGTGACAATCTTCGTCGCGCCCATCCTGATTTCGCGCTTTGCAGGCGAAATGGAAGCCCTCCAAACCAGCCAGTAATTTTTTGCGCGTCAGATTAGATTTTAAAATCATAATCGGGGCAAGGTGTCCAAGCCTCGCCCGCTCATCGAATCCACTTGTCCTCATCCGCGCACTCGCCTTAAGCGGACATCTTTATTTAATCATATTTGTAAATTTCGCTAAATTTACAAATTCGGGCAAAATTTGCCGAAATTTTGCCCTCTTGCCTGTATGAAATCAAGCACAACGACGGGGTCGTGGCGTGAGCCGGCGAAAAGTTGACGGAAGCGACCTAAAATTGGCTCCCTTTGCCGGCGAAGCCTCTTTTTGCGCAAAGTTTATAAGCACTTATATTGAATATATATCTGCCTATATTGAAGGTGGTTGAATGGAGAACATAACAACAGTTGCGGTGCACAGGTCGACCCTTAATAAGCTCAAGGGTTTCCGTGAATATGGTCGCGAGAGCTACGATGAGACCATAAACAAGCTAATGTCCATGGTCAGCATGATGAAATCCAACAGCGAGAGCGAGCTTAATGATGGGACCAAGCGTGAAATAGAACAGGGAAGGCGCGAGATAAAGCAAGGCAAGGGCGTCTCAACCAAAGAACTAATGAAGAAGTTGGGGATTGAGTGAAATGGCCTATATTCTGGTTTGGTCGCCCAAATCCCAGCAAGTGCTTGTCAGCCTTCCAAAAGAAATCGCCGGCCGGGTAATCAAAAAAGCGAATGCGATAGTGGGAAATCCGCACCCCTTTCTTGAGCGCATGGTTGATTACAACGTATACAAGCTCCGAGTCGGGGATTACCGGGCTTTCATGGATATTGATGAGGCGAAAAAGGAGTTGCACATGCTGAATGTCAAGCACAGGAAGCATGCGTATAAATAACATATGGTGCGATATCACTTGACTGAAAACGACGGGGTCGTGGCGTAAGCTTCGTCGACACTGCCGCGTAAACTGGTTTTTTACATTATTGTGTACGACGTTAATTAACCTTGCGGCAGAGAAGATTTCCTAGGAAAATTTGAGCGCGCTTTCCAGTATTTTCAGCCTTTTTCCAAATGCCGCAGGCTCGACATAGCCGTAAACCCCGCCCAGGTCATTCCTGAATTCCGTGCCAGACACTTTTTGCATTATTTTCCTGTGCTGCGCAGCCAAATCCAAACGCGCAGCAAGTTCACCCCTGACCCATTCCCAGTCCTTCACCTTGTCGCACAGCATGAAAATATCTCGTATGTCAGTTGCCCTCGCGCAGCAGAACTTCATCACAAAAAGTGCGTCCGCATCAACTACGCGCACCTTCATCTGGCCAGCGAATGTCTTTGCCGGAAGGGAAACAAGCGAGGAATGGGGGAATACCCACTCAGCTGTAAATGTTGCGCCCGACTGCCTGTCGTGCACTTCTTCATAAAGAATATCGAACGCGGCTATAATGTCTGGCAGCAATTCTTTTTCAAGACGCACGAAGTTCACGTATGGCGCGTGCTTTGGGGGCGGCACGCGATGGAAGCCGCAGGATAGCAATTCTTTCCCAATCTTGCTCGCGCCATTCTCGCTTGCCACAAGGTCGCAATCCACTGAAAACCTGGGAAGCGCATAGGCATTCACTGCATAGCCGCCTATCACGGCAAACTCGCACTTTGAGTGCACGAGCGCTTCGAGCGCAGCAAACACTTCCTTTTCCCTTGCAGCGAATTTATCATCCATTAGCTCGCCCGTATTTCTTTTTCATATACTCATACGCATAATAATGCATCTCATTCTCCCTTGCCTCTTCCATCGTATCTTCCAGCGGCTCGACTGACACCCCGTCCTTTTCAACCGATTCCAGCTTTGCCACAGGCTGTAAGATAGCAAACTCCCCAATAGAAGTTCCATTTCCAATGTAGACTGGCACCCTTTTTGCCGAAAAGAACCCTTTCCAGTATGGCAGGTCCCTGCGCAGCACCCTGATGAAATATGGCGAGCGCTCCTGGCTTCGCTGCGTGTAGGAGTAGTCGCTCCACACTTCTATCGCGGAGAGACCGGAAAACGCATAGGGCTTCTGCGCTTGCCCCAGCATTTGCGGCACCTTGAAGTCCAGAAGATGCCGGAAAACCTCGCCCGGCTCCTTGCACAGGTATTCCCTCCTGCCGCGCTTAGTTATCCAGCCCGAATTCAACAGGATGGAGAACACCTTCTTCTTCATGGAGCCGGAGAGCACGAAGTCCAGTTCCGACTGGGCAAAGGGGCGTTTTTCCCCGAAGCGGGAAAAGAGCAGCGCGTACGCGCGCATGCAGGCATAGGGTATCTCGGAATACATGGTTACCTATTAGGTAACTAATGTTTTTAAGGGTATCGAAAGGAAAATGTTGGGCAGATTTTCAGGGCTTTGAAACCTATTTAAACAAATGCCAGCCATAACCCAACTAGCAAACGACGGGGTCGTGGCGTAATTTGGTAGCGCGGTAGGCTCCAGATCTCGCCCGTGCGGATTCGCGCGGGCCCTAGAATACACCTACATGTTAGGGTTCAAATCCCTACGATCCCACTCATCTGCCCAAGCGCCCGCCTTAAATCTTTATTAATGATGCCTCTTAAACTCCTATTTAAGTGGGTTTTAATGGCGTCAAAGACCAAGGTGCGCGAGCTTCTGCTCTACTCCGAGAAGATAACCGAGTCAGACGTGCGCAATCTTTTCAACCAAATCCTCAAGTCCACCATGCCGTTCCTCGGTTTCATTGACTTCCGCGACTTCTTCTCGCCGAGCTTCATCAACATCATCACCAGGCGCAAGATCAACACCATGCAGTTCTTTGCCAAAGAGCGCAAGGGGCTTGCTGGCATGTCCATGCTTGTTTTCCCCTACAAGGTGTCCGAACCCACCATCCTCGAGCATGAGAAAGGCAGCCTTCTCCCGTTCCCCAAAATCTATTTCCTTGGCGGTCACCAGGACTTCCTGTCCCTTGCCCTCAAGGAAAGCATACTGGAAGTGGACCTGAAGATGTGGCGGGTGCTGGGCAAGACGCTTGGCTTTGGCACTGCAGTGAATGAAAAGGGCAAGAAAAGCATCGTTGTCTGCACCAGCCCTGAAAAGTTCTTCGAGGTTGACCTTGAGAAAAACCCCTCTGTGTACATAGAGATACTCGACCCAATCCCCAAGCGCATGTCAGTCTCCTCCCGCTACCCGGTATTTGAGGAAACAGGCATAACTGTGGGGCCTGACAACTTTGACATCTACCAGCACAGCTTAGTGCTTGGCGCGTCAGGCACAGGCAAAAGCAAGGGGCTTTACGCGCTCATACAGGCAATCCGCGCCTCGCACCAAAATGACTTGCGCCTAGTGCTAATTGACCCGCACGGCGAATTCATCAAGATGTTCCCTGACGCTTACATAGTGGACCTGGTGCGAAACTACATCGAGCCGCTCGATGTTGGCGGCAACAAGACGCCTTTGATGACACAGCTCATCTCCCAGCTGCTCTCCTCGGCAATAGGGGGCGACAACAAGTACTCCGAGCGCGTGCTTTTCTACGCAGTTCACCTGCTTTCCTCAATCGACTCCATGAACCTGAAAAACGTCTCGCTGCTGCTCACTGACTCAAGCAAACGCGCGGAGTTCGTCTCGTCAGTGGAAAACGACGAGATAAAGCGCTTCTTTGACGAGGAGTTCAACGACATCTACATCCACCACTTCAACGACGCCATTCTGCCGGTGCTTAACTTCGTGGGCGAGTACGAGCTTTACTTGGGCGGGGACAAGAAAAAGGAAGACCTTCTCAACCTGGTGACCAAGCACCCCGTCACCGTGATTTCCTTCAACCCCAACTTCTTTGGCAAGCGCATGATAAACTTCCTTGCAGGCGCTGTAATCAACCAGATGTACATCCTGGCGATTACCGAGAAGCTTGCAATGCCCACCATCCTCGTTATGGACGAGTTCCAGCGCGTGGAGACAAAAGTGGTAAAGGACATCCTGTCAGAGACGCGCAAATTCAACCTGTATGCCTACCTGTCCATGCAGTACTTGGGGCAGATGAACAAGGAAGTGCTCGACAGCATCGTCTCAAACATACGGAACATAGTCGCCTTCAAGCTCAACAAGCAGGATGCCACCATGATTTCCTCCATCATGGAAATCAAGATAGAGGAATCCTTCAAGAAAGCGCGCACGCAGACCGAGCTTGAGGAAAGCAAAAAGGAGATGTTCGTAAGGCTTCACCAGCGCGAGTGCATTGTCAGGCTGTTTGACGGCAAGAAATACATCCTTCCCATGAAGCTTCATGTGGTGGACGTGGCGCGCTGGGGCTACAAGGCATCAATGGAAGTCTCGAAAATGGACGCAATGCACGACGCGAACGATTCAGAGGGCAAGCCCCCTGTTGTACAATACGGGTCTGGGCAGGCGCAGCAGCAGGAAGGCGCCTACAGCGTGAACTATTCTTCGCAAGCCGCACGCCAGCCGCCCGTGGTTCCCCCGCACGAGCAGCCTGAAGAAGAGGGGGAGCCGCAAGAGCAGGAAGAAAAGGAAAATCCATTCGCGCCCCAGCAGGCAATGGACGAGAGCGACCTCATGATTTCAAAGGAAGACGAAGGCGCTGCGCCTGAAGAGGAAGCAGCGCCCGAAGAGGAGCAGACAGAGGAAGAGCCTGCTGAAGAGGAGGCAGCGGAAGAAGAGCAAGAGCCCGCGCCTGAAGAAGAGCCCTTTGAAGAGGAATCTCCACCAGAAGATGAAGACGAGCCAAAACCAGCTCCAAAGAAGAAAGGCAGGCGCGGCATGGTAAAGGTTGACTTTGATGATTTTGAGGACCAGGCTCCTGCGGACGAGGAAGAAGAGAAGCCGGATGGGGAAGAGCCATTGCCTGCAAAAAAGCGCAGCCGCAAGGCAAAAAAAGCACCTGCTGACGATGAGGGCGATGGCGAAGCTCCTCGCACTCAGGTAATGGACGATGACACCGAGCTTGCAGCCCGGCTCTCGCGCATACGCGAAAAGGCAATGAGCATCCACCGCGAGCGCGAGAAACAGGAGGCGGCAGAAGGCCCGTCCGAGGAAGTGCCTAGAAAGGTAAAAAAAGCAGCGAAAAAGCCGGCAAAGAAGACCAAGAGAAAGAAAAAGTAGCTACTTTGCGCCAATGTTGTAAATGCTCCAGCGCAAGCTCTTTTTTTCCTCAAGCTCGCGCGCAATTTCTGCCAGCACCTTCTTTTTCATCTCCATGAATCTTTCCCTGCCCACCTCAACATTGCCAATCGCGTAGCGGAGGTTCTTTACATTAAAGCAAAAGAGGCAGTCAGTGCAATTCTCAACGTTATGGCAGTAGTAGCAGCCGGAGCAGTCGCGCGAGAAATCCACCTCGAAACAGCGCGCCAGCTTCACTGAATTAAAGCAGCGCACATTGAATTCAGATGACAGAAGCGCATTGCAGCCAAAAGAGTGCTCTGAGCTTCGCGGCCAGAAGCAATAGCCCGAATACTTGGAGTACACAACTGCTGAGGAGCGATAGCAGTGTGCAGAGTCGCAGGAATTCTGGCACTCAATGATATTCAGGTTCATGCCATCCCTGTATTCAGGGCAGAAGAACGCAACATCCCCGATTCTTTCGTGTGCATTGGCAATAGTAAGGCTTTCAGCTGCCTCTTTGCCGATTTTCAGCCGCTCGCCGGCCTCCCTTGCCTCTTCCCTTAAAAGCAGCCTGTCTGGCGGCAGCTCAAAGTAGCGGCAGTAGTCAAACCGGCACACAGGCTTGCCGCTTGCAGCAGACACCAGGGTTTCGCTCTTCCTGATGTTTTCCTTTAGCCATTCTGCATAATCGTCAATGCTTCCAGCCAGCCTCCTTCCCAGCACAATATTGCAGGTCTTGGCAAAAGCCTCCTCAATCACTGGTTTGTCTGTTGTTTCCTCCTTTCTTGAGGCAGAAAGTGCAGGTGCAGAGAGCTTGCTGCACTTTGCAACTATTTCCACAAGCGAAGGCAGCTTTTTCTCCCTTATCAGCATTTCCGCCATCTCAGCCTGAAGCTTTTTTTTCACCTCATAGTATTTCTCCTTGGGAAGCTGCACATTGCCAATCGCATGCCTCAGGTTCTTTGCATTGAAGCAGAAAAAGCACTCCTGGCAATCATCCAAATTATGCGAGTAATAGCAGTCTGAGCACGACCGGCTCTGCCAAAGCTCAAAGCAGCGCCTGTCCCTGAAAGTTTCACAGCACTTTACACACATTGCGCTCTCGCCAATGCCATTTATGCCAAAGCAGTCCTCGCCCAGCCTTCCCAGTATTGAGTATGCCACATACTTACACTCAGTGATCCTACCCGTCTCATGCATGTAAAAGCAGTCAGTGATGCCTGCGCTTTTCTCCACGAATTTCGAATTTCCCAGCACCGCGCTTCCAACATAGTAAAACCGTTTCTGAAGCGCAGAAACGAGCGCATCCAAGCTTTCCATCCCCTCAACCGGCAACTTTTTTTCTTTCTTTGTAAAATCAATTTCATCAAAGCCAATCCACTTGCTCCCATCAGCATAATCCATTATCGCATAGGTGACCTCGTTTCCGGAAACGGATGACTTCCTATGAATGAGTCTCTCGCCCATGTTCATAAGCCAAGGGCCGAAAACCACAAGTGCGCCCACTTCCTTGCCGAAAAGCACTCTGCAGGTGCTGCGCCATTTCCTGTCAAGAGCCTGTATCAGTTCGCTCATTTTCTCGCCCCTATTGAGTAGATGCTCCAAGGCAGCTTCTTGTCTTTCTCCAGCCTTGCGCCGATTTCTGCAAGAAGCATCTTCTTCACTGCCACATATTCCTCCCGCGGATACTGCACGTTCCCTATTGCATTCTTCAGGTTCTTCGCGTTGAAGCAGAACATGCAGTCCCTCAGGTTCTCGGAATTGTGGCAGAAGTAAATGTCGCTTGAGGACAGGCACCCGTCCACCTCCAAGCCGCGCGCGATTGCATTTGAATTGTAGATGTTGATGCCAAAGCCTGACTTCACAACGTTATGCCCGCCGAATATGTTATTCGAGTTTATCACGCAATGCGAGAATGCTACGTTCTTTACGTTGTGGAAGACGTCCTCGCTGTAGTATATCGTCCTGCCCGCTCCCCCGCCGCTGCATTTTTCGATGTCCTGCCCTGCGCCATACCTGAAGTTGCCGCAGTAGTATGCTATCGGGGGCACGAATTTCTTCAGAAGCTGCTGCAGGTTCTCCACACCCTCAAGCTCTTTTGCGCCAAAAGGGCTCTTATTCACCTTTTCCATCTCATCCATGCCGATTATCCTTCTTGCGTCAAACCTCATGTCAAGAAAATTAATGGGCGGCGCCATCCATATTTCCTTTTTGCTCACTGCCGAGGCTGCGGGGAACGGGAGCGGAACATGCTCGCCCAGCCAGCCCGAGTAATCATCCACATTCCCAAGCCGCCTGCCAAGCAGTATGGACGCAGTCTCATCGAATGCCTTGTCAATCTTCCTTTCCATGCAATCACTTAGGGGGGCCAAGCTTGATGTCTATTATCGATATCCCAAGCTTCCCCCTGCTTTGAAGCTCATCAGCGATTTCATCCGCCAGCTTCTGCCGAAGACGGGCATAGCTTTCCTTTTCCAGCACGATATTGCCTATCGCATGCCTTTTTGCGTGAAGGTTGAAGCAGAACAGGCAGTCGCTGCAGCCCATGAGATTGGAGCAGAACATCAAGTCAGAGCTGTCGCCGGTGTATGTCACCTCGAATTCCCTTCTTGTCCTGTATGTGTAGTGGCACCTTACCGCCATGGTGCATTCCGCAATGGAGCGCGAGCCGAACACAAACTCGGATTCGCGCGAAAAGAAGGAATATGCCACATACTTGCCGCCATACACCAATGAGGAGTTCAGGACAAAGCTGCTGTCAAAGACATTGTCCGAAAGCTCTACAAAGTGCGAGTTGCCCAGCACCTTGTTCCCGCTGTATGAAAGCCTTTCCGACACTGCTTCCACCAGCGAGTCAATGTCCTTTATCTTGTCAATCGGGACTGCTTCCTCAAGCTTGGGCAGCCCCTTGCCAAGCTCCTGCGCAAAGTCCACAAACCGTGCATCTTTGGGGTAATCGTCAAACGCAACCAGCATCTCCTTTCCAGTGCTGCTTGACTTCACTTTCCTTCCGACCACAGCCTCCTCCAGGTAGCTTTTGTACTTCTCCATTGGCCCCTGGCTCTTGCCGAATATGCACTTGCACGCGGATTGGAAGGCTTCGTCAAGTTTCATTTGGAATCACTTTGCTTCTTTTCATGCGGCGCTCCAACATTATAAATGCTCATCTTAAGCCCGCGCGTGGCATCAAGCTCGCCAGTCATCTTCGCAAGCAGCGCGTCCCTTGCCTTCACGTATTCCTCGCGCGTGAGCTGCGTGTTTCCAATGCAATGGCGCGCGCCCTTCATGTTGAAGCAGAACATGCAGTCTGTCAGCCCCTCGCAGTTGTGGCAGAAATAGCAGTCTGCGCACTTTGTGCAGCTGTCCATCTCAAGGCAGCGCACCAGGAAATTCGAGTTGAAGCATTTTATGCAGAACTCAGACTCCAGCGTCCAGTTGCCGCCATAGATGTATTTTGAATTGAGGGCAAGAGTGGCATAGGCGGTATTCTCCGCGTTTGTGGCGTCAAATCCCTTGTAGGTGTTGACAGCGTTGAACACGCACGGAGTGGTGCTTGCGTTCCTGCTCTTGCCGCTGTAAAATTCCCCGGTGAAGAAATAGTGGTCTTTAATGCCTGCCAAAACCCCCTCAAATCCCTCAAGGCAGGAAGCCGGCATCTCGTGCTTGCCCATTTCCATTATCTCGGCAACCGACACAAGCCTGGAGCGCGGCATCCTGGAATACATGGAAAAGTTCTCAGGAAGATAGGAATCCCGCCCATAAGGGGTCTTTACCGCAATTGCCCTGACCGTGCCCTGCTCAAGCCAGTCCGCGTATTCTTCCAGCCTGTGTTTTGGCGGCTTTTTGAAAATTATCCCATACGTGGACGCAAAACCTTTCCGTACAACTTCGACGTTCTGCACATCTTTTTCCTCCTTCACGCTGATTTTAGGAATGCTTTTCGGCAGTGTGTCTGGAACCAGCTCAAACAATGACGGGAATGTTTTATCCCGCTTCAGCCTTTCCGCTATCTCAGACATCAGCGTTGCCCTAAGCAAGGCATACTTGCTTTTTTCCAGCTGGATATTTCCCACTCTGTAGCTCGCGTTCTGCTGCCCGAAGCAGAACATCAGGTCATGGCAGTTCAGGCACGCGTGGCAGAACGCAAGGCCAGAGGAGTCAGTAATCATGAATGACTCGAAACAGCGCTTCACGGTGTATGCTCCTGCCACCCTGAGGGTAAACTCGCACTCTCCGTGCCAGACGCACCCAAACGCATATTTGCTGCCCCTGCGGATGAGCGTGGACGCGCAAGCGTGTGAGCAGCTCTGTATCTGGTTGGAGGCATAAATGTACTGGGAATCGGTGATGAGGTCGGACGAATCTGCAAATGCCGTGTTGCCAAGCAGCCGGTTGCCTGAATACTCGCACCTTTCTGAAAGCGCGCGCAGGAGTGAATCAGTGTCCTTTATGTCGTTGATAGACAGCGCATATCCGCGATTATGCTCCACTTCGTTGTCGGACACGAACCGCGCGTTTTTTGGATAGCGGTCTGTGGCAAGAGACACTGTCTTTCCAGAAACATGCGATTTCCTTTTTGACGACGGAGGCGCATAATAGGTGAGCCACGGCATGAAATCAGCGAGCTTGCCAAGTTCTGTGCCGAATATCACACGGCAAGTGGCGTTCCAGTCCTTGTCAAGCCGTCTTTCAAGATCAGCGTCCATGAAGTGGAAATACGTGAAAAAGAGTTAAAAATAGGGGCGCGCGGAGCCGATATTGTAGATGCCAAGCGCCATGCCGCGCCCCTTCTCCGCCCTTGCCGCAACCTCTTCCAGCAGCCGCCTTTTCAGCGCGAGATAGCGCTCGCGCGGCAGCTCCACATTGCCAATTGCATTCCTCATTCCTTTGGCATTGAAGCAGAACATGCAGTCCTTCAGGCCCTCGCAGTTGTGGCAGAAGTGGCAGTCAGAGCAGTCAAGCGAGTCGTTCACCTCAAAGCAGCGCTGGAGGCGCAGCGAGCGGTAGCAGTTGATGCAGAACTGCGAGTAGAACACATGGTCGCAGCCGAACATGGAATCGGCCTTGTGCGACACCCAGCAGTCATACGCGCACCGTTTGGAATCATACATTGTGGACGAGCCGAAAACCGTGTTCGAGTCCGCAAAGCTTACCACTTGCTCCACAACCATGTTGTTGCCAAGCGCCACGTCGCAGGTGAAGTAAGCAATGGGGGCAAGCAGCTTTTTTGCGTTTGCCAGCGACAGTTTTTCCACTTCTGCCTTGGCAATCTTTTTTCTCCCCGCAATCTTTGCTTCCTCTTCGCTCAAATGCGTTTCCCTCACTGGCTCGTTGAAGAGGATTGGGAGCACAAGAAGGGGCTTGTTGCTTGCGGCAGAGCAGGTTTTTGGCGGCGCGCGCACGTGGTGCATGAGCCACCCTTCATAGTCTGTAAGCTTTCCCGAAAGCTGCCTTCCCAGCACCACCTTGCATGCGCCTGCGAACGCAGCGTCAAGCGCAGCAGGGTAAGCCGCAGGCCTTCCAAAGTATGGCTTGCCCTCCGTGTCCCAGCTTTTCGGCCTCTCCTCCGTGCCCTTTCTCGCAGGCGCGCCCAACAGCTCCGCAAGCGAGACAATATCCTTTTTCCTTTCCAGCTCATCCGCGATTTCGGCAACCAGCTTTTCCTTGAGTGCCATGTAGCGCTCGCGCGGCAGCTCCACATTGCCAATCACGAAGCGCTTTGCATCCTGGTTAAAGGAAAACATGATTTCCTGGCTTTGGCGCACGTTTGCGCAATAATAGGCGTCGGAAACATACTGCGTGTTTGCAGTCTCAAGCATCCTCCTGCTTTTCCACCCCTGGAAGTTCTTTATCACAAAGTCTATCTCGCCAGTGCAGTCCGAGCCGAAAACATAGCTTGAGCGGCGCAGCATTGCGCAGTGCGCCACGTACTTGCTGTCAGACACGTCCTGCGACTGGTGCACGCAGGAAACATTGGAGCAGCGCTGCACATGCGAAACGTCATAGCAATTGCCAAGCACAATGCCGCCCGAGTAAACAAACCTCTCGCCAATCGTGCGCGTCAGGGAGTCAATGTCCTTTATGTCGTCAATGGGAAAAGGCGCGGAATTAAGCTTGAAGTACTTCTCGCGCTCGGAATTCGAGATGTAGCGCACCCCCTTGCCGCAGTCGTCATCCGCAGTGGTAACTGGTTTGCCTGACAGGCACGAGCGCCTGATGTTCCTTACAGGCCCAACGTATTTCTTCAAGTAAGCCTCATACTCCTCAATGCCGCCAATCTCGCGCTTCAGAAGAACGCGGCAGGCAGATTTCCAAGCATCGTTGATATCCACAAAAAACCCCTTTGTTGCCAAGGGTGCTTATGTGGTTAGTTATTATTAAAATCTCTCCCATAAAATCTTTAAAAAACATGCTATTTTATTAGTTTTATCATATAATTTAAAATTATGGACCTGACAGACAGGAAAATCCTCTATGAGCTTGACCAGGATTCCCGGCAGTCCTACAGCTCAATTGCCAAATCCCTGAAAACCAGCCCGCAAGTCGTTAAATACAGGGTGGAAAACCTCTACAAATCAGGCATCCTCCAGTACTGCTGGCCCATGATAGAGTACCGCAAGCCTGGCTACTTCTTCGGGATGTATTTCATCAAGCTGCAGAACATGGACGAGAAAACCGAAAAGGAATTTTTCGCCTACCTGAACAGCCACCAGTTCATTCCAATAATCATGCGCGGCGAGGGCTATGCCGACCTGATAATCGCAATCTGCGCCAAGGGGATATTCCACCTCAAGGAAATAATCTCCGGGCTGAACAACCGCTACAGCAAGAATTTCCGAGAATACGACACCACCATTCCCATCGGCTTCACCCAGTTCCACCGCTCTTACTTAATCGATGCGGAAAAAAAGGGGCCAAAGGAGGCGTATTCCGCATTCACCGGGGCGGAAGTGCGCGAAGAGGCGCTTGATGAAAACGAAAGGAAAGTGCTTTCCATGCTGAATTACAATGCACGGGTGCCTCTCGTTCAAATCGCGCGCAAGGCCGGCATATCTGAAATATCCGCGAAAAACACCGTGAAAAAGCTGGAGAAGGCAGGCATCATACAAAGCTACACCATACTGCCGAACCACGTGCTTCTGGGAAAGCCTCGCCACCGGGTTCTTTTCAAGCTTGCAAACCTCACTTCGGACAGGGAAAAAACGCTTTTTACCTACTGCCAGCTGCACCCGAACATAGTGCACCATATCAGCGTGATAGGCTACTGGGACTTAGTGCTTGACATCGAGGTTGAGCGCGGCGAGCCATTCAGGAGAATCATCCAGGAGATGAAATACAAGTTCTCGGACATCATCCAGCGCGTGGAGCCGACCTACATTTACAAGATAGACCAGTTCAGGGACATTCCAATCGAATATCCAAAGCTGAACAGCGGGTGACAAAATGCACAAAATCAACCCCAACATAATAAACTCATGCAAGGGCTGCACTGCGCGCTGCTGCCGAGGATTGGCAGTGGTGCTCACCATCCCCGAGGCGCTTCGCCTCATCCACGCGACAGGCATGCGCGCGGAGGAAATACTGGAATTCCGCAAGGACGTAAACTCGCGCGAGACGCCGCACTACCCGCTGCTCGTGCACACGCACAAGGGCGTGGAGGAATGGTTCATCATCATACGCAGGCAGGCGCGCGACTGCATTTTCCTGAACCCTGACCTGGCATGCTCGCTTTACTCCGACCGCCCGTTCGTATGCCGCCTATACCCTTTCGAGCTTGACGGGAAAACCCTGAAAAAAGGCGCGCTGTGCCCTGTGAAGTTCGTGCGCGAGCCCAACATCGAGTGGGACGCACTGCACCTGAAAAGGGATTTGCTTTCGCACGAGGTAATGGCGCGCAAATGGTCTCACGAGCGCGGCAGCAAGGGCGAAGAGCCTGACATGAAGGAGTTTCCAGAATACTTCAGAGAGCTTCGTTAGATTGTCAAACCCATCCATATTTTCTACATGGCTGGGCATTGTTCATTTTCCTACTTTTCCTCTGGCGTGCGCCATGGGCTGACCGGCTTCATAAAAGCCGGCATTGGCTCTGTTTCAGGCATGTGGATGATGTAGTCAGGGTAATAATTCTCATTGGCGCCTGGGAGGCCGCTGCTTTTCGGAATGGCAAAAAGCTCCTGGCTCCTGCCAGCCAGCCTTCCTGCCTTCTCAAACAGTCCGGCTGCAACTACTCCTGGCTGCGCGCCTGCCGGGATGGGCGCCGGCTTCAGGCTGTCGCCGCCAACGAAAATCACGGAGAGGGGTGCCACTCCTTGCGCTGAGAGGCGCTCGGCAATGCCCTTATTGTGCGCTGCTCCGCACAGCACAAGCATCCTGCCATTGCCCGCCCCGTCCAATACCTGGCTGGACATATAGGCGTCCTTGGCCTCAATCCCTGCATCGCTCGCAGCCATCTCCCTGCCCTGCCTTTCAGGCGGAAGGTCAAGCGCAATCACCCTCAAGCCGTGCCCATGCGCCTGCTTTATGAGGCCCATTATTGATTCCCTGGTCAATGGCGCGTCCCACTCCCAGTGCGACTTGAAGATTTCTGACAGCTGCCTGTATTTTTTCCCGTCCAAAAGTCCCTGGTCGCTCGAGCATACAAACTCCAGGCCAACCGTGGTGAAGCCCAGCTCTTTCAGCCTCTGCATGGATGCTGCGAAATATCCTCGCTGCCACTCGGTAGTGTGCCTTTCCCCAGAGATGAATATCCTTGCCTTTGCCAGGTTTTCCTTGCTGAAAATAAGCCCGGAAAGGCGTCTTTCATCCATTGCCGGGTATTTCTTCCTGTCCGAAACGGCATCAATGTACTCCTGCGGCGGCTGGGCGTTTGCAATGCTGTCCATCCTGGCAAGTTGCTTTTGCATGTCTGATGCAATGGAAAACGTTTTCACCTGGAAAATGAAAGCCATCGCATCGCCTAAAGCCTCACAAGAAGCGTCGTCCTGTACAGCCGTTTCCCGTCTTTTTCGCCTGCGAGCTTCTCAGTTCTCATGAAGCCGAGCTTCTGAGCGTTGAGCGCGGCAATCCCCTCGCTGCGGCTTCCGCAGTAGATGTCAATGCCTTCCTTCAGCTCCTCTATTTTCGGGATGAATGAGCGCGACTCAATGCGCTTTGCCAAAGTCTCAGTCATCTGTTCCACATTGCGCCTGTCGCTGCCGCGCAGCTGTATTATCGCCTCAAAGTACTGCGAGTTTGCGCGCGCGCAGACAAGGCACTGCTCTTTTTTGACAAGCACAAGCAAGTCCCGCTTGATTCTTCCTGTTGGCGTGTCATACTCCACGCTTGCCATGTCTTCAGGATAAACAGGCGACGAACCCTTGAGCTTCAACAAGCGCGTAGCCTCTGCCGAAATCGTGGTTTCCTTCTTTTTCCTTCCCTTGTCAAGCACAGCACCGCATTTTGAGCACACTGAAACATGCACATTTGGCAGGTCCCCTATCTTTGCCTTTGCGCACTCCATGCACATTTCGCCATGAAAAGGGGCATCTGAATCGGATTTCCCGCATATCGGGCAATATCTCGCCATAGTCGAAGCTTAGAAGATACGTATATATATCCATATACCCTAACGTGTTTGGGAATTTTATGGATGGTGAAGAAGACGAAGCTTACAGTGCAAACTCCGAAATGCGCTACATTTCACTTGAGCTCATGAAGCTTGCGCAAAAATCAGGCAAGACATTCGAGCAGGTGGCAGTGGAATACATTGAAAACACCTCGCGGCTGCAGGAAATGATAATGGGCGAAGAAGAGCCTGCAAAAGCGCTCAAAACCAGGCAGGGCAAAGATTCGCAAAAATTTGCCCGCAGCGGAAAGAGCAAAAGCGATTTCAACAGCAAGGACAAGTAGGTGGATTGATGCAGGAGGCAAAGAAGAATGCCCTGGCGATTTCAAAGTACTTCGTCTCACTGCCCCACCCTGCAAAGACCGCCATTGCGATTTTCGCGCTTTCCTTCCTTTTCGGCATTCTTTTCTCAATCGCTCAAAGCGGTATCTTCACCCCATTAGGGGCGCTTGCAGGCGGCCTTGACGGCATCTATCTCCTGGCATTTCCCGCCTTCCTCTCCGCGGTCGGGCTTTTCGTGCTGCGAAGAAAGGCAATCTTCCGCCGAGCCTCCTTCCTTGCCCTTCTCACTGTCGCCTGCTATGGCGCATTTTACCTTGCCTCGCTCCTTCTTGGGGGCATGTCGCCCGCAGCAGCCAACCTGGTGTTCGTGGGCTTTGCCCTTTCATTCGCGCTTTGGTACTTCATGCTCATAATCGCGTTTGACTTCAGGAAAAGCGCGCCGCTGTTCGCCCTTATGCAGCTTGCGTTTTTCGCATTTTTCTTCCTCACAGGGGCAGGCTTTGGCAGCGGCGCAGACCCTGCAGGCGTGCTCTTGAGGGTCATTCTCTCATCGCTTGTGTTCATCTGCGGCTTTTACCTCCTGTTCTATGTGGTCTCGGCGCCAATGAAAAAGAACCTGGGCGTCTCATCAATGGATGCGCTTTCAATGTTCCTTTCCCAATGGCTTTACGGCGAAAAGGACCTGGAAGAGGTGTTTGACGAAATAGGCGAGGACGCAGAGACTTTGGTGTGGCTGGCACGCTTCTCAGGGAAGAAAAACGACACGCTGTTCGTGGTTCCTTACGTGCACTTCGGCCCGTTTGGCAACCTCGGGGGGAGCGAGTTCACGCACATGATATCAGACGCGCTTTCTCAGGGGGGCGAGCGCAACGTATTCGTGTTCCACGGGACCGCAACGCATGACTTCAATCCTGTCACGTCTTCCGAGATTGGCAAGGTGGTGTTTGCCTGCCGCAAGGCCCTAACGCGGCTGCGCCTTGCCCCTGCAAAGCTATCGCACAATGTCTGCGGTGTGGGAAGCGTGCGCGCATCTGCAATGCGCATAGGCGAATCAGCATTCCTCTCATACACGCGAGCCCCCAAGACAACCGAGGACATAAACTTCGGCCTAGGCCTCGCGCTTCTTGAAAAGGCGAAAAGATACACGAAAGACGCCTGCGTGGTGGATGAGCACAATGCTGAAACAGGCGATATCTCATCAGTGGAAGTGGGAAGCCCAATCGGCTTTGAGATGCTTGATGCCACTGAAAAGCTCCTCTCAAAGCCGCAAAAGCAATCATCGTTCCTGTTCGCAAGCGCATCAGCCAAGCCTTCCATTGCCACTCTTGGCAGCAATGGCCTGAAGCTCGCGCTTTTCGCGCAGGGAAAGCGCCTCACCGCGCTTCTCCTGGCAGACTCCAACAGCGTCACGCCGTCTTTCCGCGAGTCGCTCATCTCACACATGTCCGAGCTTGGAAAAGAGCATGGTTACTCCTGCAATGGGGAGGTGATGAGCACTGATACGCACCAGATAAACACGGTGCAGGGCGTGCTGCACCCCCTGGGCGCGGATGACAGGGGCGCGATCTTTTCAGCAGTTCAGAGCCTCTTTTCAGAAGCAGTGGCAAAGCTTGAGCCGGTTCGCTTTGGCACAGCACAGGAGCGCTTCAGGATTCGCGTGTTTGGCACGGGCCAGTCCGCGGAAATCGCATCAACAATAAACGCAGTCGTGGCAATAATGAAGTTCGCGCTCCCGCTCATGCTGATTGGGGGCGTGCTTCTCATCATCTGGGCGCTGGGGAAGATATAAAACGCTTGCCTGAGGATTGGCAGCATGCGATTGTTTCGCGGCCAAGGCGCCACACGCTCGCGCTCTGGCGCGACCTATTGCCCCCTGTTGGCACAGGGGGCAACCGAATATCTCGTTCTTCTCGCAGTAGTGCTAATTGTTGCGTTGGTTTCGGTCGCGCTCCTCGGTTTCTTCCCGGGGATGGCAAGTGACGCGCAAATTACGCAGTCGCAGATGTATTGGAGAGGCGCAAGCCCGATTGCCATAATCGAATTCGGCGCCATGATAGACTGGTTTGGCAATACCTCAGATGTACCTTATCTTAGGGTAAGGAACAACGGCATGTACCCAATCCGCATAACAAAGACCCTTTATGGCTCCATCAGCACGTCTACATTCTACTGCACAGGTGGCTGCCCAACGCCATACCCCAACATAAGCGATTACTTCTACTTCTCCCCAGGCGAGGAGCGATATTTTGGTTCACCGGTCTGTTTTCCCGGGATTCCCACCAATAGGGCCATTTTCCTGTCACACTCTTCGCTTGCCTCATCCTGCCAAGTGCTGCATTCAGACTCGCCAGGCACTCTGACGGCAAACAACTTCGGCTTTGAGTACATTGAATACATCGAAGGGCAGCAGATAACAAAAAGGCAGATTGGCACGGCTCCGCTTAGGATAAAGTGCTCGCCGCAGCTGAGCGGCGGCGGCTAGTCAGCCCACTTCGTTTCCGCTCCCTTCTCTTTTCATGCCCGCATCAGCAAGCCCTGCGCGGTACCAGCTTCCGTACTTGTCGCCAGCCTGCTCCTCAATCGGGCGTGCGGCAGCAAGCGCGGCTTTTACGTCCTCGCGCGAAATCAGCTGCTTGCCCTCAGATGACGCCAGGTCGCCTGCCATCTTCAGCACGCCTGAAAGCGTGCGCAGGCGCAATGTAAGGCCTGCCTTGCCGTCCACTTCCTTTGCCTTCCTGCGCGCAAAGCCAAGAAGCTCGTCAATGGCGCCATCATCTGCATGCGGAATCCTTCCATCCCTCACAATCTCCTGCGCGAAGAACTGCACGAGCTTCATCTGGTTTTCAGGGGTGTCGGGCATGTGGGCGTTCATGAGAAGCTCATAGCCATTGCCCAAAATGCGCGAGCGGAGCGGCGTAAGGATGTTCTGCACGTCATTGAAGTTCACTGCCGCAACAAGTATGAAGTCAGACGGCACGGCATCCACGCGCACGGACGAGCCTGTGGAGGTCGGGTTCCTGCCGCTAATGGGGTATTTCTTTTCCTGCATGGCGGTGAGCAAGAAGCGCTGCAGCTTGCCAAGCGCGGACAGCTCGTCAATGAAAAGCACTCCCTCGTGCGCCTCATGCACAGCGCCTGGCACCACGCGCGTGTAGGGCAGCGAGCCTATCTGCGGGTGCGAGCCATAAGGGTCATGGCGCACATCTCCAAGCAATTCAGTCTCAGACGCGCCGGTCGCCTGCACAAACGTCGACCTGTCAAGGGGCAACAGCACCTTGTAGCGCGCCTTTTTCTCAAGCTCAGCTATCCTGGAAAGCTCCTTTTGGGTAAGAAGCGCAATCTCCTCGCTGCGCCGCTCAAATACAACAAGCTCCTCCTTTCCATTCCTCACGCGCGTGGTATTCACCCTGTCCTGCCTTTCAAGCGCGCCGCCCATCAGCAGGTCGTCAAAAGGCCCGCGCACGCGGCGGTACTTGTCAGCCCCGCAGAAATAGCACGAGGAAGCATCAGGCGAGGACAATCGCGCGCAGCGCCTGCAGCGGAAGCCAAGCTTCTCGGAAATAAATGCAGGCACGGAATACGGGTCAAGCAGCTCGGCAGCAGGCCTCTTGCTTGCCTTCTTCGCCTGTGCAGACCTAACCTGGATGAGCGGCCGCTCAGGTTTTTCAGGGTTGTGAAGCACTAAAACTTCCTCCTTTGGCTTTTCAAGCGTGGAGGCGATTGCCTGGGCCAGCATGGACTTGCCAGTGCCGGGCGGGCCGACCAGGAGCAGGTGGCGCCGCTGCTTCCCCACCATCCTCCCGATTTTAACTGCCTCGTCCTGCCCGATTATCTGCTGCAGCGGGTCAAGTGGTATCTTGATTTTCGCAGTTGTCGAGATTTCGGAAACGTCCATATTGATTCTCCCACATTCCTATTCGTTCCAAAGGAACACGCGCATGCGCGCAGGGTGGCTGCCACTCGCATCGCTGTAAGTCACGCCCCTGTTTGCCACGGCAACGTATGTTGCCTTGTCAGGGTAGGGCTTGCCTATCATGGCAATCGGTTCACCGGGCGAGTCGGTTCGCTCTATGACCACGTAATAATTCCCGCCTGCGCGCATCAGGTTGCCTACTGCCTCGTAATTGGAATTTGGGACGTTAGGATCAGCATTTCCCTCAAGCAAATCAACCTTGTCCAAGTCAAGCTCATTGTTGAACCCTGTGGCAATTCCTATCTGCCGTATGTCTCCCATGTCTTGGACAACATCTTCGTCGTCCCAATCTTCCGGCGATCCTGGCGACAGCAGCGTCTCCGCAATCCTGTTCGCGTCCGCAAGCCTGCTGCCAACGCGGTCCTCCACCACTGCCTGCGCGCCATACCAGTAGGAAATCAGGGAAGAGAACGCCAGCACCATTATCACGGTGGCGATTATCGCGTCAAATGAAAAATACTGTCCCTTCATGCCAATCCCTCAATCTTTATCTTGCCGCCCTCGTTCGAAATCTTTATCCTCGTGCCTTCTGACGGATCTATTACGATATAATTTCCCTCGTAGGTCACCATGCCGCTGCTGCCCGGCCCGATTTCATAATCCGCAGTCACAGTGGGCGCTGAAAAGCTCGCCTCCCCATTCGCGGAATCCCATGCCACATATATAAAGCCGGTTTCCTGCGAGGCGGCGTCTGAAGCTTTGCTCAGATAGAGCCAGTAAGCCTTGCCAAGAAGCTTTGGCGGCACGCTCACAGAGCCTGAAAAGCCCGGGCCTGCGACAAATGCAACATGTATGCTGTCTGCAAACCCGTAAGCAATCTCCTGTGCGTATGCGTTTTCCGCGCGCGTCAGCTCCTGGCCTTGCACCTGCAGGAACACTGCGACTGCAGTGACAAAGACCATGAAGAAGAACGCAGCATAGGCAAGCATTTCAACTGCCGCCTGCGCACGCCGCAGGGGGCAGGCAATCGAACCGCAGTTCGATTCAACTGCCGCCTGCGCACGCCTATTGCACGTATGAGATTTTGACAACATAACCATTCTCATTCACCAATCTTATTGCCTGTAGCCCTGCTCCCCGCTTGCCTGACAGGTCGCCATCTATGTTTGCAAACGTGGCGCTCACAATATCCTGCGTTCCCCCTGCGGTGTCCAAGGTGAGCACCACCAGCCTATTCTCCACGCTCACGTCAGTCACTCCCTGGGGGTAATTCACCACAATCTCCTTCCTTGCCCCTGCGCCCTGCAGGTAAACCTCCCCTGCGGCGTCTGAAATTGAGCGCGCGGTTGCCTTTGCCTGCACGAGCGAAGACTTGCCAATCTCGTTGTTTGAGGCTGACAGGAAAAGGAACGCAAGCGGCACTATGAAAACTATGGCAAAGCCTACCATCACCAGCATCTCAATGGTCGCTTGCCCTCGCAAGCGGCCTGCAGTGGCGCCGCAGCGGCACTCAATGGTCGCTTGCCCTCGCAAGCGGCCTGCAGTGGCGCCGCAGCGGCACTCAATGATCGCTTGCCCTCGCATCTTTTCCACCATAACCACTCATTGCCTAGTCGTTTAGAGCGTTGTCGCTCCCGTAGTAAATCTCTTCCAGCTTGTATCTCTTAATTGCATTCTGCGAGAGCCTGAAGTGGCCCACGCCTATCTTGACCGCATCATCAGAGCTGCACATCTCCTCGCTCTTGCAGCCCATCATGCCCTTTATTTTTGGCGGGTTCCATACTCCTGAGCTGTAGAATTCCCAGTCAAGGCGCGAAGACAGGTCACTGCCAGGGTCATCATCCGCGCCGCCGGCCCACTTGCCCACCACAAAGCTCTCTATGCCAAGCTCTTTGCTTTTCAGGTACTGCGAATTGGCAACCATGCGCTGGAAGAACGACGGAGATGCACTGTCCGGATCGTGTACGTAAAAGCCGCATATCGCCATGTCGCGAAGCGCGGTGATGTCCCAAATCCTGTGGTAGCCGCTCATCTTGCTATTCCTGCCTTCATATTGGTTGTCTATGAGCAAGTATTGCTCAGTCTTGTCAGAGCCCTCCACTTTCCTTACAACCTTGGCTACATCATCCTCCAAGTTAAAGTTCCCGCTCGGCACAATCACAGGCACATCCACCTCATTGTTGTAAATCTCCCACTCGCCGTCGCAGCCCGTGCCTGTCCATCTTTGCATGCAGTTCAGGCAGTTTACCTGCTGCTCAAGGACGCATCCTGACGGTGTGGGGGTGCTCTTAACTTCAAGCGGATAGTCAAGCACCACTGCCCCGTACTGGTCTGCATAGCCTGGCAGGCTGTCATTGTATTTGTCCACTACGAGCACATATTGCTTGAATGATGCATTGCCCATCTCTGCCCGGTCATCAAGGTATGCCACCTTCCCAAAGAACCAGCCATTGCCCTCCCAGTCGCCGCCGCTTCCCCCTGAGGTTTCGTCAGCCAGCACAGGCCACACATTTTCCGGCACATCATACGCAGCAAGCTTGAAAATTTGCTTCTCTGCGGCTTCTGTTCGGTCTATGCCCTGTCTGTGCAGCATGTCATTCCTGGGAATGGACGGGTCCAGAAAGCCATTTATGGAAAAGCTGCTCTCTGCATGCAGGGTCTTGCTTTGCTCCATGGTGAGCTCCGCGTCGGATATGTCCATGCCAAGGTCAAATTCCACGCCCACTGTCCAGGGGTCCATTTGCCAGTAGTTGAATCCATCCACTCCTGTGAAAGTTATCTCAAAGCCCATTGCACTTGCGGCAGAGCTGACTTTTTCCTGCCATTTTTCAATGGTGTACGATTCCTTCTCTCCATCGCCGTAGGTAATCGGCCGGCCGGCATTCGGCTCGCTTTCCCCATCAAGCATGAGCTCACGGATGGTCTTTTTCACCAAGCCAGTGTTTGGATTTTTCGGGTCATCGCTTTGCAATGTCCCAAGCCCGCCATTGTTCATGTTAGAGGTGTAATCCACTAGCTTGTAAGTCGCGTAAAACGCCGAGGCATTGGCAAAGTCGGAAAGCGCCTTGTCCGAGACAGTTGCCAGTATAGAGCGCATTGCCTCTCCCTTGAAGCGCTGGGACGCGCGGTAATCCGACTGCTCAAACGTGGTCACCCAGATCTGCACAGTCATGAGCACGAGCGAAAGTATGGCAAGTGCCATGACCGCGAAGAAAAACCCGCTCATTTTTTTGTTTGTCCTTTCCATTTTCTCACGTGTATACTACCAACCGCAATATCTTCACAACGCTCTTGCCTGCTCCGAAATTCGACAGCGGACGTTCGCATGGCGTGGCGTTGCAGGTGCTGGCATAAATCGAATCCCCGTTGCTGTCAATTCCCTCAAAACCATGGCAGCTGGCATAGCAATATGGCGACTCGCCGCTCCTTGGCTGGATTGTGTAAAGGGACAGGAAGGTGGTTGAGGACGCCTGCAGCTTGGTGAAGCTCTTGCCGCACCTGTCGCCATCCGGGCAGCCATCTGTGCCTGCATCGTAGAGCGTCTGCCAGCCATTGGCGCCTGCGATCTCATCCTCGGGAAGGTCGCTTGCCTCCCCGTCAACATTAAGGTGTTGCAGCATGTAGCCATAGCCTGGCGGGATGATGGTGCGGTAGTTCTTGTCCCCTCCAGCCACTTTTTTCATTATTTCGTTTATTGCCTGCTTATTGTTTTCATTTTCCAATATCTGCTCAAGGTAAGTTCCTTTTTCCGGGTTGTCGCTGCTGGTGGCAAGCACCCGCAGCGTGTCATGCGCCAGGATGTGCGCGGCCTCAAGCTCGGCATGGTATGGTTTGGGCGTGCCTATGGTGAAAATCAGGAGGCTGACGGTGATCATGATAAGGACAAACGCCACAAACGCGTCCAGTGAGAAAACAAAGCCCCGCGCACCCATATGCTTCCCCATTGCGCAAGAATATAATATAAATGTGTGTCGGCTCCGCGCCTGTGCGCTCTGGCGGGCGAAACAGTTTTAAAATGGAAGCCGTCAATCAAACCTGCAATTGGAATGCGACCGTAGTCTAACCTGGTTAGGACACGAGATTGCCAAGGCAATCTTGCGTGTGTTTTTGCGGGACTGTCCGCATTAATCTCGAGATCCGGGTTCAAATGACAGCCCAAGGGGGCTCCGTTGTCGTCGGCGAACCGACGACTTCGCGTGCAAAAGCTTTGCTTTTGCCCGTCCCTTAGTCCGTCACCGCCCAAACCCCCACGGGTTTGCGGCTCTGAAAATCCCGGCAGTCGCATTTTTCTTTTTACAAAGCTTAGCGGGCAGCATCAGCGCTTCGAAGCCAGGAAATACGCGCACGAGAACGCGTCGCCAAGCCCCACTATCTGCGCGGGGCGCTCCACAAAGCCGCCTTCATGCGCCTCCACCTCGGCAAGCGTGCCGTGCCTGCCTTTTTCCGCCAAAAACGAGGCGCACTTGCGCGCGAAGGAAAGCGCGGCGGCATCCTCCCTTTCCCTGGGCAGCGCAGCCTGTTTGCCAGGCGCGTGGAAAAGCAGCGGCACTTCTTCCGCAAGCTCCTCAAGCGGGCAGCCGAGCGAGGAAAGCTCCACGTCCGACAGCCCCACCATGTCGCAAAGCGGGAATATCCTTTCGCGCACCGCCTCCTGCACCGCCTTTGACTGGAAGTCTCCCAGCTCACAGAATATGCGGAGTTTGGAGTTTATCTTCTTCCACCTCGCAAGCTCTTCGGCGAATTTCCCCAGCCTGTCCGTGCTTTGCAGCAGGTGGAAGCCGCCCACAAACGCATGCCCAACATTGGGGAGAACCGCGTCGATGTGCCTGCAGAAGTCAGAGTCAAGGTGGAGCGGCACAGGGTCGTAAGAGGCTATGAAGCGCGTATTGTTCCCCCTGTTCTCAAAGACAAAATGGTGAGCGCTTTTCGCCTGGGAAGGGAATCCGTCCGCCGAAACAAAGCCCTTTTCCGAGGCAAGCATCACCCTCTGCGGGTAGGAAAATGCCTCCAGGAGCCTGCTGCTCGGGAAATTGGCGTGCAGATAGCACTCCACGCCCAGCGCGGACGCAGTCTGCGCGGCGTTCCCCGCCTGCCCGCCCACCATTTCCCTGTCGAACCTGACGTTCGATAGGAGAAACTCGCAGGCTTTCGCGTCTATTGCCGCCTCGCGCCCAATGCCCCAGGCAAAGCACTCGTCCATCTGCGCATGAAGCGCGGGCGAGAAGCGCTCTATCGCCACCATGGCATCATCCGACACATTGCAGATGTGGTCAAGGTTGGCGTTGAAGGCGAAAATCGCGCGCTTTGGCAGTTGCATAGCGCGATTCCTCAGAAAGCGTTTAAAACACATTATTCCTAACAGCGGCATAAACAGATGCGGCTATTGAGCCGTCCTGACGGACGGCTGCTAGCCGCTGCGCGGCTATGGTTCATCGGTAGAATTCTGGCTTCCCAAGTCAGAGAGCGGGGTTCGATTCCCCGTAGCCGCATATGATGCACATACACATCGCAGCGCTCGAGCCTGACGCCGAGTTCGCAAGGAAAATCGGCAAGAAGGGCTCGGAGAGCGACTTTACCATCTACAACTGCAAGGAAGGGGACAAGGTTATCTGCATCTACCATGCGGCAAAGCACCCGGAGAAGATACAGCCCCTGCTCTACTCGCTCTCGCTTGCCGACGCAGCCTATCTTCGCCCCCAGTCAATTGACAAATTCACAGGCGAAATGATTGTCGCCGCGGCCATCTTCGGAAAGCCAGTGCTTGTCATGACCGACCGCGTGTCGCGCGAGGAAATCGAGCCCCTGCTGAAATCAGCCGGAGTGCAAAAGTACGAATTCTTCGATGGCGACGAGAACGCGCTGCGCGAAAAGCTGTTCACCTATCCTTCCACGCGCAAAAGCGAGGGCAACACAGAGGTGGTCATCGATGCCTGCTTCCCTGTGAAGGGCATTGGCACGGTTGCGCTTGGCATCGTGCAGCAGGGCAGCGTGCATGTGCACCAGAAGCTCACTTTCCTCCCATCAGGCAAGGAGTCCGATGTCAAATCCATCCAGGTGCAGGACGTTGACGTGAAGGAAGCCGAAGTGGGCAGCCGCGTCGGGCTGTCGCTTCGCGACCTGAACGCAGAGGAGGTCGGCAAGGGCGACCTGGCTGTGGGGGAGAAATTCCCGCCGGCAAACAAGATTGAGGCGGACGTGTCCCTCACGAAATTCTACAAGGGCGATATCACTTCCCTTCAGTTCTTCATCCTATCTGGCCTGAAGTACGTTGCATGCAAGGCGAAAAAGCTAGAGGGAAGCAAATTCGAAATCGAGCTCTCATCACCGCTTAACATCCGCGCAGGAGAAACAGTGCAGCTTTTCCTCCCAGAGGCAATGCCGCGCGCGATTGGGAGCGCGAAAATAGTGAGGATAATTCCCTAGTCAGTAATGATATCCGTTGTATTCCTTTACCACCAACGATCGTTTTGCTTTACTTGCTCTTGCAGGACATCATTGGAACCCGCGACAATTTGATAAACCGAAGCATCTGCACGAATGACAGAAACCACGGAATGTTCTTCCTGCAGGGCCTGCGCGCCCTGAAGTCCCGTTGCAATCTTGGCGACCTCATTCAGTCTCTCACACGCAAGGATTTTTAATCTTGAAATTCCGGCAGACATAACGGACGAAACGAAACGATCGTTTTTTGTGTCAAGAACCATTACACGATCGGAATCTTCCCCCGCAATAGCATTACTGTAAATTTTTTCCTGCAACTCATCAATTATCGAAGCCATCCTCATGATCTTGTCCTTTACGCCAGGAATTTCTATCAGTGGTTTATCCCTGAATTTTCTTGTCCTAACATACGTCAACGATTCATCGTATGCGCGCTCAATCAGCCCAAGCATCTGCGCCTGGATGTTGGTTCTCATATGGAAAAGTGCATGGAACGCTATCTTAAGGCCATGGTCAACGCTGCCCAAAACATTTTCAGGGGCAACTGGCACATCGTCAAAGAAAATGTCCGATGTCTTTGATCCGCGCCACCCAGAATAGTCCTCTGGTTTGCCAGCTACGAATCCGGTTCCCCTGCCTTCTATTTTTGAAGGAACGATAAATGCGGTTATTTTGTTGTTTTCTCCTGTTGCGAAAACCAATGATATGTTTGCAATCGGCCCGTTTGTGATGAAGGATTTTGAGCCGTTTAGGATGAAATTATCGCCTTGTTTGGCATATCTTAAGGAGCGGGCGAACGCAGGATTTGACCCGCCATCGTTTCCAGTGAGCCCAAAACAGCCAATTTTTCTCCCCTTAGCTATCTGCGGCAGCCACATCCATTTCTGTTGCTGTGTGCCATACAAAGCAACGGCGTTTGAAAAGAGCCCGTTGCCAACAAAATACGCAGCAGCGGATGAGCTTCCATACGCCATGTTTTCATGCAACTCAGCAGTATTGAAATATTTGCGTTTCTGCCAATACCCACCATAAAACTTAGGTATGCCGACTTCTGCCAATTTGCCATCAAGCAACGGAAGCACGTCTATTTCCTTGCGGTGTATTTTGACTGTGTTTGGGGCAAGGACTGTTCTTGAAGCTTCGCGGGTGTCTTCGAAAAAACTGCGGTCATAGAATGCAAAAAAATCAGGATCGATAAGCTTTCTCCCGTAATAAGGCTGAGTAATCTTCTCTAGAAACTTTCTCCTCAATGCCAGGCTGCCCGGTATTTTTTCTGGGTCCTTGAAGAGTTTTTTGATTTTATGCTGTTTGAGCGTGGATAGCATATTTATGACCTATATCATGTTTTAAGGTGTCTAGAAGTGTATTTAAATGTATCTGTCCGAATTAGTACGGTGTCTGGTAATACTTCGGGCTCCCGTGCCTAGGCCTTTTTCTGCATGTACGCGCCCACAAGCGCGTAGCCAAGCTTCCGATAGTAGCCGCGCGCGCCAGGGCCTGAAAGCACGGACAGTTTTCCCATCCCGTTCTCGCGCGCGATTCCCTCTGCCTCGCGCAAAAGCTTTTCGCCAAGCCCCTTGTGCTGCATTTTCTGCGCGCTTTTCTCGCCAATTGAAGCTTCCTGCCCGTAGACATGGAGTTCGCGCACGATTGCCGAGCCATCAAGCTCGCTGCGGTGCGGCCTGTTGGGGATGCGAAGCCTCAGGAAGCCTGCAAGCAAGTCCTTTTCCTTGTCCTCAAACGACAGGAAAATTTCCTTCCCGCCGGACGCATCATAGTTGATGCGCGTTAGGGACAGCGACAGTTTCCCTGCCTTCTTGCCAGCGCGCTCAACGCTCCCTATCTCGCGGCAGCGTATGCACCTGCACTTCTGCCCCCGCTCTTCGAGCAGCTTGTCAACTATCTGCCTCAAATTCGAGTTTTTCACGCCGGCAGCAACAAGCGGGGAAGGGATGTCGCGCTGTATGCGCGGTATGCGAACGTACGGGGGCACAAAGCGGATGGCATCGGCAATCACTTCTGCGGCTTCCTCAGTTGAGTAAGGCTTGAATTCCCCGCGCTTCCACATATCGTAAAGCGGCGTTCCTTGCATCACCAACACCGGATAAATCTTAACCATGTCGGGCCTGAAGCGCGAGTCGGAAAACAGCTGGCTGAAGTAGCCTACATCCTGCGCCGGCGTGGCAAAAAGGCCTGGCATCATGTGGTAGCAAAGCTTGAAGCCGCGGTCGCGAAGAGTGCGCGTGGAGCGCACCACGTCTGCAACAGTGTGCCCGCGCCTCACTTTCCTGTAGACCAGGTCTGAAAGCGTCTGAACGCCAAGCTCGACTTGCGTGCCGCCCATGGCAAGCATGGCGTCTGCCTCTTTTTCAAAGCCAAAGTCAGGCCGGGTCTCAAAAGTCACGCCTATTGCGCGGTGGGCTGCAAACTCGTTGGCATTTATCGAAGCTGCAAGGCTGCTTGATTTCTTCTTGTTCAGCGCATCGAAAGTTTCCTTCATGAACTCCTGCTGGCGCTCAGACGGCGAGCAGAGGAAAGTGCCGCCCATCACAATGAGATGGCACTTGTCAGTCGCATGCCCCTGTGCAGCGTATTGCGACAAACGAGCATCAATCTGCTTTTTTGCAGAATAGCCGCACTGTATCGCCCTCATGGTGGTGGGCTCAAAGCCAGTGTAGGACTGCGGTGCATTTTCCCCTTTTGGGCAGTAGATGCACCTGCCTGGGCATGGGGAAGGAGGGGGCATGAGCGCAATGGGCGACACGCCGGAAAGCGTGCGCGTTGGGGACTTGAGAAGGCTGCGCCGAAGCGCGGCGGATTTGCGCGGCACAAAGGCAAGTATCTCCGAATTCCTCAAATACGGGATTTTATACTTCACGGCAAGGCGATTTTTCAGCCTTGCAACGTCCTGCCTGGGGTGCAGGGCAAGCAAGCGTGCAGCCCCCCTTGCAGCCTCAATGCTCTTGCTGAAGCTTTTCTTCTTCGGGGAAAAAGAGGGAAGGCTGCCGCTTTCCTCCATCAGCCTGGCGGCTGCGCGCGCGTTGCTTGCTTTGGCAGCCAAATCCACACCTCAGGCAAAGAAGTTCGAAAGCAGGCCCACAATGAAGTAAAGCGGCGCCTCGGTCGCAGGGAACAGCAGCACGCCCTTGTTCATTGCCTTGAAGTCGGAGAACAAATCAGTATTCACGCGAAGCGACACCGGCACCTCTGCCCCTATGTTGTCGCTTGAGGACGAGCGCGCCCAGATTTTAACGTCGTAGTCCGCTTCATCATCGCCCACCACCTCGTAATTTATCACCTTGGTGGTCTGCGAGGGTATGTAGATGCTCCTCCTGAATTCCCAGTTCCTCACGCCGGACGAGCCAACTGTGAAAACGTCGTTTGCCATTCCCTTGTTCACAATGGTTATCGCGTACCTTGCAGGCTGCCCTGCGCCAGTGGTGATTTTCGTGGGAACCACCGTCATGTCCATCACGTCGTGCGTAATTGTCACCTTGGCAGTGAATTCAACATCATTGCCAAGCCCCTTGTTGCCTGCCTCGTCCCAGAGCCTTAGCGCCACAACATAGTCCCCATCAGACGCATCTTTTGGAACCGTGATGTCTGATTGCAGCGGATTGGCATAAAGCTTGGACGGGGCAGATGCCCAGCCCTCTGGAAGCGAGCTTGCTGAAAGCTGGTCATAGGCGCCGCCGGTCCCGTACGCCCCCCCTGTTGCCACCTTCGGGTCAACCACAACGGAAAAAGTCTGGCCTGGCCCAACATTGCCGATGATTATTTCGGAGCCCTGCTCAACCTGGGCAAAAACCGGGGAAAGCACGCTCACTGCTGCCACGCAGGCGAAAAGCGCTGCAAGCACTGAAAACAGAAACACGAACCTCATATCATCCACTCCGCACAGTTTGCTACGCCAAGGATTAAAACCGTTGCTGGCAAAGTGCACTCATGCGGTTCCTGGCGGTTTTCCTTGCAATCCTGGCAGCAGCCTGCCTGGCATCAGCCGCTGAGCAGTCGCTGCTTGCAAAATTCGTCTCATCATCATTCGAGCCTGACCAATCAGTGCAGACAACGCCGCTTCTTGCTGAGGGCAACTACTACCTTGTGAGCTTGGCAGGCGAGGAGACATATGTGGTGGATGCCTCAGACGGCACAGCTGTGCTTGGCAGCGCGCTTCTCCAGGAAATCCTCTTGCAGGACGCCCGCAACCGGGAAGGCTATGATGAAAAAATCACATCCGCTCTGGAATTCCCGGACAAAGTGAGGGCTGCAAAGAAAGTGAACGAGGACAAATGCGTGCAGTACATCGGGGATGATGGCGACCCTGGATGCTTTAGCAAGGAATCATGCCTTGTCTCATGCTTTTCAGTGCCCCAGTGCGAAATCATCGTGCAGTCAAGCGGCTTTCTCGAGTCCACAATGGACTGGAACAGCAAGCGCAAGGAGTACGATTCGCTTCTTGCCGCCTTCTCAAGCGGCATTGAGGCCATAAGCTTTGACCCGCGCGCAATCGACGCCAAAATTGGAATACTCGCCAACCTGTCCGACCTTGCCTCAAACATGAGCCAGAACGGCATTTTCCTGGAAAAGGAAGTGCCCGGCTGCATTGGATTCAATGCCACAAAGCGCTGCTATGAATACTGCCCCTGGATAGACTATTCACCGTCCCTTATTGCATCGCAATCCCAAAGCCTTGCATCTCTCAAGCTGCTGCTTTCCAAAATCGCGCAGCAGCAGGACCGTGCCGGGGCAATACTGGAAAAAAGCTCCCAGAACAGCGAGTATGTGGCATTCCGCGGCAGGGATTATGCTGACTTCAGGATAAGGATGCAAAACGACCTGCGCAACCTGCAAAAGCAAAGCGACGAGCTTAACAAAACCGTGCTGGACCCGCAGGTAAATATGATGATTGGGCAGCTGGAAAGCATCTCCGCGCGCTCTAAAAACTATTCTGACGGGGGATATTACCGCAATGCGCTTTCCCTGAGGCCGCAGTTCGAGTCGCTCTCAAACGCAACCTCTTTCCGCATGGCATCCGACAGCGCGGCCTACAACGGGCTTGAAAGCGGCATGGATGCGCTTTCAGGAGAGATACAAAGCAGCTCCTGGCTAATCGGCAACTTTTCCGCGGCAGAGCACCTCAAAAGGCTCTCAGCACTAAAAGTCAATTACACCGCGCCGCTCACGCTTCCCCAAATCTATGGGGCGAATGCCACGCTTCTCGGGCTCGACGAGGCGCTCAGGGGGGAAATCGCCGCAAAGGCAGTGCAGGCAGGCAACTCCACTGCCCTTGATCTGCCATCAACGCAGCAGCCAGCAACCGTGCCTGATTTTGCCTGGGTCGCGGCAATCATCATTGCCGCGGCGCTCGTTTATTCGTTCATGCTGCGCTCTGCAAGGCGGCCACCGCCGCCTCTTCCTCCCCTGCCGCCGTCGCAGTGAAAAGGCGAGGTTTAAATATACTTGCTCCAATAGATGAGGTTATCGAGGTCATTTTACAGGGGGTTGTCTCATGAAAGGCAGATTATCAAACTACAGGCGCGGCGTGCATACAGAATACACCAACCAATACGTCGTGGAGATAGATGGCGTGGCAGACAGGGCAAGCGCGAACGGCGTGATTGGCAGGCGCGTGGTCTGGAAGACCATCACCGGCAAGGAGATAGTGGGCAAGATAAGCAAGGCGCACGGCAACTCCGGCGCAGTGCTTTGCCGCTTTGACAAGGGGCTCCCGGGCCAGGCAATCGGCACAGAAGTGGAAATCTCCTGACTTTTCCCTGTATTTTTTAATTTTCTCTCCCCATTCTGCTTGTGATATGATGAATGAAAAGCCGTACATCTTCCTGGAGCACACGGCAGACATACTCTTCGAAGCCTACGGCAAAACCTACTCCGAGGCTTTTGAAAACTCCGCGCACGCAATGCTCTCCATCTTCGGCACGGCTGGGGAAAAGGAAGCAGTGCCGTTCTCTCTCTCCGCGCACAATCTACAGGAGCTCACGGTGCAGGCGCTGGCAGACATGCTTGCCTACATGGACACGCACGAGATTGTCTTTTCAAAAGTGGAAGTCGCCTCGTTCGACGAGGCAAAGAAAAGCCTCTCATTCATCGCGCACGGCGAGAAAAAGCGCCCGCGCGACACGGTAAAAGCAGTCACTTACCATGAGCTCATGGTAAAAGAGGACAAGGAAGGCTGGACGATTCGCGTGTTGCTGGACGTTTGATTACTTCTTCCCGTTGTTTCCGCTTCCCTTCTGCGCGGGCGCTTCCTTCTTCGCCGCCTTTTTCTGCTCGAGGGGCAGCTTTACGTAATATATCTCGTCCTCGTCTTTGAGCACGACCGGGTTTTTCCCGATTGCGCGGACGTCAAGAAGGAAAACTCCCTGCGTGAGCACCTTGATGTTCTCAATGTCCTCGTTCGTGAAGCTCATGCGCGCGAAATAGGATTCCGGCACCCTGCCCTCCTGTGCGGCTGTTTTCCCCTCTGCGCCATCCGCATCCTTTCCGTTGCCGCCTTCCTTTGGCACCTCGAATGCAACCGCGTCAGGAGCGCTCACTGCGTGCGCCATCTGCCTGTCGAATGTGAATACCTTTGAGCCGCAAGGGCACCCTGCGTCTATTTCCTCAAGGCTGGTTGCCGCCCTGCCGCATTTTGCGCATTTGTGCATGTTGTTCCCGTTCCGCAGCTAAGAGAGCTTGTTGGCAATTGTTGAGTAGAGCCGATTCAGGTTCTCGCCGGTCATTGCGGACACCTCGACAAATTCATAGGAGGGGAATGCCTCCATTATCCGCCTGGTGTTCGCATTGGGCAGGTCTATCTTGTTCGCCACCACTACAATAGGAATGTTCCTTGCCTCGATGTTGCCGATTATCGTGATGTTCACCTGCGTGTAAGGATCCTCGGTGGCGTCAATCACGAAAAGCGCGGCGTCTATCTTGTCAAGGCTGCGCACAGCCTCCACCACGCCGAGCGTCGCCTCGCGCGCCCTTTTCTGCGCCTCCTGCTTGTCAATCCCATGGCTCAAAAAGTCGCGGTAGTCCACTTTCACCGCAATGCCTGGCATGTCAAGCAGGTTCATGGTGAGCGTAAAGCCCTTGAGCTTCAGAGTCATATTATCCTTTTTCTGCACGCGCCTAGTCTCGTGGGGCACTGGGCTGACAGCACCCATGGGCTCGTCTGACAAATCCACGCAAATCCTGTTTGCAAGCGTGGTCTTGCCCACGTTGGGGCTTCCGTAAATGCCAAGGCTCACTGCCTTCTTCTTCCTGAAGGCGCCCTTCAGCCACCCTAGTATCCTTTTCAGCATCATATCACGCGTGTGCTTCCTTTCCATGGTAAAAAAATATAAATCCTGAACAGAGCATATTGCGTAAATGGGGCTAGCCCTTGATTTCCCCCTTTGCGAATTTCCCGACAACCATTGGCAGCCCTATATGCTCCCTCTCCAATATCTTGGCCGCTGTCTCCTCCCACGTCTTGCAGCCTGAAATGTCCACTTTCTCCTGGTAAATCGTCTTTCCGCCGTCAAGGCTTTCATCCACAAAATGTATGGTAAAGCCGGATTCCTTCTCTCCTGCCTCAAAAGCGTCCTTCTGCGCGTGCGCGCCAGGGTACTTTGGGAGAAGAGAGGGGTGGATGTTTATCATCTTGCCTGCATAGCGCGATAAAAGCTCCTTGTTTTTGATGACTTTCATGTAGCCTGCAAGCACCACCAAGTCCGGGTCAAGCTCGGAGAGCTTTTTCACAATGCCATTGTCCAGCTCCTCTCTGGAAGAATGCGGCAGGTAAAATGCCGGTATTCCGCTTTCGTGCGCCTTCTCAATCGCCTTTGCATCCGGGTTGTCGGTCAGCAGCCCCACAATCAGCGCATCCACTGCGCCTGACTTTACCCCTGCAATTATGGACTCAAAGTCGCTTCCCCTGCCGGAAGCCAGCACTGCGACGCGGAACTTCCTGTACCCTTCCTCATTTTCCTTGCCGCACTGAATTACCGCGCTCTGTGTGACAATAACATCCACTGCAACGTCGTGCGGCTCATCAGGCACGTGCTCAACTATCTGCATGTCATACGCAAAGCCTATCTTGCAGCCGCGCACTTTCTTCAAAAGGGAGTCATAGTAGCCCATTCCATAGCCCAGCCTGTGGCCGCGCCTGTCAAACGACACGCCAGGCACCACTGCCAGCTCTATCTCCTCTGGCTGCACGCGCCTCTCCGGGCTGCGCGCAGGCTCAGGTATGCCGAATGCGCCAGGCTTAAGCTCGTCCATGCCCTTTATCTCGTAAAGCTCAAGCGAGTGCGTTTCCTTGTCAGTGACTGGCAGCGCCACCTTTTTGCCAAGCGAAAGCGCGGACTGAATGATGCCGTCGGTGTGCACCTCTCCCCTGATGGCAGAGTAAAGCAGCAGGCAGCGCGCAGACTCGAACCGCGGCAAATGCAAAAACCTGTCCATTATCTCGATGCAATTCACGTGCCCGCCAGACGAGTGGTGGAACTCGCGCTTTGCAATCATCTCCTTTCTCATGCCCTCTTTCATCCTCTCACATCCGTTTATTGTGCCACTCTTATTTTATCCCTTCCGTACAGCTCGGCAAGCAAGTATATGGAGCCTGCCACCACGCAAAGCCCGTGCTTTCCAGCCTTCTTCCTCGCAAAAGCCAGCGCTTTTTTCGCATCCTTCACCACTACAGCGCTTGCGCCCGCTTTTCTGGCAGCTTTGGCAATCTTTCTCGCCCTCTCGCCGCGCGCCAGCTTCACCTCTGTAACAACAATCTCGCCAAACTTTGGCGCAAGCCTTCGCAGCATTTCAGCATAATCCTTGTCCTTCATTGCGGAAAACAGAAGCACTTTCTTCCCGCGTACCCTGATGCGCACAACCTCTGCTGCAAGAGCGGAGGCGGCTTCAGGGTTGTGGCAGCAGTCAAGCAGCATATTCCCTCTTCTCTCAAGGCGGAACTTTGGCCTGCAGCCTCGCAGGCCGCGCGCAATTGCGCCCCTGCTTACACCAAGCGCTTTGCAAACTTCGGCAGCAACCGCAGCATTCCTGCGCTGGAACCCGCCTGGCGCAGCCAGGCGAACGTTGAAAGGCGCGGCAAACTTCACAATGGCGCCAACCCTCCTGCACTCCTTTTCCACCGCGCGCCCTGCCTCCTTGCCGCACACAAGCAGCCTTCCCCTTCTTGCAATCCCGCACTTTTCGCGCGCAATCGCCTCAACTGTTTTTCCCAGCACATCCGTGTGCTCAAGCGAAATGCTTGTTATTGCCGACACTTCAGGCTCAACGGCATTTGCAGCATCCAGCCTGCCGCCAAGGCCAACCTCAAGAACAGCCACTTCCACTTCCCTTTTCGCAAAAATCAATAGCGCCATTGCAGTTACAACCTCGAAAAAAGTGGCTTTTGGCGCCACCTTCCTAGCAGCGCGCGATACCTGCTCATAAGAAGCCGCAATCTCCTTTTTTCCCGCATTTTTTCCGTTTACCCTTATCCTTTCGGCAAATTCCTGCACCTGCGGCGAAAAATAAGTCCCTGCTTTCCAGCCTTCCTCCTTCAAAGCCGCGCCAATGAACTCAACGGTGGAGCCCTTGCCATTGCTGCCTGCCACCAGCACGCACCTGTACTTTTTCTGCGGCTCGCCAAGCTCGCGCAAAATTGCGCGAATCCTTCCCAGCCCCAGCTTGCTTCCGAATTTATCCAAAGAGTAGATTTTTTGCAAAACGCGCGCGTAGGGGGCAGCCACGTCACTCCCTTCTCTTCTTTCGCCTCTCCTCATAGCACACCAAAGCGTTCTCAACCAGCATTGCAATGGTCATGGGCCCCACGCCGCCGGGCACAGGGGTGATGAGCGAGGCTTTCTTAGCAACCCCCTCAAAATCCACGTCGCCTGTCAGCACATCCCCCTGCTTGCTTGTGCCAATGTCAATCACAACCGCGCCGCTTTTCACCATGCCCTCGGTGACCACTTTTGGCTTTCCGACTGCAGAAAAGACAATGTCCGCATTCTTGGTGTGCATTGCAACATCCCTTGTTTTGGAATGGCACACAGTGACAGTCGCGCCAGCGTTAAGAAGCAGAAGCGCAAGGGGCTTTCCCACGATCCTGCTCCTGCCAATCACCACTGCGTTCTTGCCGGCAACTGAAACGCCGCTCTTGGCAAGCATGTGCATCACGCCCGCAGGGGTGCAGGGCACAATCCTTCCAGTTCCCAGCGCAAGCTTGCCGAAATTCTCCGGGTGAAAGCCGTCCACGTCCTTTTCGCGCGCAACCGCGCCAAGCACGGCATCCTCATCCACTCCGGAAGGCAAGGGCAGCTGCACCAGTATGGCATCCACTTCAGCATCATCATTGAGCTTTTTCACCTGCGCGATTATCTCCTTCTGGCTTGAGCTTTCCGGCATGGCAACATTCCTCGACTTCATCCCCACGCGCTCGCAAGCCTCGTGCTTTTTCCGCGTGTAGGTCTGCGATGCCGGGTCGTCGCCCACAAGCACAATTGCAATGCATGGCTTGAACTGGAGCGCAGCTACTTTTTCCGCCGCCTTCTCAAGCAGCGCGTCTGCCATCTTCTTCCCGTCAATGATTTTTGCGGCCATTCAACCAAGCTCCGGGTAAAGCGGGAAGCGCGAGGTCATTGCAAGCACTTCCTGCCTCACCTTCTTTTTCAGCCCAGCATCGGTATGCGATGAGCACACGCTCTTTATCATGCGCGCGATTTCCTTCATCTCGCCCTCCAACATGCCGCGCGTGGCAAGTGCAGGCGTGCCCAGCCTGATGCCGCTTGTAACAAACGGTGACTGCGTATCGTAAGGAATGGTGTTCTTGTTGCACGTAATGCAAGCTTCTTCCAGTGCGAGTTGCGCCTCCTTTCCGGTGATGTTCATGTTCCTCAGGTCAACCAGCAGCAAGTGCGTGTCAGTGCCGCCAGACACCAAAGTCATCCCCTGCGCCATGAGCTCATCAGCCATCGCCCTTGCATTCTTCACAATCTGGTGCGCATAATCTGAAAACTCCGGCTGCATTGCCTCGTGGAAGCACACTGCCTTTGCTGCAATGGTGTGGTCGAACGGGCCCCCCTGCATTCCTGGGAACACCGCCTTGTCAATAGGCATTTGGTATTCCTGCCTGCACAATATTATTGCGCCGCGCGGGCCGCGCAGCGTCTTGTGAGTCGTTGTTGTGGCAATATCTGCGTAAGGGAAAGGCTGCATGTGCGCACCTCCTGCAATCAAGCCAGCAATGTGCGCCATGTCCACCAAAAGTTTCGCGCCGCATGCATCGGCAATCTCGCGGAAGCGCTTGAAGTCCACTTGGCGGGGGTAAGCGGTAAAGCCAGCCACAATGAGCTTGGGCTTTTCCTCCTTTGCCTGCTTTTCCATTGCGTCAAAGTCAAGCAAGTGCGTTTTGGGATCCACATTGTAGGCAACCACGCTGTACATCTTTCCCGAGAAATTCACGGGCGAGCCGTGGGTCAAATGCCCGCCAGAGGACAAATTGAGCCCCATCACCTTGTCGCCAGGCTGCAAAAGCGCAAAATACACCGCCATGTTTGCCTGCGAGCCGGCGTGCGGCTGCACGTTTGCATGGTCTGCTGAGAATATCTTCTTCGCGCGCTCAATGGCAAGCGTCTCAGACTTGTCAATGAATTCATTCCCGCCGTAGTAGCGCTTGCCGGGGTAGCCTTCCGAATACTTGTTTGTGAGCACCGAGCCTTCCGCTTCCATCACCGCAAGCGAGGCAAAGTTCTCCGAGGGAATAAGCTCAAGCCCCTCGCGCTGGCGCTTAAGCTCGTCGCGCGTGATTCCGTATATTTCCGGGTCAACTTTTTGCAAAAAGCTCATGGTCTCCCCCTATTCCTTTATTGCAGCCTCGACAATTTCCACTGATTCGCCAATGTAAGTTTTTGGATCGAACAGCTTTTCCAGCTCGCCCTTCTTGAAAAGCTTGGCAACTTCCTTCCTTGCTGCAAGCACGTCCGGCAAGTTTTTCTTCCCCTCAAACGCCTCCATGTTGGCAGCCCTCATGAGCTCATGCGCCGCCTGCCTTCCCATTCCGCGCTTCGTCAGCTCAATCATCACGCGCTCGGACAGCACTGCTCCGCGCGTGAGCGCCAGGTTCCTCTCGATGCTTTCAGGGTAAAAGGCCAGCCCCTCCAATATCTTGTTCATCTCGGACGCCATGTAATCCGTGATTATGAAGCTGTCCGGGAAGATGAACCGCTCGTTTGCGGAATTGGTCAGGTCACGCTCATGCTCCAGCGCAATGTTCTCCATTGCAACCGCCACGTTCGCCCTCACAAGGCGCGCAAGCGAGCAAACGCGCTCCGACTTGTGCGGATTCCTCTTTTGCGGCATGGTGGAGGAGCCGACCTGCTTCTTGCCAAAAGGCTCAGCCACCTCCCCAATCTCGTTTCTCTGGAGGTTTCTGATTTCCTTTGCCATCTTCTCAAGCGTTGATGCCACCAGCGCAAGCGTGAACACCACCTGCGCATGCCTGTCTCGCTGCACCACCTGGTTTGACACCTCTGCGCTCTTCAAGCCAAGCTCATCCATCACAAGCTGCTGCAGCTTCCTTCCCTTGCCGCCAAAAGTCGCCATGGTGCCTGTGGCGCCTGCCATCTTGCCAACAGAAATCATTTCCTCTGACTGCTGAAGCCTAACCAGGTCGCGCTTCACCTCGGTGTACCAGATTGCGAACTTCATGCCATAAGTGGTGGGCACTGCGTGCTGCCCGTGAGTCCTGCCAATGCACACAAGCGCCTTTGTCTCGCGCGCCCTCTTCCTCAGGATTTCCTTGGTGGCAAGCAGCCTCTGCCTCAGCCATTGTATTGCGCGCTTCATGGTCAGGCCTGTTGCCGTGTCCTCAATGTCATAAGAAGTTGCGCCCAGATGCACAAAGCCGCCATATTTCGGGCACTGCTCCGCCAACGCTTTCACCAGTGCCATCAGGTCATGGTGTATCTCTGCCTCAATCTCGTTCACGCGCGAAAGCGAAACCTTTTTTGCGCCAGCAGCAATCTCGTCTGCCGCCGCAGGCGGCATGTCGCCAAGCTTGGCATGCGCGCGCGCCAGGGCCACTTCGACTTCCATCCAGGAGTCTATGCGCGCCTTTTCGTCAAAAAGCGCGTTCATCTCGGTTTTGTACCTGCTTTCGATGGGCGACACGGCCATGTGAAAACCTCCGTGAAAAATTCCTCGGAATTTTTCAGCAGTTGAGGCCGGCGCCTCAACTCCAAAAAGTGAGAAAAAGCCCTCAGGCTAGTGCAATCAAATTGCCTTCAGGACCCCCACAAAAGGTTATGGCGGAAGGAGGATTTAAAACTATGCCCCCATACTACAGATTATTGCGGATGTAGTATAACCTGGCTAGTATTTTGGCCTTCCACGAACCCTTTTGCTCGCTCCAGATGGGGACGCTCGCAAAAGCGTTCACGGAAAGCGTGGACGGTTATTCGAAGATAGTCAAAGGTCCGGGTTCAAAGGACCTTTTTTGGGCTGCCTAAAAAGCTCCACCAAAAAGGGCTGACAATCCCGGCATCCGCATTTTTATTTATAAAAATGAGGATACGTTGCCGTCCTCTTTTTGCGCGGCAAAAAGAAACCCCTTTTTCGCAGGGCGAAAAAGTGGGCAGCCAACGAGCATCCGCATTTTTTGTTCCACAAAAAAGGTCGGCACGTCGGCTGCAAGTCGACGACCGCCGCAAATTTTCTTTTTCAGAAAATTTGGGGCGCATTTTCCGTGAGGAAAATAGCGCCGCATTTCTTTTTCTCCAATGTAAAAAAATCAGACGGCGCCCTGAAAAGGGCGCCTGTTAAAAAACAAAGAAATCAGCGCTTCTTCCTCTTCCTGGCTTTCTTCGCTGCGCGCGCGGGTGCCTTCTTGAGCATCTTCTTGCCCCCGTATGCAGAATAGATGCCTGCAAGCACGAGGATCAGCGAGACCCATAATGCCCAGGCAGACACCTCGATTGCCAGTATGGCGTTGTTGACAAGGGGAACCATTCCCTCGCTTATGTCCTTTGCATTGTCCATGAGGCCTATTGCCTGCTGCGCATAGTCCTGTATGCCAAGCGAGCTAATGCCGTCGCCAATGATCGGCAGCGTGGCAAGCTTCTCGCTTGCAGCCTTCACGTCCACCACAAGCCCGCGCACATCTGCGAATTTCTCCGAGTGCGTCACCTGGTAGGCCTCGTCAACGGCGGGCTTGATTGCCACTATGTCCTTGTAATATGGTCCAAGGTTCACCTGCACAAATCCAAATACCATTGAAAATGCCAGGAAGAACCCGACCATAAGCCCTGCATAAAACTTATCCATTGCATCACCGACAGTCGCTTCTCCAAGATTCTTTTTAATACCTGCTCCTAATGATGCGAGCCAGGCGCAACCAATAAATAGGTTCAGGAAGAAGTTGTCAGCATGGACGTCATCGGATCCCTGAAGAATTACTTCGGCAGCATCAGCCAGAAGGAAAAGGACGAGATAAGCGCGGAAATCAGTCTCGGTTCCCACCCCTCGAACGAATACTTCATCATGCTTGTCATCTCGGCAATAATAGCCACAATCGGCCTTCTTACCAACAACGTCGCCGTGATAATCGGGGCAATGCTTGTCTCCCCGCTCATGATTCCCGTCATCGGAATCTCGCTTGGCGCGGTAAAGGGGGACATAGAGCTTTTCTCAAGCGCAATAGAGGCGGAAGTGAAAGGCGTGGTGCTTGTGATAGTGCTCGTGACACTTCTCACGCTTCTGGTGCCAAATGCGACTGTGACAAGCGAAATACTGCTGCGCACCAAGCCAACCCCGCTTGACCTCATGGTTGCGCTTGCAAGCGGCGCAGCCGCCGCATATGCGCTCACAAAGAAAAACATCGGCGCGACATTGCCTGGCGTGGCAGTTGCAGTGGCAGTCATGCCTCCCCTCTCAGTGGTGGGCATAGGCTTTGCGCTCAAGCTCCCGGAAATCGCCCTTGGCGGCGCGCTCTCATTCCTTGCAAACATAGTGGCGATAAATTTTGCAGCATCCGCGGTCTTCTGGCTGTTGGAGTTTTCCCCGCAGTGGTCGTTTGCAGAGGAGGAGACTGTGAAAAAGCTGCAGACTTCGGCAGCGCTTCTCCTGCTCATACTATTGCCGCTTGCCTACCTGATGTGGCAAAGCGTGGAGGCTGCAAACATAACTGCGGTGGTGGACGACGTGCTAAGCTCCCAGCTTGACGGGATCCAGGGCTCAAGGCTCACAGGCTTCATCTTCGAGCACAGCCGGGGGGTTCTCATGATAGCTGCAAACGTGGACTCCTCAAAGGAAATCAGCGCGGAAAAGGCAGAGGAGATGAGGCTCGCGCTTGAGAAGAACCTCAAGCAGGATATTGAGCTGGACCTCAATGTCAACTACGTGGAGCTTGTGCACGCGCAAGGCGCTTGATCACTTCGCCCTTTTTTTCGCCTTGTGCAGGTTCTCCACATAGACGTGCCTCTTCGGGTATGGTATCTCAATTCCCTCTTTGGCATAGCGCGCATGCAGCGCTTTTACAAATTCGTGCGAAAGCAGGTACTTGTCCGTGTACTCGCTTGCGCGCAGTATCACGTTGAAGGATATTCCCGAGTCCCCAAACGCATTGTAGCGCACGAAAGGCTTGAAATCCTTAACGGCGCCGTCCACGTTTTTTTGCACCTTTGCCGCAACCTCGCAAGTCACTTCCTCCACGCGTGCCAGGTCTGACTCGTATGCCACGGACACCGGCACCAGGACGGAAAGCGCCTTGTCAGGCGCATAGTAGTTCGTTATCACGCTTGAGGCGAGCTTGGCATTGGGCACCACCACGATGTTGTTCCCAAGAAGGCGTATCTGCGTGCTCCGCCAGCCTATCTTGCGCACATACCCTTCGTAGCCGCCCTCAAACTGCACATAGTCCCCCTCGCGAACGGGCCTGTCAACCGAAATGTAAACGCCTGCGAAGAAATTCGAAAGCGTGTCCTGGAAAGCAAGCGCAACTGCCAATCCCGCAATTCCCAGGGACGCCACAAGCGGGCTGACCTCAATGCCAGCGACGCCAAGCGCCATTATGCCGCCAAGGGCGAATATGAACAGCCCGCCAAGGCGCTTCATGGTGGTTTCCATGTCCGCAAGCGGGAGCTTGTGCACTTCCGCGATTTCCACCACGTACCAGCGCAGGAGCGCGGTATATGCCTTGTAGACGGCGTACGCGCCAACCAGTATCACAAACTCCCTTACCGCCAGGTCAAAAAGGGCCATGCTGGCAAAGCCGGACAGCCACGCGGCAATGTAGATGCCTGCGCCTGTGAAGAAAAGCGTGAGGGGCAAGTCAAGCGCTTCAAGCAGCAAGTCGTCAAGCTTTGTCTCTGTCTTGCCAACGAGCATCCTTGCAATTCTTTTGAAAATCTCGTTTGCCACCTTTGCCACTGCAACCGCGACCACGAGCACCAGCAGGAAAGGCAGGACGCTCTCCACGCCAACATTCCCCAAATCCGCAAGCAAATCTTCCATCAAAACACCTCATCTAGAAATAATACCAAATCGTCCTGTAATCGTCCACATCCTCTCCGTCCTCCTTGAGCTTTTTGAGGTAGCCGTAAATCGGCACGTCAACGTAATCGTACGGCGGTATGAGCTCAAGCTTTGACTCCCACGGGTAGAACCTGTACATCCTCCTGCCGTCTGGAAGCACCATGATGAGCTCATGGTCCTGCCATGCGCGCAAATGCGACTTGCCAAGCCGCGGCACGTTGAACACAGGCTCGTCCGTCCTCTCCAGGCCCGGCTGCAGCCTTGCCTCCTCCTTCCTTTCCTGCGCAAGCCTTGCGATTGGCACGCGGAAGTCCGCAGTCTCCTCCTTGCCCTTTGCATTGAAGGCATAATACGGGTCAATTCCGAACTGCTTGAGCTCGCGGCGCAGGCAGCAGCTCTCAAAGCGCTTGCTGTTGAAGTAGGTGAACACCTGCTGGTTGTAGATGCTTATCCCTGCCTTGCGCAGCCTGGAACACGCCTCAAGCACGTCTTGCACAAGCTCGGTAGGGTGCTCCACATGCGTCACCACGCACACGTCTCGCCTGCCAGGCTCGCGGTATTTCTCCAGAATTGAAACAAGCTTCTGAGTTATCCTGAAGGGCACAGTGACTAAAGTGCGCGTGCCAATCCGTATCCTTGCCACGTGCGGGATTTTCGACAGCGACTCCATCACCCACTCGATGTAATCGTCAGGCAAGGTGAGCGGGTCGCCGCCTGTCACCAGCACCTCGCGTATGTGGCGGTTCCTCCCTATCCACTTCATTGCCTCAGCCACGCTTTCGCGCGTGATTTCCGCCTCGCACATGTTCTTTATCTCCCAGTTCCTCTGGCAGTACACGCATATCTGCGGGCACGAGTCATAAGGCTTGAGTATCACTATTTCAGGGTAGCGCCTTGTTATGCACGTCTTCGGGCTTGTGGAACCCTCTTCCATAAAGTCAAGCGAAGCGCCTGTTTTCCTCGCCTCCACATATGCCTTGCAGTAGTGCGGGCTTGGCAGCACCTGCGCGCGCACCGCCCTGCCCATCCTAAGCTTGTTTTGCGGGAGGAAAAGCGAAAGGTAGTGCGGGGTTATCTGGAAAGGTATGCCGTGCTTTTCCGCAAGCAGAACTCCCTTCTCCTCCTCTGCTGACAGCGGCACGAGCTTTTTCAGGGTCGCCGCGTCCGTGATTGCGTGCGACAGGTGCCAGCGGTAGTTCTGCCAGTCCTTCTCACTTGCGCCAAAGTGGCGCATTATCCTCATCTTCGCATTCTTCCTGATGCGCGAAAGCCCCGGGTCAAGCCCCCTGCCAAAGCGTGCCATCTTCCCCTCCATCAAATCCGAATACTCGTCCAGGAAGCGCGAGCGCTCAAGCGCAGCCTTCCTCCCCTCCATTTCCATGAACTTTGGCTGGCCGCGCGCGTAAATGCCAGACTTGCCGTCCATGCCTGAAAAAAGCGCAAGCATCTCGCACACAAACCCCTTGCCAATCCCTGCATATTGCTTGCGCGAAAGCGCGAGCAGGCAGCCAAGCGCGGATGCGCCTGCGGCAGCCTCATACTCCGTCCTCAGTATGTTCTTCAGCACGCGCGTGCAGTGCTTGGCATTGTTCTTCTCAATCGGGTGCAAAAACTGCGCCTCTGTGCGCGCATGCACGTTGTAAAGCGAGCGCTCGACGGAATTGATATACTCAAACAGCGCATCCCTTGCCTTTTCCCTGCTTTTGCTCCTGCGCAGTATCCTAAGGAGCATGGGGTCTGCCTTCCAAAGCTCTGCTGCGAGCCCTTTGATATCCTCCTTCAGCATCCTGCCTGCGCTCAGCTTGCCGCCCGGGGAATTTTTTTCAGCCATCAAATCACCTCTGTTAGCATGATATTGGCGCGCCCGCTAAGGCACGCGCCTTGCCAGAATGTCAAAGCCTTCTCACAGCCATCTGCAGCGCAGAGGGCGCAATGATTGTGGTGAGGAATGCCATGGAGGCAATGATTGCATACTCTGCAGCGCCAATCACAGGCAGGCCGGCAGGGGTAAGGGCAGTCAGCCCATACAAGCCAATGATGAGCGCAATCTCGCCGCGCGGCACCATCCCCACGCCTATTGCCAGGCTGTCCTTCACCTTCATGCCCAGTGCAATTGCGCCTGCGCCGCAGCCAAATATCTTTGTGACAATTGCAATCAGGGTGATTGCAAGTATGGGCACAATATTTTCCATTAGCGCATTCACGTCCACCAGCAGGCCGAGTGATATGAAGAAAACAGGGGTGAAAAGCGCCTCGAGCGGGAAGAACAGGTTGTGAAGCTCCCCGACTTTCCTGCTGTAGTTCATTGTTATGCCTGCGACAAACGCGCCCACAATGGCCGACAGGCCAATGTACTCTGCCACATAGGCGTAGAAAAGCAGGAACATCAGCATTGCCAAAAAGCCGCGCTTGTTGCTGTCCTTGCCATTCACCATCGGGTCGAAGTAACTGGTGACTATGAACCTGCCAAACACAATGCCGCCCACCACGAACACGAACGCCGTGCCTGCGATTTTCGCAATCATGACAAGCGCGTCCACGCCCATGCCTTCTGGCGACTGCACCACGAAGGAAAGCACCAGAAGCGCGAGTATGTCGTCGATCACCGCGGCTCCCAAAAGCGCCTGCGCCATGTCGGACTGCATCATGCGCAGCTCTTCAAGCACTGCAACCGTGATTCCCACGCTTGTGGCGGTGAGCGCAGCACCCAAAAACATCGCATAGTAAAAGCCATGCCCGCCTGCGATTGCAAACAGGTAGCCTCCCAGGAACGGCACAATCACGCCCAAAAGCGCAATCACCAGGTTCTTCAGGTTGAATATCTTGGTCGTTTCCGAGTGCAGCCCAATCTTGAAAAGAAGCAGGATTGAGCCAAGCTTGGCAAATATCATCACAAGCTCGCCTGTCTCAACAAGCACAGGGGCGTGGGCGGGGAGCAGCACGCCAAACTGCAGGGCAATGCCGCCGAAAAACGGATAGAGGATGCCAATCACGGAGGGCGAAATCGCCACTCCCACAAGCAGAAGCACCATCACAAAGGGCTGCTTGAGGTGGTTGACAAGCATTTCAGCGGTAATTGCCGCAAGGAGCAGGAAAGAAAGCTCAAACCAGATTTTCTTCTCTTCCGACACCTCAGTGAATATGCTCGCGCGGAAGACCGAGAAGAACAGCAGGAGCGCCAGGCCGAAAAACAGGAGCGCGGCATATACTTTGGCCTTTCCAGCGATGTCCTCCCTTCTGACTTTTGGCAATTTCATGGCTCCCACGTCCAATTCCTTGCACCCGCCACACTTAAATCCCTTGCTGTCGAATTCTTCTCATGGCATGGAAAATGGACGAAATTGACCGCAAAATCCTGGAAATACTGCGCGAGGACGCAAGGATTGCAAACGTTGCGCTTGGGAAAAAGGTCGGGCTTTCCGAGCCTGCCGCGCGCCGCCGCGTTGCCAACCTGGCCACGCGCGGGGTGATACGCCGCTTCACAATAGATGTTGAGGAAGGAGGCGCAGTCCAGGCAATAGTGCACGTCACCCTCCTTCCCTCTGCGGTCTCGGACAAGATACTAAAGGAGCTCATGCGCTCAAATGGCGTGACGGCGCTTTTCGAAATCTCAGGCGACTCGGACCTCGTGGTGCGCCTGGCAGCGCCTGACATGGACGAGCTCAACCGCCGCATCGACGCAATAAGGCACCACCCAGAGGTAACAGCCACCAAAACCAGCATGGTGCTGAAGAAGTGGAAGTAAGCTGCGTTTTTCGCCATTCTTTCTGTTCTTTTTGCCGCTTTTAGCCTATCTTTTAGCCAAATCTGTTCATTTTAGTTGCAAAACCGCCAAACCAGCGAAACCTATTTAAACTGTTTGCCCTGCAAGATGGCATGCAATTCGTTTGGGACGAGGAAAAGGGACAGGATGATTCAGAGGACGACTAGTTTTTCCGCTTACAGGCTTCTTACAAATTCCCGCACTATCTTGACCAGCTGCAAATAGCTCTCCTTTGATGCCCACTCATTGCACGTATGCTCATTCCCGCCGAGCGGGCCTATGGAAAAGGTGGGCGCGTGCGCTGCAAGCACATTGTCATCCGCAACCGACGCGCCATAAGAATAATGGATATCGCCGAGCCTCCTCTTCACAATGCCTGACAGGAGCTGCACGCACGGGGTTTCCTCAGAAGTGGCATAAGGGGCAAGGTAAGGCACTTTCCTTTCCTTCAGTTTTGCTTCCGCCCTCCTCCCGCCGATTTCCGAAAACCTGCCTTCCGCATAAAGCGCACCAATGAACTTCCTTACATCATCAAGCACGCTTTCCGGAGTCTGCGGCACCACCAGATGGACATCCAGCTCAAGCATTGCCTCCTCCGGCACAGACAAAGACGTGCTCTCGCCCGCTATTTTCCTCACGAAAAGCGTGGGCGGGGGCAAAAAGGGGTGCTTTCCCATCATGCCATTCATCCTCTCAAGCTCAAGGGCAAGGCGCGCAGCCTCAGAAATGGCATTGACGCCCCTTGCCGCAGTCGCCCCGTGTGCAGACTTCCCCGGCACGGTTATGCCTATGACGCACCTGCCGCGCCTGCCAAGCGTTATCTCGCGCGGCCCACGGCATTCTCCAATGCCCGCGGCAATCTCCGTGGAAAGCGCAGCTTCCACGCCGCCAAAAAACCCCGACGCGGCAACGGCGTGCGCGCCTTCGGAATCATTCTCCTCATCCACGCAAAAAGCAACGCGCAGCCGCCTGTCGGTCTTCTCATCGCACGCGCAAAGCAATGCGGCCAGGCCTGATTTCATGTCAAAAACGCCAAGCCCTGAAAGCCTGTCTCCTTCCTCGCGGAGCGCAAAAGGGCCGCCGCTCCCCCACTCGCCGTAGGGCGGAACGGTGTCCATGTGCCCGTAAAGGAGGATTGGCTTTCCGCGGCTGCCCCGCTCGCCTACAACATTGAACCTTCCGGGCGCAATCTCGATGCGCTTCACCGCAAAGCCAAGCCTGCCAAGCTCTGCCTCAAGAAACTCCCCCATCTCCCTCTCGCTGCCGAAAACGGAATTTATCGAAACAAGCTTTTCCAGAAGTGCCAACGGCTCCATAGATTCGCCCGCCTAAAGCGCGTACCACACATTCAGGCTCTCGTACTCGCCTGCGTAATTGATGTTCCTGTCGCTCATGAGCGTGCAGTGCCACGGCAGCGTGCCCGCATAGCAAAGGCCTGCCTGCTGCGAGGACTTGTTCACGGGTAGCCACGGCGCCCTGTCCTCGGCGTAAATTATCGCGCGCTCCCCGCCGGGCAGGCTGCGGATGAGCCTCACCGCCTCTATCTGAAGCGCGGTCATGAGCCCCTGCCCCCTGTCCCTGTTGAACGTGGCAAAATCGGAAAGCTCGTACATCATTGCCACCTGTCCATTGCCAAGCCTGAGTTCGCACTCCTCTGCAATCAGGGCGGACGCAATGTTCCTTTCGGAGTCGCGCGCAATCACCACGCGGTTGCCGTTGCCAAGCATGACCTGTATTGTGGTTTCGTTTATCGGGAAGGTGTAGAGCTGGTATGCCTCCTGGTAAAGCCTGAGGAGAACCTCGACATCGCGCTCGTTGTGCACGTCCCCGTTTCGGGGCATGGTTATCTGGTAGCCCTCGGAGGTGAGCCTTGCCATTGCCACCTCCCTAATCACACGCGGCACGCTTTTCCTCACGCCCGAGACAATGGCGTTCTCCTCGCGGCGCAGCTCCGCAGGCGGCATGCGCACAAAGTCATTCCTGCCGAAATAGGCCATGTCAAAGCCGGGCATGAAATTGTCCGCAGGCACAACCGCCTCCACGCCAAAGCCCATCCTACCGTTCTCCTTGGCAATATCCTCGACAAGGCCACGCCTCACAAACGCGCGGAACGTGGTGCGCGTGGCTTCTGGCCCCCTCCTTCGCGCGCTGTCCGCGGGCGCAAACGCATCCTGGTAAAGCTGCCGCCTGTTCCTGATGACCGTCGGGCAGAACCCCTTTATCCTCGCGTTGTTGGAATCAAACGACGGCGGCCAGGACGCGCCTATGCTGCCCACCTTGCCGCTGTTCAATGCAATCTGCTGCAATGCCATCCAAATCAACTGCCTAATTGCCTGCCTTTTTTCCTGTGGCATTTATTTATAAACCAATCGCCAATTTGCAACGAAATCGCGCGCAGATAGCACTTACACTAGCTATTTTCGCAAAAAACAAAGAAAAAGAAGACGAAAAGCGCGAAAGAAGAAAAAGGCAGGGAGAAGGGCCTGCGCGCTCGACCACACCCTCCACGAAGCGATAGGCATCGCGGATTACAAGAAAGCCATCTCAGTATTGAAAGGAGCGGTGAGAGAGCTGGCGAAGAAGAAGGGCTGATTACTGCTTTTCGAGACAAAGACGGGGAAGGGATTGAGATAAGGCGGGCACCGATAAAAAGACAGAGATAAGAATACGATGGATTAGCTGGAACTGCCTATTTGGAATTTTTACAGTAGTTGGGGTTAGCTCCCCACTGCTTGCAGTGGCTAAATAAACCATTGCCGAGAATTTGTTGCATGCGAAACCTCATGCATGCATGCCACAAAGTGTACGAGATAAAATATCACATGTGCTTTGTGGTGAAATACAGGAAAGACCTTTTTCTGAAGGAAAAGTACGTTGAGCACATGAAGAATGTGATGCTTGAAATAGAGAAAAGATACTACATTGCAACTGAAACCATTGGCTTTGATGAGGACCATGTGCACATACTTGTGCAGGCTGCACCAAGATATTCCCCTTCAAGGGTAATCCAGATTGTCAAGAGCCTGACTGCCCGGGAGCAGTTTGCAAAATTTCCTGAGATAAAGAAAGAATTGTGGGGCGGCGAATTTTGGAGTGATGGTGGATATATTGGAACCATTGGCGAAGGCTCAAATGCAAGCATAATCAGAAACTACATCAAGAAGCAAGGAAGGAAAGGAGATCAATTAAGGTTGGTTGATTTCGCCGAGCCGTAATGCCCCACAGCTTGCTGTGGGGATAGGCGAGGCGCATTGTGGCTTTACCCTACTGTCCCTTATCTTTGCTGCGCTGGCTTAGGCTTCTTCATACTGCTAGCGACAAGATTCACAAGAAAAATATTTGTTAATACTGCCGCTCTCTCAGAATATTCTCATCTATCTGCAAATCCTTTAGAATTCCCTTCAACGTTCCTTCCTTGAGTGGCATGTTTCCATGTCCGGCGATAGTTGTGAAGAGCGTTTTTCCATTAACAACACGTTTCAATTGCACCAAGTGCGAGCCTCTACCTGATCTCGTTTCTATCGACGGATCAAGTTTGTGAAGAAGTTTAACGAGCTGCTGTGCAGATATCTGAGGTAATCGGGACATGCGTGGTCACTATCCGTCTTGCCAAAAACTGCTCAAGATTAATGGTTATCGTACTTCCGATTACATTTTGTCTTGGGCTCCGCAATTCTGCAAGCTTTTCAGCGTAAGCATGTGCAAAATCCTCCTGTTCAATGGCAAAGAAGAACGCTTCCTTGATTTTATTCAGCACACCTGTCTCAGTTTTATCCTCAGCATGAAGATTAAATTCTTCGCTAGCAGCCAAATAACGTCTTCCTTCCCTCCAGAGCTTTATCTTAAGTATCATTATACCACAACAATCTTTCCACTTTCATCCACTTTCACTCGATGTGAACTTCCAAACTTAAATCTTTTTTCTGCTTTTTTCCATTCCTCTTTATTGAAAAAGACCACAAGTTTTATCTCATCATGTGGCCGAGCAACAATGCCTGGCGAGTTTATGTTAAGCTCAACGGCTTGCGCATTACCCCCTGGTTGTGGTTTCTTGACCACATAATGCGATTCAAAACTGAGCGAAACTTGCACTGCAGTTTCTCCATTGGGTCTAATCGCCGTTTGGATGCCCCATACCACTACTTCTTGTTCTAAAACTGCCACAGTATTACTTTTACCTCATGGGTTAAAAAAGATTACTATTCTGACGTCATACGGCTCTTATACTTGCTATTATTTGAGCGAGAGCGATTGGCGTGTTTAGAGCTAGAAGATGAAACCAACTTCTAATCCATCAGTTTTTACAACCTTCTCCACCATCTCGGTGATTTTCGCGCGCCCGCCCACGTTGCGCGTCATCGTTTTCTGTGCTGTAGCACGACCGTGTTGACCGTACTTATTGGCACTGGGAAGATGCCGTCCTTGCCCTCAAGAATAAGATAAAGCTCTCCCTTGTAATTGCTGGCCGAGAGATATCTGCCTTCATAAGAAGCGTCAAAGGCGTCTATCTTCATGCGCATGCCTGGCTTTAGGGAGCGGAAACCGTCCTTTACAATGCCCCCTAGTGAGGATTCAACTATGCTAGCCGATACCATCTTATTGTAGAATGGAACGGTGTTTATGTCCATGCTCTTTATGCGGCATCTGCCATATTGTGTCAGTTTAACGGTGAGCAGCCCCAATTCCAGTTTTTTCTTCCATGGCATGTTGAGGCGGAGAGAATCGTTCTCATCTGCCAGAGCGACTCCCAGAAAACAGGTGTCGCTCCCAGGTTCCGAAAGCAATGCCACGCCAATATATGTCTTGTTTTCCGACTTGCCGCCCCGGTATTCCACCATGACCCTCATGCCTGCCTTCAGCTCATAGCCCTTCAGTGTGTCGATGCTTGGCTTTGCCTTGTCCTGCATAAGCTGGAAGGAGTCAAGCGTTTTTCTCGAGACGGGCGTATCGCTTCTTAGTGCATAGATGCCAAAAGCTGAACATGCAACAAATATGACTGCCGGAACGAGGTATTTTGCCTTCACCATTCTCATGGCATAATTCGTCTGGTTTGGTAATTTAAGCATTTCGTCTGCTTGCCCTTTTTACCCTAGTCCTTCACGACTCACCCGTCAGTACCTTCCCCGCCACGGCAAGGCCTGTCACGCTTCTTACAGTGTTATTCTGCAAGATTATGGGGAGAATTAAAAGCGCGCCCCTTTCCTATTTCCTTGGGAAAGGCAGCCACATCACCAGGTGCTCTTTCGTTACGGTGGATATGTCATACTCGTGGTAGGCGTCCGCGAACTTTCGGCGGAAGCCGTCCACAATAAGCTGAAGCTCATGCTGGCTTTCCACGAACACCTCGACAACCAGGTCGTACTTGCCCACTATCTCAAGCGCGAACAGGCACTTGTCGGTCGCCGCAAAGTACGCCAGTATCTTTTTCTTGGCGGAAAGATCGGACAGCGTGATGTTCAGCTGGGCAAACTGCAGCCCCAATTTCTCATAGTTGAGCGTGACAGCGTAGCCTATTATCACGCCGTCATCCTGAAGTTTTTTCAGCCTGTAGCCGGCAACGGACGGCGTCAGGCCTGCCTTTTTCGCAATCTCGCTTATGGGCGCGCGCGCATCCTGCGCTATCGCCCTCATCACCGCGATGTCAGCTTCATCCGCATAGTACTCTCGGGGCTCAAGCGAGAACTTCCTGTCCACCCTCTCCTTGCCGGCATAAAGGAACCTCTGGTTGAACCTGTGCTCGCAGATGATGACCACTGTCTCCTTCTCAAGCACATACTTGCCGTACCTCTGCATGAACGGGTCCAACACGTCCAGGATGTCCACAGCGTTTTTCACCATCACCAGAAACACGCAGTCGTACGTGCCCTCCACGCTTGCAAGGTAGACCACGCTTTTCAGGCCGTGCAGGTACTCAAGTATCTCTTCTTGCTTCTCAGGTGCGCTGCTCCTGAACTTCAGGTAGAGCTTGAAATAGTATTTGCCCATGCGCGCAGCGTCGAAGACGGTATAGAAGTTTGATATCACGCCGCTTTTCACCAGGCGCCTGAGCCTGAAATTCACGGTTTCCTTGCTCTTTCCAAGCTTTTTGCTTATCGCCGAGACTGGCTGGCGTGCATCTAAGTCCAGTTCATACAACAATTTCCTGTCAAGCGCATCCAATTCTTCCATAAGATGGCATTTATCAAGAAAATATTAAATATTCTTGCCTATTTGTGCAATTATTGCTTGCCAATATTAAAATACATCCAAAAACACCGTTTTACACAGAAAAACAAAAACACTGATGGAGGTGCGATTTATGGCATGGTGCATCAAGTGCGGCGGCGCAATACGCAGGAAGGGAATTTCCTACGGGGATGAAATAGTCTTCTGCCAGTGCGAGGGAAGGAAAAAAAAGCGCTGACGCGCATTGCCTAAAGGCGCAGACGGCTGCGGCACAGGAAGCGCAGCCACACCAACGTTTTATTAATATCCCCGCGCAATTCCCTCTCGGTGTTCACATGAGATATTTTGCCGCCATTGCCGCATTGCTCCTTGCCTGCTCCATGGCTTTCCCCAGCTTTACATTCCTCCAGATGGCAAACGGCTCAGGGCCAACTGACACCGACGGATACTTCAGGTTCTCCCAGCCCACGAGCCTTTACCTTGTGGGCGACAGGCTCTATGTTGCCGACTCGGGCAGGGGCATGATATACATGCTGAACACAAGCGAAAACCTCACCCGCACCAAATACATCACGGGCCCGTCATCCGAATCCTACCTGTCAAACGCCATGCACATGGACTATGAGGATGCGACAGGCACCCTCTACATCGCAGGGGGCACGTCTGGCAGCATACTCTATTACGACGGGGTGAGCTCAAGGGTGGAGAAATGGAACCTTGACAACGCCAACGTGCAAAAGGTTGCAGGCGTGGCAGTCACAAACGACACAATCTACGTGACAGACGCAGTGCGCGGCCAGGTGATTGCCTTTTCCCGCGTCACAAAGAAATACTCGAGGATAGTGCTGTGGCCAGGCGGCTCTGACGGCATGCTTTCCTCCCCACAGGACATCATCTTCCACGATGGCAGGTACTATGTGTCCGACTCCGGCAAGGGGCTCATATTCGTATATGACAGCAACTTTAATTTCCTTAACCTGACTATCGGCAGGGGCAAGGGGGACGTGACGCTGGGCTCGCCGCGCGGCATGGACTTTGACGACAACCGCCTCTACGTTGCGGATGCGACCGGCAGCCAGGTGGTGGCATTCTCGCTTGACGGCTACCCTGTGGACATCCTCAACTCGTCCACCGTATGGGGCAATTTCTCCTACCCTGAGGATGTGCTGGTGGACAACGGCATGCTTTACGTGGCAGACACGCAAAACCGCCTGGTAAAGTCATTCCAGATAAACAAGAGCGGCGGGGATCCCACAGTGCTTGCCATGATTACTGGGGCCAACACGTCCTGCGCCAGCATGATTGCCATGCAATCAGTGGCAAAAAATCTGGGCGTTCCATACACGAACGTCTCCTACATGGGTGCCCTGTCATCCGCGCAGGAATACTACGACCAATACCAGTTCTCATACGCCCTTTCCCTTGCGCAGGGGGCAAATGCTGACTGCGTTTCCGCCCAGGCAACGCTTTCCCAGTCAATCGACCTCAAGGTAAAGCAGATCGTGCAGGCCGCGCAGGCAAAAGTCGCGCCTTACCGCAACTTATCTTCCACCAGCGTGCAGCTGCTTGCGCAGCTTGACAACAAGGTCGCTGCAACAAACTCCGCGCTCTCCTCCAAGAAATACGCGTCGGCAGCCGACATTGCACTGACCATGCCTGCGCTTGCGAATTCCATAGCGTCAGGCTCGCAGGCAAATGCCGAGGCAGAGGCAGAGAAAAAGCAGAACCAGACAATCGCCACGGTCACCACTGAGATAACCTCCCTTTCAGGCAGGCTTGAGCAGCTGCAGGCAAAGTCCGACACCTACAGGCAGGGCATCAACTTGTCGAACTCCGAAAGCCTGCTTGCGCTCGCCTTAGAGCACGCCTCAAGCGGCAACTTTGACTCTGCCAACCGCTCGCTGCAGCTTGCTGCGCTTGAAATAACCTCCTACGAGGTGTCAGTGGGCGGGGCTGCAAAGGAGATAGACGCAGCGTTTGCATCCTTCGCAGTCATCGAGCTTGAGTTCAACACATCTGTCGCAAGGTCTGGCCTGTTCGCCCCTGACTTCTCAAGCGAGCGCACGCTCATGGCACAGGCAAGGGAGACGGTCTACACCAACCCGCCGCTGGCCCTCCAGATGGCAAGCCAGGCAAAATCCTCGGCTGAAACAAAATCCCGCGACTCCCAGGCATTCTCCCTAGTAGTCGTTTCCGTGTCTGTGGTGATGTTCCTCATAGCCCTCCTTGCAATAGGTTTTTTCATCCACCTTAGCGGAAGGAAAAAGAAGGGGCTGTAAAAAATGCGCATCCCGCCTGAACTGCTGGAGAACACTGCGACCGCATTAGCGCTGGCCGCATTCCTGCTCTCAATCGCAGGGCTGGCAGCCTCGCTTCTTCTCTATGCATTCGCCTACATGGCAATAGGCAGCATCGACGCCTCCCTTTCCCCGCAATTCGACTCTGCAGAAGCCGCCCTTCTTTCCGCAAGCGAGGCCGCCTCTGGCGCAGCCGGCGCATCCACACAAGCCTCCGAGTCAATCGCCTCTGTCGCAGACGCCCTGCAATCCTATTCCAGCTCGACTGATGCGCTTTCCTCCTCGCTAGAGGGATTGGCTTCCCTTCCCCTGCTTTCCATAGACCCGGGCATCCAGGAGGCTGCAGCCGAGATGGGGCAGGCATCGCAGCATTTTGCAAACGCTTCGCAGTCGGCATTGGAAATGTCCGGCTCGGCACAGGCAACCGTGCTCTCGGTCCAAGAAATAGCCGAAGACCTGGAGGCTGCGTCATACCAGATGCCCGAGTCAAAGCGCAGCTTCAAGTCAGCGCTTTCATCCGCAGGGCTCATGGCCCTTGTCGGGTGGCTATGCCTGACTGCGCTTTTCTCGTCCGTGGCGCTCCTCTCGCTCTCCATGATGCTCTCGCACTATCCCAACATGCTATCGCGCGCGGAGGCTGCGACTGAAAAGAAGCAGTGACCTGGCTTTCAAAAGTGTTTTATTCTTCGCCCTCGAAAGGCAGCCATGCGATTCTACAGAGCGCAAGGTGCAATTGAGTCGTCCTCTTGGCCGACTGCTGGCACCTTGTTGGCACAAGGCGCCACAGAGTACTTAGTTTTGCTTGCAGTCGTCCTAATCGTCGCCCTCGTCTCAGTCGCGCTGCTCGGCTTTTTCCCAGGCATGGCGTCCGACGCGCAAATCACGCAGTCGCAGGCTTACTGGCAGTCTGCAACCCCGATTGCAATCGTGGAAAGCGGGGCGAAAGTGCACGCCAGCGAGGACATCACATACCCCTATCTGAGGCTTAGGAACACAGGTGCCTATCCAATAAGGATAACTGGGGTGATTGGGGCAACCGGTGGAAAAACGACGCAATTTTGGGGCAGCGGGTGCGGCCTTTCGAGTACATCAAACATAAGCGACCACTTTTACCTGGGGCCAGGGGAAGAAAGATACTTTGGCTGGGCGGTTAGCAGCTGCAATTGGGAGCTCGGCGCAACCACCGGGGCAAGCAGCAACTATTTCTGGGTCGGCGGCGCCTCGTCAGTCTGCCAGAATTCAACTACAACGCCTGGCACGCTTGACTACAAGACGCTCGGATTCGAGTACATCGAGTATCTTGACAACAACCAGCAGATAACCAAACGGCAAATCGGCAGGGACTTTATCGTGAAGTGCTGGCCAGCACAATGAGCGCGAGGGGCAAAACAAGCGCGCGCCTTCCAGCATGCCATGAGAAAAATGCCTAATCCTTCCCGCGCAGCATCCCCAGGATGCGCGCGTGCTGCCTTCCATTCGATGTCAGGAACTTTGTTGTCAGAAGCCCCCAGTTCTTCCCGTCAAGGCCTGTCACCTTCGCGCCTGCGCGCTCTGCAATGAATGCCGCGGCCGCAAAATCATAGGGCTTGAGCCGAAAGCTCATGGCCGCGTCCGCCATGCCGCATGCCACATAGCCAATGTCATGTACCGTGGAGCCCAAGAAGCGCGTGTGCTGGCTCATCCTCTCAAGCGCCACCAGGCCAGGGAGGAAGCCGCTGTCATTTATCCTGTGCAGCCTTGTGTCGCAAAGCAGGAAAAAATCCTCAAGCTTGCCTGTGCGCGAAACCGATATCCTCTTCCCGTTGCGCGTTGCCTGCTTGCCCTTCTCCGCATAGTAAAGCTCCTTTTGCGGCACGAGGTAAATGCCCCCTGCCGTGGGCTTGCCGTCGGAATAATGCGCCACTGACACGCCCCAAAGCGGGATGCCTTGTATGAAGTTGTGCGTGCCGTCAATGGGGTCTATCACAAAAAGCGAGCCATGGGACAAGTCGTGCTGCGCGTAGGATTCCTCTGACAAAATAAGCGAATCGGGGAACTCGCGCCTGATTTTCTTGACAATGAAGCTCTCGGCTGCCAAATCCGCGCTGGTTGCCTTGTCATTCCTTCCCTTTGACTTGATGGAAAGCCCTGCTCCCCTTGCCCTGGCAATCTCGCGCGAGGCGCCTTTAAGGCACGACTCAATGAAGCGCTGCATTTCAGACATGGAATTAGGAGCGAAGCGAAATAATAAAAACCGAAGCTAGCAGCCTTCAGGCTTAGGGGGCGAGAATTTCGAGCACACCCAGGCTTTGAAGGTTGCCTCGGGCATCTCGCCCACGCGGGAGTCATTCCCGTTTGCCACGAATGTGGGCACGCCGCCTGTGAAATAGCCATTCTCGCCATAAAGCCGGTACATGGCGCCAACCTCGCCCTCCCCCTGCTTGTCATAGTTCCAGTAGCGCACCTCAAACCTGTCTTTTGGGAACAATTCTTCAAGCCCGCCCATGACGGATTTCATTTTCTGGCAGTGGCTGCACCCGTCTGCGTACAAAAAGTCGATCACAACTTCCTTATCTGCCTGTGCAGGTTGCTGCGCCCCGGTTTCTGTAGCCGTCCCGCTGCCATTATCCCCTGCTGGCAAAGTGCCCTGTTCCTGGGCAGGCTGACTTTCATTCATAATGGACGGAAGGGCTTCCTTTATGCCTGCGCCAGGCACGTTGCCTGCCGCACCCACGCTGCCAAGCGCGCTGTCAAGCTTTCCAACTGTCTCCTTTGCGCTGTTTAAGCCAAAATAAGCGGTTGCGCCAATCAGCACTGCGACTGCCAGCAGCACAAAGCCTATCAAATACTGCGACCGGTCATGCCCTGCCTGTTCAGCGCTGTCCATCCATCCACCTCACTAGGCTTTATGAAAAAAACAAAAAATGAACGCGCCTAGTTGAACGCGTCCATCACTTCCTTGAAGTTGGCGTACGGGAGCGCGCCTGCAAACACTACACCATTGCCTGCGCCTTCGATCTCCACGACATATGCGTCCACGCCGAGCGACTGGAGGCTCGAGGCGACCACTTGCAGCTTGGCCACAAGCGCATCGCCCTTGGCGCTCTTGGAGTACACCAGGAAGCCTGGAGTCCCGCGGATGCCGACGTTCGCGCCTTCCTCGGCCTCGGTTGCAACCTGCGTTGCCTTTTCGCCGCTGTCAAGGCAAGTGTTGAACTTGGCCGCGTCCATGCCGCCTATTGCAGCTGCATAGCCCTTTATGTCGGACACGGTGATTGCGTCCTGATGCGCAAACATCTGGTCGTGGAGCTCCCAGAACTTGCCTTGGTCATAAGCGCAAAGCGAAGCTTCCGCAGCCTTCTGCGCATTGGGGTGGAACGAAAGCGGGAACTGCTGGTAGACGAACTTCATGTCCGGGTAAGCGCTTACGACCTGATTGAGCGTTGGCTCCGCCCTGCCGCAGTACGGGCACTCGAAGTCATCATACACCACCATCATCACGCTTCCGTCCGCATTGCCCTTTGACGGGGCGGTGCTGTAGTCAAGGCCTGGCAGCTTCTGCACCGTGGGCACGGTCGGTTCCGGGGTTGGCGTGGGGGTTGGCGTCGGCGTTGGTGCCGTGCCAGTGCCGCCTGAGACTGTGGTGACATTGAGCTTCACCTTGCCAATCGCGTCAACCACCGAGTTCATTCCCATGAAAACAGTGCCTGAGACAAGAAGCGCAGCAAGTATGATTGCGATTCCTATTACGTATTCCCCCTTCTCAAGGGCACGCCCTTCCATTTCTATGGCTTTTCCTCCGTCCATCGTCTCACCTCCAAAGTAAAAACGACTGTTTTTCCCATTTTCCGCAGAAGGCTTAAAAAACCCGCCACTACTGTTTGGTGTTGGAAATGGAAAGAAAGAGCAGGAAAAAAAGGAAAGAAACGGGAATCAAATGACGCCTGCCAAGAACACATGCTCCTTTGGCGCCTCAAAGCCCCCGCCTGCAAGCTGCTGCGGCTCCTCGTCCTTTTTCTCGCGCGTGAACGGGCTTGAGGCCGGCGGCTTTTTCTCATCGTTTCCCCTGACTACGGTGAGCGGAGCGGGCTCCATGTGCCAGTCAACTGTGAACTTGGAACTCGTTGGCACTGCCCTCATGCTGGCTTTGCCGTTCACCGGCTCCTTTTTCTGCGAAAGATTTCCTATTGGGTATGACATAACATTACCTCTCTGCCTTTGGTGAGCCATGGCTGTGCTGGCTTCTCTTTTTAAGGCTTGCTACTTGCTTTGCCACTTTTAGCTAAAATCAGAGCAGCTTGAGCTCTTTCGTGTGCTTGTTGATAACTGCCTCGTCCGCAGGCCCAGCGCCAAAGCACGTGAGGGTGCCCGGCTCCAGCTGCGTGTGGCCTGCATCGCGAATAAGCGCGCAGGGCATTTCGCGCTTCATTGCTTCGTAAAGCGCCAGCAATTCCTCCTCGGACTGCACTTTGAGCACGATTTTCTTCTGTCCCTCATCCTCCCATTCGCGCGCAGCTTCCCGGTCGCGTGCGCGCGCAATATTGTAGGCCGAAAGCGAGGCGTGCGAGGATTGCGCGGCAAGCTTGCCCTTTCCCATGCCCAAATCCGCCCTTATGACTATTGCCTGCTTGAGTCCCATGCAGATAAAAACGATTGCACCAATTATATTGTTATGCCCGACCGCCTTGCAGAAATAGCAGAGCAGATTGCTTCAACCGAGAAAGCGCGCGAGGAGCTTGCAAAAAGGCTGCGCTTCAACTCAGGCAAGATGGAATACCCCGAGACGCTTGAGCGCGAGCTTGTGCTGCCCGTTCAGTCCATCTCAGTGGAAGGGACAATCGCCGCAGTGGACGGCGGCATTGTGGGCGAGGAGCTCCACGGGTTTGACCTGCTGCTCATGCGTGCGGTTGGCACCATTTTCACCTACCGAGACTCAAAAGCAGTCTCGCACAGCTATTTCCCGTCCTCGCTGCCCCCTCTTCAGTACGACGTGAGAAGCGGGCTGGATTCCCATGAGGTAATGCTGCACAACTCGCTTTTCAGGCTGCGCGGCGAGCTTACGCTTGCAGCTTCCCTCATACAGAAGCACTCGCCAGCATGCCTTATGATGGACGGTTCCATCGCGCCGCTGCTTTCCGACAAGCCCTCTGAAGAGTCAGAAGTGCGCCCTCTTTACGACGAGGTGCTTGCAGCCTACCAGTCGCTTTACGAATCCGCCTGGAAGGCAAACACCACGCTTCTGGGGGTGATAAAGGACAGCCGCAGTCGGCGCTTCATAGACATTGTGCAAAAGCACTCGCAAAACGAGCAAGGCTTTGCGCACACGTCGGACACCAATTTCCTTTACTTCATGCTTGAGGCCGGCGAGCGCACCTGTGCATTCACCTATTCCTCCGCCTCCTCAAAGCACCCCATCCTCAAGGATTTGGGCCAATGGTCCGAGAAAATCCTCTCTTTTTACCTAAAGCCTGTGAAGGACGACCGCCCGCTTCGCGTGGAGTTCCTAAGCGGGCAGCGCACATTCTCTGAAATCGCCTCGCTTGTCCACTCGCTTTCCTGCCATCACAAGGCTTACGCCTACCCGGCAATACTTATCGAGGCGGACTTGCGTGCAGCGCTCGCGCCTGACGAGTTCGAGCGCGCATACGGCACGCTTTTCTCGCGCCTGGGAAGAAGCTCCTCGCTTCTGCGCCTCAGGCGCAACACGCGGCCGTTCAGGTAATTTTATTAATAATGCCTCGGAAGACTAATCGGGAGGCGGTCTCATGGACGGCATTGGACGCCCAGTGGAGGAAGGCAAGGAATACGAGGTCACCATTGACGCAAAAGGCGCCAAGGGCGACGGAATCGCCCACATCGAGGGCTTCGTGGTATTCATCGCAGGCGGCATCGTCGGCGAGAGAGTGAAGGTGAAGATAACAACTGTGAAGCGGACGTTTGCCATTGGCGAAAAGGTCTGAGGGCAGGGTAATTTGCATGTGCGGAATAATCGGCTACATTGGGTACCGCAAAGCCTCGGAAGTCATATTCAAAGGGCTTCAGAAGCTTGAATACCGCGGCTATGACTCTGCAGGCATTGCCACGGTTTCCAAAAAGGGAATTTCCGCAATAAAGGACATTGGCAGGATTGACGACATCCACGCAAAGCGCGACTTTTTGCAGCTTGAGGGCCTCATGGGGATAGGCCACACGCGCTGGGCAACGCACGGCGGAGTGACTCAGAACAACGCGCATCCGCACACAGACTCAACCGGCAAAATCTACCTAGTGCACAACGGAGTCATAGAAAATTTCGATTCACTGCGCGCCTCTCTTGCAAATAAGGGGCATAAGTTCGCATCAGAAACCGACACAGAAGTGATTGCGCACCTTGTGGAGGAGGAAAGCAAATCAACTCCTGACTTTGGCACGGCTTTCAGCAAGGCAGTGGCAAAACTCTCAGGCAGCTGGTCATTGGTCTGCATGCATGAAGGCGAGGAAGCGATTTACCTTTCTCGCAACGGCCCACCTCTAATCTTGGGGATTGGGAAAGACGAAATGTTCTGTGCCTCCGACGTCCCAGCGCTTCTTGACTATACAAAGCGTGTCATCTACATCGAAGACGGTGACATGGTGCGCTTCACCCGCGATTCCTTTTCCATAACGAATGGAGGCAAAAAGGCAGAGCGAAAAGTGCACACAGTCGCCTGGACTGCGAAAATGGCTGAAAAGGAAGGCTTCAACCACTTCATGCTGAAAGAAATACACGAGCAAGGCGGAAAGATACGCGAAGCCCTTGCAGCAGACGTCTCAGGCGCAGTCGCGCTCCTGAGCAATCAGCAAAACATAACGGTAGTCGCCTGCGGCACATCGTACTATGCGGGCTTGGTCTTCAAGCAGCTGCTGCAGTCGCGCGCGGGCGTGAATTGCGACGTGATAATCGGCTCTGAATTTTCCTACGTGCGCACAGGCAAAGAGCGCGTGGTCGTAGCAATCTCCCAGTCCGGCGAAACCGCCGACACGCTCTCCGCTGTAAGGCTTGCAAAAAAGAGCGGGGCAAAAATAATCGGCATCACCAACGTTACAGGAAGCTCGCTTTGGCGCGAAGCAGACGCATGCGTGAACATTGCAGCAGGGCCTGAGATTGCAGTGGTGGCAACAAAGTCATTCACTTGCCAGCTTGCAGCCCTTTCCAAAATCGCGCTAACTCTTCCGGGCAGCAAGGACGGGCTTGCATCGCTTGCCGATTCATCAGAGGCAATAGAGCAGATACTTTCCCGCTCAGGGGAAATCGAAAAGCTCGCCGAAAAGCTCGTGCGCCACAAGGACTTTTTTTTCATAGGCCGCTCGCTTTCCTTCCCATCCGCGCTTGAAGGCGCGCTCAAATTGAAAGAGATAACCTATCTTCACGCTGAAGCCTATGCGGCAGGCGAGCTCAAGCACGGCCCGCTCTCGCTTCTCCAAAAAGACGTTGTGGTGGTCGTGCTTGCGCCATCAGGCATCTCATTGCCAAAAACCATTTCCAACATGAGCGAATGCCGCGCGCGCGACGCGCTTCTCGTGGCATTCTCAGACAGCGACGAGGCAATAGGCAAAAGCGCGCTAACCTTTCGCATGCCAATTGTTCCCGAACTTGCAATCCCCATAGTCTACGCAGTGCCCCTGCAGCTGCTTTCCTACTACATGGCAGTGGCGCTCAAGCGCGACCCTGACAAGCCACGCAACCTCGCTAAAAGCGTGACCGTAGAATAAGCGTTATTAATCTCCTCCTCGCTTCTCCTTCCGGTGATTCTTATCAGCATCGTCCTGCAAGGACGATGTCTGAAAATCACGGAGTGATTTTCATGGTTTCCCTCAAGAAGTACATTAATTGCAAGTGCGGCGCGAACAATTCGTTTGACTTCTCATCCGACATGAACATAGACGACCTCACTCTCTCCGCGCGCTGCCCTGTTTGCGGCGCGTCGGTGTGCATCAGCGTCTCCTCGCTCATCTCAAGCGCACCTGCCGCCTCGTCTTCCGTGTCAGTCGCCTCTGATACCGTGCTCGTGCAGGAACAGGATGACGCAGAGACAAAGGCAAACGTGGAGCAGGCAGTGCGCGATTTGTTCAGGTAATCAGCGCTCACGCATTGCTTGCAGGGAAAATACCGTCCACTTTCCCCCAGGCAATCCCCCTCTCCTTGTCGCACACAAAAGTGGCGTCGCACAAATATTCGCCAATCTTCTCAGGGGCCATTCCACTTTCTCCTTCGCCAAACAGGTGCTTGACAGGAATGAACAATATCTCAAAATCAAGCGCGAGCTGCTCGAAATGCTCGGATGACTGCCTGCCTATCTCATGCGCTATTTTTGGGCTGTCTTTGTGCCCAAGGCTCTCGTATTCCAGCACCGCTGCCGCGTTTGAGAAATAGCGTGCGCTCATGTTGGTCAGGGCAGTGAGGTTAAAGCCGCTGAGCGCGGACTGCGGAATTGCCACAGCGTATCCTTCATTTTGTGAATTTATCTCCTCAAGGTTCAGCAGCCATTTTTCTCCTCCGCAAGCATCCGGCCCAAAAACAAAAAGCTTTCTCTTGCCGCTTATCTGCCCATGGCCTGAAAAATCGCTGCCTGAAACAAAGGTCGGGCGTTCAGGAAGGGCAGGCATGTTTTCCATTGGCGTATAATCTGCATCCTGGACAACAAACCACCTTATCGTTCCCTCCTTTTTGTATGATGATGAAACCAGCTCAAGGTAAAGCGGAATTCCCCCGTTTTTCTCCTCGATTTTAGAGTTGTTCTCAGCCAGCCACCAAAGCAGCCGCTGCGCTTCCTTGTCAATGTCTTGCTTTATTTCCGGATAGGCGGACTTCATGAACATGGAGAGAGCTGCTCTATTGCTCCCGGGCAATTCAACAACCACATTTCTGTCCTCAAGCATGATTTCGCTCCGGGAATTCCACGGGCAAGTGTCAATGCCTTTCACTATGTTCTTGCCCACTATGGTGCTGGTCTCTCCGTTTTGCCCAAGGAGGATGCTCCGCCCCTTAAGGGCGCCGCTCCCCATCCCGTATTCAAACCTTACAAGCCCTCCGCCCTTGCCGCCAAAACGGCTGGTTTTCACAACAGCGCTCAGGAAAGGCGCAAGCGCCGGCTGAACTCTGCCTTCAAAGTTCAAATCCCCAAAGCGGCCGATGAACTGGGAGAGCTGCACGTTCATCCCTTCTTCAAGTGCACCGCTTCTTTTCCGGAATTCAGCTGCCGCATCCCCAAAATAGCTCATCACCACGTTATACAATCCCCTCGCAAATATCTCTGCCCTGTCATTTTCATTAGGGCAACTCCTGCTATTGTTAAGGAACGGCTCGGAATCATACACTCCCCTGCCAAGGGAGTCCAAGGGCGCGTCAGAGCGGATGTAAAACGACCTCCCTTCAAAAATCGCCTTTGCAACCGGCCAGACGCTTTGCACTGCCCAAATGCCAAATGCCTGTTTGAATTCCTGTTTTGCCCTCTCTTGGGGCTGCGCGTTCCATCCGTCTTTCAGCCCGCTTTTCATCATGCCCTCAAGGAGCACATCTGATGAAATCCCAAGATTCCTTCTCGGAAACAGGAATCCGCATTCCTCAAGCATGGGTGCCTTGTGCACCAGGTTGGCGCTCTTCCCTCCGAGCCTGCCACTGCCAATGACGTGGATTGTTGCTACTCCGTCCTTGCTGAGCTTATGCTCCAAAAGTTGCATGCCCCTATACTGTTGCCATTCTTTTTTCAATCTTTCTATAAAATTCCTGTTATTATCACAGGATAGCCTAAATGCCAAGCACAGCCGCAAGCGCCTCAGGCAACTCAGTCGTCCCTTCGCTTGAGGAAAAGTGCCCGCACGCATGCAGCACCATCGTCTTTGCGCCCAGCTTCTCCCTGAAAAGCTTCTCCTGCGTCAGGGGCACGTACGGGTCATTGTCCGAGAAAATCGCAACAATTCCCCCACAGTTCCCCTTCACCTTGCCAAATGCCAGCGGCTTGTCCACAAAATTCTCAATCGCCTTGAAATCATCGCCCAACTTTTCCGCAAACCCCGCAACCAGCACCGCGCCTGCCGCCTTTTCCTTCTCCAAATAGCGCAATATCGCAATGCAGCCAAGCGAATGGCCCACAAACACGCATTCCTCGCCTGCCGCCTCTCTATCAATGGCAGCAACCCACTCCTCCACGCGCGGCTCGTTTGGGGATGGCATGGCAGGCACGCTCACCTCAAAGCCCCTCGCTTCCAGCTCTTGCTTCAGCCAAGGGCGCCAGCCGTGCATGGGCTCCCCCCCGTATCCATGGATGATTACAACCTTCATCAAATCCCCAGCACTTTCCCAACTTCAGCCGCGCTTTTTATTATTTTCCACGGCCGGTCAGGCTTTGGCGCGCTGGCAACGTCTTTCTTTTTTGCAACGCCCGTAAGCACCAGCACTGACTTCATGCCGGCTTTGTTTGCCATGCGAATGTCAATCTCCAGCCTGTCGCCCACAAAAACAGAATCGCGCGCCTTTACGCCATGCAGCTTCAAAAGTTCCTTCACAAGGTAAAGCGACGGCTTTCCCACCACAACATCGGGCTGCCTGCCGCTTGCGCAGGAAAGCGCAGCGGCAATCGCCCCGCTTCCGGGCGAAGCCCCGTGCTCGCGCGGCAATGTAGGGTCATTGTTAGCAAGAATGAATTCTGCACCCGCATTCAGGCATTGCAGCGCGCCATCCAATTTATCGTAAGTGAAATGCCTGTCCAATCCGCAGACAACTATCTCAGCGCCCCTTTTCACAATTTTTGCGCCAGCCTCCTCTTCCATCTCATCGCGCAAGCCCTGCTCGCCAACCACATAAACGCGCTTTCCCTTTCTGTAATTCTCCAAAACATAGCGCGCGCAGCCGTACGAGGCAGTCATCACGTCATCAACTTCAGTGCGTATTCCATAGGCGGCAAGGTGGCGCACGTACTCCAGCCTGCTTTTCGTGGCATTGTTGGTAAGGAAAAGCACGCGCACCTTCCCCTGCAGGCGCGCAATCTCGGACGCCACGCCTGGGATGCCGCGCGCGCCGAGGTAAACAACGCCGTCAAGGTCGAAAACGATTGCGGATGGCATTGTGCTAACAAGCAAAAAGAACATATAAAATAGAAGCGCCTGGCACCTTCTGGGTCCAGGGGGCTGCATCCAAACCAAAAGGCAAATGTTGGCGTTTAATTATATCGTCATGTTTATATACCTTTTCACACATAAATATAAATGCAGTATTAGGCGTGAACCGGTGCCACCATGCGATTCTTCAAGCCCAACAAAACCAACCACAAGGTGCAGCTTAATGGACATGTTGGATATGCCAACAATGATTTTGCGAACAGGCTGGCGGCCAATCCACGGCTTATTGAGGATATTTTTAACATAAGGAACGGGGCGGGCCCCCTGAAAGCGGAGAGAGTTCTAGCCGATAAACGTCATCATTGGTCGCACGACTCGGTTTGGAAATTCCCAATGGATGGGCGGAACTATTGCGTCAAATTCACTTGGGACAATCAAAATGACGAGAAAAATGCAGGGTACTTCCTCACTCTGAAGCTGGCAGAGAAATATAGTTTTGGGCTAGTGAAAATAGCCAATTGCCATGCAGGCCTACTTGATAAAAAAAACCAAATGGGAATTTTGTTGATGGATTATTATCCTTACGAAAAATGGGGCAATATAAGCCGCAGTCTTAGCGTGGGCCGGGAAAACTTTTTTTTGAACCTTGTGTCGAGATCGCTATTCATAAAAAAAGACAGAAAGCGGCTAATGCAAGATTGGAAAAAGATTTGGATCCAGGCATCATCGCTTCCGCCCATATCTGAACGGCTAAAGTACTATATTTTCAAGTTCGTCGGCGGTATTGTTATTGGGATGGGAGATATAAGAAAACAGCATGCATTTCTAGATCCTGAAAAAAAGCTCATAATGTATGATTTGCAAGGCATAATAAATAAAGAAAAACTGGAAAGAAAATTCGTCATTGATTAATCTTCTTAGGGGCAAAACCGGGGCAAGCGCAGGTCTGGAGCACCCGCGCCCAAACTTTTACGGCTGAGAAAAAGAGCGCTTTCCCCGCTTTTGGGCTGATTACTGGGCCCATTGCCGCCAACAGAAACCGAACATCCAACTTCCATTACGCAACCTGGCACAAGGCATAATAATCATCCACAAAATATCGTTCTGCAATAAAACAGAAAGTCTTTTAAACTGTTCTGCCATAAAACAAAATATGGAGAAAACAGGCGTGTTTGAGGAATGGGGGGCATACGCCAAAAAGAAGGCATTGCTTGCGCGAGACATTGATTTGGAACATCTCGAGCGTAGCTCGGTATCGAAGATAATGGCAATCACCGGGATTCGGCGCGCGGGGAAAACAAGCGTGCTCATGCTCCTTGCCCAGAAGCTGGAAGCGGATGGCAAAAAAGTTGCATACGTGAACTTGGAGGACAGCCGGCTTTCCGGCGAGGGAACATTGGACGACATACTCAAATGGTTCGGGGAGGACGGCTTTTTGCTTTTGGACGAGGTTACAAGCGCACACGGGTGGGAGGGATGGCTGGCAAGGGTGCACGAGCTTTTGTCAGGCAGGCTGCGCCTTATAGTGAGCTCTTCCCGAAAAGGGCTGGCATTGCCAAACAAGCCGCTGCGCGGCAGAATCATCCAGGTGGAGATGTTCCCGCTTTCATTCAGAGAGTTCCTATCCTTCAAAAGAGTGGCGGTGGAAAAAACCACTGTCGGGAGGGGAAGGCTGGAGAGGGCGTTCCTTGAATACCTCAAATACGGGGGCTTCCCGGAAGTCGTGCTTGCCGGCGATGAAACTGACAAGGCGAGGATACTTGGCTCCTACTTCAAGGACATTGTGGGATTGGACATTGCTGAGGTTTCGCACCAGGACCCAAGCACAGTGGAGGCGTTTGGCAGATACGCCCTCCAGAGCACATACTTCTCGGCCTCCAAATGCCTGAATTTCTTCAAGGCGGTCGGGCACAAAATAGGCAAGGAAAAGCTGCTTCAGCTGGAGAAATATTCGGAGGCAGGCTACCTGTTTTTCTTCACACCCATTTTTTCGCATAACATAAAGGACAAGGCACAGTATCCGCGCAAGGCTTACTGCGGCGACACCGGTTTTTACTATGCAATGGGCAGCAAAGCGGGATTTGGCAGGCTTTATGAGAATGCGGCTTTCCTGGGGCTTAGGAGAAGGGCGCAGGGAAGGCATGGGATTGCTTACTGGAAAAACAAGGACGGGCTTGAGGCGGACTTTGTGCTGGTGCGCGGCAGCGACGCGGTGGAAGCTCTGCAAGTGGTGTATGAGCTTGAAGATGCGGCGGTGAGAAAGCGCGAATTTGGCGGCATAACCGCGTGCGCCGATGAGCTTAAGCCGAAAAGGCTAACCATTCTGACAAAGGATAAAGCCGGCGAAGTGGAAGAGGGCAGGCACAGGATACGGCTGATTCCTCTGATGGACTGGCTGCTGGATGTTGGCGCGAATGCTTCCAAGAGCAAAAAGGGCTAGTTCTTCCGCCATAGCAGATGGCGCGCAAAAAAAGAAAGCAGGCAGTCCGAATCCCAACCGCAAAATCTGACTTTAAGATGTAAAAAAGCAGTTTCGCCCCGACCGCGCGCTATAGTGGGCATGCAACGCCCCAGCTTTTTACTCCCCAGCCTGCTTTTCACGTCGTCCCATACATCCTCGCCAAGTCCATCTCAGGAGAGGAAAACGTGTTTTGAACCTATCCGAAGAGGTGAAGGCTGTGATTGCCCTGCGGTTCAAGGAAGCGCGAAAAAACAGGGCAAAGGCTGCCTCTACCCTTGGTTTGGAAAAAGAAACCTCAACGCCCTTGGCTAGACGGGCATGATTTGGCTAGAATCGCAAATTTCAGCCGCCCAAATACCCTGACCTAGTTACGAAACAAGGACAAGCCAACCTATGCAGACAACCACAGACTGTTTTCTTGGCGCGAAACACACCAGGAGCGCCAGCCGCCCAAATGGCTAGCGGATAGCAAACAGCCACGGGGCGCTCCAAAGATGTGCAACCCAGCCCAGGAGCGCCATAAAGCCTCGCGTGCGCGCCAAGCAGGCTCAAGGCGAGGCTTTCTTTGCCATGGCAAGGGGGAAAATGGGGGCTGCACGACCAAGTACGGGCAGGTGATCGTCACGCTGCCCAAAGCGATAGCCGAAGCCAAAGGAAGGAAAACCGCCGCGAGGCGCAATACTGCGAATGCGGCGAGCCCCTGAGCCTGAAGGCGATGAACGAATGGGAGATGGCGCTCAAGCTGAGGGATGAGATAATAATGAAGAGGATCTCCGAACTCGAAAACAAGCTTGCTGAGAAGAGACAATCTCTCTAACCCCAGATTATTGCTCCGCATCCCCTAATATCAGTCCAAGCGGCACCGAATTTATTGTAATCACCATAATATCTAAGCAGCAGAAGATTCGAGTCAAGATCTGTTAGTTTGCAGGCAAGAACGAATGTCAGAATGCTTATGTTCGCTCCACTCATTATCTTTGTCTTTTCAAGCTTCTTCTTGAACTTATCTAGATTTGATGTTAGGAAATTAAAAGTATCCTTATTATCTTGTGGCAATGCGCTAAACCAATTATTGTGCTCATTTCTGAGAAGAACGAACGTGAGCATCCAGATATTGAATATAGTCCTTTTGATCCAAGTAACTACATCAAGAATCACGCCGTTTTTCATTTCTGCATCCCGAGACTCTTTGAATTCCTTTCTTACAGCATCATCGCTAAAATATTCCGCCAAGACCTCTATGAGCTTTTTGATTTTGTGTTTTTTAGATGAATATTCACCGTGTTTGTCGTGCCAATCTCGCAGGGTAGGTTCCACTTCTTCATCTTGCTCTGGAACGTAATTGGCTTTTCGTAACTCTTTCTCTAACATAAGTGTAAGCAACCCACGAGCGTTTAGACGGTAGCTTTTTTTCTGGCGTCTGACTTCCACTTCTTGTGATTGAGGTTTCGGCTGCCCACTCTTTTCTAATAGGTCAATAAGTCTGTCGTTGTAAGGAATTGTATAGGATGCCTTTACTTTCTTTTCTTCTATTAGACCATGTCTTTTGAAATCCCTGAACCAAGCTCCCACATCTCCCTGTCCATCATTTCCGTATTCACTAGCAATGAATGCAGGACTTGTCCAGTTCCAGTAAAATCGTGCTAGCATTTCCTCTGCTTTTTTTGGAAATCTATCCGCCAAACACTCCTTCTGCCAAACCCCTCTCCTTTTACATCTCTGAGCCGTGAATCGGATTAGGACTATCTTCACCCTACCTTTCGACGTTCTGCGTTTGTCATTTTTCGTGCTACTATCAGCCATAGTATAACCTTAACGTTATGTTTTCCATCATATGAGTTATTAAGGCTATTTCATGACGTTTAACTAAATCTGAACGTAAATAACTTTTTGCACTTTTTTTAATAAATACTTGGAGCACCATATACTAACCATGACAAAAGCAAAGCTAACGCAGAACGCCGTGCTGAATGTGCTCAGGGATGAATCTCCGCTTGCATTTATCGAGATTGCACAGCGACTTGGAATCTGCCGCCAAACAGTCAGCCATGCAGTCGAGGGACTATTGGTTGAGGAAAAGGTAACTGTCAAGCCCATCGGCTGCGCTCGCCTTGTGTATGCAGCCAAGAGCGTGGCAAGCGGTCAACACGGGCACGAAAAGATGATGTGATGGACGACGACAATGTGCGAGTGGTTGCAGCCGTCAGGCAGCTTCTAGCAGAGCGGGGCATAGGCGCCAGTGACGCAGAAATCGAGGCGGCATTAACAGAAGTCAAACAGTGCGAGCAAGTACTGGTGCTCCAGTCAGCAAAGGCGGAGAGCACAGGAAAGTTATCGGGGTGAATTGGATGGTATCAGATGAGGACAAAGCCAAGCTCGACGCGCTCCCGCTGCTTCTGTGCGGCGAGTGCAATACACGCCTGCAAATCTCATCTCGAACGCGGGATGGAGTTGTGAAATATCAAATCGTATGCGGCTGCGCACCGAGTAAGATTTCCGTAAAGATGGCGGGCAACAAACTGGATTGATAGAGGTAATTTTATGGCGGACGAACGGACGGACAAAAAACCAGATGGCGTGATTGACATTTTCTTACTGGACGGTGTGCGTGTGATTGGGCGCACCGTGACGAAGGTCGATGAGGACGCTGACTTCATTTACGTGATAAATGAGCGGCAGCAGCGGGAAGCGCTGCCCAAGCGACTTATCGTGCGTTATGTGGCGAAGGGGGCGGTCTGAAATGAACATCACCTTTTCAGAAGTGAACAACACCCAGACTGCCGAGATTGCCGCGGTGCTGCTCTACCAATTAGGCTTCACCCCGATTCGGGACAACGGCAAGGTTCCCGTTGATGAAGGCTGGCAAAAAACCCATTATACCTATGAGAATGAAGTCCGAGCGAGATTCAAAGGATGGAAAGGCAACGTAGGGGTTTTGACAGATGGATTCCTTCTCATCGGCAACAACTCGCAGGAGACACTCGATGCTTTCCGTGCGGAGTGCCCGTTCTACGATGAAACACTGTGCCGAATGGGAAATAATCCATACGAATGCGCCATCTTCCGCATTACCGACCCTGAGAAGTGGTCTTGGAAGGGACAGAAGATACTGACCAACGAGGAAAGCCCAAGCACACTGTGCGACCTGTGGAGCGCTGGTTCACAGTTCGTGGCATGGGGAGTTCACCCCGTGGGTGTGCGCTATCGGTTCGTGAATGACAAGTCGATTCTGCCCATTACAACGGATTATGCCCGTGACCTGATTCTCCGTGTTGCGAAGCGGCTTGGCAAATGGAAGAAACTCAAATGCAAGGACAAGAAAGATGAGAAGCCCGATAAAAAAGACGAGTCATCTTCGAGCCTTTTCAAGGAAATAAAGAAGAAGGTGAGGATGAGCGAGATTCTAAACTATGACCGCACGAGCCGAAGGATGCGCTGTCCCTTGCATACTCAAACGACAGACAGTTCAGCCGCAGAGATTTATGAGAATCCAGACGGCGATTTCCTCTATTGCCACTCATCAGGATGCATGGGAGATGTCATCACCATCTACATGCACGTGCATGGGCTGAACAGACCAATCGAGGCGGCGCTGGAACTTGCAAAGAAACACGACATCAAAGTCGACGGCTACAGCACTACGGCAGGTAGTGCGGACATTCTTTTGAATGAAATTATCAAGCCGAACCGCTTCGGACAAGGAAAGCACCCAAAGACGGGAAAATTGTATTACGGCGTTCCTGTTGCAACACATGATGGAAAAATTATTCCAGCCGTTTTCTGCGACGGACAGCTGATTTTTGGCGAAGAAGTGCTCAAGGCAACTGGGTTCAATTTCACAGGCGACTATGCACTGGTCGGCAACACATGGAACCGCAGCCTCTTACATGCCTATCTGACAAAAAAGACGGCTGGAAAGAGCACTAGTGAACTACTGAATGAACTTGTCGCATTGAGCAAGCGATTTGTTTGGCATGCAGATGAGCGGGTTCATCTAATCGTTGCGGCTTTTATCATGTTCTCATACATTTTCACGGCATTCGGGAAGGCTCCCCGTATGGTCTTCATTGGTTGGGCGAACAGCGGAAAGAGCACGTGCACTGATTTTATCGCAGTCTATTCTTGCAATACTTTGCTATCTGGCGACGCATCAAAAGCATTTCTCTTCAGGTCGGTTGGTGCGTCTGCTGGAATGGTAGTTGTCGACAACATGGAAGAACTACCAGACGACATCAAACGTGACATGACACATATCTTTGACATTTCTTTTGAGGAAAACCGCACAGTCGGTAGGGTCGAAGACAGTGGAAAGGGAAAAGCACCAAAGGAATTCCAAACCTTCTGCCCGATGGCTGTCAATTCGGTGGACTACACGTGGATAAAAACCAGTTCGAGAACACGTGCCATTTTCATTTTGATGTCCACGAACAGCGGCGTTTCCCTTGGCAAATTGCAAGATGAGAGTCGCACGTCAATTGAGAAGCTGAAGCACGAACTGCGCATCTGGGGTATAGAAAATTATGACAGGCTGACGAGCGCTGCTGTCGATGTGAACTTTACTAATCGAGACCGAGATATTGCGAAGCCGTTGCTGGCTATCCTTCAGGATGCTGGGAAGGATTACTTCACTTCGGGAAAGGAATTCTTAATCAAAAATTTCGACGAACACCATGTTGCGGATGAATTTTCTGAAGAAGCGGTGCTGATTTCCACCATCTGGAACATGCTATGGCGAGTTTACGAGAATGAAAGGAAGATAGAAATCCCACTAATCGTCGGTGACATCGCAGTCGAATCCCTCCACGATAAAGGCTTCGATGATACCATGTTCAAAGATAAATGGGCGGCGCTCAAGCAGAAGGAAGCAACCCGCATCGGTAACAGTATTCAAAATATGCCCCGTGTCAGGACAACGACACGAGAAGGGAAGCGGAAATACTATTTCAACGTGATTGACTTTGCTCGATTCATGAAGGTGCGTGGCTACCAATTCGACGAGTCAAAAGAAGAGGTCGAGCAATTGCTCCAAACGACCCTATCCAACCCCACCCAACCCCATCAACCATCTCCATCTCCATCCATCCCTCACCAACCCCAACCGAAAGAGGAAGAAGCAGATAGGGTTAGAGAGGGTATGAGAGGGCAGAGAGGGCAGAATGGAGCATCTGAAGAGGCAGCGCAAGGAGGTGCAGACCAAATTCAAAGCGTAAAGAATGCCTTGGTCAAATCAGGCACCTTGGGTTTGTCCGCCAGCTTGATTCGCGACCAGTGGGGGCAACCAGGCATAAACGCGGTTAACGCACTGTTCGAGCGCGGTGAAGCTCGTTTTGAAGCCGAGACTGGTTGCTGGCTTGCAAAAGACAAAGCCCAACCAGATGGGGGTGCTTCCAATGCGTAGCCGAGCCATAACCCATCTGATAGAGTTTGCCGAGCCAGCCAAGCGGAGGCACCCCAGCAGGAAACCAAGCAAAGCAGTAATCGAACGACGTAATTCA
>Ga0268276_1000080_pt1 | contig 104778 bp, 106 predicted proteins | sample saktaG_4_FD_190145 | JGI IMG/M metagenome (GOLD analysis project Ga0268276, IMG submission 190145) | Saline water microbial communities from Sakinaw Lake, British Columbia, Canada - sak_2010_1_5_45m | ecosystem: Environmental > Aquatic > Non-marine Saline and Alkaline > Saline ... | reverse complement strand
TTGTATATGTCATTTTATCAGGACAACTGGTTACGTGGACTTGAACCTTTTTTAGTGGTGTAACCAAGTCAGTAAAATCATCAGGATTAGAATAAACTGTATTATTAACCGCCATTGCATTACCTGTGAAATTAGGTTCAAAAGTTGAACTTGCAATAGTATTATTATTATCAATGACTGTCATAACTATATTATTATCGATTTGAACAGTAGACTTATCATACAATATAAAATTCAAACCATCAGTTGAATCATAGGTACACCCATAATCAATATAGATATCAACTGCACTACAGTCAATCCATTTATTTGTAGTATCAGATAAGCTTGCGGTTGTTTCTTTTGCATTCTGGCTAGACCAGGAATACAATATACCAGCAAGTGAAAGTGATACAGCAACTAAAAGTATAGTTGCAATAAGTGGTGATAAACCTTTTTTCTTAATTAATAACTTCATATTAAATTCCTTCTTTATAATTATATATCATAGATACATATATAAATATATCTTTATTACTTTTCAAACAATGGTTATGGAATAAATAACAAAGAAACAACAACATAAATTGGAACGGACACAGAAATTAATATTACAGTGTGCTTTATTCCAGCAATTGAATTTCCTTCAGATATTTTACCAATAACTGGTCCTGCAAATATGCCTTGAATAATGATTAAATATAAAAAATATCTATTAAAGTTAACATCAGATAAGGATTCTGTTTCTTTAACCGTTGAGCTTCCAGTCATTGACATTGAATTTGAACTCAACATAGGTAAAAATATAATTTGAATAATTAAAATAATGGCAATGAACACAAAAAACATAAAATAACTTGAAAAAACAGTTGAAAATGTTTTTGATCTTCTTTCATCAATCATATCATTAACTGTTCTTACATATGTGGAAACTGATGCAAAAACTTTAATAATATTACCCCCAACTTTTGTAGTTTCAGAAATAATTTGTGCAACCTGTAAAAACAATGGACTATCTATTTTACCAAAAACTTCTGTTAGTGCAACATCGAATGGAACCCCAATCTTCACCTGGGCTGCAAGTCTCTTTAGTGGTTCATTTAATGCACCATAGTCATGTTCTGTTGTTATCTCTATGGCAGTAACAATATTCATACCACCCTGAAGAAGATCTTTTAGGTCGTCAAGAAAAATAAATAAATTTCTTTCTAGAGAAGTCATTTTTGCAGCATGTATTCTTGCTGCAAGCCCAACTGCAAGCAATATAGGAAATATTGCAAAAATAACAAACTTAGTATTAAATAAAGCAACCAGGAGGATTATACTACCAATCCCACCTCTAACACAATACTTTAGAAAAAATTCTTGCTTAGGTGTTAGGTCTATTTGCAATAAACTTTTGTAATCAAACATATACTATTCACTCTATCCAACTAAATTTATTATTATTATGAAAATTATATTAATTAATGGTACTACAAAGAACACACCAAGAACCACAAGCAGGGATATGCTCAATCCACCAATTCCCCCGCTTCCAACCATTCCAAGAAGCATAATTCCAGAAAAAATAAATAATGGCCCCGCAATTACAACTGTTGAATAAATATCTCCAAATGCATCTGCTTTTTTATTTTGGTTATCTAGCATTAATTTAAACTCAAACCTTGCATGATCAGCTTTCTTTTTCATAAACTCTGACAATGAACCACCAGATTCCACATTTGATTTTAAATCAAGTAAAAATTTCTTGAGCTCGAATGAAGGAGTTTTCTTTGCAACCAAATCAATTGCTTCTAAAAGAGAGATACCTAAATTATCAATATAATAAATTATTTTTGAAAACTCAGCACTAAGATATTCATTCTTTCCTCTAATTATTGTGGTTGAAAAAATGGCTTCCGGCGGGGCTCCTGATTCAGCAACACTAGACATTCCAAGTATTACTAGAGGCAGATTGATTTTTATACTTGTTATTTTTGATCCTACAATCATATAGGGATTAAATAGAGCATATGCAGAAAATCCAACAAGTGCAATTATTGCTATAATAAGCACTGTTCCAAATGAAACTGATGTTGGAAAAGCAAAGGTTAATAGGCTTCCAAAAAATAAAATTAATATGAATGCCATTACTGCATAAAAAAACCATCTTGAAAAATAAGAATCCATATCTTCTGCAATATCTGCCTGTTCTAGCTTGGTATCAAATTCTGGAAAGTTAATGTTTCTAGTGATAGGTAGAAAAAGTTCATACATCTTTTTTTCTAGAGGTGATGGTATTGATTTTTTTAATAGTCTGTCCATTATATAATCTTACTCTATAAAATATATTATATTCAATATATAAGTTAACTATTTTATTTTTATATCTTTCTATATATACATTACACAGTAAATTCAACAATATCTTTATTTTTTAAGATATAATTTTTAGAAACAGTCATTCCAGGAAACTTAGTGGAACCCCAAACCCTTGCATACTTCAGATCCCTAGCAAATGTTTTGTGTATTGATTTTGCGGCATCAAGAACTGTTGCTCCCTGGTCAAGAACCAGTGGTTCAGTGGTGTCTGCTTTTCTTCCTGGTTTTTTTGTATAAATTATGTTTTTATTAACTAGTCTAAATATGTCTTCAGTTATTTCTAACTTTTGGGATAGATCAAAGGTGTGTATGTTCCTGTAGGTAAATGATTTTATTGCTTTTGTAAATGGCATTGAAACAGCAATTGTCTTAACAAAGCAAGCTCTTGGATTAATTAATCTTACTAGATCATCCAAGCTTGTTTTTTCATTTAAAATAATGTTATGGGATCTAAATCCTGCATTTTTTAAAAAATTAGTTGCTTGTTCCTTTGGAATTTGAAGATTTTGCTCGTTAACAAATGAAACTCCTAGATATTCACTTCTAATTATTTCAATTTTTGGTTTATCATGAGTAATAAAAACATCCTTTCTCTCAAGCTTTGTAATTAGAATATCAAGTTCATCCCTTGAACCATCTTTAATTATAAGAATAATTGCATCTGCAACCCTCATCATTGAATAAACCTGTGTTGAAAGTTCTTGATTTTCTAAAAATGAAGGAACCTCTATTAATTGAATTATTGCACCACCAAAATTTAATACACCAACCTCTGGTCTTTTTGTAGTATAGGGATAGGGCGCAATAACAGGTTTCGCATTTGTAAGATTGGTAAGAAATGTGCTTTTTCCAGAATTTGGAAGTCCAACAATAACAACCTGACCAGCTCCTTCTTTCTTAATATTTATTGCATTACCTGATTTCTTAGCAGCTGCTGCTTGCTTTTCCATTTTTGATTTCAAAGCAGACAATTTTCTTGAAAGTTCTTTTCTTAAATTTTCTGCACCCTTATGGCTAGGAGCTTTAGACATCATGTCCTGAAGAGCAATAATTTTTTCATCATCACTTCTTGCATCATCATATCTTTTTTCTGCAATAGCATACTCAAAAGAAACATTTGTAGGCATAGCTTTTTTTCTCAGTTTATTTATTAGTTATCTTTAATATTATTAGTTTCTCAAAGAATATATTCCTTTCCCTGAGTATACTATAGTGTAAATTGTTTTTTATAATTTGCTTAAATATGTAATGAGGGTTGTTAAATGATGAAATTAGTAAATAACACACTCCATTCTTTGATAAATGTTCTTTTAAACCTTTTAAAAATTTTAAAATTACCCCTCTTCCAAAAGCTCCACCATCTGTTGCTAATTTTTCAATTTCTTCTTCTTTAGGAATTCCCTGGGAAGGAACATAGGGTGGATTGAATATAATTAAATCAAATTTCCTTTTAATATTATTGAAAAGATTTGATTTTATTATTTTCATTTTATCTAATTTATATTTTATTTTTAAATCATTAAAATAATTAATTACTATTGGATTAATATCAGTAACAACTAATTCATTTACTTGTTTGTAAATTCCAAGAGATATGTATCCTGAGCCAGCACCCATTTCTAGAGCACAATCAATAGATTTTTGTTTTAAATCTGTTTCCAGGGTTTCAAGTAAAAGATATGTGTCTTCTGCAGGAGGATAAATTTCCGGAGGAAGAGATAAACAATACTCTTTAAAATTCATTTTTATCATAATATATATATGATTAATAAAGATTATAATGCTTATCTTGATGTCCATTGCCACTATGATGAATTAAAAGTAGATTATCTAAGAGAAACATTAACTAAAAATAATATCCATGCAATTAGTGCATCAGTTGATATTGAGAGCTATAGAAGACTGGAAAAATTAAGAACTGAAAAAATAAATAACATTAATTTCGCATATGGGATTTATCCTGATGAGGTTATTAAAAAATCAATTACCACACTTCTTGATGAACTAAAAGAAATTAATTTCGAAAATGCAATTGCCATTGGGGAGATTGGACTAGATTATAAGGTTACAAAAGATATTCAATTAAGAGACAATCAAAAAATACTTTTTGCAAAACAACTGGAGATTGCAGAAAAGCTTGATAAACCAATTATTGTACACACAAGGTATGCAACAAAAGCAACTCTTGATTTTCTAAAAGATTATAACAGACTAACAGTTATTCTTCATTGGTTCTCTGGTAATCCAAATGAAATTAAAGAAGCACTAGATAGAGGGTATTATCTTACTCAAAGATATGCAAGCCCAAAAATAGAAAACTTAAAAGAAAAATTGTGCCAAATATTTATTGAAACAGATTATCCAGTTTACAAAGATGGGAAACCAATTGAAATCACAGGAATAATTGATTCCTATGATTCTTTTTGTAAGGAATATAATCTCTCACTGGAGAATATAAAAGAACGAATGATAAAAAATTTTGAAAAGGTATTTAATAGGATTGATGAATAAGTATATAACAAGTTAAATTGAATGTGAAATATTATGGCAGAAGAAGTTGTTTTTGAGGATTTCCAACCAAAGGAAATTAAATTTAAAAAATATTTAGAATTAAGAGATATAACCATAGCTTGGCTTGCCATATCTATTTGCTTTGCACTAGTTCTTGGTGGATTTAATGTGATTGCAGGAATTAAAATAAAATTTTTATTTGCCTGGGCAAAACTTCCACTATATTTGATCATTTCATTAATAGTTACAGGAACATCCTTTATTTTACATGAATTAGCACACAAATATTCAGCAATATACATTGGTGCAAAAGCTAAATTTGTAATGTGGAGAAATTCATTAATACTTTCTGTTGCTTTTTCTGCAATTGTTGGATTTGTTTTTGTTGCTCCAGGTGCAGTTTATATTTATGGGAAAAGGTTAACCATTAAAGAAGATGGATTAACATCACTTGCTGGCCCAGCAATAAATATTATTATGGGATTTATATTTATTATTATATTTATTTTACTTGGCTCACCACAAACTGGACTTGCATCACTAATAATTAGCTACGGAATTTTTATTAATTTCTGGATTGCATTATTCAATCTTCTTCCAATAGGTCCATTGGATGGAAGAAAAATATTCACCTGGAATCCAGCAATCTGGGTAATTGCAACTGCAATTCCAGTATTGTTTTTATTTATATTCTAGTGCAAGATATTTATTGAATATATCTTGCAATAGTTCTATCTTCTTTAAATGAATCATAAATAGAATCTGTATTATTTTCTTTCAGATTTTTTCTCATTTTTTCAAAAATCTGGGTTATGTGCTTTTCCTTTAGCTTTGTATCTTTGTAATCTGATTCCTTGATTGCAAGAAGAACTGAATCAGTAATTAATAATTGAAGATCAGCACCAGTAAATCCATTTGTTTTTTTAACAAGAGTATCCACATTAATTTTATCATGTGGTGTCTTCTTTAAAAGAACATCAATTATCTCTTTTCTGTCTACATCACTAGGAACTCTGAACTCAATTATTTTATCTATTCTTCCTGAACGAAGGAATGACTTATCAATTAGATCAGGGCGATTACTTGCAGCAACAAACACGATGTCTTTTCCTGAAATGTTATCGAGCTCAGATAATAATTGATCAAGAACTTTTGTTTGATTTGTGTTTCCATCCTTATCTCTTGTAATGGAATCAATCTCATCAAAGAAAAGAATACAGGGTGAGACGTCCTTTGCTTTCTTAAATATGTTTCTAATTGTTTTTTCACTTTCTCCAAGATATTTATCAAGAACCTCGGGGCCCTTAACATAAATAAAATTCACTTTAAACTCCTTAGCGCTTGCTTTAACAAACATGGTTTTTCCAGTACCAGGAAGCCCATAGAGTAATATTTTGGTTTGTGGTTTAATGTTCATTTTTTCAAGAAGCTCTTTCTTCTTGAGATTAAGATTAATAACATCTCTCATAATTTCTTTCTCATTCTTCAAAGCACCAATTGATGAATAATCTATATCTGGAATTTCGACAAATACCTCACGAAGACCAGATGGTTGTATTAGTTTTAATGCACCCATGAAATCATTTTTTGTAATACATAATTTTTCTAGGATAGCCAAAGGAATCCCTTCATTTTTTTTCTTTTTATCAAACAAATCCAAGTCCTTAACAGCTCTTTTGATTGAAATAATTGCAGCTTCCTTTACTAAATGCGCAAGATCTGCACCCACAAAACCATGTGTTATTTTTGAAATTTCTTTTAGAGACACGTTTTTATCCATTGGAACATTTCTAGTGTGTATTCGCAAGATATCTAATCTGCCTTCCTCATCAGGAACTGAAATATTTATTTCCCTATCGAATCTTCCTGGTCTTCTTAGAGCTGGATCAATGTCTGAGCTTCTGTTTGTTGCACCAATAATAATTACATCCCCACGATTACTCATTCCATCCATTGATGCAAGGAGTTGGGCAACAACTCTTTTTTCAACCTCATTAACTAGATTTTCTCTTTTTGGTGCAATTGCATCAATCTCATCAATAAATATAATTGCTGGAGTCTTGCTTTGTGCTTTCTTAAATATCTGTCTTAGGCGTTCCTCTGCTTCTCCAACATATTTTGCCATAATTTGAGGCGCATCAAATGCAATAAAGTTTGCTTTCAACTCATTTGATAGTGCTTTTGCTAAAAGTGTTTTTCCAGTTCCTGGAGGTCCATAAAGTAGAATTCCCTTTGGAGGAGTAACATTTAATTTATTAAATAATTCAGGATACTTGAATGGAAGTTCAACCATTTCCTTTACTGCATCCATTTGTTTTCTTAAACCACCAACATCCTCATAGCCAATAAATGTTTCTGCTTTTAATTGGGTTATTGGCTTTTTACTAACTACAAAATTAGTTGCATCAGATAAGATTACACAACCTGCAGGCTTAGTTTCTTTAATATAATAAAGATAACTTGTTCCAAACACATTTATCATAACAGTGTTACCTTCTAGGAAGGGTCTTCCAAGAAAGCTTCTTTTAATAATTAGATCATAGTTATCTGATAACAGATTTACTTCCTTTAGGGGCACCATAACAATTTCTTGGGCAATTTGAGGATTAATCTTTTTAATTGTAACTATATCTCCTATTGTAACTCCTGCATTCTGTCTTGTGTATTGATCCATTCTAATTGTATTTTCATCCAGTGGATTATTTTTCTCAGGCCATACTTGAGCAACAGTTTTCTTTTCACCCATTATCTCAATAACGTCTCCAGAGATGATTTCAAGCTTTTGCTTAAGAATAACAGATAAGGTAATTATTCCTTTCCCAATATAATCTCCAAGAGCTTCCTGGACTTTAAGTTTGATTTCTGTTTCTTGCATAACTAATCATTTCTATTTTATTCAATTAATTTACAATCTCCTGGTGGGAGCATTGCATCTATTTCTTCGGTGGTCACAGTTATTCCTTTTTTTTCTAATTTTTTCTTTAATTCAGCTACAACTGTTGATTTTCTTTCTTCTCCAGGAATTAACTTAAAACAAAGTTTATGTTTACTTTTGATCACATCAAATGGCCCAGAAACCACACCTAGCTTTTCATCAAAACCCAATCCACAGGTTAGGTCTAGTTTTCTAAAGTATTCTCTTTTCCCTCTAATCACAAATGCTCCAGAACCAACAGATTCTCCTGTGTTTGCTGTTTTTGAAACCTGATCAGGGGTTGTTGAATATACATCAACAGAAAATATTTTTGATTTCCAAGCTGAAGAAAACATTCCAGCAAAGGTTGCTGCTTCTCTTCTATCCCCCTCTTCAATATCTTCTTTCTTAGGATTTTTAATGATCACGTGCGGAGCTCCATGGATATCAGCATGAAAATAAACATCCTCATCTTCCATGTGCTTTTTAATTAATAGTTCATTATTTCTTGAATCTCGTCCAGCAAGCACAAGATGATTATTGGTTGTAAAGAACCATCTGAATTTATGGTACCACAGATTTGCTACTGATTTATCTTTCTTTTTTTCAAAAATGGTTTTTTCCTTTTTTGTTTTTATTTCATTTTCCTTTTCTATTAATTTTTTTTCTGTAACTTTAAGTGCATTTTCTAAACGAGAGAGTTTACCCTTATATTTATTTCTTTCATTATATTTATTTTCTGCATTACGTCCAGCACCCAGCAGATAATTTATTTCAACGTCCATATTATCATCACAAATTTAATTTTTATTTATCCTCAATACCCTGTTCCTCTGCTAAAAGATCAATGATTGCATCAATCTCATTGGTTTTTTTATGATAGGGATTTGATAAATAAAACACAGAACTTTTTTTAACAAAATCATAGTAGTTGGGAATTGTGTGAGCATACTTATTTTTAATATTATTATAATAATCTTCTATATTCTTTGATAAAAAACCAATTGCAAAGTTTGTATTATTTTCAGAAATCACTTCTGATGCAATCAACACATTTTTATCCCTGCTAATAACTCCTAATAATTTTTTATAGGCTTCCTTATTGGACACATCCAATTGGAGGTAGGACTTTGCAGGAAGATTATAACCAACTAGTTGAGGATCAAGTAGTGGTCTATAGCCTGTAATGAATTTTTCTTCTTCAAAAAAATCAATGGATGATTTTATGGTTGCACGATGAAAGCCAGTAACCTTTTTTATTCTCCTGATATTTGGAAGAATACATCCATTTTTTCTCATTGCAGTTAATATCTTTATCCTTATTGGATCTGTTATTTTTTTAACAATAGCCATATTTAATGCACCAATATAAATAGTAGAAAGAAACTAATATAAATAGTTAGATTGTACTAAAAGGAACACTTATTACCTATTTTTTAAAATAACTATATTTAAAATAGTTTCTAGTAATATATTTAATATATAAGTCTATTTTTATATAATATAAAATAAATAATTGATAAAATATGGAAAAATTAACAAAATATGAAGTAACAAGATTACTTTCTGCAAGAGCTGAACAGATATCATCTGGTGCTCCTCCACTTGTTAGAACCAAGAAGGATGACACACCCTATGAGCTTGCAATAATAGAATTTGATAAAAAAAGAATACCACTTGCTGTGATTAGAACAACAAATGGAATACAGGAAATTATAAGTGTGAATTAATATGGGAAAAGCAATGTCAAATGCCATAAAGGCAAAAGCAAAAATAATAATAACTGAGTTTAAAGATAAGCTTAGTATTGAGTTTAAGAAGAACAAGGACTTTTTAAAAAGCATGAATCTTCCATTATCTAAGTTAACAATCAACCTAATGGCAGGATACATTACAAGAAACTTCAAGAAAGAAAAGAAAGCTTCTGAAGAGCTTAATAATCTTGGAGCAAAAAGTAGAGATGCTAATAAAATACCTATGAAAGAAGCAAAAGACACACAAATACATGGTTAATTGCAATTCTTTCCTTTTTTTAATTTTTTTTATAAATTAATATTCTAATTTATATCTTAGAATACCAATAATACCACCAAAGGACTTTAGTGTTTCTGTGGTTTGGTGCTCATTATCCACTATATGTACTTTAGTTTTAATTTTTTCTGCATTCTTAATTAGTGCTTGTATTTTATCAAGATTGTCTTTCCATAGTTTTTCGGATATTAGAAGATATTCAATTGCTCCTGTATTTATTGTTTCTTCAATTTTTTTTAGCCCATAGATTGCTTTACCATTGTCCTTGCCAAGATATTCTTTAAAAGTGTCCAACATTTCTTGCTCTTTATAAATAATTGAGTTTTCAAAAAATTTACTAACTTCTTTTTTTGAGAAGAGCTCACTAATTGATGCTCTAGAAGTGTTTGATAATTGAATTTCAAGAGGTTTAATTTTATTATTTTTGTTTTTAATAAATCCAGAGAGCATAACCTTAACATGCCCAGGCCCAGCAATAATCACTTGATATTCAGTTTCTTTAATTAATTCAAATATTTTTTCAAAGAAAGAAGAATAATCAAAACTATCGGAATACCTCTTACCATGCTTACCTGAAGGGATGGTTGCAATATCTTTAATCCCTATATCTGAAAGAATAAAAACATCTGCTTTTTCATCATCAATTGCTATTAGAAATATTTTATTGGTTATTGTTTTACTAGATTTAATTAAATCAATTTCATGATCAAATAGGTTTTGCTTTAATAGAGTATACTTGGATCCAAGAGAGATCTCTAGAGTATGGTGATCACCTATTGGCGCAACATCCTGGGGTTTAGAATCAATAATCCTGCCAGTGAATCTTAGTGAATCAATTGTTGAAGAATAATCGAACTTTTCAATCTTGATTGAAACAAAGATAGGTATTCTTTTCGAATCTCCTGTTTCATCAATCTTTGATCTCCTAAAAGAAGTACCTTTAATTATGTCACCTATCTCAACAATACTTTTTAGTATCCAGAGATCTTCAATGGTTTGAAGAGTGAACACTATTTCTTTTTCTTTTTTATTCAGGTGGATTACATTCATGTTCTTTCATCTTTATTTTTATTTAATTAATGGTTTTGACATATAATCTGGTATTTTTATATCTAATATTTTCAAAACAGTTGGACCAACCGAAGCAATGGATGCATTCTTTAGTGCCCTAATCTCATATTTGTTTTTAGAAACCACAACGAATGGAACTTTGCTTAGGCTATGGGATGTGGAAATACCACCATTTGAATATATCATTTCATCACAGTTTCCATGATCAGCAACAAGTAAAAGAACGGTGTCCCTGAAGTTTATTTCTTTAATAATTCTTCCAACACATCTATCTATGATTTCAACACTCTTGATTGCAGCAGGAATATCCCCTGTGTGCCCAACCATATCTCCATTAGCAAAGTTTACTAAAATAAATTTATAGTCTGCTTTCAATTTAGGAAGAAGCTTGTTTGTTATTTTTTCTGCGGACATTTCAGGAGCCTGATCAAATGTTTTGACTTTTGGAGATGGAACTAGTATCCTGTCCTCTCCCTCATTAGGATATTCTTGTCCAAGATTAAAGAAATAGGTAACATGTGCAAACTTCTCAGTTTCTGCAACCCTTAATTGTTTGAATTTCTTTTTGGAAAGAATCTTACCTATTCCTGGCTTTGGTTTTATTGGTGGAAATATAATATTTATTTTGTTAGATAAAGCAGAATCATATTCTGTTAATGAATAGAAATTTACTTTAAGATTCTTCTTGGTTTTAAATTTATTAAATTTATTATTCACAAACACATTTAGGAACTCTCTTGCCCTATCACTCCTGAAATTAAAAAATAGGATTGTATCTTTATTCTTTATTATTCCATCCTTTAGTAGAAGCGTAGGTTCAAAGAATTCATCAGTAATTCTTTTTTTATAACTTTTTTTAATAAATGAAATTGCATCATCATTTTTATTACCTATCCCATAAACTAGTAGGTCATAAACTTTTTTTTGCCTACCCCAATGATTATCTCTATCCATACCAAAATATCTACCAGATAGGGAGGCAATGTGCACGTTTTGCATTAATCCCAGAGATTCAATTGTATGTTGAAGTTTATGAGTATAATTGATTATGCTTTTTGGAGGAACATCACGTCCATCAGCAAATAAATGTAGGTATACGTTTTTTATTTTTTTTTGTGCAACAATCTTGAGAATTGCAAACAAATGGTTTTGATGGGAATGAACGCCTCCATCAGATAATAAGCCAATCAAATGAAGCGCGTTTTCTCTCTTAACTTTGTTCATTGCAGACAAAATAATCTTATTTTTAAAAAATAATTTCTTACCAATTGCTTTATTTATTCTAACAATATCAGATTCTAAGACGCATCCTGCCCCAAAAGTTGAATGACCAACTTCGGATGAACCTAATTGTTTTGGTGGAAGACCAACATATTCTTCACTTGCTCCAAGTAGGGTGTTTGGATAATTTTTAAATAGTTTATTTAAAATGGGTTTTTTAGCTCTTGAGAAAGCATTACCTTCATAATCCTTATTTATTCCACAGCCATCTAAAACAACAAGTACAACTTTATTTATTTTTTCCATCTTCCTTATCACCTTTCTTAATCTTATTAAACAATTGGAATGGATGTTTCACATTACACTCAGCAACGCAAATTCCATTTCCTTTAATTGTATCACAGTTAGGTACAGAATATTTCTTTTCCATAAGTGCTTTAATTTGATATGATGCAATTCTTTCATCAAAATTAGGTAGATGTTTATAAATTGTAAGAATTTCATCATAGCTGTATCCTATATTTGCTAAGAAAACAGCAAGAGAAAAGTTTTCAATATGTGTTAATTTTTCTCCGGACATTATTTTATTGTACATACTTACAAAGCATGGAGGAAAATTCTTATAATCAACCTTATTAATTGTTTTAATATTATAGGCATTTTCCTTAATTATTTTTTCTTTAATATATTTACCATACTCTCTAAAGACCTTAGGAAGCTCTTTTTTTTCAATATTTATATTATTTAATATTCTTTTTTTCAAAATTACAGATAAAAGATTAATAAGTTCTTCTTTTTCAAAATAAATTATTCCTGCTTTTAGATTAATATATTGTAATTTATATTCATCTCCAAGTTCATATTTTAAATAATTTATTAAATCAATAGTGTATTTTCCTTCCTGTTCACTATAGTTTATGTCAGGAGATAGATCAAGAAGCAATTCTTCTAGTTCGGAATCATCTCTTGAGTTATTTAAATAATATCTGAATTGCTTTTGATAATAGACCGCAAATTGCTGGTATAGTGGATTGTAATCAACAATAGACAGGAGAAGACGAGAAATGGGATAGATGGTTACAAAAATATCTGCAAGTTTAATATCATTTTCAGATAGATACATTTTCCATTGTTTCTCTCTGTCTTGGACAGAAAGATTAATTGTATTTATTAGGAACATAGTTGCTTTTTTGATTAGATTTTCATCAATAGCTAATAGGTCAATGTCTTTTGATTTTAAATAATCTCTGGCTCTACTTGAAAAAGGATATTTAATTAAATAATTATATGCAAGCATAACTAAAATATATATGTGAAAGTTATTAAATTAGTTTGTTTATAGGAAATAGGCAGCTTCTATTAGTGCACCAATTGCAAGCAACAATAACGCTAACATAAACATGTGTAAAAAATCTAATAGGGCAACCCATTTGAAGTCAGTAGTAAACAACCCTCTAAATAAATCTCTTGCAAGTATTGCTCCAGTAACGCTTACAATAAAGTAGGCAAGAATTTCTGGAAGCCCATGCGGCAGGTAACTAAAGAAATTCAAAATCAGGTTTCCTATTCCAGTAAAAATTGAAATTATTCCCCCTGACAAACCAACAAAGGAAATGGATATATCTTGAACAATAATAGCTGCTAGAATGGATGAATTCCATGCGATTAAAAATAAACCACCTGCTCCATAGAAGAAGGACAAAAGCGTTGCTGAGAGAATTACCAAAAGATTATTAATTAAAACCAAGAAGAAAACTTGTTTAAACCTAGAATAATGTAATGAGGTTCCAATAAGATTACCAGTAGAAATTGAATTTTGTATGTTTGCTACTCCTTGAATCTCCCCAAGCTGCACAGAAAACACATTTATGCTTGTTGCCTGAGGAAGAACTAACCCTGCAGCAACATAGGTTGCAAAAATACCTAAAAAGAACCATAAAAGAAGATATATAGTTTTTTTATGTCTTTTAAAAAAGGGTTTATCAAAATTAAGTAAATAGGAATCACGAGAATAGAGTTTATTGAAAAGAGGGACAGCTCCTATAGTAATAAATGCAAGAACTGCAATGCTTGTGTTGGTTTTGGGGAATAAAAAGGTAGCAAACAAAATAGAAATTGCTGTAAGTATAACTGCATCAATAAACATCAAGCTAGGAGTTCGCCTTAGCTTATCTGGATTTATCAATAATTCTAGTACCATTTTATCAAGTATTTATGTAATGTAATATTATATAAACATTTCTTATATATTATTATATATAAACTAACGCTAATTTTAATAAAACCAAAATAGAATGAAGTGATTTCCTTGAAAGATGAACATGAAGAAAAAAAAATATTACAAAAAATATTTAGTAAAATAAAATCAAAAGAATGTATTGATATTGAAGATATTGTTTATGGTAAAGTAGTTTCAGTTACTGATAAGATGGCATTCATTGATGTTGATTCAGTTGACGGGGGAAAAGCGCTTTGCCCATCAAACACAGGAATTTTATTTGTTAGCTCAATTGAAAACGGGTACCTTGAAAAAGCAAGTGATTTAATTAAGAAAGGAGACTACCTCAAAGCAAGAGTTACAGACACCACCAAATTTGGAATCAAACTAACTACAGCGGATAGAAACATGGGTGTTATTAGAGCTGTATGCACTTCCTGTAAGGAACCTCTTAAACTTAATCTTGCATCCCAGGAACTTAAATGTTTAAAATGTAAGTCTATTCAGACAAGAAAAATTGCAAAGATGTGAATAAAATATGGATATAGAATTTATTAAAAAGAATAAAGATGAAATTGAAATTAAAGTAAAAAATGAAGATACTGCTTTTTTTGATTTAATAGTAAGTATTGCAAGCTCTAAAAGAGAAGTTGATTTTGTTTCTTTAAAAAGAGCAGACAATCTTATTGAAGAATTTACTTTCTATCTTAAAACAAAGGGAGAACCAGCAAAAGAAATGCTTCTTTCCTGCATAGAGGAAGCAGAAGAAAACTTTGGAACATTGGTTACCTACCTTGAGAAAAGTTTACCAGATAAAAAGAATAAAGAATAAACCACATGAATTATGGGTAAGAAAAACAAAATTCAAGAAAAACCAACTAAGCAAAAAAATTGGTATTCATTTCTTGATTACATAGATCCATTTACCTACCTCGACATGCTTCTTTATAATACTCTTGGAGAACCAAAGAGTATGGGAAAGAAAGTTCTATTTTGGATAATCTATATTGCATTTGCTTTCCTTCTCGCATACATACTTTATACTCTTTTAGGAATTATTTTTGGATCAACCATGCCTCTAGCAACAGTAGTTTCTGGATCAATGGAACCAACCTTTCAAAGAGGGGATGTTGTTGTATTAGGGGGCACAAAGTACATAAACGCAGAAACAGTAATCATTAATGAAAACATTGCTCAAAAGGATCTATCCTGGTTTAGTGAAATGACCTATAAAACAAATGAATATGGGCTTGATGAAGTAAGTACAATAACAATAGATAATCAAACAATTAAATTTGATGATATTATTAAAAATAATAATTCTGTTGTAGTGTACACATCAAACATTCAGGGCATACCAATAATTCATCGTGTTGTTGCAATCATAGATGCAAAGGATGGAATATTCATAATTACAAAGGGAGATAATAGTAAAACAAATAGATATATTGATCAAGATTGTGAGGTGTCTCCATTAACAGGATATGCAACCAAAGGATGTCTAAATCTCTACCCAGTAAAGATAGATAGTTTACTTGGAAAGAAAATTGGATTAATCCCATATATTGGATATGCAAAACTATTTTTATTTGGATAAATTATGGGAAATGATAATTTTAATAAACTAACAGAAAAGGAACAAATTGATTATCTAATTAGAAAACAAAAGCTTCACATCATATTTAATGACTATGGGCAAGCCCCTAAGATTATAGAAGAACTTAAACTCATGAGTAAAACACCTTCTGATTTTTATTTAGCAGTTAAATTATATAATTATTTGCCAAACAACATGTATTATACAGAAAAATTAGAATCTGTAAAAGCAAATCTAAGATTAAGAAAGCAATTAAAGTTACCTCAAATTCATAAAGATTATATTGTTCGATTTACAAAGCCAGTTTTTAATAATGAGGGATTAGCAACCAACATACATGTAGAGGCAGGGATGCAAATTGAAATAATTAAAAAAGAAACTTATCCAACAAGAATAATCACTTTCAATGCATTTTTTACTAATGAAAAAAAACAAAGAATCCTAAGAATAAACAATCTACAGGGAACGAGAAATTCAATCACAGAATTAAATGAATTAACTCATAAAATAGGGGAAAACTGGAGAATAAGAATAGTAAAAGATCTAAATCAAATATGTGTTGCAAAAGAAATTAGATTAATAGGAGAGCTTCCTAAATTTTATGTGAGTGGTAAGAAAGATACAGAGTATCTAAGAATTTTGAGACAATACATTCAAACATATCTTAAAGCAGGACTAAAGCCAGAAAATATAGATATAACAAAAATAAAAGAACACAAAGTTAAAACGAAAATTGAAAAAATAATAATTAATAAAGAAAAAAATAAAGTAATTCATGAAAAAAGAGATGCAAAAAATAAAAATAAACCAAAAATACCTAGACCACTAAGAAAACTTTAAACACTAAATTCTTCGTATAATAATTCATTTATTGATTTTGGATCAACACCCAATCTAATTAAAGTTGTGCTTCCTCTCATTCCTTTTCCTGATTCTGTAGTTGAAATGAAACCATAGGTTTCAAGTTCATTAATGTATTCTCTAAACCAACGCATGGAAACAGGCTTTTCTCCAAACTTTTTTGTAAGTAGCGTGTATTTTTCATATATTTCTCCAGAATATAATACATTTTCTTCTAGTGAACCATCTATCTTTAATATGCCTTTTGGTTTTTCTGATTTTTCAGAAATTGCAAGAAGAACTAATTGTAATTGAACTGGGAGGGTTAACACCATGCTTTTCATAATTTCTTGCTCAACCTTTTCCTTTGCTAAATAAACTTCCTTATCAGTAACCTCTTTCTTTTGATGTAAATCCGCAAGCTCTCCAGCTCTCAATAGGAGCATGACAGCTGTTCTTGCATCCCCTGATTCTTTTGCTGCAATTGCTGCAGCAATAGCTATAGCTGAATCTGTAACAACCTTGGGTCTAAATGCTAAACTAATTCTTTGATTTAATATTTCTTTTAATTCCTCTGCATTGTAGGGTGGATAAACTGCTTCCTGTTCACAGAGTGTACTTTTTGTTCTTTGATCTAATCTTGATTTAAAGAAAAGATTATTTGAGATTCCTATGATGGAAACACTTCCAAGATCAAGTTCATCATTTGCTCTTGTTAGGGTATACACAAGATCATCAATCTCCTTATCTTTGATTTTATCTATTTCATCTAAAATAACTACGAAATTCATTTTAGTATCTTTAATGTAGGATATGAATTTATCATAAATGAAAGATCTTGAATATCCAATGAAATTTTTATCAGAATAAAATAGCTGAACACAATAAAAAAGAACAGCGTATTTAGTTTGATAATTTCTACAATTTAAGTAAATTGATTGAAAAGGTAAATTATTTTCCTTTGAAACATCCACTAATTGATCAACAACGTGCCTTACAACTGTTGTTTTTCCTGTTCCAACTTTACCATAAATAAAAACATTGTGTGGTTTTTCTTTTTTCAAAGCAGGAGATAACCAGATAGAAAGAGTTTTAATTTGCTTATCCCTAAAAGGTAATTTTTCTGGTGCATAATGTGGAGAAATTTTGTTTTTGTCAATAAAAACAGATTCCTGGTTTAGAAACCCATAAAATATATTCTCAGACATTCTTATTTACACCCTTAATTAGATATAATATATAGGATTCAAATACTTTTTATATGTTTGTTCTCTCATATCCAGTGGATAGTAGATAATTTAACAAAGTTTATAAATTAAACCTATAAATATATATTTATTAAAATTACAAATTAAAGGAGATTGAAAAAATATGGATAAAAAAATAATGCCAATCCTTTTTTTAATAGTGGGATTAATAATAGGGCTTGTGGTTGGATGGTTAATATTTAATGGAGCATCAAGCACAGGAGACGCAAAAGCAATCACAAATAATTCAATTAATTTAGGAGATGCTGCTGGAGCAAGTTGTACACCAGTTCCACACACATGTTCAGGAACTGTTGGTATTTGTACAACAAATACATGTGTTACTAATGATGGAAAATCATATTTTGATTGTTCTCATTGTAACTTTGAAACATCCACTAATTGATCAACAACGTGCCTTACAACTGTTGTTTTTCCTGTTCCAACTTTACCATAAATAAAAACATTGTGTGGTTTTTCTTTTTTCAAAGCAGGAGATAACCAGATAGAAAGAGTTTTAATTTGCTTATCCCTAAAAGGTAATTTTTCTGGTGCATAATGTGGAGAAATTTTGTTTTTGTCAATAAAAACAGATTCCTGGTTTAGAAACCCATAAAATATATTCTCAGACATTCTTATTTACACCCTTAATTAGATATAATATATAGGATTCAAATACTTTTTATATGTTTGTTCTCTCATATCCAGTGGATAGTAGATAATTTAACAAAGTTTATAAATTAAACCTATAAATATATATTTATTAAAATTACAAATTAAAGGAGATTGAAAAAATATGGATAAAAAAATAATGCCAATCCTTTTTTTAATAGTGGGATTAATAATAGGGCTTGTGGTTGGATGGTTAATATTTAATGGAGCATCAAGCACAGGAGACGCAAAAGCAATCACAAATAATTCAATTAATTTAGGAGATGCTGCTGGAGCAAGTTGTACACCAGTTCCACACACATGTTCAGGAACTGTTGGTATTTGTACAACAAATACATGTGTTACTAATGATGGAAAATCATATTTTGATTGTTCTCATTGTATATTTGCAAGCCAAAGTTAGTGAATATACAAAAATAAATTATGAAAAAGTATATTCAAATATTTCTGTTTTTTTTATTGTTTCTTTTATTAGATTATCTCCTTTTGGATTTATATCTTGCTCAAAATTAAGGATATCATCATACCAACCTTTTGTTACTGGGTGATCAGAGTTCATAAAAGAACAACAATCAGGGTAGGGAATTATGGATGATTCATAGGTTCCTATTTTTTTTGCAAGTTCAATTATTTCATCTTTATTCATTCCTATTAGAGGAGAAAGAATGGGTAGATAACTTGCTTTGTAAATGCAATTTATATTATCAAGAGTCTGAGATGCTACTTGACCTAATGAATCGCCAGTAACAATACCTTTTGCTCTTTCAGTTACTGCAATTTTGTTCATTATCTTAAGCATATACCTTCTGTAAACTATCATACGATGGGTTGATGGAATATTTGCAATTATTTCTTTTTGAATATCTGAAAAAGGAACTATATATAATTTGGATTTACCTTGGAACTTGGTTAATTGATTAACAAGTAACTTTATTTTGTTTTTTACTTCTTCTTTAACAAGTGAATTATTGTATATGTGTACAAAAACAACCTCACATCCTCTTTTCATCATTAGATATCCAGCAACTGGTGAATCTAGTCCACCTGATAAAGAACATATAACTTTAGAAGTGGATCCAACAGGAAGACCACCAATTCCAGTAACTTTATTTATATAAATTATTGTTTCTTTATCCCCTACTTCAATATACACACTTATTTCTGGAGTGTGCACATCTACCTTTTTATTTAAGGTTACAAGAATATATTCTCCTAGTTGTTCATTAATTTCTTTAGAATTCATAGGAAATTTCTTGTTAGATCTTCTTGCAACAACCTTAAAAGTAGTAAAATTAGTTAGCTTTAGGAGTTCAATGGTTTTTTCTTTAATGTCTATAAAATCATTCTTTGCTTTTCTTGAGAAAGAAAAGTATGCTATTCCTGGTATTCTTAATAATATTTCTTTTATTTTATTTTCATCTTTTTCTTGAACAAAAGAAAGGTCGATTAGGATTGAACCGTATCTCTTAGTTATTCCTCCTTTTAGAATAGATAACATATTAGTTATATTAGATACAAGCTTGTCTTCGAATAGATATCTATTATTACCTTTAATTGCTATTTCGTTATAATGAACTATTATAAAATCATACATTTTAATCACATAAAATTAATTTAAGATAATATATATAATTACGACTTCAAACTATTTAAATTATAATGGATATAGAGATACAAATTGAGACGTTAATTCCACAAGGTTTATAAATGATTATTATTAGTATATATTTATTAAATTTAAATTACAAACTAATGGAGTATGAAAAAATATGAATAAAAATACGATGGGAATCCTTCTTCTAATAGTTGGATTAATAATAGGACTTGTTGTTGGGTGGTTAATATTTAATGGAGCTACCAGCACAGGAGATGCAAAAGGAATATTGAAAGGAACATCAACAGCAAATGGGTACTGTGAAGGTGGAGAAGAGTGTACAGGGCTATCAATGGCTCTATGTAATTCACAACCAGAGTGCTATTGGATCCCTGATTCAACAACCAGGTAGGTAAATAACTAACCTAAAGAGGGCATCATCCTCTTTTTCTTTGATTTTACACCCAAATTACGAAAATACTATTTCTTTCGAGAATAGAAGCGAATACTTTAAATATCATTTCATATATAATATTAGCAGAAAACCAAGAAAATCTGGTTTTTTATTAGAAAAGGAATACAAATTTCTTTTTATATATTTTGGTATATAATTTATATACTAATTTATAATATTTTAAAAAAATAGGAACTAAAACTTTGAGGTGAGCTAGCATGGCGTTTTTAGATAAAATGTTTAATAAAAAAGAAGATGTAGATATCGAAGATGTTCTAAACAACATGGATGTCGAAGTAATTGAAGAAGATGTTGACTTCTATGTTAAGCCAATAATCTTACAAGCAAACACAGATATTGAAGCAACAATTAAAGAATTAAAAAATAGAAACCTAGTTCTTTTAGATATAGAAAATATCTCAAAGAGAAACGCACAAAGAGCTAAACAATTTGTTGGACAATTAAAAATGTTTGTTGCTGATAATGGTGGAGATATGGCAATGATCTCAAAAACCAAATTATTACTTGTTCCTTCAAAAGTAAAAATTATTAAAAAGGTTTAAATTAAAAAAGTAATCTAAAATGGAAATAGATAAAAAACGTTTTCCCATAAATATCAAAGAATCTAAGTACGCAGTAAAAATCTTTCAGGATGCCCTTAAAAAAAGAGGGCACGATCATGAAATAAAAAAGGAAGACGTTTATCTCACCATAACACCCTATTGGGTCGCATTCTATGACATCGGATATACTACTGAAAAATATACTCATGCTTCTGGACAGATTACATTAAATGCAGTTACAAATAATATTAATGATTATATAATCAAACTATTTGATATTGAAAAACCAGCTATTTTTAAGAACGTTAATATTCAAAAGGCAGAAAACAATAAAGTATTTCTAAAGGAACCAATCATCAACGAAGAAGAAGCTAGAAAAACAATTACTAAAGAGCTTGTACAAAGATTTAATGTTGAAGAAAAAAATGTGTCTCTTTCTGGGGTTGAAGAAATTTATGTACCCTATTGGAAGCTCAAGACAAAGGAACATAATAAACTTAAATTTGATGCTATTGATGGAAGTGTAAACAATTTCAAAACCATTAACGAAAAAGAAGCAACATACACTGATATGTATAAGGAAATGGTTAATGATTTAAAATCTTCAAAAAAAATATCAGGATATATTGGAAACATATTAAAAGCAATTGGAAGAGGAATTACAATTATGCTACGTGAAGCATGGGCTCATTTCAAATTACTTATTATAATTATAGGCATTGCATTAATTATTTATTTTTTATTCTTTTGGTAAAATTGCTCGTATTTCTGAGATTGTTTTTGCTTTAGAAATCCTATCTCTTAGTACACTACTTTTAGGTGTTCCTTTTATGAATGGGATTATTGAAACTTTAAACTTAGGGAAGGAGGTAGGATACTTTTCCCAAAGGTTTACATATTCATGTAAGGCCTTTAGTTTATCTTCTCTAGTTATCTCTTCTTTGTTCCCATTGATCAAATCAAATATTCCTGGATTACCAAGTGCTCCTCGTGCAACCATGACTCCATCAAAATCAAGATAATCTTTATAGTTATCTTCAGTAACATCCCCATTATAGATAATTGGAATTGGAGATATTTTTTTAATTCTTCTAACCTCATCCGACTTTGGTGGAATTGCATAGCTACATTTTGCACATCTTGCATGAATTGCAAGCGCATCTATTCCAGTTTTAAAAAATTCATTTGAAATAAAATCAATTTCATTCTTTGTGAATCCAAGTCTTGTTTTAATGGTTACTGGTTTGGTGGTGGTTTCACAAATTTCTTTAATTATTGGAGTTACTTTTGTTACATCCTTTAGAAGACCAGAACCACTACTTCCAGAAATTATTCTTTGGGACGGGCATCCAAAATTCAAATCAATAATATCAAAGTGTTTGTGCTTATCTATTATTGATATTGCTTCTAGGGTTGTTTTCTTATTAGTAAAATCTCCAACTAATTGACATGAGGTGGGAGAATCTTCTGCTGTGGACCTTAATATTTCTTCATCAAATAACTCATCTCTAGAAAGATTAACTAAATGATTTGTATGAATCATTTCAGTATAGCAGAGCCCACAATTGTGCGCTCTTGCGAGTTCTCTATAGGGAAGTGTCGAAAACTCAAGGATTGGAGCAAGAATCCCCTGGTTCCTAATAGGAACCTTTCCTATCTTAAATTTAATCATATATAATTAAGGTTAATAACTATTTAAAAACAAATAATAAAGTTAGATGACTGGTAATAATAAGGAGCAGGCCTAATAAAAAGAAAATGCTTATAAAAAGATTTGCTCCTAATATATATACTAATTATAAAATTAGATAAAACTACATAAATATAAAAACTAAACAAAAGCGTGAAACTTATGAAATGGAGTAAAGAAACTGTAATATCTATAATAATCGTAATATTATTCGTTGGATCAATATTTGGAATGGCAATTGGAAGTGGAAGTAGATCAGACATAGGAAATAATAATGATACGAACATAACACCTTCTAATCCTGATGAAAACCTACCCACTGAATTCTTTAGTGCCTATGTGGACTCCAATGTTCTTGAAATCTATCCTCAATTCGTTGTTGTGAGCAACACAAACATCTATGATCAAACAACATTAGACACCAAACTAAAACAAATTAGTGGTATTAAAAAAAATACAATTAGTTTCAATAAGGGAGAAGATCAAAATATAACTACAATGATTAAAATAGTTATTGATGCAGATAAGAGAGATCAAATTATAGAGGATCTTCAAAAAACAGATTATTTATTAAATCCACAAATTTATGTGAGTGCATTGCTTACAATGCCAAAAGAAAAAGTAACATTATCTGGAGACAATAATACTACTAGAGAATATGAGTTTACTGAAAGTCAGATTGATGGAGTAGTAGGAATAAATACAGAAAGGGGAGATGAGCTGAATGCTCAAATTCAAATTGTATTTCAAGGAAACACTCCAGTTAGATTCCTCGCAATTGAGTATCAAAACACTTCTGCAAACCCACAAATGATGGCAACCACAAAGATAATTCCAATTAAGGAATGGGAACCAGCAATTAGAGTTTATGCAACCTCTTCAATCACAAAAGAATTTGATGTTAATGAAATTAAAGATGTTATTGGAGATGAAAACCAAGTAATTGGAAGAAGTGTTGAGGGTTCTCTCACCATAAACCTAGAAAACAATTTAGATACAAATAATATTAATGATTACCTAACAGGAATCAAAGACGAAAATGAAACTGTAATCAAAGATCTTACAATTGATGAAAATCAAGCAAGTGTTGAATTTGAAATGAATCTAAAAACAGAAAAATATGATTCAATCAAGAACCAGCTACTTGAATTTGGAATAGATTCCTCAAAAATCAATAGCGAACCAAACAATATATACAGAATTGAATACAGTGTAGGTGATCTTAATCTAGATTTAATTAATAATAAACTTGTAGCTAGTGGACTAGCACTTAAGTATTCAGAAAAAAATGCAATCTTTGATGTGTCAACAATTGAATATCAAGGAAAAGTACTAACCTCAGATTCAAACACATCAAATGCTTGGTTACTATATCCTGATGATTTAAGTAAAACAGAAGTAGATTTGATAATTCAAGGATATTATACCAGAAACAATCTTTGGTTTATAGAATTAAAAGAAAATAGAGAATAAATAATTTATTCTCTTACTTATTTTTTATTTGCAAGCTCAATTGCTTCTGCAATATCTCCACTAGTCTCAAGAAGTAGTTCCTTTGCTTTATCTTTGGATATTTTTGAGGTTTCAGAAACCATAACAACATCTTCTTCAGGAATTTCTTTCTCTCCTTCAGAAATATCTCCGGCTATTTGAAAGCTTCTATTCCCCTGCATGTTAATCTCAGTAACTGATGGATTAGTAATTATTATGTTTCCGTTATCAGTTTCAATAACTACTCTTTTTGCATCAATTTCCTTGTTCTCAATACCCATTTGCTTCATCATAGCATTTATCTTTCTAGGATCTAGTCCATTCATTCCTGGAATCATAGTTATTTCTCCTTTAAATATTATGTTACTATAAATAATATGTGTGGAAAGTAATAAAAAGGATTTAGACTACATAAAATAAAGATTTATAACCTTTAGTATACATTATATTTTTAATTAAAAGAATAAGTTAAGTAAGATTAAACATGCAAAATGGACTTCCAAGTAACTACGAATCAATTGAAAAACAACTAAATATTAAGATTCCTGAAACAGATAAAGAATATTTAAATGCTTTTTTAAAGAAAAAATCATTTCACATAGTTAATAGAAAGATTATTTATCCAAAAATAGAGGATGTTAAGTATATTGTTGAAAAACTTAGTTCTGAGGTTAGGGAACTAAAATCAACAAGCGATTTTTGGAAAAAAGAAAAAAACACAGCTGAAAAGTATCACAGGCTATTACCAATTAACATGGTTCTAAAGAAGAACTATTGGAGACATAATGTTAAAAAACTAATTAATAAGAAATACAAGCAGGACATAATTGATGCTAAGCTAAATGATAGAATCCTATTGGACCCAGAATACAAGAATCTTTTTGAAACCTTCCTTGTTGATCCAGACTATAGAAAAAAGCTAAAGGACACAGTAAACAATTCAATCATATACAAGAACAACAAGATTGGAGACTATAGCATAAGAAAGCAGGAGTTTAAGAAAACAAGTGCTGAGCTTAAGGTCAAGCAGGTAGAAGAACAAATTAAAGATGCGACCCATAGGCTAAAGATATACGAAAAAGTATATGAATATCTAAAGAGATACGGTTAAATAAATATCAAATTAAGGGGGGGCCAGTTAATTTTGCAAGGTTTATAAATGATTATTACTGTATATATTTATTAAATTTAAATTAAAAAACTTAAGGAGATAAAATTATGGATAAGAAATCAATGCCAATCCTTCTTCTAATAGTCGGATTGATTATAGGAATCATTGTTGGATGGTTAATATTTAATGGAGCATCTAGCACAGGAGAAGCAAAAGGTGTATTAAAGAATGATTTACTACCTCCTAATGTTGTTGAAAAACAAGCAGATGGTAGTACACTCGTAAATTTAAATTATAAGGAAACGAATTCAACAACAGGAGTAACAACTTGTAAAAAAATATCTCAATTAATTGCACCATCAGAAGGTGAAGCTGATAGTATAGTTTATAATATAACATGTACAGGATCATGCACCGGCGATATGTGTAACATTTCTGGATGCACTCCAGCAGATGGAGGACAATGTACTGGATGTTTCTGTAGTGGAGATGCTTGTAGTGCATGTACTTGTTCACGATCAGTCTCTGGAGCTACTTGGCCACCAGCAAGTTAATAATGACAATATTAATAAGTAGATATTAAAAATATCTGCTTCTATTTTTTCTTTTAAATATAATTAATATCTTATTTAAATCTCAAGATTTCTTTTTTTCAAGTTTTAAAAATATTTATATTATCTTCTGTTTCTAATATATTATATAGATGATGGACTAGATATAATATATGATACCAGATAAATGGACTAAGGATCTTGAAAAAGAAATAATTAATGATTTTATTGATAAAAGGATATTCGATTTCTCAATCTCTGAAGATAAACCAGTCTATAGTATAGACACTCCTCCTCCATATCTTAATAGACCAGTTCATATTGGTCAAGCAACAACCTATGCAATCATGGACATGATTGCAAGATATAAAAGAATGAAAGGTTTTAAGATTATCTTCCCACTTGGATTGGATAGGAATGGATTACCAATTGAAATGGAAGCAGAAAAAAAATTTAAAGTTTCAGTTTTAACAACTCCAAGAGAAGAATACCTAAACAAATGCAAAGAACTATTGCAAGAATATTCTGGAGAAACCCAAAAAAGCTTTAGAGAAATAGGAATCTCATTTAGTTCATGGGATAACTATGAAATGATTGGAGGAGTTTATGAAACTGATTCTCCAAGATACAGACAATTAACTCAAAAAACATTTATTGATCTTTATAAAAGAGGATTAATATATGAAGATGAAAAAATAGCTAACTATTGTCCTGGATGCTCAACAACAATAGCTGATTCAGAAATAGATTACAAAGAGATTGAATCTTTATTTAACACTGTTTTGTTTACAGTTAAGGAAACAGGAGAAAAAATACCAATTGCAACCACAAGACCAGAACTTATTTGTTCAATTGGAATGGTTATATTTAATCCAGAGGATGAAAGATGGAAAAAGCTAGAAGGAAAGACAGCAGTAACTCCATTGTTCAATATTGAGGTTCCTATTAAAGCACATCCACAAGCAAAAATGGATAAGGGAACTGGATTAGTTATGATGTGCTCTGCTGGAGACTACTCAGACATTAGATTTTTCAGAGAACAAAATATTAAACCAATCATATCCATTGATATTTCTGGAAAAATGAATAAGAACGCTGATGAGTTTGAAGGCCTCTATGTTAAAAAAGCAAGAGAAGCAATTATTGAAAGATTATTAAAAGATGAATTAATAACTGAGCAAAAGAAGATACAACATGAGGTTCCAATCTGTGAAAGATCAAAGCATGAGGTTGAATTTATTGCTCAAAGAGAATTTTATTTAAAACAACTAGATTATATTGAAGACATTAGAAAAATATCAAATGAAATTAATTTTACAAACCCACTAAGCAAGAAAATACTCGAGGATTGGTTAAATACAATCTCAACTGATTGGCCAATCTCAAGAAGAAGATTCTATGCAACAGAGGTTCCTCTCTGGTATTGTAAGAAATGCAATGAAATCATTCTTGGAGACGATACTAAATATCAAAGACCATGGTGTGAAGATCCAACAACCAAGGCATGCCCTAAATGCGGAGGAACAGAATTTATTGGAGAAAAAAGAGTTCTGGATACCTGGTTTGATTCATCAAACTCAGCTCTCTATATTCAAGGATATGGAACTCCATTCTTTGATGAGCATCCAATCTGTTCACTAAGACCACAGGGAAAGGAAATAGTTAGGACCTGGTTGTATTATACGTTACTTAAGGGATATTTGATTAATAAAAAACCAATGTTTGAAAACGTTTATGTTCATCAGCACATTCTTGATGGAAATGGATATAAGATGTCTAAATCCAAAGGAAACATAATCAACCCTCAGGACGCAACAGGAAAATATGGAGCAGAAAGCTTTAGGCTTTGGGCTGTATCAGAAGGAAATCTTGATCAAAAGGATTTTAAGTGCTCACTTGATAAAATATCAACTGAACAAAAGACTCTGAACAAGTTATGGAACATAGCTAAATTTATTTCTCAATTTAAGAAGATTCCAGAAACTCAATCAAAATACACAGAAACAGATAAATGGATATTAAATGAAATAAATCAATTAACTAAAGAGGTTGAAGAAGGTTATGAAAAATATGATTTCCATGGTCCAATCATAAAAATAAAACATTTCATTTGGGATACCTTTTCAAGTCATTATCTTGAGCTTGTAAAAACAAGATGCTATAACCCAGAGAGTGAATTCACGAAGGAAGAACAGAATGGAGCAATAGAAGCACTTAATCAAGTTTTAGTTAAGCTTCTTTACCTAATGTACCCAATAACCCCATTCATTAGTAAAAGAATACTTGAAGAAAACTATAATATAAACATTTATACAGAAACATTTCCCAAAATTGAAGAATTCAAATCAAAAATCAAAACAGAGGATATTGAAAAAATTAATAATGCAATCTGGAAAGCAAAGAAGGATGCATCAATTTCCCTAAAAGAAAAGATAAATAAAGTAATGCTATCAAATATATATAAAGATATTGAGATGGATTTAATTAAAACACACAACATTTTAAACATAGAATACACAGAAGATAAGGAGATAGAGGTTGTTGTAAATGCATAAAGAAAGAAAAACCACCTTTTTAGGGGATATGATTTTCATAGTTATTCTTGTTGTTGCTATTTACTTTGCAATGACCCTCCTATCTGGAAATCAAATAACAAAAATGAGTAAAATTAATGATTCCTTTGATGTAACCCAGGACAATCTAATTCCTGAAAATCAAAGTGCATATATTGCTGATTTGGCTCTGCTTAGTGATGCCACACACACAAAACCAATCATAGATTACATTAATTTGAATAAAGATTCAATTAAAATAAATAGATTAGTAAATTATAATCTAATAAGCAATGAAAGATGCATTTCGAAAACATTATATTTAGAAATCAATTCCTTTGTTCAAAAGCAGGACGCTCTTCAGGATACTTTTGAGAAACTAAACTCCCAAAAGTTAAATAAAATATATTGGAATCAATATACTGATAATCTAACAACAAGAAATGAATATAGAAACCTAAGAACTGAATCCATGAAGCTTGAGATTTGTAACTAATTTTTGAGAATATATGTTTAATGAAATTGCGAATGGAGCAGAAGCAAAAATACTTGTTCATAAATTGTTTGGTAAAGAAGTAATAACTAAGCAAAGAATATCTAAAGACTATAGAAACAAACTATTGGATACAAGAATAATTAAGCAAAGAACCAAGAGTGAGGCTCTTCTTTTAAAGAAAGTAAAGGAGATTGGGTTATACTCTCCAAGCTTGTACTATGTAGGAAGAGATAAGATAGTCATGGAATACCTAGCCAATACAAATGAACATCATAGGCATCTGGACGAAATTGGAAAGAACATAGCAACACTTCATAATAATAATATCATTCATGGGGATCTTAATCTAATTAACATAATTACAACTAAAAATAAAAAAGCAAAAACAAAGATATATTTTATTGATTTTGGACTAGGATCCATATCAAATAAGATTGAAGACAAGGCAACTGATATTCTAGTTCTCAAGAAAACCCTATTATCTCTTAAAAAAACAGAAAATCTATGGAAAGGAATGCTTTTTGGCTATGAAAAAGAAACAAAAAACAAAGAAATAATAAATAAAATAAAAGAAATAGAAGCAAGAGGGAGATATCTATAAACTAGTTAAAAAACCCAAAAGATAATATATAAAAAGAAATCGACACATTAAATATATATTAATATCATCTTTTTATAGATTATATATTATATTAAAGGCTATAAATCAATATGAATGGAAATAAAAGAGTATGATTAAATATGGAAGAAACAAATAAAGAAAGAACAGAACATAGAACTGATAAGTTCGACAAGAAAGAAATTTATGATAAAATTATTGAACTTACAAAAAAGGGAGAACCAAAAGCAAAGATTGGTCTAGCACTTAAAAAAATGAAGGTTCGCTCAATTAAGAAAGTTACAGGAAAAAGATTATCAAAGGTACAGGATGAACTAAAACTCACATCAAAAAACGAAATACCTGATGATTTAATGGCATTAATCAAGAAAGCAGTTAAGCTAATTAAACACAAAGATTCAAATAAAAAAGATATGACCTCCAAAAGAGGATATCAATTAACTGTTTCTAAAATAAATAGATTAAGAAATTATTATATAAGACAAGGTAAACTACCAAAAGGATGGATTTATTCTGATGATAGTGCAAAACTACTTGTAAAGTAAAGGGTTGATAATAAATGGTTGAAAAAAAAAGAACAGTAGATAATTGGAAAAAGAAAAAATGGTTTGTAATAACTGCAGACCCAATTTTTGATGGTAAAGAAATAGCAAAAACAGTTGCTATTGAAAACAAAAGCCTAACTGGAAGAACAATTAAGAAAACACTTGATTCCCTAACAGGAAACATCAGGGATTCTGCCTATGTTATTACTTTCAAGGTTGATAAGATCACTGGTGGGAAAGCAGAAACAAGCATAGCTAACATGGAAACTAAACCAGGCCATCTAAAAAGAATGATTAGAAGAATGAAATCAAAAATTGAAGATATTATTTATATCACAACAAAAGATGGACATAAACTTAAACTAAAACTTCTTTTCATAACAGGTGCAAAGTATAGTACTCAAACAAGAACTGAAGCTAGAAACCAAATGAGAACAATATTCATGGAAGAACTTAAAGATAAAGGCCTGAAAGAAGTTTGGAGCGAAATTATTTTCCAAAAAATATCTGAAAAATGCAAGAAAAAACTTGCAAAACTTGGATTTGTAAACAAAATAATTATCTCCAAGGCAAAGTTGGTTGAGTGAGGGTCTAAAACCTGATAAAAAATGATCTCAACAATTTTACTTTATTTTCTTATTTTTATTTTTTTAGGATTATTACTTAACTTTATAGGTAAGTATGATCTTATTACAATCTCAGTGGTATATGTAGTCGCTAGTTTGTTCATGTACTTTGTGGACATATATGCGGTTGTATATCTTGTGCTATTCTTTGGAATATCAGAAAGCGTAACTTCACTATTTAATAAGAAGCACGCACAAAGAACCTATAAAAATCTACTTGGAAACTGCCTTGCAAGCATCATATTCCTTATAGCTGGAGCAATAACAGAGTATTTTTCACCAGGTTCATTCATTTATTTTGGGGTTGGAGCCCTAGCTGGAATATCAGCAGCCTTTTCAGATACCCTATCTTCAGAGATTGGTTATCTTTCAAGCAAAAAGCCAAGAATGATAACCACATTTAGAAAGGTTGAAAAAGGGATTGATGGTGGAATTACTTTTCTTGGAACAGCAGCAGCAGCTCTTGGAGCACTAATTACTGCTATGTTCTTCTGGTTTGTTAACACAATAGGAGTAAACCTTGTATATACAACTAAGATAATTATTGTTGTTGCTGTTTGTGGACTAGTTGGGTCATTGATTGATAGTATAATTGGGGGACTCTTTGAGACAAAGGGATATCTTAATAATTCCCAAACTAATTTTCTTGCAACTTTTATAACTGGACTAATTGCTCTTCTTATAATGACTATTTAAAACATCTTTTTTTATAATGTATAGCACACAATCATTTGACTATGGAAACAAGACTTGAAAAAATTAAGTTTGTTATTTGGTTTGTTGTTCTTTATTCAGTTCTTCTCACCATTGGACTTAAATTAATTGGGAAGATGCTCATTAAAATCGATGTGTGGATAATTGAAAGGGTTCTTGGGAACATAATAAACTACAACTCATTTGTATTTGTACCAGAATGTAGTGGGGTTGTTGCAATTTCTGCGTATCTTGCAATAGTTATTGCTCTAATGATTACAAAATATAGATTGAATTGGAAATGCATTATTGGTTCTATGATTATACTTGGAATATGGAACTTGATTAGAATAATTATTGTTGTCTATTCAGAAAAAATTAGTTTTTCTTTAGCAAAGGTTCTTCATGTGGTCTTCTGGTTTATAACAGGAATAATTATTATGCTACTTGCTATAAAAAGCTTAAAGAAAAAGAAGAATAAATAAGTTAAAATATAACTTATTTATGTTTTATTTTTTGTGTGTTGAATGATGCTCATCTGTTAATAGTATTCTTCTTGCAATCTGTGAATAAACTGGTCTTGCAATTAGTATACCTATCAATGTTCCTAGAAGTATGGTTACAGCAAACCCAATAAGTTTACTTATTCCTCCTCCCATAATAACGATTGGAAGCATTGTTGCAATTACAGTTGAAGCTGAGGCAAACACAATAAAGAAAGCATGCTTAATCTTTACTTTTAAACTCTCCTGAGTATGGCCTTCAGCAACTTCTCTATGATGTGTTTTTCCTTTTAATAGTTCATCAACAATAATTATGGATGAATCTGCACAGGTTCCTATAGTTGCTAGGATACCAGCAACAGCTGCAAGATCTAACCTAAAATTAATGAGTGTGAGCAAACCAAGAAGAATAATAATCTCAGAGGATGCAGTTAAAATGATTGGAAGAGCTAGTTTTAGATATCTATATCTAATGAATAGAACAATTGAAACTAGAAAAATTGCTATTATTCCAATGAGTAAAGAATAATTTAGGAAGTCCTTACCCAAATAAGGAGAAATTGATTCTGTGCTAATGCTTTCAATTGGAATTGGAAGTGATCCAGATTCTAGAATAACTAATAAGTCATCTAACCTCTTCTTACTATTTTCTTCTCCATTTGCGTTTCCTGTTATTGTTAGTTGTGAAAAGGTCTTAAATCTTGTTGAGTCAATTGTAGGAACGTCCATGTTTGCAATTCCTGGAGTGATTGAGACAATTGACTTAAGTCCAGTTGCTTCCCAGATCCATGGTTGGGTTTCTGATTTTTGCTTAACAACTACCTTATACCCAATTTCTTCTAGCTTTTGTTTCACGCTATCAGAAACTGCAGGAGAAACAATTGCTTTCTTATAAGTATTATAATCTGATGTTAGACTTGTGATTTCATCATCACTTAGACTATTTTTATCAATAGTATAATAATTTGTGTTTAATTGATTAAGAACATCCTCAATTGGTATGAATTGACTTGCGAGTTCAGGAGCAATTGGAACATCCTGTTCTTCCAAGTATAACTCATTATCCATTATTATTATTGAATCTGTTGGTCTATCAATAAAGAAATAGGTTCTTGAACAATCATAGTCACTATCACTTGTTCCAGAGCCCGTTGGTATGCACTTGTGGAAGGTCATTTTTGCGAACTTCTGTGCGCCATCAGGAGATAAAAGAAATGGTAATGTCCACTGAAAAACATCATTTTGCTTATCGATTTCCTGAAGTCCATAGCCCTTTGATGGATCTTTAAAAATGGATTTTATATCGTCTCCAGAAAAAAGAACCTCACCATCAAGGACAGCTTCAAACTTACCTTGTTTTAATAATGTTTCTTTTATTTTATTTATTTCTTCAGGATTTGACTCAGCTAATTGGGCAACTATGTATTGATTACCTGAGGGGGTCACCTTTGCATCCTTTGAACCTGACCAATCAAGCCTTCTTGAGATTACTGATGCTGTTTGATTAATTTCATCAGAGGATACTGGTTGTTCAAGAGCTATTTGAAATGCTGTCCCTCCAGAAAAATCAACTCCGTACTTTAATCCTTTTCCAGCAATTAGGATTAGGGCAATAAGGATTAGTACAATCCACAAAACAATTATTGGTTTCTTAAGTAATGTTCTCATATTTTTTCACACTTTTATAATAATGATTTTAGTTTGTTCCTTGTTTTCTTTTTTCTTTTGCTAACACATAGTTAAGTAATGTGGGTGCATTAAAGAACCAGGTTGCTATAATATCACCAACTAATCCAAATGCTAAAATAATTGCAATTTCATAAACAACAAGCATTTGAGCAGCATAGGAGATTACAAGCATAGCAAGAACAGTTACAATGGTTGCAAAAGTCATGGTTAATCCTGTTTTAATTGAATCATTTGCTGCTTTTATTGGATCTCCAGTTCTGTCTTTCAAAACTCTTGTGGTTAGAAGAATATCTGTATCAACCGAATAACCAATTAACATTAAAAGCGCTGGTATTGTTACTAAACTTAATGGCAAATTAAATACTGCCATACCAACTAATCCTGCACCCATATCAAATAGTGCAGAAAATATGATTAATGCAGATGGCATGATCTCTCTAAAAAAGTATAATACTACTAATATCAATAAAATAAATGCTGTTATTCCAACCTTGATTGCAGTTTTTACAAAATCAGAACCTAGGGTTGCTGCAACCTCTCTTGATTGAACTTTAGAATTATCATCCAATGATAATTCAGTTTTAACAAGTGCATTTATTTGGGTTCCAAAATTATTACTTGCAGATATTATTTTTTCATTAAGTATAGTTTTAACTTCATCCCTAGTTAATGCCTGATCAATATTAACCAAATCAAATTCAGTTAAATATTTACTAGCAATTAAAGGTGCTAAAACATCTTTTGACTGGGTTTTTACATCCTCAATGGATGCATTTACAAAATCAATTTTTTGCTTATTTGCTTTTGCAACATCAAATTCCTGTGGTTGTGCAAATTCAATTAATAATCCAAAAGAGGTAATTGCATTTGTTTCACTTACATGAACCTCACTCAATCCATATTGATTAATTAATTTATCCTTTAGAGATGCATAATCCTTTGGAGAATCAAAATTAACAATTATTTGATACCCTCCTTTTAGATCAATCCCCTTGTGTATGCCTGGATAAATAAAAACAAGTACTATAATTATAGCCACCATAATTGCAGGAACAATTAATAGTCTATTGTATTTCTTATTGTGATCATAAAGTTTATTCATAGGTATCATCATTTTAGTTTTATTTATATAAGTTTATAACTAATTTAAAATTAGCAATATATTATATTATGATGAGAAATATATATAAATGTTAACTGAAGCAAATAACCTATAAAATCTAAAAAATTACCCACTCTTTAAATACTATTTCATACTTTAAATATATATGAGGTACCCACAGCTATTCAAATCTAAAGAATTGATTGATATTGTTATTAAGCAATTAAAGAAAGATCCTGTAACCAACAACAATATCTTTAAGTATGTTGATGAATTTCAACATAGAATAACAGAAAGATATGAGAAGATTGTTGATCAATTACCAGACTATGAAAAGATGGAACCCTACTATTTAATGATGTCTAAAAACATAATTTCTCAAGGCACAATGGAGAAGCATAAAAATCACTATAGAGTTACAATTACTGTTATTAATCAAATTTCTGAAAAATACAAAAAACAACTAAGAATACAAAAACAATTATCTGATAAAATTAAGTTACAAAGAGAATATCTTGGAAGAGTAATTTCTGCAATTAAAAAACTAGATAAGACTACAGAAATATTATTTACCTATGCTGATGATTTTAAAAGAATACCAAATCCAAGAAAATTATTTACTATTGTTCTCGTGGGAGTTCCAAACACAGGAAAAACAACCTTTTTAACAGAATTAACGGATGCAGATCCAGAAATAAATAGCTATGCATTCACAACCAAATCTCTTAATTTTGGATATTTTAAAAAAAGAGAAGAAATTATACAGGTTATTGATACTCCAGGCCTAATTCATGGAGAATTTAAAGAAATGAATATAATCGAAAAACAAGCAATAGTTGCAATCAAGGCACTGGGAGATGTGATTATCTTCTTATATAATAAAAATCAAACATTTGAGCATCAGCAGGAAATTCTTGAAAAAATCATTTCAGAAAATCCAGAAAAAAAAGTATTTGTTTATGCTTCATTTGGTGGAGATATGAAAGGATATCCAAATATCACTAGAGAAAAAATACTAGCTAAAGAATTTTAGGCTAGTTTGTTAATAAAAGTTTAGTTTTCAAATCCAAAAGTATTAAAATACATATTTTATATATAATACTACTTTTACAACACAACAGTTGTCATGCAAGAGGTGAATACAAATGACTAAAAAAAAAGAAATTTGTGATAAGCTCATAAAAGAAATAATGACGGAGGCAGAATATCTTCTTGAGGACCACACAATTCCAAAAAATATAACAAATGTAATTAAATCTGTTGAAGAGAGATTACAAAAAAATCTAAATTCTGTGGAAGTTTCAAGCATAATATATGAACTTGAAGACACGGCAAATGGACTAAATGCTCCTGAATTTAGGTCAGTGGTTTGGAGCCTTATTAGTAAACTTGAAACACTTATGGAGAACTTGAAATAGAATGGATCAGGAAATAGTGAATTATGCAAACATAAATGGAATGATACTTACAGAGGAAGCACTAAGACTCTTGAATAATTATAATTATAAGGATGTTATTGATAGGCTTAAAGCAAAAGGGAAAATATTTATTTTGCCAAATGATGTAATAACTATTTGTAAAGAGGGAGATTGTAAAACAAAAACAGAATACACAAAAAACTATTATATAATGGATAAGTATGATGTTACTGGGAAAACCTATTCACAGGGAAGAGTAGAGGATTTCCTTAATCTGTTTACAGACAAATATAAAACTATTTCTGAAATTATTAAAGAAAGACCAAATTTAGATATTGTAAATATATCTGATGCCAAACATAAAGGAAAGAACAAACAGGTAGATATAATTGGAATGGTTTATGAGAAGAGAACAAGCAAAAATGGAAACACGATAATTAATGTGGACGATCCAACTGGGTCTGTTAATCTTGTTGTAACAAGTAAGAATGAGGAATTATTCAAGGAATCAAAAGAAGTACTCAAGGATAACGTGCTTGGTTTTAAATGCAATGTAATTGCAGAAAATATGTTTATTGTTAATGAAATAATTTATCCAGACATTCCTATGCAAAATAATAAACCACAGCTTAATGAAGATGTATATGTTGCAATCATTGCAGATACACACGTTGGTAGTAAATTATTTTTAGAAAATGAATTTGCTGAGTTTATTGATTGGCTAGCAGGAAATCAGGAAGAAGACAAAGAACTTGCAAAAAAAATTAAATATTTAATAATTGCAGGAGACCTGGTGGACGGGATTGGAGTTTATCCTGCACAATATGAAGAACTTGCAATTACTGATATATTCAAACAGTATGAGTTATTTGAAAATTATATTTTAAAAATCCCAAAAGAAATTGAAATATTTATAACTCCTGGAAATCATGATGCAGTTAGGTTATCTGACCCACAACCAGCAATTGCCAATGAATTCATTTCAAGATTATATGAACAGGAAAATATACACATTATGGGTTCTCCTTCATGGGTAAACCTAGAGGGATTTAAAACTCTAATTTATCATGGAGCATCTCTTCATGGAATATATGCAGAAATAAAAGAAGCAACCATGTCAAAACCAGATGTTGCGATTAGAGAAGTAATTAAGAGAAGAGATCTTATGCCTCAATATGGAGAAAGACAAACATTCATCCCAATGGAAAAAAACCTAATGACAATTAATGAGGTCCCAGATATATTTATTGGAGCAGATGTTCATCATCACGCCTATTCAAAGTATAAAAATTGTCATTTAATTAATGCATCCTGCTGGCAATCAGTTACTGCATATCAAATAGAGAAGGGGCATCACCCCACACTCTGTAAAGTGCTGCTATTTAATCTTAAGGACCAAACACTGAAAATAAAAGATTTTTTAAAAACAGAAGAAGAAAAAATGCAAATCTAAATAAATATGGAAATTAAAAACCTAATAGCAAACGAAGATGTGAAAAATTATTTCATAGAGCTTACAGAAAAGATTGATCTAGCTGTAAGCACAGCAAAAAATGCAAAAAAAACTGGAAGAGATATAACCAATGATATTGAATCTGTTCCTGCAGCAGGTATTGCTGAAAAAACCGAAATTCTTGTGGGACCAAAGGGCGTTGCAGAAATTTATAATAATCTTTGGGAAATACACAAGGATAGATTTAAGATTACAATAATGATATTTGATATGATTCTTGATAGAAAATTAGGAGATATAGAGGATCCTGAAAAAAGACTTGAGCAGGCAATTAGAACAGCACTTGTTATTCAAACAGATGGAGTTGTTGTTTCTCCAATCACTGGACTTCCACACATAAAAATATCTAAAAACCCAGACGGCACATCCTATCCTGATATTTATTATGCAGGACCAATTAGGGCTGCTGGGGGAAACGCACAAACACTTCCTCTTCTATTAGCTGACTATGCAAGAAGCAAACTACATCTTGATAAATTCAAACCTAGTGATCAGGAAATAGAAAGATATGTTGAAGAAGAAATGATTTATCAAAATGATATTGTTGCAAGACAACAAAGAGTAACTGAAAAAGAAGTTAGAACAATAATAGAAAATTGTCCCATTTGCATGAACTCAGGACCAGATTCTGATATTGAAGTAACTGTTCATAGAGATCTTGAAAGAGTACCCACAAATAGAATAAGAGGAGCCATGTGTTTGGTTCTAATTGATGGGCTTTATGTAAGAGCAATGAAGATTCAAAAAACTGCTAAAAAGATGGGACTTAACTGGGATTGGCTAGAAAAATTAATCAAGGTTAATAAAACAGCTGAAGGAGGGTTTGTTTTAAAACCGAGCACAAAATATATTGAAGGACTAGCAGCAGGAAGACCGGTTTTTTCATATCCGTTTGCTCCTGGTGGATTTAGACTAAGATATGGAAAAGCAAGAAATGCAGGACTTATGGCAAAAGCCATTAATCCAGCAACCATGTATGTTCTTGATGAATTTATTGCTGTTGGAACACACGGTAGGCTTGAAAGACCAGGAAAGTCATTGCAATACTTTCCCTGCTCAACAATTAATGGCCCAATTGTTAAATTAAAAAATAAGGATGTTATTAAAATTGATAATGTAATTACTGCAAAGAAAAATCTTGAAGAAATTGATAAAATATTATTCGTTGGGGATCTATTAATAGATATTGGAGATTTTAAAAAATCAGGACATCCATTAATCAAGAGTGGATATGTTGAAGAGGAATGGTTAGCTGAAATTAAATATCTTGCAAAAACAGAAAAAATAGAAAAAAAAGTTCTTGAGAAAGCACAGGACTTTTATAATAAACCAAACCCCTATAGTGCAATTAATCTATCCATTGAACATAAACTACCATTATTTCCAAAATACATTTGCTACTATGATTTATTATCTATAGAAGAATTAAAAATATTAATAGATAAATTCAGAGACGCAGAAAAAATCTTTGAAAAAAATAAAATAGTTGGAACAAAAATAAAATATAATAATTTAATTAAAAGTATTTTAGAAAAAATGGGTTTACCCCATAGATTTCTAGAGGATGGATATCACATTATTGTTGGAGAAGACTATGCATATCCACTTCTCAAGACTCTAGGATCACTAAATCAAATTAATCCAACAGAGCAATTTAAAGAGAAACTTGAAGATAAGGAATTAACTATCACAGAAAAACTAACAGCAATTGCTGGGTTTGATATAAGAGATAAATCAGGAACCTGGATTGGAGCAAGAATGGGTAGACCAGAAGCTGCCCATCAAAGAGAAATGGCTGGAAAAGCAAATGCATTGTTCCCAATCGGACGTGGTTTTGGAAACAACAGGGATCTAATTAAAGCAGCAAGAACAAAAAGTAATGAAGCAGAAGCAAATTCTGCGTTTGGAATTTCTGATGTTGAAATAAAAGCATATGTTTGTCAAGGATGTAAAAAAATTATGTTTGGAGCATATTGCTTTGAATGTGATTTGAAAACCCAAGAAATTAGATTTTGCGAAAACTGTAATAAACAATTGTATGAAGTAACATGTCCAATTTGTAAAATCAAAACCAAACCAAAACTTAATCACACTATCAATATAGATTCATTAATTGAACAGGCATCCAAGAACCTAAAGGTTGGGATTCCAGAGCATCTTAAAGGGGTCAAGGTTTTAATAAGTGAAGAAAAAAATGCAGAGCCACTTGAGAAAGGAATACTTAGAGCAAAATATACACTTCAAATATTTCGTGATGGAACCGTGAGATATGAAGCACTTAATGCAACCATTTCTCAATTCACCTGTAGAGAACTTAATCTTACAATTGATAAGATTAAAGAATTGGGATATAGAACCGATTATCTTGGAAAACCAATAACAACCATTGACCAAAGAATAAGCATATTCCCACAAGATGTTATTGTAGATGAAAATTGTGGAGAGCATTTTTTAAAGGTAAGCAAGTTTATTGATGATGAGCTTGAAAAGTTCTATGGCCAGGAAAAATTTTATAATAAAAACACTAAGGAAGAATTAATTGGAGAATTAATTATTGGACTTGCTCCACACACATCAGCAGGAATTGTTGGAAGAATTATTGGATATTCTAAATCTAGATTGTCCTGGGGGCATCCATATTACATTACTGCAAAAAGAAGAAATGTTGATGGAGATCAGGATTCGATGATGCTCCTAATGGATCCTATGCTTAATTTTTCATATAGTTATCTTGCAAACAATAGTGGTGGGAAAATGGATGCACCACTTACTTTTACAACAATTTTAAATCCCTATGAGATTGATGATGAATGCTATGAGATAGAAACAGTAACTGAATATCCCTATGAATTTTATCAGAATACAAAAATATTTGGAGATCCCTATGATAAAAATGTGCAGTATGTTGCTAAAGTTCTAGGAACAGAGGATCAATATAGTTGTATTAAGTTTACACACGATACAACTTGCTTTGATGAAGGACCTAAACAGAGTGCCTATCTGCAAATTAAATCAATGGCAGATAAGGTACATAAGCAAGCAAAACTTCAAGAAAGAATTGTAGCTGTTGATAATAAAGATGCATTAGAACGTTTACTTCATTATCATTTATTTCCAGACATAATTGGAAACACAAGAGCTTTTGCAAGACAAAAATTAAGATGTGTAAAGTGCAACAAGAAATACAGAAGAATGCCTCTTTCTGGGCAATGCACCTGTGGTGGAAAGCTCATACTTACGATTGCAGAAGGTTCCATTAGAAAATATGTGAACATAGCAAGAGATATAATAATTAAGTATCAATTGAAACCATATCTTCTTCAGAAGATAAATATTGCAGAAGAAGAAATAAATTCTTTATTTTCAAATAAGGAAGAAAAAAATCAAAAGAGTTTGTCAGATTTCTTTTAAAAACAACTATAACTATTTTTGTAGATATTTAAAAAAATAAGAAAAAGAGATTTAAAGAATAATCACTTATTCTTTAAGCTCAATTGACATTTGAACATCAGCTGGAACATCAACCTTAACAACTCTTCTTAGGATCTTGTCATCAGCCTTGACATCAATTATTCTCTTGTGTATTCTAAGTTGCCATTTCTGGTAGGTTTCAGTTCCCCCACCAGAAGTACCACGTCTTGTAGGAACCACTAATTTTTTGGTTTTTAAAGGGATGATTCCTGAGTGCTTAACTCCAGACTTTTGTGCAACATCTATTATTTCTTTACAAAAATCTGTTAGCTTTTTGTAATCCGTACTTGTTATTATTATTCTTGCTGTTTGCATAACTTTGTGTCATCCCCGAATTTGTTTTTATTTAACTCTCTTTTTTACTTCGATGATTACACCGGCAGCAACTGTCTTACCCATATCTCTTATTGCAAGACGACCAAGTTGTGGGAATTCCTTGTAGGTTTCAACACAAAGTGGTTGATTTGGCTTAATCTTAACTATTGCAGCATCCCCTGTTTTTAGGAATTTTGGATTTTCTTCCTTAACTGCACCTGTCTTTGGATCAAGTGATCTCACAAGCTCTGTTATTGTACATGATATTTGAGCTGTGTGCATGTGGAATACTGGAGAATAACCAACAGTAATTGCAGATGGATGATATAGTACAACCATTTGAGCTGTAAACTCTTCTGCAACTGTAGGAGGACTATTTACGTGACCGATTACTGATCCTCTCTTAATATCCTTTGGGCCAATTTTTCTAAGATTGAACCCAATGTTGTCTCCAGGAACTGCTTCTGTTAATTGTTCGTGGTGCATTTCAATAGATTTAACTTCAGTTTCAACACCTTCTGGCATGATAATTATCTTATCATTTGGTCTCATGATTCCACTAGATATTTTTCCAACAGGAACTGTTCCAACACCTTTAATATTGTAAACATCCTGTACAGGAAGTCTTAATGGCTTATCTGTTGGTGGAACTGGTGCAACGAACATGTCAAGTGCATCAAGTAAACAAGGTCCATTAAACCAAGCTAACTTATCTGATTTCTTGATTATGTTGTCTCCTGGATATGATGCAATTGGAATAATTTTCATATTATCTTCCTTGTATCCAGAACCCTTTAATAGTTTTGTAACATCATCTTTGATTTCATTGAATCTTTCTTGTTTATATTCAACTTCATCCATCTTATTAACTGCAACAATGATTTGCTTAATACCCATAACTTGAGCAAGGAATGCGTGTTCCTTTGTTTGAGCCTGGATACCATCCTTTGCAGCAACTACAAGAACAGCAGCATCAGCTTGAGAGGTTCCTGTTACCATGTTCTTAATGTAATCCTGGTGACCAGGAGCATCAATAACTGTAAAAAAATTCTTTTTGGTTTCGAATTTTTTATAGTTTACGTCAATTGTGATACCTCTTTCTCTCTCTTCTTTTAATGTGTCCATCATGTAAGCGAAAGCGAAAGTACCTTTACCTCTTTCTTTAGCAATTGCTTCTAATTTTCTGTAATCCTGTTCAGGTAATGCGCCTGTGTCATACATTAAACGACCAACTGTCGTTGATTTACCGTGATCAATGTGTCCTATAAAAATAACATTGATATGTGGCTTTTCATTTGCCATATTAATTCCTCCGTTATTTATTAAATTTCCGTTTTTTTAATTAAAAATACTTGCAAATAAAATTAGATTTATACCGCAAGATATAATATATATTAAGAAACCAAAGTATTTTTAAATAGAAATGAAAGGAATATGCCTATAAAAATAATTAATAAAACAAAATATATATAAACTCTTCAAACATATATATAATAAGTAGGTGAAATGATAACTATGGCAATTAATTTCATACAAATTATAGTTATAATTGTTGTAATAATTATATTTGGAGTAATGATTACGCTATTAAATATGAAAAAAAAAGATAAGACATCTGCAGGTATTGAACAAAATACTTGGCAAAAAATTGAGATCCTAAATACTAGAAAGAAAGAACTACTTGATAAGAAAAAAGAATTATCTTACAAATATACAGCAAAAACCATCACTGATTCTGAATATTCTACAAACATTAAATATCTAAATGATGAAATAGAAAAAGCTAATGAAGATATTAATGAAGAAGTAAACAACCTAACTCACATTCAAGGTAAAATAGATGCAGAATCGGATGTTAGATTTGCAAATATTAAAATTAAGAGTGAACTGTCAGAGGTTGGGTTAGAAAATAAGAATCTTAAAGAAAAAATATCTGAATTAGAAGAATTTATTAAAAACGTATCAAAAAACACTAATACAGAATCAAATAATGAAGATACTGCTGTGAAAAAGTATTATGAAATCATATTAAATAAATACAAAGATGAAATTAATGAAACAGAAAAGAAAACCATTTCTGAAATAAAGGAAATGATAAAACCAACAGACCTAACAATTAAAAGCCTGGTTTCCAAATATCAACCAATTAGCTATGATTTTAATAAAGATTATTTAAACACACTAAGACAAATTTATAATTATCTTAAATCAGACATAGATGTAATTAAGAATGATTTGAAAATATTATTTTGGATTGACTTTTCTAACGTGATTAAGAACAAAATTGCAGATGAACAGGACATATCTGTTCTTTTTTGTTCATGCATGAAAGCCTTGGCTGATGAGGTTTCACGAATTGAGATAGTAATGCTTGATGATGAGAAAATACACGCGTTTGTAAAAACAAAATATAAAAACGCATTCTACATTTTTGATCTTGCTCAAAAAGTTCCATTTGATATGTTTAAGAATATTGATGAAAAACAACTATACCAAGAATATAGTTTTAATAATAACAAGATTGCAAAAAGAATATACGCCTATAATCAATATGAATATATTGATTTTAGAACCGAATGAAATAATAACTACTATTTGTGGGTGTTGGAATTAGTTATGGAAAAGATAGATGTTACAAGTACTGTTTTTAATTATGTTGTTAAAGATCTATCTAATGAATTAATTGGGGGCTACATAAATAACATCCAAGCCATTGATGAGAACACATTTAAGATAAAAATACACAAACAAAAAACTAAACAACTTATAGTTAACAATAATATTTGTTTTTTATCAGATTATGTATTACCAACTAATGAAACCAATGGATTAACCAAATTTTTAAAAAAAACATTGCTTAATCAAAGGGTACATGATATTAAACAAGATAAAAACAATAGGGTTGTTTATTTCAAATTAGATAAACACTATCTAATATTCGAATTCTTTTCAAACTCAAATATAATTTTAACAGATTTAGATTTGAAGATAATCACATCCAAACAAAAGGAAGAATGGAAAGATAGAATTATTAAAAAGGGAGAAATTTACAAATTCCCTGCGAACATCGATATTAGAGAACATACAGAAAACGAAATTATAAAACAACTGGAAGAAGATAATAAAATAAAGATTGGCGACATAAACAAAAGAGGATTAATCAGCTATTTGGTTAAAAAATATAAATTACCACCAAGCGACATAGAAATTGTAATTGGAGAAAAAGAAAAAATAACAAAAGAAACAATTAAAAGAATAAAAGGAATATATGAGTTTAAAAATCCAAGACTAGTTGTCCTTGATGGAAATAAGAACAAAATATTATCAGTAGTTGATGAAGAAGGAAAGCTCTATGATGATGTCGAGAAATATTATCTCGAAGTATATAAAAATAATGTGGTAGAAATACAAACAACTAAACAAAATAAAAATAATATAATTTTAACTGAACAAATAGACACTAAAAGAAGATTTGAAGAGCAAATAAATAAATTAAATAAGGAAGGAGAAATAATTTATTCCTATTTTACGCATATTGAGCAAATAAATACCCAAATAAAGCTTGCAACTAATAAAAAAATAAATGAAACTGAAATAATAAGCAAAATAAATGATTATCTAAATAATAATAAGATTAGTATGAAAATAATTAGTATAAATCAGAAAAGTAAAACCTATGTTGCTGAGTTTGAATAATTAGATTAAAAGCTAATTTAAAAAAAATAATCTAAGAAGTAGAATATAAAAAAAAATAAAGAACTTATTGTTCTTTATTTACTTGGCCTTCATCAACAATGAAAACATCACTTACTGCAAGGATTGATTTAAATGGGACTTCAATCATATTACCTTGTAAATTAAGTTTCTGAATAAATGTTGATGTTGGATCAACTTCTACTAAAATAGTTTCAATTTCTCCAGTAACTTCGTTTACCATTAGATCAATTAAACGACCAATATTGTCTCCTTTGTTGGTTATTAATTTCTTTGTTGCAAGTTGTCTTGCTATTGCGTATTTGTACATACCAGATCCTCTCTTTAATTTTTATTATTTTTTTTATATTTTATATAATTTTAATCTAATTATATGTTATTAAATATATTTATAAAGCAATCTGTTTCGAAAACCATAGTATAGCCGTTTATTTGTTGTTATTCCTAACTAAATAAACAAACAAAAAAGCACTAAAAACCTCTTGTTTCCACCCAGCAGATACATTTAATAAGATAATGTAGATAATAGAATATAAAACAATAATTATTTAAAGATATTTATTAGGATAGAATAGGTGAATAGGTGAAAAAATGGAATTTGAAAAAGAACATATAATAATATTGATAATTTGCTTGATTGTGGGTGTTATTATTGGGATAACAATAAACACAGATGGAATAACGAAGGGATCATGCACTAAAGAACAACTTGAGATTAATGTATTAACAAAAGAAATTAATAATTGTTTGCAGGAACTTGATCTAAAGATAGATACAAATACTAGTAAACTTGAAGAATAGTAATTAAATAATTATTCTTCCATCTCCCAAAACGAAATTCTTTTTAGAAATTGCTTTAGTTGCTTGGCTTGTTTTATCTCTATATCTGATTAGGTCTTTTTTTTCATCAACAGATACAACCTCTCCAACCCACAAACCATATCTTGATTGAACAGGAAGCCCAATAAGTACTGAAGTGACCTCTTTTCTTATGGAAAACAATGTAGTGAATTGATAAAGTAAAATTAATATAATTATACCAACAATTATTGAAAACACAAGTAACTTTGTAGTAATTTCAACTAATAACCATTGAAGAAATAAATCAACAACTGTAAAAAACACAATTATAAAAAAGATTGTAAACAAATTTGTTCCAAACTTATACATTTTCTTTAGATAAAACAAATCAATTACTGCTCCAATCATCCATGATAGGACAGCGAGAAAGAAATATAATAGCACAGCTCTCAACACATAAACAAATCTATGAAGTAAATCAAAAGTTATATTTATTGTATAAAAATTAACACCCTTAATAATTCCAAATATCAAAAAGAAAAAGAAACCTAAATAAAATGGAAGACTAGCTCTTGTTAATGAAAACCTACTAAAGAATCCATGATAGGCTTTTGATATTTTTGGTTCTAAATTAAAACCCTTTATTAAAAAGTAAATCCCAAACAATAATGCAATTATTTGAAATGCGAACTGCTTTGCGAAAACAAATAACAATAATATTATTGCAGGAATACCATAAACTATTCTTGCAAAGAAAGGATCTTGGAGTGCTTTTTTAATAAAATAAAAGGTGTTTTCAATACTTTTTTCCTGTCTAACAATTATTGTTTCTTTAGAGATGATTGGTAAAAAATTTTGAACTAGTGGCATTACCTGATCATCCTCTGCACCATCGCTAACAAAAACAACAGAGGTTGCTTGATAAATTTCAAGAACTTGTTTTAATTGCATAGTTATATTTTTATCAGCATAGAAGAAGTTATCTTTAGAATGCCCTGTTAATGTTGCAATCTCAACAACATTATTGTCTTTCAATGCATAGTATTGTCTTATTGCTCCAAAGATACAGTTTGCATCAGATTCCTCTGGATCAGCAATTGCAAGGGCAGATGCTAATTTTTTATTATTATTAATTCCTATAATTGGTCCAGAAATTCCAGTTTTTTGACCAACATCATTATCCCTATCAATTGAAAGAATAAGTATTTTTTCAGTGCTGTCAACCTGTAATTTTGATTCATCCACGGATTTTTGAAGCGAAACATCAACAACTGGAGTGATATCTGTCTTTGCTTCATCCTTAACTTTTATTTTTCGTTTTTTAGGAGTCGGACCCATAAATATCTTAATTTACTAAAATATATGTAACCATATACTTTTTATATTTATTTAATATATAGAAAGATATAAAAACACAACAACTAAAATTATATTTAGTAATTAACCTTAAGAGATTAGTAAGTGATAATTTATGGATAAACAGAAAATTAAAAATACTTTTTTTACAATAACTTTTATTATACTACTTATACTTATATTTGCTCTATTTTTTTTAACAAAAAATATAGGTAATGGGATAATATGGGGAATTGTTGTAATTATTTTGATTTATGCAATATTTAAATTTAAGATTATTCTGCAACTAAAAGATTATGAAAGAGCAGTAGTCTATAGATTTGGGAAAGTTAGAAGAGTTGGTGGACCTGGTTGGACATTTGTGTTTCCTTTCTTTGAAAAACCAGTTGTTGTTACATTAAGGGTTGAAACAATTGATATCCCTCCACAGGAAGTATTAACTAAAGATAATATTCAACTCGTAATTGATGGGGTATTATTTATTTCTGTAAAAGAGGAACCATCAAGTGTAATAAATTCTGTTGTAAAAGTTGAAGACTATAGAAGAGCAGCAACCATGTTTGTTATAGCATCATTGAGAGATGTTGTTGGTGAGTTTGACTTAAATGAAGTTATTTCAAGTATTGAAAAAATAAATACAACATTAGTAATTAAACTTGCAGAGGTTTCTAAGGAATGGGGGGTTAAGGTTCATTCTGTGGAGATTAGTCAAGTAAGGATACCGGAAGAAATACTTCATGCAATGCATGAACAAAAAGCTGCAGTTCAAAGGAAGCTTGCTGTTTATGAACTTGCAGAATCAGAAAAAGCAAAGATACTTGCAATTAAAGAAGCAACAGATCAACTTTCTGAAAAGACTGTTGTTTATTATTACATAAAAGCACTTGAGAAAATGGCTGAAGGACAATCTTCTAAGATTATCTTTCCAATGGAGCTTACAAATCTTCTTGAAAAGGTTTCAACAAATCTTTTGCACACAGGTGGTAAACACATAACCCCAGATATTGTTGAAAAGGATTTAGATTTAAACAAGATTAAAAAATATCTTCCTTTCATACAATCATATGTTACTGCACAGAAGATAAGAACAACAAAAGTAAATCAAAGTTCAAAAAATAAAAAAAAAGTAAAAAAGAAAAAGAGATGATTACTATGCCTGCACCAAAACCACTAAGAAAATTAAATTTCATGAGAAAAAGATTAGCACATGGAATAAAAAGAACAGGGGATTCTAAAAAAACAGGTGTAAAGCACATAGAAAAAACAGAACACAGAACGCAAATAACTGATGTTAAGATACCTCAACTTGAAAATGTAAGATTAAAAAAAGAAAAATTACAATTAATTAAAAATATTGAAAAAATTAAAAACAACTCAAAAGGTAAGGGATTAGTTGCTCATGGGAAAGCAATGGCAGAAATCAAAAAATTAAAAACTGATTTTGTATTAAAATTTAACAACCCAAAACGAATTGAAGATAGACAAAAAAGACGTGCAAATATTATTTATAAAAAGTTTGAAAAAGAATATTGGAAATAATTCTGAAAAGTATAGGGGAATTCTAGTTTGTCATTTTTGCTTAAATTTAGTTATGAATTCTTTTTCGAATCTATCTAATATCTCATAGTTGATTTCTAACTTTTTATTTCCTCGTTTTAGAATTAATTTAAGATAGTCATCATCTACTAATAACTTGTTGTTTGCTTTTAGAGGGAGAGCCATATATTGGGTTGATGTGGCTTCTATTATGTACTTCCCATCCTTTGAGGTGATGATTCCTGCTTTCTTAAGCCCAAATTCAGAGCAGAATTTTAGGATATCTTTTGCTTTATTAAAATCCTTTGTTCCAAAATGAAAGATAAAAGGCTCAACCTTAAACCAGATATCCATTTCCTTTGTGTCTTCCAATAGATCAGTTTTCAGTTCATTGAAGGTTATTGTTCTATGATATCTTTTGTGGAAATGAGAAACTTCTTTATCCTCAAGTTCATCCGTTGAAAGAAGCATGATTCTTCCAGCACAGGAAGATGAGGTGAATATATCTGGTATCTTTGTTAATTCATTTAGGAAAGGAATTAGGATAGCATCAACTTTTTTATCATCTATTGCTTTTTGCAAGGTTTCCTTGTGATGTTTTTTAGTCATTGTAAACCTTTGATTTATTGAATTTTCATTATTTAGTTTCATAATTATTCTCATTCCTTTAATTAAAACAAATACATTTATAATTAGTTAGATTATATATAATATAAGTAGAATAAGCTTTAAAAGTAATGTGTGGAAAATTATGAAATATATTAAAAATATTTTATTTGTACTAATTTTATTAGGAATATTAATAATGGTTCCAGGTGTTAGGGCGCTTGCCTTGCTTGAGCCAATTTCTCAAGATCTAACATATACAGATACTATTGATCTTGGATTTGCAGCACCAGGAGAAGAATTTCTAGTTAGCTTCCTATTTGATACAACAGAGGATTATGATAATATAGATGTAATTGCATCACAGAGAAATGATGTGATCATTGAAAATACAAAAAAAACTAATGAAAGTATATTTACAACCATTAGACTTGGGCAAGAACTTTCTGGGAACTATAACCTTTACCTTGTTTTAACAGGAGAAACAAGCACAAAAACAATTACACTAAATATGCAGATTACTGATGAGGTGATTTATACAATTATGCAACCCTATGATAGGGCCACCACCTACGGAACAGAAAAAGAAATTAATTTTAAAATTATAAATAAATCAATTTGTACAAAAACAATATTTGTCTCATCTAATCTCTCAGAATATTGGTTTACTAATGAAAATAAAAGATTAGAAACTTTTACTCTTCAACCAAACAGCACAACAGATATTAGTTATAAATTTATTCCTCAAGAAATTGGTAAAAAGGAATTTGAATTGAAATTATATACTAAATACACAACAGGAAATATATTTAGTGAACAAACATCAAACTATAAATCATATTTAATAAACATAAATGTAATTAAGAGTATTAAAGGAGTATATGGTTCTCTAGATCACGTTTACCCTTTGTTTAATACAAATATCATGCCTGTTTATTTTTTTAATAAACTAATTAGATGGTTAATATAAATCCTATTTGTTTTTAATCATGGAATGTAGCTATGAATAATAAAAAAGAATTATATAAATTCTTTAAAGACATAAATCAAAATAAAATAACAGCTAAAGAACTACAAACCCTGAAGATCGCTTTTTCTAAAGAAAATAAACTTAAGGGAATACCCCTAACATCAGATATACTTGCTGCTCTTAAAATTAAAAGACCATCAAAAACGTTAATTACTAAACCACATAGAACAGAATCAGGAGTTACAGTAATTGCAGTAATGACTAGACCTGAAGCCTGCCCTGGTAAATGCATCTATTGTCCAAGCTATAAGGACGCTCCAAAAAGTTATACAGGGTTTGAGCCTGCAGCAATGAGAGGTAAACTTAATTTCTATGATCCAAAAAAACAAATTAGGGATAGACTAAAACAATTGGAAGCAACAGGACATCCAACAAATAAACTTGAAGTGATTATTATGGGTGGAACATTTCCTGCAACTGACATAAAGTATCAGAAAGAGTTTGTTAGAGGGATTTATCAAGAGATCACAGGAAGCAAAGAAGAGGATATTAGTAAACTACAAAAAATTGCAATGAAATCAAAAAGAAGGATGGTTGGATTAACTTTTGAAACTAGACCTGACTTTTGTAATGAAAAGGAAATTAGGAGAATGCTTGAGTTTGGAGGAACGAGGGTTGAAATTGGGGTCCAAACAGTTTATGATGACATTTTCAAAAAAATAAAAAGAGGGCATGGAATTAAAGAAGTTATTGAAGCAACTAGAAAATTAAAAGATTCTGGACTAAAAGTTTTATACCATATGATGATTGGACTTCCTGGATCAAATATTAAAAAAGATCAAGAAGCGTTTAAAGAAATATTTAGAAACCAAGCATATTGTCCAGACATGATTAAAATTTATCCTTGCCTTGTTACTAAATATACAAAACTAGAAAAGATGTATTATTCTGGAGAATATAAAATTTATGATGATGAAAAACTAATTAAATTAATTGCGGATATTAAAGAGATTGTTCCTTCTTGGGTTAGGATCATGAGAATACAGAGAGACATACCAGCAACAAAAATAATTGCTGGTGCAAAGAAGAGTAATCTACGTGAACTTGTTAAAAAAGAATTAATGATTCGCGGAACCAAATGCGATTGTATTAGATGCAAAGAACCAGAAGGTAAAATAATAAACATAAATAAATATGAAATTAAAAAAGTTAGATATAATGCATCAGATGGAGATGAATTATTTATATCTGCAGAAACAAACAACCATTTATTAGGCTTCATTAGACTTAGATTCCCAAAAAAACCATTTATTAAAGAAATAGACAAAAAAACATCAATTGTAAGGGAACTACATGTTTATGGTGAAGCAACAAACTTTGATGATAAGAACATCCAACACAGAGGGATTGGAAAAAAACTATTAAAAATAGCAGAGGACATATCAAAAGATAATAAATTTGAAAAGATAGCAGTAATTAGTGGTGTTGGGGTTAGAGAATACTATAAAAAACAAGGATATAAACTTATTGGAACATATATGATTAGGGAATTATAGGTGAATCTAATGGAAAACAAGGACAAATTAATTACTTTAGTTGAATCGGATCCTGATTTATACAAAATAATAAACTCAAAGGCCCACATAAAAGTTTTAGAGGCAATTGCCACAGAATCCCTTAATTTTTATGATCTTAGTAGAAAAACAGATTTTAAAAAGGTATCTATATTATATAATATATTAGATAATCTCTTAGATAAAAAATATATTAGAAAACTAGAGATTAATAAAAACCAAGTTTATTACATTACAAATGAAGGAAAAAACATTTATAATCTAGTAAAAAACGCACAAAAAGATTTTAATCTACAGGGGTGAGGATAAATGAAAGTGTTTTTAGGAGTTTTAAGTACTGGAAAAGGTACATGGGGACAGGTTGCTCACATTGTTGATCAATCAGAATATGATCAAGTTTATTTAGTCTCAAATGAATGGGCAAAGGATAAATTTACTTGTACTAAGAAGGTTAATTGGATAATTGTTGATCCAAGAAAAGGATTTTCTGAAATTTTTGATGATATTGAGAAAGAATGGCCAAAGGATGTTAAAGAATTAGATTTAAACATACATTCTGGAAGCGGTAAGGAACATAGTGCAATACTTGCTCTTTTACAACAAAAAAATGTAAAATATAAAATAATAACAATAAATTCAGAGGGAATAAAGAGGTATTAGGGGGGATAGGTGAATTATAAATTATTTATACTCACTCCAATTATAGTACTTTTAATTATATTGTCTGGATGTATACATCTACTATCTACTGCAGAGAGAGAAGCGTGCCTTTCTGCAACTCATTTTTCAACTAATTCTATAGATTCTTGTGAAACGCAGAAAGAATGCTATAACAAAATCATTAATAATTATGAAATCTCAAATAAATTACCACTTTCTATCTACAACAACAACATAACCTATTTGAATAATATTGCCTCTGCCTCATTTAATTTTAATCAAAGTACGAAGTACATTAAAGAACTTAATAAATCCTGTGATACAGAAGATGTAAATAAAATTATTAAAAATAGTAATGATTTATTTGCAAACCTAAGAAATATATTCGAATATATTGATAAGGCAAATGCAGAAAGCATAATATTAATAAAAGATTATGCAATATATCTAGAAAATGAAGGAATTGAAGAAATACCTGAGGAAGAAATATATTCAGAGTATATTACAATTAATAATAATCTTAATGAGTTAAGGGTAGATTCTAAAAATGAAAATTATATACACCAACTTATAGAAGAAAGTGCAAACCTAAATATAGTTGCAAAAGACTTTGGTTTCACGAAAAATTATATTTCAAATGTGAATTATATTGACCTCACATCATATTATCTTAAACTTATCGAAGATCCTTCTGGAGAAATTCGTGTACCAACAATAGTCCCTGGATTAAATTATGTTCTTGGAGAATTATCAGCCCTTGAGCAATTAAAAAATATCACCATAAATTTACAACGAGCAGATAATTATAATTTTTATATAATTTTAGATCGATTTGTTGGTAAAAACAATTCATTATATAGTGAATTTAGTGAAATAAGTACAAAAATTAATACAGAGATTAATAAAATATACGAAACAATAAGTGATTTAGAAACTAAAATTGAAGATAATGAGATGTATATATCCCAAACAAACTATTTCACATACTATGCAGCAAAAACTAATTTTAGAGAAAAAAATATTGGATTTGGAACGTATCTTTCTATGCTTAAAAAAATTGATAACGAACTAAATATTAATAAAATTAATGAATTTGATCAAAATACAATCATTAAAGAAAAATTAAAAGATTGTGAAGTAATAATTAAATCTGCAGAAAAAGTAAATAACACATACCTAAATAAGCTAATTAAAAATTATAAAACTGAATTGAACTTAGAAAAAAAAGAAATGCTTTGTAATCAAATAAATTTTGAGATTAGCAACCCAGATTGTTTAATTAATCTAGAAAACGTATTAAACGCAAATATAAATGAATTTGAAGAATATAGAGAGATCTACTTGAATAATATTACACCGGAAGATTGTACGAATATTATAAACAACATAAATAATCAGTTAGAAATGAATAATAAAATAAGATTACTAAAGGAGATTATTAAAGATAATAGTTTAAAATACACTGAAATTAATCTAAAAATAGCAGTGAATGATTTTGAAAAGAAAATCACAATTATAGACATTAATTCAGAAATTAACAAAATTAAAAATAATCCAAACTATAAATTATATCTAAATATTGACGAAAAAATAGAAGATCAGCAGAAAATAAATTTAAAATTAATTGATATTGCTAGAGAAATTGAAAATGAATATTTGCAAGAAAACAATAGAATCGAACTAATTGATTCTAATTATTATTTAGTTGTTTTAAATTTATTTCGATTTGAATTAAATAACATAGAATTTGAATTAAATGACCAAGACACTGATATTTATTTCCACACCCAAGGAATTAGGATTACAAAAAACACTATTTTAATTGAAAGATTATTTCTAAATAAAAATTATTTCCAAATAGATTATGAAAATAAAAAAGAAATAACTACAAAATTATTAAAACTTGGTTTGGATAATACATTATTTGAAATAACTATAAAAAATCAGATAATTGGAATAACTGATAAAATATATATTTCCCCTGATAAAAAAACAATCAATGGAATTGTTGATGAAAAAAATTATTTAAATTACATAACAGAACAGGAAAACAAAATACTATACACCCAAGATATATTGTCAAATACAATATTATCTAACAAATATGAAAAAATAACCACTGATAAATACACAAATATAATTGAATTAAAAATAAAAAATAACTATACAAGTACAATAACAGGGGAATTAAAATTAATAGATGTGGATGAATCTACTGATGAATATGTAGCATACATCTTGAAAATTAATAATCGTGAACAAAATGCATATTTTGAAAATGGAGGAATATATACTATAATTAATTTAGGCAAAGGGGAAGAAAACATTTATGAATTACAAACAGCCTATGGACTTAAAGAGATAATATCCGTAGCCAAAGATAATTTACTAGAAATGAATAGACTCAAAAATTCATATTTTTTGGATTTAAAAAAAGAAGCAACAACAGCATTTTCTAGTGTTAATAATTTAATAGTAGATATGGACTCAAAAATTGAAGACCTACAACTAATTTTTATTAAGGAAAATAAAATTAATGAATTAAAGATAAAAGAAAAGGACTACATCCTTGCAGAAAATGCATTTTTTATATTATATAATGAGTTGCTGAATGCAAGTTTATCTCAAGCAAATAAAATCAAAATTGAAAAGTTAAACGATGAAAAATACACAAACATAAAAGGTAATTTAATCAAATTACAACTCATTGAAAAAAATAATAATTTAGAAAAGGAAGCAAAGAAAATAGAAGAAAAAAATACAAATTATAATAAATTGCAGGAACTTAAAGCAAAAATAAGTGATTATAATATTAATGATAATAAATTAAATGAACTAATATTAAATGCAGACTATATGAATCAAATAGATTTGAATTTAATTGAAGAAACAATTAATGAAAATTTAAAAATACAAGTAATTAAAATTGATGATGTGATTTTATATCTTGATGGATTTAATCAAAATACAGAAAACAACACAATAGATAAAATAAAATGGATGTTTGAAGATTTTAGTTTAGATGAGTTATATGCACAAAATTATTTTCCGGGAATCACAACAGCAGACATAGAAAGATATGAAAAAATACAAAGTTTCTTGGACACACAAAAATTAAGTGCAGAGATTTCAAAATTCAAACAAAATTTAGCTGAAAAAAACTATGAGGATGCAAAAAATGCAATATCTAGTGAAACATTAACAAGAATAAAAAACGTAATATCAGAAAACGAATTCATTAACACAGAATTCACAAAAATAAAAACAGATTCTAAGAACATACTTAATAAATATATAGAAGACAATAAAGACACTCACAAACAAGAAATAAAAGAAAAAATAACACTAGGAAAAGAATATTATACAAATGGTAAATATCTTAATACGATAAGCACACTTCAGGAAACCAAAATTAACTCAAAAACAATGAAAAGCAACCAAATATTAATTGTGGTTACGATTTTATTCATTCTACTATTATTAGGACTCTACTATAGACTTGGTAAAAAGAAAAAGAAAGAAGAGAGCTACCAAGAACGTAAAAAAAGAGTAATTAGACATAATTAAAATAAAGCAATATTAAAAAAGCTATGTTAATATTATATATTAATAAGTATAAACATAGTGTGTGATGAATTATGAAAAAAACTATATTTTTAGTGGTGCTATTAATATTAGCAATTATTGCTATGCCAATAATAAATGCAGAAAAAATATCTGAAAAAACTCTGTTGGATCTGGGATATAATGATTTCAGTATAGATAAAATGAATTCTGATTGTAAGAGTTACACATTAACTGATGTTTCGTTGGATGCATCAGCAAACTATGTGCTTCAATTAAAAATTGCAAATTATATTCCTTTAAACCAGAAGGATAACGTTACCATAAAAACATACCTAAACAACGCACTTGTTAAGGAAATTAAAAATGAAGATATAAAAGAGCGTAATCTTATTGAACTTGTTGATTATCAGAATAACAGTACACTAAGTATTTGTGTGGATAATAATTTCATTCCAAGACTAGTAATCTCAAAATATACAATAGTTGGTAGTTACCTATTGCCAGTTATTAGAGAATCTGATTTTTACCAAGTGGTTCCAGATAAGATTTATAAAAACACACTAACTCCTGTAGATATATTTGTTAAAAATAGTGGAGTTAGAGATATATCAGTAGTTATTTTTAATGCAAGTAAAGAGTTTTCAAAGAATTCAAGCCTAGATAATGTATCTGGGGAAACAACCTTCGAAGGAATAATAAAAGCAGGAGAGACAAAAAATTTAAAGTATTTTATTAAAACATCAAATGAAACTAATTACGTAACTCCTAGAGCAACATTAAAATACACAAACGAATTTGGAGAAGAAATCACAATATACACACAACAGGAAAAAATTAAAATAAATGATCTACAAACTAAATTAGATATTTCTCTAGAAATAAACAGAGAAATCACAACAAAGGTTGATTCGTTTGGTAAAATAATATTAAGGAATGTTTCTGAAGATGATCTAGAAAATATATACATAGTTCCTAAATTTGATGGAACAATAGAAGTGTATACTCCACAGATAGCAAGATTGGATAGAAAAGAGGTTGTTGAAATTCAATTCAAATTAAATACATTAGTATCTAAGGATCATGATCTAAGCTTCAATATCTATTATGACACTCCAACTGAAAGTAATAAAAATGTTGGTTCACAGAAAATAACAATCACATCTGTTCCAGAGGATAACACAAACACACAAATTATTGCTGTTCTTATTGCAATAACTTTTGTTTTGTTTATTTGGATATTTAAATTTTAAATGATCCTCTTAAACATCTTTTCTATTTCTTTTTGAGAGAAATAAATTATGGTTGGTCTACCATGTGCACAAATGGTTTTATCTTCACAATTTTCTAAATCAGAAATAAGTTTTACTTGTTCTAAATAAGTTAGTGGCTTATTTGCTTTAATAGAGTTCTTACATGTGAATAATTTAATTAAATTATCTTTTAGTTTATCTACTGTGTTTTCCTTATTTTTCAGATCTTCTAGGGTATTTATAAAATAATTAACATCTAAATAGTTGTTTAGGAACTTGGGGATTGTGCTGAGGAAATAGTCTTGCTTTTGTTTTTCAATCACAAAACCAAGTATAGCTAATTCACCTTTATTTTTTTGAATCATATCTTTCTGATCTTCAGAAAGCTTATCTAATTTTATTCCAGAAATTAATTTTTGTTTATCAAAACTAGATCCATGTGTTAATCTATTTTTTTCAAGATTAATTCTTTCTGCGGCCGCGTGTTGATCAACAAGCAACGTACCTGTTGTGGTTTCACAAACTATATAAGTATCATGAACCTGACCAATCACTTTTGTGATTTGGTGATTATTTAATTGCAAAGTATTTGGTTTTTGAGGGGCAGAAGTATTTGAGGAGTATATGCTTGATTGAGTTTTCTTAAAGTCTGTAAGAATTGATTTGGATGAATCAAAAAATGCATAGCTAGAATTAATTTTATTAGTTGATGAATTTTTTTGATCTTTGCTTAGGGTAGGAATAGAAAAGGAAAAGTCACCAAGAGATCTCGAAATTACAACATCATCTTTTTCTCTATATAGCTCTTTTTCAATAGCTTCTTTTAATAGGGAAAGAAAGATCATCTCATTTTGAAGTTTTACTATTCTTTTCTTTGGGTGTACGTTCACATCTATTGTTTTTGGATCTAATTCAATAAACAAAACAAAGAATGGTTTTTGTTGTACCATTAAATAATCTCTATAGCAGGAGGTTATTGTTTTTTGAACATGGGTTGAATAAACATATCTTTTGTTAATAAACAAAAAGTTGGTTGGAAAATAAAATTGGTTGGTTGGTGCACTAATTAACCCAGATAATTTAAATAAATCAGTAGATGTATTGATTGGAATGGTTTTGCTTTTAATATCAATTCCAAAAATTTGATTATATCTTTGTTCTTTTGTTGAACTAGGGAAAATAGTTTTTTTCTTTTCAGAATCAAAGGAAAAACGAATATCGGGATATAGTAAAACATAGGCAAGAAACATATCATATATTAAAGTAAATTCGGCTGATTTTGATTTTAAAAATTTCTTTCTTACTGGTTGGTTATAAAATAAATCCTTAACTATAATTGAGGTTCCTTTTTGGGAGGTGATTTCTTTTATTACATTATTTTCTAAAACACACCCTTTTCCTGTATCATCTGTGGAGGTAATGATTACTAATCTAGAAACTGCATTTACACTAGCGAGTGCTTCTCCTCTAAAACCAAATGTATCTAATGAATATAATTCATCTATGTTTGTTAATTTACTTGTTGTGTGGCGTTCTGTACAAATTTCTAAATCAGATTTAGATATACCAATTCCATCATCTTTAATTTCTAATAAATCAATTCCTGAATTTTTAATAGATATAGAAATTTGTTTAGCACCTGCGTCTATTGAATTTTCAATAAGTTCTTTAAGTATATCTACTGGTCCTTCTATTACTTCACCAGCACTAATTAAATTTATTGTTTTTTCATTTAGTTTTTTGATCACCATACAATCACAGGTCATTCTTTATAATCAGTAATTTCTTTTTGAGGTTTAATTTTTCTTGGATCTCCAGGAGATGGAGATTCATTTTTTGTATTTAAATCCTTTGAAGAGTTTAATTTAAGGAATTCATCATCTTCTAAAGCTTTTTGAATTACTAATGCATTTTGAATTACAGTATCAGAAATTCCTGCCATTTTTGCAACCTGAATACCATAACTCTTGTTTATACCACCAATCATTAGTTTATGATAGAAATGAAGGTTTGATCCTTCTTCCTCTGCAGTAACATGATAATTATTTAATCCATCATACTTCTCTTGCATTCTGTTTAATAAATGATAATGAGTTGCAACCAGAGTCTTACATTTTGTTTCATTGTTTAATTGGTCAACAATCGCCCATGCTAAACTTAATCCATCATAGGTACTTGTTCCTCTTCCAATCTCATCAAGTATCACAAATGAGTTTTTGGTTGCGTGATTAAGAATATACGCAACTTCTGACATTTCAACAAGAAAAGTACTTTGACCATGAAGAATATCATCGGAGGCACCAACCCTTGTAAAAACACCATCAACAATTCCAATCTCTGAATCAGTTGCAGGAATGAAAGAACCCATTTGTCCAAGAATTATAGCAAGACATACACTTCTCATATAACTACTTTTTCCTGCCATATTTGGACCAGTAATTATCATTGTCCTATTACTATTTGTTAAATCACAATCATTTGGAATGAAATCCACTAGCGTCTCAATTATTGGATGTCTTAAATCTTTAAAATAAACTTTATCGGATGTTGTTAATTTTGGTTTAGAGTAATTATTAGATATTGCTATTTTTGCATGAGAAGCACAAGTATCTAGTGCACCCAATTGCTTTGCAATAGATTGTATTTGTTCTTGGAATTTAATTACAAATTTACATATATCCAAGAAAATAATATATTCTAACTCTATCCTCTTATCTTCTGAATTTAAATATATTCCTTCTTTTTCAATTAATTCTTTTGTTGTGAATCTTTCTGCATTTACTAACGTTTGTTTTCTTTCAAAATAATCAGGAACTGTTTTTAATTGTGCCTTAGGAACTTCAATATAGTAGCCATAGACTTTGTTATATTTTAGTTTTAAGGATTTAATGTTTGTTTCATTTCTTAGTCTTGCTTCAAATTCAACAACCCAGGAATTTATGTATTTATGAGTATTTATTAAATCACTTAATTCCTTTGAATAATTTGGGTTAATAAATTTACCATCTCTCACACTAAATGGAGGGTCTTCAACTATTGATTCATCTAACACCTTTCTTAATTCTTCAAGATCGATTAGATTATCCCTAATTAATTTTAAATTTATTGAATTAGTGTCCAACAGAGTTGATTTTATTTTTGGAATTACCTCTAAACTTTGACGAAGAGAAACTAAATCCCTTGGAGATGCATTTCCAAATCCAACTTTACTTATGACCCTATCCAAATCACTAATGTAAGCTAAATCATTAGTTATGTTTTCAAGTAGGGTATAATCTTCAATGAATTCACTAACTGAATCTTGTATTCTAGTTGCCTCTGATTTATCTAGAAGAGGATGAAGTATATCGAAATAAAGTTTTCTAAATCCCATTGCGGTTTTGGTTTTATTAATTAGATTAAATAAAGAATCTTTGTGGGTGTTATCCTGGAGATTTGTAATTAATTCTAGGTTTCTCACAGTTTTTTTATCTAACTTAAGATATTTATTAGAATCTAGTTGTTTAATTGTATTAATGTATTTTAATTCAGAAAATTGTGTTTCTTTTAAATATTTAAGTGCATTATATGCAGATATATAGGTTTCATTATTATTGATTCCAAAAGAATCAAGAGTTTTTAAATTAAAATGATTCTTAAGTTCTTCTTCAGAAAGATTTGAATCTAAATTATCTGTGTAATTTATGATTGTATGTGGAATTATTTTTTTAATATTATCAATAATCGTTTGATATTTTAAAATATTTTTTGTTAATATTAATTCTTTTGGTTTAATCAAACTCAATTCATTAAAAATATCATTTACTGTAGTAAAAAAACCAATCTTAAACTCACCGGTTGTAATATCAACCAGAGAAAACCCAAAAGCATCTTTAATTTGAGAGATTGAACATAAAAAATTATTTTCATAGGATTCTGAAAATAAAGTACTAGGTGTTATTACTCTAGTTACTGCTCTTTTTACAATTCCTTTAGCTAATTTGGGATTTTCTACTTGTTCGCAAACAACAACCTTCTTTCCTGCCTTAATTAGCTTGTTTATGTATGGATCTATTGAGTGGTATGGAATTCCTGCGAGTGGTGCCTCTGTTTCACCCTTACCTCTCTTTGTTAATGTTATATTTAGTATTAGAGACGCTGTTTTAGCATCATCATAAAACATTTCATAAAAATCTCCTGCCCTAAATAACAATATACCATCAGGATATTCTTTTTTTACTGCAATGTATTGTTTCATCATTGGGGTTAGTATTTTTCCATCCATAATTAAAACACATACAAAATTCTTTAAAAAGAGATTTATTATGGGCTCGGGGGGATTTGAACCCCCGACACATAGGTCTTCAGCCTATTGCTCTCCCAGGCTGAGCTACGAGCCCCATACATCTCCTGGCATAACTATAATAGATTTTGATGAGCTTGAGGGGATTCGAACCCCTGACACCCGGATTAAAAGTCCGGTGCTCTAGCCAGACTGAGCTACAAGCCCTCTATTTATTATAGTTGTTGATGACCATGAGCTCGGGGGGATTCGAACCCCCGACACCTGGATTAAGAGTCCAGTGCTCTAGCCAGACTGAGCTACGAGCCCGCAAAAACATACAATAAATAAAAACATAAATAAAATAAATACTTATCAATTTGAATATAATGTGCAATTCGTTTTAAAAATGTATTTTATATAATATATTTATGGGTAAAAAGATTTATAAAGTAAATATATTAAAGTTGGATCACAGACCAGAAAGAGATAAAAGAATAACTACACACTGTGCATTGGTTTCTCGTGCTCTTGGAGCAGATGAATTTTATTATTCTGGTATTGAGGATTATAGGTTACATGATAATATAAATAAAATTGTTAAAAAATGGGGTGGGGCCTTTAAAATAAATTATTGTGCATCTCCAACCACTCATATAAAAGAATTTAAAAAGAAAAAAGATGTGATTGTAATTCATTTAACAATGTATGGTGAACAGGTTGTAAAAATTATTAAAAATATTAAATTTAAAAAAAATATTCTCTTTATAGTTGGTGGGCCAAAAGTACCTAGAGTTTATTATGATCTTGCAGATTATAACGTCTCAATAACAAATCAACCACACAGTGAGGTTGCAGCACTAGCAATATCTCTATATTTTATATTTCCAGAAAAACTTGATGAAGATACCTTTAATGGGGATATTAAAATCATTCCTAATGAAAATAGAAAGAATGTTATTAACTTAAAATAAGATAGTATCATAATTATATATATATTAATTATTTTCAGGTAGTGATAATTATGAATAAGTTAAAAAAAGAATTACTAAGTGAGAAAAATACAAACTATTTTTTAGAACAAATCGCAGGGCCATTAGCCCCTAGTGTTGTTAAGATATTCAGCACTGAAGCGCTATCCCCTGAAGATATATCTAAGAAACTCAAACAAAAGATAACAACAGTAAGATCAACCTTAAATAGTTTGCATTATAGAGGGATTGCCTGTTATAAGAAAAAAAGAAACGAAAACAACATGTATGAATTTCTTTGGGAAATTAAATTCAAAAAAATAATAGAAATATTATTATTACAAGAAATGAAAAAATATAAGAAAAACGAAGATAATATTAATGATAAGGAAGTACATGATTTTTTCTATTGCCCAAATAAATGCACAGAGGTTGCTTTTGAAATTGCAGCAGCCTATGACTTTAAGTGTCCAACATGTGGAAAGGGGTTAGAAATCGTAAATACAAAAAATAAAATTGTAAATCTTAAAAAACAAAATAAGCAAATTGCAGAAAGTATTAAAAAACTTGAAAGTCTTATTGAAAAAATTAAAGATAATACAAATGGATACATTTGTGATTAAAAGTACCTTTTATATAGATTTTGGTAGCATAAATTAATATTTAGTACCTCTACTTTTAATAATATTATATTATTAAAGAAAAATATAGTAAAATAATAGCGGGGTGGGGCAGCCTGGAGTGCCCGTCGGGCTCATAACCCGAAGGTCGATGGTTCAAATCCATCCCCCGCTATAACTTTTTTTATAAAAACAACAATATATTTAAAAATAACGAGTTCTTGTTATATTTGTTGGACACAAATTCTAATTATCAAACTAATTATTTAAAGGCCTTAAAAAACGCTAAACCATATAAAAAAGGGGAAAAAGCTCCTAATTTAGCAAAAAAGGAAAATAAGTGGTTAAAATCAAATATAAACCTATATAAAACCACAAAAGTAACTATATTTCATGGTAATTACTAGTAATTTTAAAGTAATTACCTAAAATTAGATTTAAAATAACTAAATAAACACACCACATATACATAAATTTAATAACTACTATAATTAAAATTATAAAAAGTAGCAGATATCATAAAAATAATGATTTTTGTTATGTATCAACCACTGTAATTACTATAATTACCATATAAGCGCTTAAGTAATTACCAGCGTTACAGAAAGCTTTATAATAATTACGGTAATTACTATAATAGATAACTATGAATTTAAAAGATATATTCAAAGGATTTACTAATATATTCAAATCCAGAAATAAACCAGATAACACAAATATCAACAATAAAAAAGATGGTAATTACCATAATGAACGTAATTACGATGAAATATTAAATTATTCAAAAGATATGATAGTTGATAAACTAAGTAAGGAAGAAATAAATTTTGAAAAGCTAAAGACAATATCAGAACATACATCAGTATACAATGAAAAAAAAATTAATGGAATGATTAAAAATGAAGAAATAACAGAAAGTATAATAAAAAACACATTATTAGAAAATAATAAAACAAATACAAATATTAGATCAATAACTGTTGAAAAATTACAAAATGAAATAAATACTGTTTGGGACATATTAAAAATTAAAGAAAACACGCAAGCAGAACATATAATTAAATCAACACCAGCTGATAAATGGGTTACAATGGATGAAATTAGAAACAATATCAAAATACAGTTTAATGTAGAGTATATTAATGAGAAAAGCTTATACCCTTACCTAAAAACACTAGTGGATATCAACCTAATAAAGGTGAATAATATAGGTAAAAAGAGAACTTGGAAAAAAAATATAATAGTTATTGAAAATAAAAGAAAGTAATCTAAATATTATATTTCACTTTTAATTTATTATAGATTTCATAAAATTTTTGCAAATTATTCGAATGTTTATAGCTTTCACTAAACCAGTTTGTATCTATTATTTTTTTCATAACATTTATCATAAGATTAATATAGTTTAGATTTAAATTATCTTTAGATAAAATTAAATTAACCTCATCAAAAAGCTTAGTAGAGATATTTTCGTTATTGATTATTTTACAATCATTTATGTGAATTTCAATTGCTTTTATTATACTTTCTTCATCCACATCAATAAAATCTTTTTTATATTCAACACTCCAATTACCTTTGTTTTTCCAATTATGTGTTGGATTTTTACCAGTTTCAAAATATTCTATTAATTCATTTTCACACCCAATAGGTAAAATTAATGAATTTTTACCTGATTTTATATAGGGTAGACTAGATATTACCCCATTTCTAAAATAATTATATATTTTGTTGTTTTTTTTAGTTACATTTTGGGTATATCCATATATAGATCTAAATACCTTTTGATATAAATATGATGAGTGGGCAGTATTTTCTATAAAAGAAAATTTATATTTAATTAGCACTGATCTAATTTTTGTCATATAAGAGACACCCCACACTTCCTGTATTGTGTATAATTAATAAATAAATAGTTGTTATGTATATAATAATATATATATATAAAAGATAAAAAAAGAAGATAAAATCTTATCTTCTATGTGTTGATGCTGTTGAATATTTACTTCTATATCCTATATATTTTTTTCTAATATGTGCATCTTTTGAATTTTCTTGCTCTTCTTCTACTTCAGAAGCTGCAATTTTAGGTTTGTGTGTTGTTGGAACATTACCTGCATTAATTAAGATAATATCATCAACAGAGATTACTTTATTATAAGGTATACTATGATCTGTTATTATCTTTTTAGCTTCAACCTTTGAATTAACCTTTAATGGTTGTGTTGTTATTGTTTCAATAACACCTTGCTCTAAGTTAACTATGAGGTCATGTACCTTTCCCCTATATGTTGCATCTGTTTGATATAAATCCATACCAAATAGTTTTGAAATTCTTGTAGTCATTTTTATTCCTCCAATTTAATATTATTAATTTGTATATTTGATGTAGTATGAAATATTTTTAAACATATTTATTTTATTTATTGGTATTTTTTGTGATTTTTGTTTGATTATCAAAAAAATAGTGTTTTTTGTGTTGTTTTCTGCTTTTTCTGTGGCTTTTTGTATTAAAATGAATTAAAAATATTAGAGGAATCGTGGGGTCTATCTTTTACTTATCGTAAAATCCCTACTTATTTGTTTTTTAAGAGTATCAATTTTGTTGGTTATATTAGATATAGTGGATTTTATAATATCCACTCTTCTCCTATATTCTTCATACATTTTATATTCGTGTGTTCTTGTTGTACTTGTTTTAGAATTTGTGACTTGCTTATTTAATTGTTTTATATATTTATCTAGTTTTATACTACTATCCTTTAATTTCTTACTTAATTCTAGCTTATATTGCCCTAATCTTATAATTGTTATGTTTGTTTCCTGTACGTGTTGCTTTATCCATCTTTTTTTAGACTGTATTTCATTTTTTGTGGTTGTTGCATCTATGTTTTTTTCTTCAAATAATTTTTCTGTTTTTGCTTTTATACTATTAACCTTTCTATTAAAATTATTTCCCCCTAATTTAAATCTTATCGCTTTTAATGCTATAAATCCACCTTTTCTTAATAATTATATATTGTCCAACGGGTTTTTAATTTCTTTTAATTTATTAGTGTTTACTTTTGTGTATATTTGTGTAGTATTAAGATTAGCATGTCCTAATAATTGTTGTATATATCTTATGTTTACATCATTTTCTAAAAGCGCGGTTGCAAACGAGTGCCTTAGCTTGTGTGGACTAACCGCTTTATTAATTCCTGCTTTTTTTGCAGATATTTTTAAAAATTTTTGAACCGTATCTGGAGATAATGTGGATCCCTCTTGATTACAAAATAAGTATTCTGATTTTTGTTTTTTCTCTCTTTCTTCTAAATATTTTTTATAATCAACAACCCAATTTTTAGATAGTATTATTATTCTATCTTTATTTCCTTTACCAGAAACCACTTTTCCTGTATGCTCATTAAAATCAAGATCACTTATTTTCATATTTATACATTCTGATATTCTAACTCCTGTTGAAAACATAAATTCTATAATTAGTTTATTTCTTTGGCTGCTTGTTGCATTAATTAGATCTTTGATTTCCTTTGGGGTTAGGGTAATTGGTATTTTATTTGATTTTTTAGGGAGCTTTATATTTAGCTCAAGTGGAGTCCTTAGAAATTCAGAATAAAAATGTTTAAGTGCAGATAATATTAGGTTAAGGGTAGCAGAACTAACTCCTTTTTTTGATTTAAGTTGTGATAAAAAATTAACAACATCATCTGATTTAACCTCTCTTAGATCTTTTTCAATGTATTTTTGAAATATTCCTAGATACATAGAATACGTTTTTATTGTTTGCTCACTAAATCCCTCTATGTTTAATTCATTTTTGAATTTCGTTATTAATTCTTCGTTTTTAGTATTTACTTCCATAAATTTCAACTCTTTTATTTTTTGTTGTCCAACAAATATAACAACTTATTGCTTGCTATGTATTTTGGGTTGATTTTTCTGTTTTTTCCAATAAACCCGGTATACTTTTTTGGAATTTTAATATTTTTTGTTTTTAATTTTTCAATGTTGTTAACAATCGTTTTATTATTTGACTTTTTTATTCTTTCAAGTATATAGTCATCTGTTTTATTAAAATCATCTTCCTCAATTAATTTTAATTTTATTGCTTTTTTAAGTACTTTAACGAACATCATATAGTTTATCATGTGTTTTATTCCACCCCAATGATTCTCTGCAAAATACTTATAAACACCATAAAATTCTTTAGCACTCTTTTTATTTTTGAAAACAATTTCCCCATCAACAACTGTCAGGTTCTTATATAATGTTGTAACCTTTTTTTTATCTTTTTTAAAAAATAAGAGTTCTCTTAGTGTGTAATCAATCCTATCAGCACAAAGGTCTGGTAGATTGTTTTCCAATAAAGTAAATCCCTTAAAGTCTGTTATATCTTTTATTTTATATTTATATTTCTTTAATATCTTCATAATCTCTTTATTTTTTTTAATGTATTTTTCAAAAACATCATCCCCATGGGATTCATTATTATTGTTAATGTAATAATCATAAACATGTGAAAAAGCTGTGTGAGATATATCATGTAATAATCCAGCAATTTGTTCCTTTATTGGAGCGCCTAACCTATCCAATAACACCATCACCCCTATACTATGATCATATCTCATGAATTCTACTCCATAATGCCATTCCTTAGGTAATCCTTGTTGTCTTATACCCTTAAGTCTCTGAACAGCTGGCGTTTTAATTAAATCAATAAGTACTTTTTCTTTAATCTTATGTTTTCCGTATACTGCATCTATTATTTCCATATAATCAACCAAATTATTAAACCAATAATATTATGCCGAATTAATAATATAAACCTAACGCTTGTATATTTCTTAGTTTACTGGTCCATTTTCAGGTATTTAATACAAAAATAAAACCAAGGGGAGAAGGTATAAAAAGGCAACCACCTATTAATCTATAACCTTTTAATTTTTTGATTTTTTTGATTAGTTATGTTTACAATATACACTGGTAACGGAAAAGGTAAAACTACAGCTAGTTTGGGGTTATTAATTAGAGCTAAGGGGGCTGGATTTAACTGTTATTTAGTTAAATTCCTAAAAAAGCAAGAAAATAGTGAAAACAGTATACTATCTAAACTTGGAATCCCATACAAAATGTTTGGATCAAACAAATTTATTATTGATAAACCAACAAAAATAGATAAAGAAGAGGCCTCAAAAGCAATTATGTACGTGCAAAAACTAATAGATACAAAAAAAATTGATTTATTAGTTCTTGATGAAATTAATCTTCTTATTTATTATAAGTTGTTTTCAATTAGGAAAATAAAGCAAATAATTAGTGTATGTGAAGAAAAAGAAATAGAATTAGTTTTCACTGGGAGATATGCAAGCAAAGACATTATTGAGATTGCAGATCTTGTCTCTGAAATAAAAGAAATAAAACATTATTACAATACAGGAATTAAAGCTAGAAAAGGAATTGAATATTAATAAAATACATAAAAGGTAATTATCATGCTCACACAAATAAAAAAAATAACTAAGGTTAAGAAAAGAACTGGAGAGACAGTAGATTTTAATAAAGATAAAATTAAACTCGCAATCTCGAAAGCAATGCTCGCAACAGACTCACACAACGAGCTTGTTCTTGAGTCTATTGTTGATAAAATTGTGTTAGTTCTTGAATCTAAGTTTATAAATAAGATACCTTCTGTTGAGGATGTGCAGGATATTATCGAATATGTTTTAATTGCAAGCGAGCTTTCAACGGTTGCAAAAGCTTATATTTTATATCGTGAAGAAAGAAGAAAAGCAAGAGATAGTCAAGAAAAAATAATTGATTGTGATTTTGTTAAAGCTCTGAAAGAAAAGGGTGTGGATTTAAGTAAGCAGGCAGTAAATGTTTTAAATAACTCCACTCAATTCGTTGATCTAGGATTAATTATATTTTTAGATAGGTATTCCCTTAAAACAAAAAGAGAAGATATTAAAGAAGGGGATTTAATTATTTGTATAACCAAGGATGATTTCAAATATCCAAAGAAAGATATTGGTATTGTAAAAAGAATAGTTGATCATAATCTAATTTTACACATGATTACTGGATTGTATGCTGATGAAGCAAATAATTTTGAATTTACCCTAGAATTAAGTAAATGTGAAAAGCCATCAGAAGCAGTAAATGACACTTATAAAAGAGTTGCAAAAGCGGTCGCTTCTGTTGAAAAAGATGAAACTAACAAAACAAAGTGGTTTGAGGAATTCTATACCCACCTAAAGTATGGATATATATCTCCTGGTGGGAGAATACTAACAGGTGCAAGTGTTGATGAACTTGGATATACATCTAATCTAACTTTATACAACTGCTTTGTAATTCCATCCCCTAAAGATTCCAGAAAATCAATCATCCAGGAATCAGCATATCACATGGTTGAAATATTTTCAAGGGGTGGTGGTGTTGGGATGTCCCTATCAACATTAAGACCAGCCTATGCTTACGTAATGGGTGTGCATGGAAGATCATCTGGTTCTGTTTCATGGGGTGGTTTATTTTCATTTATTACTTCTTTAATTGAACAAGGAGGTTCAAGAAGAGGGGCTCTAATGTTAATGCTTGATGATTGGCATCCTGATATTTATAATTTTATTGATTCTAAAACAAAAACAGGAATTTTAGAGCATGCAAATATATCTGTTAAGGTTTCTGATTCATTTATGGAGGCTGTTAAAAATAATGAAAATTGGAATTTAGAGTTTCCAGATTATGAGAACCCAACCTATAAAGATATATACAATGAAGAATGGGACGGGGATTTAAAAGCCTGGAAAGAGAAAGGCTATCCTGTAAAGGTTTATGGAACTGTTAAAGCAAAAGACATGTGGTTAAAAATAATAACTTCTGCTTGGAAAAGTGCAGAACCAGGAATTGTTTTCATGGAAAGATACAATAAATTAAGTAACAGTTATTATTATAATAAAATTGTTGCAACAAATCCCTGTGGAGAACAGGGACTTCCACCATGGGGGGTGTGTAACCTTGGGCACCTATATCTTGCATCTTTTACAGATAAAATTGGTGTTGATGAAATTGGTCCAGTTCATGAACTTAATTGGGATAAACTTAAAAAATCCGCAAGAGTATTAACTAGATTTTTAGATGATGTAATTGACTTAACACCTTATTTCTTTGAAGAAAATGAAAGATTGCAAAAAGCAGAAAGAAGAATTGGTGGTGGGACTTTAGGACTTGCTGAATTATTGATTAAACTGAGAGTGAAATATGGAACACCAGAGAGTTTAAAGCTAATTGAAAAAATATATGAAACAATAACAAGCGAGATGTATTTAACTTCTGCTTTGTTAGCAGAAGAAAAGGGTTTCTTTCCAAAATTTGATAAAGAAAAATATTTAAATGGAAGATTTGTTAGAGAACTCCCAAAAGAAGTTTTAGACAAGATTAGAGAAAAAGGTATGAGGAACGTAAGTTTAACAACCCAGGCGCCAACAGGCTCAACAGGGACAATGCTCGGAACATCAACAGGAATTGAACCCTACTTTGCATTTCAATTTTATAGGCAATCCAGACTTGGATTCCATAAAGTGAATACTCCTTTAGCTCAGGATTATGAAAAAAATGGAGTTCTTCCTGATTTCTTTGTATCTGCAATGGATTTAAGTCCAGATGATCACATAAAAGTCCAAGCAGCAATACAGAAATGGACAGATTCATCAATAAGCAAAACCGCAAATGTTCCTGCTGATTTCACTATTGAACAAACTGGAGAATTATATATTAAAGCCTATGAACTTGGATGTAAGGGTGTAACCATTTATAGAGACTCATCTAGAGATGAACAAGTTCTTTCAATGGATGAAAATCAAGGAAAAAAGAATGAAGAATCAACAATAAAAAAAAGAGATGAAAAAAATAAAAAAAATAATCTAAGAGAAAAAGAACAAGCTCCAAATGAAAATGTAACCTATGGAGTAGATTCTGGAAATACCTGTCCAAATTGTAGGAAAGGTATAATGATTAAACTTGGTGGATGCACAGAGTGTTCGCAAGGGTGTGGGTTTAAGGGTGCCTGTGATCTTAAAACATAATAAAATGTAATTTGATTAAATATGATTAAAGTAAAAAGATTAACAGAAAGTGCAAGACTTCCAGAAAAAGCACATGAAACAGATGCTGGGTTTGATTTATTTTCAGATGTTGACCTAGTTATTCCTCCAAAATCTAGAGGAACAGTATCTACGGGAATCACAATGGTACTTCCAGAGATACCCTATCCAATTTTTAATACTTATTTGAGAATTGCTCCTAGAAGTGGATTATCCGCAAAGAAAGGAATAGATGTTTTTGCAGGAGTAATTGATTTAGAATATAGAGGAGAACTATTAGTTTGCCTTTTCAATTCCAGTGATGAAGTGTTTGAAATAAAGAAGGGAGATAAAATTGCTCAAATAATCCCAACAATTATTTTAAATGATAAAATTCAAGAAGTAGAAGAGATAGATGACACAGAGAGGGGAGCAAAAGGTTTTGGCTCTTCTGGTCAATAACCTTTCTTGTTATATTTCTTGGACACTTTCTTTCTATTTTTATTTATTTAGCTTAAATAAACCTCTTTTTAAGTTTAATTTCTCCTATATTATATACAGATACTAAAATCTAATTATTAATATAAATGAGGTGTATGAATTATGGAAAGAGTTCCAACAGGAGTAAAAGGTTTTGATGAATTAATCCAGGGAGGTATTCCAAAAGGTGGTACCGTTCTTGTATCAGGAGGAACTGGTTCAGGTAAAACTATTTTTGCAACAACTTTTATTTATGAGGGTGCAAGAAAATACGGAGAACCAGGTTTAATAGTTACAGTTGAAGATAATCTAAAAAACTTTGTATGGAATATGGAAAACTTTGGATGGGATATTAAATCTCTAGAAGAAAAAAATCTAATGAAAATATACAGAATGCACATTGATCCAAGAAAACCAGTGGAACCACAAATAGATAAGGAACTAGATATAATCACATCAATGGTTAAAGATTTAGGGGCAGTTAGGCTCGCTGTTGATTCAACAACCGCTTTTGGTGCTTGGATGTCAGACATTGGAAAACTAAGAAATCTTTTGTTTAGGTTTTCAGATACTCTAAAAGATTTAAATTGTACAACTGTTCTCACTGCAGAAACAAACGGTCAGGATTTTTCTGCCTATGGTGTTGAAGAATTCGTTGTTGATGGAATTTTTATGATGTATTTTATTCCTCCAAACAGATCAATGTTTGTTAGAAAACTAAGAGGAACAAGACACTCATTAACAGTTCATCCTTGTCAGATAACATCCACAGGAGTAGAAATAAATCCAAAAGATGAAATCATGTGGAGTGCAATCAAGCAATAGTAAATTTTTTTGATTATCTTTTGCTCAAGAGATATATTTATAAATGTGTAGTTCATAATTTATTTATTAATATAAAAATTAAAGGTGAAAATAATGATAATTATACAGTTACAGTTAATGCTACTGCAAATTGTTTAGATTTTAATATGGATAAACCAACAGGGGTTGGGAAAAAAATTACTTTTGCTGGAATTAATGCCACAGGAAATGCAAAAAGTGTTTTAAATAATGTCGAAAACACTATAGTTATAACTAGTAGTGATTCTGAACCATTACAAGACCCTGGTACTGATGCGGCTGGGTTCGGGTTTTGCTGTAGTGGTGCAACTGCTGGCGGTGGATGGCTAGAATGTTCCGCTGTAAATTGTGTTCCTGATTGTGTTAATATTTGTGCGGGATGGGTAAGTACAAAGACTTATAACCCACAATAAATAATTAGTTTAAGCAATTCCCTTATCTTCTTGGGTTTTGCTTTTCTTATTATTTCCTTTTTTTTCTTTTTCTATTTCCATAATCTTATCAATCGCACTATTGAAATCTTCTTTTGTTATTCTTATCTCTGATTTATCTTTTTTGTGTTCTTCAATAATAGCTCTTCTTATTGCCATCATTCCTGCTTCTCTTGCAATTGCTTCAATATCAGCACCACTAGTTCCTTCTGTTTTTTTTGCAAGCTCTTTAGGTGTTATCTTATTATCTATTTTCATGGTCTTTAAATAAACTTCAAATATTTTTTCCCTTGATTGAATATTAGGAAGAGGAACATACATTTTAATATCAAATCTTCCTGGTCTTAGGAATGCCTGATCAATTATATCAGCTCTGTTCGTTGCACCAATAATAACAATATCTTTGAGATTAGATATTCCATCCATTTCTGTTAATATTTGAGCAACCACGTTATTCTGAACACCACTTGACATGTCATTGCTTGTTCTTGTGCTTGTTATTGCATCAATCTCATCAAAAAAGATGATTGATGGAGCAAGTTGTCTTGCTTTCTTAAACAATTCTCTTATTTTCTTTTCAGATTCTCCAACCCATTTATTAAAGATCTCTGGACCCTTAACAGAAATAAAGTTCGCATTTGATTCTGTTGCAACTGCTTTTGCTAGAAGTGTTTTTCCTGTTCCTGGAGGTCCATAAAGAAGAATTCCTTTTGGAGCATCAATTCCAATATCTTTAAATAAATCTTTGTGCTTTAGTGGCCATTCAATCATTTCCTTTAATTGTTGCTTTTGTTCTTCTAGTCCACCTATGTCATTCCAAGAAACATTAGGTATTTGAACAATCACTTCTCTAATTGCACTTGGTTCAACAACATTTAATGCATCTAAAAAATCAGTGTGTGTTATAACAAGCTCATCAAGAAGTTCTCTTGATAGGTGTTTGCTTGACTCTTTACTTATTTTTGGCATTAATCTTTTAATTGCTTTTAGTGCAGCTTCCTTACAAAGCGCATTAAGGTCAGCACCAGAAAAGCCATTAGTTAATTCAACAATTTCATTTAGGTTTACGTTTACAAGTGGCATACCTCTAATGTGTACTTGTAATATTTCTGTTCTCCCGATCCTATCAGGTATACTTATTTCAAGTTCCCTATCAAACCTTCCAGGTCTTCTTAGAGCGGGATCAACTGCTTCTGGTATGTTTGTTGCTCCAATCACAACCACATCCCCACGATTAGACATTCCATCCATTAGTGTAAGAAGCTGAGCAACAATTCTTTTTTCTGTCTCTCCATGTATGTTCTCTCTTCTAGGTGCAATCGCATCAATTTCATCAATAAAAATAATTGCTGGTGCCTTTTCTTCTGCTTCCTTAAATATGTTTCTTAAATTTTCTTCGGATTTCCCATAAACCCCAGAAACAATTTCTGGTCCATTAATTGTTGTGAAGTAGGCATCAGTTTCTCCTGCAACTGCTTTTGCTAGAAGTGTTTTTCCTGTTCCTGGTGGGCCATAGAGAAGAACACCTTTAGGTGGGGATATTCCGAGTTTTTTAAATATTTCTGGTCTTTTTATTGGTAGTTCAACCATTTCTCTAATTGCTTCTATTTCTTTTCTAAGACCACCAATATCATCATAGGTTATGCTTATCTTATGTGCTTGCTCTGGTTCTTCTGAAACAACTAGTTTTGTATCATCTGTTATTCTTACTGCTCCTTTAGGAATTGTTTTAGTTACAATTAATTGCAGATCTCTGTATCCATCAGCAGTGAGAATAGGTAATCCTGGTATCTTAATCATATTATTTTCAATAATATTTTGATTAACTATTTTGTCTTTAATATACCCAATAATGTCTGAACTTAATTTTATTTTTTTATCTTTATCAATAACTGGTGCTAGGTTAACTGTGTTTGCTCCTGTACAAATCACTTTTTCAATGTAAACATCCTCATCAATTCCTGCACCTATATTGTATCTAATTAGGCCATCAATTCTTATTGTATTTAACCCAGTATCTTCCACATTTCCTTTGATTGCATAAACAATTGCTGATTTTATTCCATCTATCTTTAGAGTATCCCCTGCAGATAGCTTAAGCTTATCAAAAACAATTGGATCAATTTTAGCTATTCCTTTTCCTACATCTTTAATATCGTTTTCCTTAACAGTAAGAATTATTTTTTCTGGCATAATTGGTTTCTCTTTTTTTAAATTTCTATATTTTTAGTGTCCAACAAATATAACAAAAAACACTTTATTATATTTTTGTTATCCTAATAGGATAAGGAGGCACAGGATTAAAAGGTTTTTGGAAAAAGCTTATAAAATTTTCATAAAATATAACTAGTTTATTACTAAAAGTGAGTATTTGTATAGTTAACTGCTTTTTTCTTCTGTGGATTTTTTAATCTTATTTTTCTTTGCGACTGGTGCTTTGGGTTTAATTACTTTTATAAGTTTTTCTTTTTTAATTTCTTCTTTTTTCTTAATCTTTTCGTCCTTTTCTTGTGCTTTCTTTTCTTTTGCGGCTACCTTTTCTTCTCTAGCTGCTTTTCTTTCTTCTATTTCTTTTCTCATTTCTTCTTTTGTTACACAGTTTGGGTTCAAGCACATCTCAAAATTAAGCCCTCTCTTTCCAGTCATCTTTATCATTGGTGCTTTACACTCTGGGCAAGCTCTATCCAATGGAGCTGCCTTTTTATTCTGAGGAAGTGGATAGGTTGTTCTACACTTAGGAAATCCAGAACATCCAACAAATTGCTTTCCACTAGATCCACCATATCTAATAACTAGATCCTTACCACAGTTAGGGCATTTACCAAGATATGAAGATGTGTGTATTCCACCCTTAAGTTCTTTAGCAATATCTTCTTTTTCTTTTAAAAGAATATCAACAATTGTTTTTATGATATCTCTAGTCTTGTTTACAACATCATCTTTTTTTTTCTTACCTGCAGCAACTTCATCCATCTCTATTTCTGTGTTTGCAGTAAGAGCAGGATTAGTTATCTTTTCACAATATTTATTAAGAACAGAACAAACAGCAATTGCAATATCTGTTGGAGATATACTTTTTGCTCCTTCAATATAATTTCTATCTTTAAGTTTTTGAATAATTGCTGGTCTAGTTGATTTTGTTCCTAAATTCTGTTCTTCCATTAATTTAATTAATCCACCTTCACTGTATTGTGCAGGAGGGGTTGTTTCTTTTTTATCAAGATTCATTTCATCTATGTTAACCTCATCTCCTTTTGCAAGATTAGGAAGGATGACTTCATTTAATTTAGAATAATAATATATTTTTTTCCAACCAGCTTCAATAATTCTTTGACCAGAAACAGAAAAAGGTTCCTTCACAGCATCAATTACTGCTGATACATTTTCAGTAACTGCTTCCTTTGAAAGTGTTGCTAAGAATCTTCTAACAATTAATTCATATATTCTTTGTGAATTTCCAGTTAACCTATCTGAATATCCAACTGGGTGTATTGGTGGATGATCTGTTGTTTCCTTATCCCCCCTTGATGGATGTAGAGGTTTTTTAATAATCTCATCAATATATTCTTTATATGTTCTATTTGTGGATAGGTTTTTCAATATTTCTTTTAAATCTAGGCTCGGAGGATAAACTGTGTTATCTGTTCTTGGGTAACTAATTAATCCTTCTTGATATAGGTTTTCTGCAAGAGAAGAAGCTTGGCTAGTTCCAATTCCTAGAGAGCTTGCTGCTCTAAGAAAGCTAGTTGTATTGAAAGGTGCGGGTTTAGGAATTCTCTTTTCCTGTTTATCAACAGACTTTACAATTCCTGTTTTTGCATTTTTAATTATTTCATAAATTTTATTTGCAAGATTAAGATCAAACATTTTTCCATTTTTATGTATTCCTTCAAACTTAATCCTGTGTTTTTCAAATATTATTCTAATCACATGATACTTTTCAGGAACGAATTTTCGTCTTTCTAGTTCTCTTTCAACAATGAGATTTAAAAGTGGGGTCTGTACTCTTCCAGCAGATAAAAACATCTTACCCTTTCTATTTCCAACAACAGAAAGATATCTAGTTAATATTGCTCCCCATAGCAAATCAATCTCTTGTCTTGTAAACACAGAATATGCAAAATTAAAATCAAATTGTCTTAGGTTTGAGAATGCATCTCCGACTTCCTTATCTGTTAATGCACTAAAATATGCTCTTGAAAGCTTTGCGTTCTTGTTTTTCTTAAGTAAATAGTTATAGGCCTCTAGTCCAATGGCTTCTCCTTCCCTATCTGCATCTGTTGCAATAATAATTTCATCAAGGTCTTTTCTTTCCTTTTCTAATTCTGAAATTATTTTTTTCTCATACCCAATATATGCGAATTTCTTATCCGCAAGTGCTTTGAGGGTATATATATTCCAATATCTGTCCTCATCAATGAAATCAACTGTATTTATGTGACCTCTGAGAGGAATAAGTAGATACTCTTTCCCAGTTGATCCCCATTTAAAGCAGGGAAACCCTTTTTCTTGGTTTGTTTCGAAATTATTTTTTGAAAGTATTGCTGCAATTCTTTTTCCTGCAATTGGTTTTTCAGAAATAATTATTTTCATTTTAATGTATCCATATATTTTGTTTATAACCCACTAGAAAAAGAAATAAATTAGAAGGTTGTTTGTAAAATCTTACTTGGTAAGTTTTTGCTTGCCTTGTATTCTTTAATGTAGGTAAGTGTATTTACATTTGTGATTCCATCTATTGAATAAACATTATCCAATATTTTTTTAAGATTGTTTTTGTCGGTTGCAATTACCTCTGCAACAAAATTGTATTGCCCAGTAACCCCCTTGAGTGCAATTACGTCTTCCATGTCCTTTAGTTTTTTAATAATCTCGTTTTGCTTTGGAGGATCAATCATTATCAGCATTTCTATGTGTTCAGAAAATCCAATAATTGTGTAATCCACTTCTGCAAATATGGATTTAATAATTCCCTTTTGCTTTAGTCTTTCAAGGCGCTTCTTAATTGCAACATCTGTTAAATTTATTTCCTTAGCAATATTTGCAAAAGAAATTCTCCCATCTACTATTAATTTTTCAATAATGTGTTTATCTATTTTATCTATCACTTGCATAATAACACCCTCTAGTTTAATTATAATTGACTTCTTGGTTTTAATAATCTGTATTTGTTTAGATATACTTCTGTTTTAAGTATTTCAATATATGGAATTATAAATATCACAAATACAAATATTGAAATAATTGGACCCACAATACTTCCAAATGCAATATCAATAATATATGTTATGAACATTAAAAGAAATGCAGCAACAAACAAACTAATCATAAAGAACCAATTTCTTTTCCAATATTTTGTACTAATTATTATAGATGCGCCTATAGATTCCTTTTCCATAATAATAACCTGTGGAACAAACCAAAGCATTAGTGTTATTATTAATAAAACTAATGATATGATAATATTATTCAATAGAAATAAATTGTATAGCACTACAGATATTCCGTACATTAATAAAAAGAAAACCCAATTGAATTTAGTTAACTTAATGAAATGTGATTTAATATCCCTTGCCTGAACCCTATCACTAATCTTATAGTCTGATCCAATTCTATAAATTAAAACAGTTTGTATAAGACTGTACACAAAAATTATTACAAGACAGGATATTATTGTTAATATGATGTCTCCTGGAACCTGATCAAGAATATTATATGAAATATTAAGATTACCACCAAACACACTAAATATTGGATTTATTAAAAATAATAAAAACAAAAATAGTACGCTTAATGAAAGAATTATTTTATAATTTTCAAAATATTTTCTAAAAGTAATTCCAATATCCATACCTGACCATCTTCTTTCTATGTTTTATTCAATATATAATATAATTTGTTTTCTATATAATTAGTCTATCAAATAATTTATATACTTAACATTTTTAGGGGATATTCTTTAGTTTTCATCCCAAGGGTGTTTTTTATTGCTTTTTTACCCAAGAAGATAGTATTCTTTAGACCCATTTATCTTGATTTTTGCTATGTTTCCTAGCTTAATTTTTCCATTTTTATTTGATTTTATAACAACAGGCAGATATTCCTCTGTTTTTCCAAGAAATTCGTTTTTGTTTGTGGCTTGTTCGTTGACTAGAACCTGTTTGGTTTGTCCAACAAATATAACAGAATTGTTCCTTGCAATCTCTTTTGCAACCTTCGCAAGAATTCTAGATCTCTCCTTCTTAATTTGTCCGTGGAGATCCTTTAGGTTATTTGCTTCTATTCCTTTTCTTTTTCCAAATCTTGAAATATTAATTAATGGGGGTTTAATTTTTTTAATAAATTTTATTGTGTTTTCAAACTCTTTTTCTGTTTCTTCTGGAAAACCAACAATCACATCTGTTGCAATTGTTATTGTTGGGTGAACTTTTCTAAAATAATTAATAATGGTTTCAATTTCCTGCGTTTTATAATATCTATTCATTTTTTTTAGTGTGTTATTATCTCCTGCTTGAATAGGGATGTGTAGGAACTTATAAATTTTTTTGTTTTTATATACTTTAGCAAGTTCTTTATAAAATTTAATTAGATGTTGTGGGTTTGCCATTCCTAATCTTATTCTAAATTCACCAGGTATTTTAATTATTTCTTTAAGTAGATTTACTATGTTTGTCTTAATATCTAATCCATAGCAACCAGTGTCCTGGGCAGTAAGTAATATTTCTTTTGATCCGTTTTTTAGTGCAAATTTAGTTTCCTCTAGTATTTCCTTAATTAGTTTACTTTTCAGTCTTCCTCTTGCAAATTTGACTGCGCAATAAGTGCATGCTCCAAGACAGCCGTTTGCAATAATTATTGCCTGAGTTATTTTTTTCTGAGATTTAATTTTACTTTTAGAAAAAATTAATTTTTTTAATTTTTTTACATCTTTTAACCCAAAATAGTTTGCTTTTGGGCACGTTCTTCTAAGTCCAGATGAATCAATATCAACAAGACACCCAAACAATATAATTTTTTTATCTTTCGTTCCATTTTTTTTAAGTTCCTGCAGATATTTAATTATTTTAAACTCTGTTTGTTCTTTAACCCCGCAGGTGTTTATAAGAATAAAATCCGCAGAATTTATATTTTCTGTTAATATTGTATGATTGGTTAATTCTTCACTAGTTCTTTGATTTAGAGTGCATCCAAATGTTTTAACAAATATAGTTTTCATAAATATACTCCACCAATTGAATAGGTGTACAATAAAATATTATGAAATTATTTTTCAGAAAAAATAATTCCAAATATCCCTGCTATAATGAATTCTAAGAATGCTGAATCTAAAAGCATTTTAAAAAATTGTAATTGCATTGGCCAGGTTGGATTTAACAACTTAATCTGCCATGCATAAAATAAGACTGCAATATAGAATGCAAATACTCCTGCAATTGCAAAAATTATTGCAATCCAATACTTATTTTTATAATTAGTATATTTTTCTATTATTGGAGTTAAATAATAAAATCCAATGAATCCAATAAGTGGAAGAAATATGTACATGGGTGTTGTGAAATAATTACTTTTCGTTAATAGATAAATTAAACCCTGTGAAATCACAAAAGATATAATTAACCACACACTAAACCTAATAACTTTATTTCTTCTTTCTTTCTTCATATTAATTTTCCTAATAAATGTTGATATATATAGAACAATAAAAAGTGTTATAAATATATTGGGTTATTATTTTAAGTGTAATATAGATATAATATATTGAAAATAGAACCTAGATTGCGATATTTATGACTCAAAAGAACGAAAACACCTTTCCCTGGACTGAAAAATACAGACCAAAGAGGTTAGCTGACGTGGTTGGGCAAAAACACATCCTTGAAAGATTAAAAAAGTATGTGGAGAAAAGATCAATTCCAAACATGTTGTTTTCTGGACCTCCTGGGGTTGGTAAAACTTGTTGTGCAGTTGCTCTTGCAAGAGAGTTATTTGGACCCACTTTTAATCAGGATTTTTTAGAACTTAATGCATCCGATGAACGTGGAATTGGTATAGTTAGAGGAGAAATAAAAGAATTCGCAATGACCATCCCTCTCGGAGCTGATTTTAAAATTATTTTTTTGGATGAGGCTGATGCCCTTACTGTTGATGCTCAGCAGGCACTAAGAAGAACCATGGAAAAGTATACTGGAACCGTTAGATTTATTTTAAATGCAAACTATGCATCAAAATTAATTTCTCCAATTCAAAGCAGATGTTCTTTATTTAAATTTAAACCTCTATCTAGAGAAGAGGTTTCTGATAAAATAACTGATGTAGTAAAACACGAAAATATAAAAATAGATGATGATGCAATAAATGCAATTTATGACATTTGTGAAGGAGATATGAGACTTGCTCTTAATTATCTTCAAAGTTCAGCATCAACAACTGATCACATTAAAAAAGAAACAATATATAGTGTTTCAAATGCAGCACAACCAAAGGACATTTTAAATCTTATTGATTCTTGTCTTGCAGGTAATTTTCTTGATGCTAGAAAGCATTTAGAAACATTATTATTTGATCAGGGGCTATCGGGAGAGGACATAATTAGTCAACTATATAAAAAAATAGTTTCCTATCCTGAAGAAAAATTAAATATAAAACACAAAATACAAATAATAGATAAGATAGCAGAAATTAACTTTAGGCTAGTGGAGGGTGCAAACGATAGAATACAATTGGAAGCACTTCTAGCACAAATAATATTAATAAACCACATAAATAAGGGTGAATAAATTTGCCAACATATTTAGATGAACTTGTTTCAAAATACAATAAACCAAAGGACGCAGGAACTCCAGAGGTGATCTCTGATTCCTCAAAACCAAAAACAGACTCAAATGATTTTAAAGAAAAAGTAATTTCAATTGATGCAATTTCACAAAACAAACCAGTTCAAAATATAGGTTCTATTTCACCTCCTGAAATTAAAAAAGAAGAAATAAAAGATATGAATCAACTAACTTCCATTAAAGATTTAATTTCAAAGAGTACAAGCGATGAAAATAAAATAAACAAACTGGATGATTCATCAAATTTTGATGATTATTTGTCTGGTAAAAAAACAACCCTAATAACTAAGTATGGGCAAACAGAAATTTATAGAATCGAGGGTGAACAATTATTACATTATAAAATTCCAATTCCAAAACCAAATCCTTCTCAAAAACTTATTATAAACACATTAAAAGAAGCAACAACCAGATTGATTTCATCAGACCCCTATAAAATAAGGGATCCACTACAGAGAAGGAATATCTATTATCAAAAAATAATTGAAATTTTAGAAAACGCATCTGAAATAAATATTCCAAAGCACATGTTTGATTTTTATGCGGATGCGGTTGTTAAAGAAATGACTGGTTATGGAATAATTGAACCACTACTTCAGGATGATAAGCTTGAAGAAGTAATGATTGTTGGACCAAAAAAACCAGTGTATGTTTATCATTCAGAATATGGTATGCTTAGTACAAACATCGCTTTTAATACTGATGAAGAAATAGAAGAAATAATCGATAAAATCGCAAGAACTCTTGGTCGTCAGGTTGATATTTCAAATCCAATTCTTGATGCAAGACTACCAGATGGTTCTCGTGTTAATGCAACCATCCCTCCTGCATCCATTGATGGTGCAACAGTTACAATTAGAAAATTCAGAGCAGATCCCTACACAATTGTAGATATAGTTAATAAAAAAACAGTAAATGTAGAGGTTGCTGCATTTCTATGGTCTGTTGTTGAGGGTTTTGGAGCAAAACCAGCAAACATATTAATTTCTGGAGGAACAGGTTCAGGAAAAACAACTCTATTAAATGTTTTAGCAAATTTCATTCCTGAAAAAGATAGAATATTAACAATTGAGGACACTGCAGAATTACAATTACCATTGAAGCATCTAATTAGATTTGAAGGGAGACCACCTGGAGTTGAAGGAAAAGGTGAATTAAGTTTAGAGATATTAACTAAAAACACATTGAGAATGAGACCAGATAGAATAATTGTAGGAGAAATTCGTCATAAGGAAGCAAACGCATTATTCACTGCAATGAACACTGGTCACGATGGATGTATGGGAACTATCCATGCAAATTCAGCAAGAGAAACACTTGTAAGAATAACCTCTCCACCAATGAATGTGCCTATGCTTATGCTTGCAGGATTAGATTTTATAATTATTCAAAAAAGGATTGCTACACCAAAAGGCCAAGTTAGAAGAATCACTGCAATTGCAGAGGTTACCGGTGTTTTAGATAACGATCCAAAAGCTAATATTATATTTCAATGGAATCCTCAAACAGATGAGCTTGAAAGGACAGATCTCCCAATACGCTATTTTGATACAATAAAAAACTATACAAATTTATCAGATTTAGATATAAAACAAAAAATCGAATCAAGGATAAAGATTTTAAATGAGATGGTTACTAATAAAGTAAGAGACTTAACTGAAGTTTCAAAAATTATCCAAGGAAGTTATGCGAAAATCATATATAATTAAATTGATTGAATTGATATGGATGACAAAAAATTAATTAGATTAAAAGAAGACACCATAAAGAGTCCAACTAAAAAGAGTAACGTAGACTTGGATGTGGTTCAAAACATTGTTAATAAGATGAAAAAGAAATCTGCTGCCCAGGGGACGGCTGGAAATGTTTCTGAAGTTCATTTGAAAGAGCTACGAGAAATAATTTCTGAAGGGAAGTTATCTAATCTTGATGCAGACACAGAATCTAAATTAGTATCTGGGAATGATTCTTCTTTAGAAAAAAGTTTAGTTAAATTTTATAAACCATTTAAAGCATTTATTAATTACATAGTGATGCTCATTGCAAAAAATTCAATTGGTAAAAAAATATCTTTTTATTTAACATCTGCTAACATTAAAAAAACATTAGTTCAACATTTGGTTTTTTCAGTATTATTTTCTATGTTAATTTCTGGATTTATTTCTTTATTATTAGTTTTATTATTTACCTATTATAATCCACTTCTATTGATTATAATTCCATTTGTTTTTATTGGTCTTTTAGCCATATTAATTTTAATGTTTGCATATTTGTTACCTATGCAAAAAGCGAAAATAAGAGGGGTTTTAATTGATGTTGAATTACCCTATGCTCTTCGTCACATAGCAACAGAATTGCAAGCAGGAATTGGGTTATTTAAGGTTTTACAATCTGTTGCAAAGAATGATTATGGTGTTCTTTCTGAAGAAATGAATAGAACAATATTAGAGATTGAAAATGGAACAGATACAAAAACCGCACTAAGACATGCTACTCTTAGAAGTCAATCTAAAAATTATAATATTGCGTTATTCCACATTGTAAGAACTCTAAACACTGGTGGTAATCTTGCAGAAACAATTAATGGGGTTGCTGATTCTGTTTCTTTTGATTTAATGGAATCTGCAAAAGTATTCGGAGAAAAAATGAATTTCTTTGGAATTATTTTTATTTTTATGGCAATCGTTATGCCTGTGTTTGCTTCGATTTTAGGTGCAATTGCAAACTCACCATTGGGTCAGGATGGGTCTCTATTCCTTCCTGGAGTGATGACACCAACTATATTGAGTTTAATTTATTTAGTTGCTTTACCAATAATATTTATATTTTTAATATTGTATATTAAAATGATAGAACCAAAGATGTGATTATATGAAATTTTTAGAAAGATATCAAATATATCTTTATGGACAAAAAATAAAAATACCAGCATTATATTGGTTAGGTATAATTTTTACGTTTTCTCTTTTGCTTGGAATAGGAGGATATTTCATAGATGCAAAAATTGGATTCCTATTATTTGTAATATTATTAGATTTAGGATATGGTATTCCCATATACCTTTATGATAGTCACATTAAACAAATAGAAAGATACTGGCCTGAAGCACTTAAACTAATTGCTGACACCATGAAAGCTGGATCCTCATTTGATTATGCATTGAGAGAAGTTTGTGTTGCTGATTTTGGGCCCCTATCATTCGAAATAAATGAAGTTATTAGAAGAATAGAAATGGGAGATACCACTGTTAAAGCACTTGGATTTTTATCCTATAGGGTCGAATCAAAAGTTGTTAGAAGAACAGTTACATTAATTCAGGAATCATTGAGAACTGGTGCTCCATTAGCAGATGTTTTAGAAGAAATTGCTAATGATACAAAATACATTTATAGAATTAAAAAGGAAAGACAAACAAAAACAATGCTTCAAACAATATTTATTGTTGCTGCTGGTTCAGTTGTTGCTCCTTTCATTTTTGGATTAACAAGAGTAATTACAGAATTTTTAACAAATGTAGCAACTGACACCGGAATTGCGTCTGCTTCTGCATTGGTAGTTGCAATGCAAACCCAGGCTACAATCTTTTTACTACTTGATATTTATATTATCTTAGAGGTTCTTGCTGCTTCCGCAATGATTAGTATGATGAGAGAAGGTAAGCTAAGTCCAATGTATGTATTTTTTCCTGTAATGATAACCATTGCATACACTGTATATCTCATAGCCCAGGTTGTTTTAAGAGGAATGCTTGCAGGAATGATATGAAATTTCGTAGATGATGTTTATGAGAGAAAAACTTAAAAAAATTATAAAAGAAGAAAAGGCACAGGTGTCTTTGGAGTTTTTAATTATACTTGGAATTGTTGCTCTTGCTGCAGTTGCTGTTGGGTTTTATTTAAAGCAGGTATCTGCAAAGAATGTTAAAAATGCAACAAGTACACAAGCTGATGCAATGAAGTAAATCAATTAGGTTAACTTTCCTAAACAGAAATATATATAAATCTGACGTTCTTATATATAGTAAATAATTATTATATCTTGAAAAAAGATTATAATAAAAAAACTTAAAAAAACAAAATAAATAGGTGAAATAAAATGATGAGAAAAATTAAAGGACAAGGTGCACTTGAATACCTTTTGTTAATTGGTGGTGCTGTTCTAATTGCTGTAATCGTTATTGCTCTTCTTGTTGGAATGGGCGGACAGTCAAGAGAAACAGCTCAAGATCAATCAACAAAAGCTCAACAATCATTAGATCAGCCACAGGCAGCAACAATCGTTAGTATAACACCAATAGATAATTGTAATGGAACTACAGGTTCTGTCACAATAAATTGGGCAAAAGTTGGAGATGGTGGTGTATATGAGTTAAGGATGTTTGATTATTCAGGAACACAAATTGGAAGTAATATCGATATAACAGATCAAAATGCATCATTTAACCAAGCATTTGCTTCTATTGGTGGTAGGGCTTGTCAAGATTCGTTCTGGGGACAAATTATAACTTCAAAGAATGATATGACTGTAAGTTCTGCAAGAATGAAATGGAATTGGCCATCACTAAACTAGTTTGAGATTTGAAAATTTAAAGAAATGGACTAATCTCCATTTCTTTAATTTATTTTTTTTTAAAATCAAATTATACTTATAATTTAATTTAAACGGAATAATTATGTTTACTAATAATAAAAAAGCACAGGGTGCACTTGAATATCTTTTAATTATAGGTGGAGCTTTACTGATTGCAGTTATTGCAGTAACTATAATTGTAAGTCTTGGTAGTGGTAACCGTGAAACCGTTGATGATAGTCAGCAAGGTTATCAGGAACTTGTTGATAATCAAGTTATTGCTCCAATAATAAATGATATTGAATGTTCAATTGGCACAATAACAATTTACACAGCTGGATCTCCAACCACAGGAGTTTCCAATTACAAAATAAGTTTAGATGATGGTCTCTATGTTAATGTAACAACCATAGATATCCCAAATAGAGAAATTACTTATAATAAGGTGAGCGTAGTTGGAACAAAATATGAAGTTAGATTAGTTTCAATTAAGAATAATTTAAGATCAACACCAACACTACCTTTTGATTGTGTTGTTAAATAAGATCCAGAAGATGGGAGTTATGAATATTTTTTTAAAATTACTTAATGATAAAAAAGCACAACTCTCTGTTGAATATCTTATCATGATTGTATTTGGAATGATGCTTGTAATTACAACAGGTATTGTTATTATTAATTTAAGTGGCCTTGTTAGTGTTGCAAAAGCAAAAATATTAACCTATAGAGATAATATACTTTCAACATTTTCATAAATTCTAAACAACGCTAATTACTTTGGAGTAACCCTATGTTTAATTTTGCATTATATTCTTTTTTAGTTACCCTACTATTTCTATTTATTTTTTGCATATTTGATTTAAAATATAGAGAAATACCTAATTATCTTGTTCTTCTATTTTTTGGGATTGGTTTGTTATCTAGTTTAGTAATTAGTTTTTGGCTATGGCAATTTTCATATATTTTTAATTCATTAATTTCAATTGCAATTACTTTCATTATAACCTTTATTCTTTGGGAGCTTGGTTTATTTGCAGGAGGGGATTTAAAGGTTTTTGTTGGGATTGCTGCACTTAACCCACTAAACCTTAACTTTTTAGGTTCTGCACTTAACTTTGGAGTGGTTAAGCAACCAATATTTGGAATCACCTTAATTATCGCAAGTATATTATCAACACTACCCTATATCCTCCTATTTACTAGCTATAAAATAATTTCTAAAAATTATTTCAAAGACCTAGTTATAACTTATTTTTCAAAAACCTACTTAATAACTATTTTTAATTCAATAATAATTATTTTTCTAATTACCTCCTTTATGAATATTTTTTCATTAAAAACACCAACAATATTATTACTATTATTATCTTTTGTTTTGATTTTTTTATTTTCTAATGTACTTACCTATAGTAAAAAAGCATTTTATTTTTCTATCGGGATGCTTTATTTAATTTTATTTATTACGACCTGTTTATTAAAACATGTTCCTCAAAAGATTTTTTTACTTTCAAACCTTTTTTCAATAATTTTATCAGTACTAATAATTTATCTATTAATCATGATTTATAGGTTCACAAAAGAAAAAATACTTGTTGAAGAAAAAAAAGTATCTGACCTGAAAGAAGGGGATGTTACTTTATATAATTATTATTTAATTAATAAAAAAGTAATATTTAAAAAAAGCACTTTTTTCTCTGCCATTAGAGATATGCTAACTGGAGTTTATTATAAAGATCAAATAATTGATTCTAGAAAAGCTGGTGGGTTAAATGTGAAAGAAGTTACCTTTTTAAATGAATCCCACAATAATAAATTAATAGGTAATGTAATAAAAATCAAAGTCACTATTGCATTTACTCCAGCAGTATTAATTGCATATATCTTGCTTAATATTTTTGGAGACGTGATTTGGTTAATATTTTAAATGTGAAAAATTATGAATTTAAGTAGAAAAGGACAAATTGCAATTGAATATATTATTTTTATAGCCATATTCTTATTATTTTTTCAAGCAGTGATTAAGCCATCTATTGATTTTGCAGAAAATATAATGAGTGATGTTCAATCTATTGCTATTACCCAAGAAAACGTAAGTAGGCTTGCTGATGGTGTTAGTTCCTTTGCATCATCTATGGGGACTGGAAAGGTAACCATGAATTTGTATTTACCAAAGAATGCAACAATTACGGATTGTAGTTCTAGTGCAATTACCTATACTATAACTATCTCTAACGTAAATCCGAAACCAGCTGCCTGTAATAATACTAATTTTTGCGAATTTACAAAAGCAATATTTATTGGTAGTCACGATATTACCTGTGATTTAATAGGGCCTGGTTTTACAGGAGACGTACTTATTGAAAAACAAGCCACAGGAGATTTTGATGTTTCAATCAAGTAAAGCCCAAACAAGCATAGAGTTCATTATTCTGATTGCAGTCCTATTATTAATAGGATTTTATTTTAGTGGTTCAATCTACAAAACCTTTGATAGTAATTATGCAATTTATAAAGTTAAAAACAAAACTCTACAGCTCTTCTCAGAGAATGATAGTGGAGATGTGCTTTCTAAGGTTAGCTATGAATTGCACGATTCTCAAATCGTCTTGAAGTTAGATATTAAACAATCAAGTTCTGGATACATTTTAACCTCATCAAATTATGCTTCTGATATTCAAGACATAATTAAAAGAACTAGTTTCGATACAGTTGTTATTAATTTTAATTATATTTCTTAAATGGTGTGTGTAAATGATAGATAAAAATATATTATATATTGAAATAATTTTTCTATTGGGTGTTCTATTAACTGTTTTTATTTCCAAAAATGTTTTTTTGAAAATCCTAATCGTAATTGTGTTGTTCTTATTCGTAATAAAAGAACTTGATGATTATAAATATATTCAACAAAAATATCTTTATGTTGGATATGGGTTTGTTTCACTACTAGTGTTGTTCATTATTAATGAATATATTGTGAATATATATTTTGTTGCTGCCCTCATATGCCTTGTAATTATTTACTTGTATTTGTTCAAGGTTTTATTTAATACAACATATGGAAAAGTAACTAAAGTAACTGGAAGAAAAGTAAGTATTCAAATCCTAGATCCCTTTTATAAAACAAAAAATGAATTAGTTCTTAGCTTTTCTGGAAAAGTTAAGAAAGGAGATGTTGCAATAATTGCGCTAACCAAATTCCCAATAAATAAGAAAGCCATTAAAATAATTAAAGTTGTTACAGAACCTAAATCATTGAATAAAAATGTGAAAAAAAAGAAATGAATGAAATTCTATTCAAAAGAATAGTGATATTGTTTTCAATAGTTGGTCTGATTTTATTAGTTGTTTATTCATTCTTTTTTGTTCCTGAGGAACAATCTATTTCTAGTTTACCTACATTGAAAGAAGGTACAATTGTATCAACATCAGGGATTATAAAGGAATTAGCAGTAAAAGATAATCTTGTTCAATTTCAGCTTTGTGAATATTCTATTTGTATTCAGGCAGTTCTTTTCAATCCAAGTAATAGTCAATTAGATGTATTAAATAATCTAAGTATTACAAAAGAAAATACTAGACTATCTGGTCAATATAAATTATATATGGATAATCCAGAAATTATTGTATACAATATTGAATGACTATGTATTTAATTGAAATAATTATAGGGGTGTTGTTGGGGTTTGTTATTGGATTAATTCCTAGTATACACATAAATACAATATCCTATTTTTTTTTGTTTATTGGAGGTTATAATCTTTTTTATAATAATTCATTTTTTTTTATATCTTTGGCGGTTTCCCAATTAGTAACTAGTTACGTTTCTATTTCTGTTTTTGGAGTTCCAAATGATTCAACAATCATGCATTTATTTCCACTTCAAAGACTGGCAAAGGAGGGACAATTAAAAAAAGGGATTTATCTTTGTTTAGTTGGTTCTTTCTTTGGAGGCCTATTCTCTCTACTATTATTTCCCATTCTTTTTTTACTATTTAGTGCTTTGTTTAATTTTAATTTATTTATTTATGGCTTGATTATTTTAATTTTAATTATGTTTATTATTTTAGAAAAAAACATTAAAAAAAGAATAGGAATACTTGCAATAATTATTTTTTCTGGAACTCTTGGAATACTCACCCTTAAATATAATTATTTTCTTTCGGAACCACTAATGGTTTGTGTGGTGGGCCTGTTTGCATTCCCATTTATATTAGAATCTATTTTTTCTAAAAATAGGTTTGTTAAACAAAAAGATGAAGACCTGCAAATAAATCTAAAGGACACTGGTGTTTCTTCATTTCTTGGAACTTTGGGTGCAATGTTTATGATAATCGTGCCCTCATTTAGCTCATCACAGGCATCACTGCTATTGTCAAAGATTAAACAAAAACTAAATTCAGAGGAATACTTGTTGATTTTTTCCAGTGTTGCCATTAGTTCTTTATTTTTTTCTTTTTTTCTTGCAATTAATTTTTATAAACCTAGATTGGGTTACATTGCTATTCTTTTATCCAATAACATTCTTGGCAAGAGCATTTCTAACTTTAATCTTGCAATTACCTTATTTTTATCTTTATGTTTGTCAATATTACTTTTATCTTTTACCTATAAACAAATAGTTGATTGGATAACTAGATTTAATTTTAAATTAATTAGTGTTATTTTATTGCTTTTTATTTCAATCCTTATTATCCTATTATTTGGAATGAAAGCTATTCCTCTATTAATTCTATCAACCTCAATTGGATTTCTTCCTCTTGTGTTTGGAGTGGATCGAGTTATCCTAATGAGTTACATTATGATCCCAACAATATTATTTTATGTGTGATTTTCTTGCTGCAAAATTAAACATCCAACTAACTATCCAAAATTGTAATAGCCACACAATAAACTTGTTTTTAAATCCAGCTATATACACACTACTACCTCTTTCTACCTTTCTAATGGATCTTTTAACTACCTTATTTACTCTCATCCAAAACATGTTTGGAACGTAATTTATGTTATAGCTTTTTAAAAAATTAGTTTTTACAAATCCTGGGCAAAGAGCTTGAAAGTGCACGTTGAAGTTATTTGCTTTCATTTCATCAATCAAAGTTTCTGTGAAAATTCTGATGTATGCCTTTGTAGAATTATATATTGCATTACTTTTACTGGTTGTTATGAATGAAGCCATGGATGATACATTAATAATATATCCTTTGTTTTGTTTAATCATTAGTGGTAGTATTGCTCCCGTTAGTTGTGTTGTTGCAAGAACGTGAACAAATATTTCATTCTTTGCTGCCTCTGGGTCCATTTTATAAAAGTAGGTTGGATACCCAAACCCAGCACAGTTAACTAAATATGCAATATTTTTAATTTGAGATAATTCTTTTACTGCTCTTTTAATTTCTTCTTCTCTAGATAGATCACAGGGGAATACAATACACTTTACTTTGTATTTTTTAGTTATGTCTGTTGCTATTTTTTCAAGTTCAGCTTTTCTTCTGGAAACCAACACAATATTGTATTTCTTTTCTGCAAGTTGGTTTACAAACTCAAGTCCAATTCCACTTGAGGCACCTGTAATTATTGCATATGCTTGACTCATATCTATCCCTTTTTAATTATTCTTATTATCAAACAGTTTAAGAATTATTTTGTTTTATATATTCTTGATTATGAATAAACTTATCTCTGATTGGAGTATATATCTTGATGTTCTAGAATCAATAATGGAATTTTCAAAGAGTTTTTATCCTCTTGAGTTCTCTGGAATTTTATATTGTGATCTTGAAAAAAAGATTATAAAAGATATTTACATTCTTCCTGGAACTCAGAGTGGGAGAACAAGTGCGGTGCTGCGAATGGACCTTGCACCCATGACCTTTAATCTAGCTGGATCTGTTCATTCTCATCCATTAGGGTATGGAGAAGCATCTAATGCAGATTTAAACTTTTTCTCAAGCAAGCAGGTAAATATAATCGCCTATCCTCCATTTTCTCTAAATTCCTATAAGGTTTATAATAAACAAGGAAAAATTATTGAGTTACTAGTGATTTCTAGACCAAAAACGTGATTTAGTAGATAGTTTTATAAACGTTTCCGGAAAGGGTTTTATTTCTTTTGGAAGATATATTAATTTAGTTGTAGGGTCATTATTTATTTTTAATAAAAATAGTTTTGATTTTCTTAGAATTAGATTAAATTTTATTACAGCTATTAGTGTGGATATTATGGATGAAACAAAAAAACAAGAAGAAAAAGAAGAAATTGTTGAACAAACAATAGACCAGAAAGAGGATGTGGTTGAGTCCCTAACCAAAAAAATACAGGATTCCTTGGAACAGCTAAAAAGAACACAGGCTGACTTTATTAATTACAAAGCCAGGGTTCTAAAGGACACACAAGATCTTGTATTTTTACAAACAAAAGAAATTGCTCTGGAGTTAATTGCATTTAAAGAATTAGTATTAATTTCAATGAAGAATGAGGAACATGATGAAACAAAAAAAGTACTTTCTTTATTACTTGAAAAAATAGATAATTCTTTATCAAGATTAAATATAACTAAGATTATTTTGAAGGATAATATTCCAGATTATAATCTTTGCGAGTGCATAAATACAATCAATGTAACTAATAAGGAAGATAATAACAAAATAATAGAAATAATCGAAGATGGATACTTATACAATAAAAAATTAATTAAACCTATAAAAGTAGTTATAGGTAAATTGGAGGAATAATATATGTCAAACAAAATAATTGGAATTGATTTAGGAACAACCTATTCAGCAGTAGCTGTTGTTGAAGCTGGTAAACCAGAGATACTAATAAACTCTGAAGGAGGAAGAACAACACCATCTGTTGTTTCAAAAGTGAATGATCAATTTTTAGTTGGTGCACTAGCTAAGAGACAAGCAGTAGCAAACCCAAGTAACACAATTTATTCAATTAAAAGAAAAATGGGAACCACTGAAAAAGTTAATATGGGTGGAAAGGAGTATACTCCTGAAGAAGTTTCTGCAATGATTCTTCAAAAACTTAAAAAGGATGCAGAAAGCCAACTTGGAGAAACAATTACTAAGGCAGTTATAACTGTTCCTGCATATTTCTCTGATTCTCAAAGAAAAGCAACTAGAGATGCAGGTAAGATTGCTGGTCTTGAAGTTTTAAGAATAATTAATGAACCAACAGCAGCTGCATTAGCCTATGGTCTTGATAAAAAGAATGCACACACTGTTCTTGTTTTTGATTTAGGTGGAGGTACATTTGATGTATCTATTCTTGAACTTGATAATGGAGTTTTTGAAGTTAAGGCAACAGCAGGAGATAATGTTTTAGGTGGAGATGATTTTGATCAAAAGATTATTGATTATCTAGTAAGTGAGTTTAAAAAAACTGAAGGAATAGATTTGAAATCAGACAAGATGGCAATGCAAAGATTAAAGGATGAAGCAGAAAAAGCAAAAATTGAATTATCTCAAACAATGAAAGCAACAATTAATATTCCATATATAACTGCAACACCAAATGGTCCAAAGCATTTAAACATAGAACTTACAAGAGCAAAGTTTGAAGAACTCTGTTCTGATTTATTTAAACGTCTTGAGGCACCTCTTAAGCAAGCAATTTCTGACTCAAAACTAGCTTTATCAGCAATTGATGAGATATTATTGGTTGGTGGAGCAACAAGAACCCCAAAGGTTGTTGAGATTGTTGAAAAATTAACAGGAAAGAAAGCAAACAAATCAATTAATCCTGATGAGGTTGTTGCAATGGGTGCAGCAATACAGGGTGCTGTTCTAGGTGGAGATATAAAGGATGTTTTGTTACTTGATGTAACACCTTTATCTTTAGGTATTGAAACGCTCGGTGGAGTTTCTACAAAATTAATTGATAGAAACACAACCATTCCAACTAAGAAATCACAAATATTTTCAACAGCAGCTGATAATCAAACAGCAGTTGATATACATGTCCTTCAAGGAGAAAGAGCTCTTGCAAAAGACAATAAAACCCTTGGTAGATTCCAATTGGTTGGTATTCTTTCTGCACCAAGAGGAGTTCCTCAAATTGAGGTTACCTTTGACATAGATGCAAATGGAATAATTTCTGTTTCTGCAAAGGATCTTGGAACTGGTAAATCTCAAAATATAAAAATAACTGCCTCATCAAACCTAAGTGATGCTGATGTTGAAAGAATGAAAAAAGAAGCTGAAAGCCATGCTGAAGAGGATAAGAAAATAAAAGATGTAATTGAAAACAAAAACAAAGCAGAGACCCTTATCTATAGTGTGGATTCAATCATTAAGGAAGGAAAAGATAAGCTCAATGATACAGATAAGAAAGAACTTGAAGATCTAAAAACACCTCTACAAAAAGCAATTGATGATGATGCAGAGGATATTGCAGAAAAAACCGAAGCTCTTCAAAAGAAGCTTTATGAAGTATCAACAAAGATGTATCAGCAAGCTTCATCTGAACAACAGGAGCAAGCATCAACAGAACAAAAGCCAGAAGACGAAGGAAAAACTGTTGATGCAGACCACGAAGTTGAAAAGGACGAGAAGAAATGATTTCTTCTCCTATTTATTTTTTTTGGACATGAAAGAATATGGCAGAAAAAGACTTGTACAAAATACTTGGAGTAAATAAAAACGCAAGTATTGATGATATAAAAAAAGCATATAAGGAGCTTGCAAAAAAATATCATCCAGATATAGCTGGACCAACTGCTGATGCAGAAAAATTCAAAGAAATAAGTAATGCCTATTCTATACTTTCTGATTCAGAAAAAAGAAAACAATATGATACCTTTGGAGAAAACATTGGATCTGGTGGTCAAGGATACAATTACTATGGAGGCCAAGGCTTTGGTGGTGGTTTTTCACAGGGCTTTGCAGGATTTGATTTTAGAGATATCTTCTCTCAGTTTATGGAAGAAGAAGAAGATGATGAAAATGGTTTTTTTAGAAGATTTACTGGTGGAGGAAGAACCAGAAGATCAAGAAATCAACAGGATTTAAATCTAGTTTATAGAATTGAAGTTGATTTTAAAACATCCTACACTGGTGGTAAAGAAAGATTAGAAATTTATAAAGAAGGATTATGTTCTTCTTGTTCAGGAAGTGGTTCAGTATCTGGGAAGAGAGCAATTTGTGATTCTTGTCATGGAAAGGGAAGAGTAGTTACTTCAAGAAGAACACCCTTTGGAATGTTTTCTGTTCAAACAACCTGTTCTAAATGTAATGGAGAGGGCGAAATAATAACAGATCCCTGCAAAAGCTGCTCTGGAAAAGGTTATGAAAAAATTAAAAGAACAATTTCTGTGGATATCCCTGCTGGTATTTCTGAAAACGATGTTATTAGAGTGCAGGGAGAAGGAAATGAAAGAGAGCATGAAAAAGGAGATCTTTATTTAAAAATAAGTGTTAAAGAAAATACTTTCTTTAAACGTGAGAAGAATGATCTCTATTGTGATGTCCCCATAACATTCACTGATCTAATCCTTGGGACTAGTTTTAAATTAAATTTATTTGGTAATCTTGTAAAAATTAAAGTTCCTAGTCACACCAAAGCTAACACAATTATAAAGATGAAGGGGGATGGGTTTGTGGATGTTAAAGGTGGTGGAAGACCAGGTTCTTTATTTGTTAGATTAATTCCAGAAATTCCAGAAAAAATGAATAGTGAGTATAAAGATTTAATAAAAAATCTTTCAAAAATAGAAGAATCAACAATAAAGAAAGAAATAAAGAAAAAATATAGTGAATATATTGTTGATGACTAAATAATGCACTAAATACCTTTTTATTGTTTTCTAACATAATATATGTATGTCTAATTATAAGCAAGAAAAATCAAGTTCTTTCTTTATTAAAAAGATAAATAATAAAGAAATTAAGGTACTTGCAAGCAAAACCCTATTTTCTAAGATCCCTTTTTCTGCATTTGAACAACTTGAATCTATTTCTTTGATTAAAGAAGTTGAAAGTCCAATTATTGCTCATCCAGATATTCAACCAGGATTTTCTGTTCCCATTGGAACTGTTTTTTTAAGTAATGCAAAAACAGGAATTATTTCCCCATCAGCAATTGGGTTTGATATTAATTGTGGAATTAGATTAATTAAAACAAATTTATTTTTAAAAGATATTTCTAAAGAGCAACTTTTATCTCTTAAAAATGAACTAACTAAACTTCCTCTTGGTTTGTCTAAAAAAGGAATGAAGATAACTAGAAAGGATTTAGACAATATATTAAATAATGGAATTAATTGGTGTGTTTCTAAAAAAATGTGTTCAAAGGAGCACTCTAAAAGAATAGATATGGGGGGATGCTATGCAGGAGCAAGTTCTTCTTTTGTTTCCAAGGAAGCAAAGGAACTTGGGCTTCTTGAGCTTGGAACGCTAGGGGAAGGTAATCATTTTATTGATGTTCTTATTGTTTCTGATATTTGTAATAAGTCTCTTGCGACTAAATATAAACTTAAGAAAAATCAAATAATAATTTTAATTCATAGTGGCTCTCGTGGTCTTGGGCACAGAGTAGCAACAGACTATAATAAGCTATGTGAAAATAAACATCCTTTTACATATACTAAATTTAATTCTAAGATTGGACAAGATTATTTTAAAGCAATGAAGGCAGCAGGAAATTTTGCCTTTGTTAATAGAGAGATTCTTTCAAAACAAATACAATATATATTTTCTGTTATATTTGTTGGACACTCAAAAGTGAAATTAGATCTCATTTATGATCTTTGCCATAACACTGCAACTCTTGAAAAAATAAAAGGTAAAGATTATGTGGTTCATAGAAAAGGCGCAACCCTTTCAACAAAAGGGAACCCAATTATCTTACCAGGTTCAATGCTTGACTATAGTTATTTATTATCTCCATCAACAGGCATGAAGCAAACACATAATACCTTTCCTCATGGATTAGGAAGAAGTTTATCAAGAAGCATAGCTAAAGAAAAAATAAATATTAAAGATTTAAGAAAATTAATGCTGGACAAGGGAGTTCTTCTTGGTGGAAGAAGTGAAGGAGTAATGAGAGAGGAACAACCAAATGCTTACAAATCTTCAAAAGAGATTATTTCAATAATCGAAAAATCCAAACTTGCAAAAAAAATAGTTTCATTTAAACCAATAATTGTTTTAACAGGATAAAAAAGGGAAGTGATTAATTATGGCCTATGGAGCAGGAATAAGTTTAATGGCAACATCTTCAGGAAAGTTTTTTGCAGAACTAATTTTACCACACCTAAACGAAAACCTAATGATAAATGGAATGAAACCAATTAAGTTAACAGAAACACAGGAAACCAAATTTGAGAACACGGAGATTAAATCAAATATTCTTGAATCAATAAGAGGACATGATGTGTATATTGTTTGTGATGTTTCAAATAGATCTGGTGGTCTTTCAATAAATGATAATGTGGTTGCTCTCAAGACATTGGTTGCCTCTGCAAGGATTGCAGATGCATCACGAATAAATTTAATTCTTCCATCCTTTCCCTATGCAAGACAGGACAAGGCCTGGGGTCGGGAAGGAATAACTGCAAAAATGTTTGCTCGTGAGCTTGAACTTTGTGGTGCAAACACAATAATAACCCTGGACATTCATAATCCAGCAATTGTTGGTTTCTTTGATAAATGTGTGGTTGAAAACCTAAAAGGTTTTAGAGATTTATACAAATACATTTTAGAAAACATAGATTCTCCTAATCTTGTTATCTCCAGTCCAGATGTTGGTGGAATTAAAAGAGCAACTCTTTTTGCAACTGAACTTAAAAGAAATCTAATCACAATCTATAAGGAAAGGAGTTATGAAAAAGTAGACTGCATTGATAGAATGGAAGTTATTGGTGATGTTAAAGGAAGGGATGTTCTTCTGGTGGATGATATGATAGACACTGGTGGAACAGTTTACAATTCTGTTAAAATTCTAAAAGAAAAAGGAGCAAACAAGATCTACTTTGCATGTTCCCTTCCCTTCTTTAATGGTAAAGCACTAGTAAGAATGGAAGAACTCTATGCAACCAAGTCTTTAGAAAAAATAATTGGAACAAATGCAGTTTACCATGAGTCAAACTTTGCAAAAGAGCATCCTTGGTTTGTTTCTGTTCCAGTTGATGATTATTTTGCAAAAGTTATTTTCAATATGTACACATCAAGATCAATAAGTAATCTTCTTAATGATATTAGAAAGAAAAAATAAAGTTCAAGTACTTAAAATTAAAAAGATGTGTCGTAACACAAAATACACAAATGTGTTACATTTATATTTTTTTCTATTTATCATATATATATGAAACTAGTTGTTGGAGATGCATCATCATTAATACTTCTTGCAAAAGCAAACATTCTTGTTGATTTATTAAAATTTGTAGAAATATTAATTCCAACCATTGTATACCAGGAAATTCTGAAAGGTAAAGAAAAAAATAAACAAGATGCATTCTATATCGAGCAACTAATAAATGCAAACGAAATAGTTGTGGTAGATGCAAATGAAAAAATAATTTCCCAGATAAGACAAATTTATAGGTTGGATCTTGGCGAAACACATGCAATCGCTCTTGCAAAAGAAAAAAATATAGATATATTGATTGATGATAGAGCTGGAATTATTGTTTGTAATAAATTAAATATAGATATATTTACTGCATTATTAGTTTTAGAAGAACTAACCATTAAAAAATTAATTCCTATTGAAAAAAGTAAATCTGCACTTGCACTGTTTATTCAGGAAGGTAGATATAAAAAAAAAGAAATAGATAATTTAAAAGTAGGTGGTTTTTATGAATAACATGCATTTAACAATAAGGATAGATAAAGATCTTTTAGAAAGTATAGATAAAATTGCAAAATATAGGTATCTTGATAGATCTGCAATTGTAAGGCAAACAATAAGAATCGGTGTTCAAGATGAATTAACAGAGCTAGCAATTAAATTATATTCTGAAGGTGAATTGACTACTTCAGGTGGGGCAAAGTTTTGTGATATGTACATAGGGGATTTCATGAGTCTTCTTGCAAAAAGGGGGGTTCCCAACGATATTCCTGATGAAATTATAGAGAAGATGCATAAAAATATAGGTAATTTAATTCCAATGAAGGAAAAACCAATTTTAGCATCTCCTAAGCAGAAAATTAAGTATTCTCTATCAAAAACAAAAAAGAAGAAAAAGATATCAAAATAGAGTTTTTTGTTCTATCTTTATTTTTGTTTCTTCATCTATTTCTTTCTGTTTTTTTATTTTTTCCTGTTCAGAGAAGCAAATAAAAGGTACTCCATAGAATCCAGCTCCTCCTGGCTTGAATACAACTAGATCTTTTCTAAAAGCTAGAATATATTTAGTTATTTCTTTATCTATCCTATTTAGTTCATCTTCAGAAAGATTAAGCATAACACCTATTTCTGTGTTCTCTTTAATAAATAATTCATATTTTTCAATAACGTTCTTTGAGTCTATGTTCTTTTCCTTAAGAGCAAGCTGAATAACCTGTGCTAGAGGGATTAGGTACTTGTATTCTGGTCTTTTATCAATATCTTTTAACTCTTTATTTCCTTGTAATCTAGCAATCTCTATAACCCTATCAGCAACTCCTTTTTTAACAATTCCTTTACATTTAATACATCTCCAATTGTTCTTTTCTGCTTGATCAATTGAATGAATTTGGGAGCACACTCTACAGGCTGTTCTATTGTACTTACCTTCATTTGGATTAAATCCAACATTGTATTCAATTTTATTTTCTTTCTTTTTATTTAGTAGATTAAGAAACGAATCAAAGTTTGGTGCATCTAGATTCATTGCAACATACTCTCTTCCAATCCTATAGCTCATTGGGGAATGTGAATCAGAGAATGAGAAAAAATTAATTCCTGAGAGATCAGGTATCTTGTTTGCTATCCTGCTATCTGCTGATAGTCCTAGTTCAATAAACTTAATATATTTATAATTCTTACCATAGGCTTCCTTGAGTGTATCAAAATGAGAATAAACTCCAAAATAGGGAGTGAATGCATGTGCTGGTCCAATTGGAACATCTAATTCTTTGCAAATATCAATTAACTGTTCTGCATCTATTGGAATTCTTGGTCTTCCATCTCCGTACTTCTCTGGGCCTTTCTTATATTTATTAAATTCAATCTTAAATAGATCAACATGTTCAAAATCTTTAAAATAAAGAAGATGGTGAACTCTCATAACAGTTTCAACCTCGCATCCAAGAAGAAAGTTAGTTCTTTTGTTTTCAGGTAAATCCTTATCTTCTTTGAAAAAGAATGTTCCATCTTTATCTTTTACTAGATTTTCCTTAACATGCTCATACCATTTTGAATGAAGAATGTCAGCGCTTGTTAATAGATTAAGTCCCTTCTTTTTTGCTTCTCTTGCCAAGATAGGAATAGATATGTTCTTTGCACAGGCAGCTGCATAGGGAGAATGATAATGAAGATCAGAATTATATATACTCATGTTTATTTTCCATTTAAATTATTCCAAAAAACTTTAATATTAGCATGGTTCCAAGTCCAGCGAGTCCAAAGATAGCAGAAACAATAAGAGTGATTACAAATGGAAGCTTAATCCCTATAAGTGTTAAAACAAATAATCCTGCAACCCCAATAATACTGTTTACAATAAAATGCTTAAGGAAATACATAATCAATAGGGTTATTCCAATTAATATGATTCCAAGAACTAAAATCTTTGGATTATGAACTAAATTAATAACCTTTTCTGTTCCCTGAGCAATAATGTTTGCATCCATATTAATATTATATGTACTCCCTTTTTTAAATATTAGATTTTTTCCTTATCTTTATATACTTATCTAATATTAATATATATATTAAAATAAAAGTAAGATAAAAGTGAAATTATATGACCAGAGAAACAATCGAAGAAGAAACAACTTCTTTTAAAGATGATGAACTTAAAAAGAACCTTTCAATACTTGATCTTAGAAATCTAGTAGCTAAGAACCTCTCAACAGGAGATAAAACAGAGGATGATCTTAAGAAACTAATCCCTGGAGCAACCTATGAACAACTTGTTCTTGCATTAAAGAACATGCTAACTTTAAAGCTTATTAAGAAAGAGGGTTTTCCAATTAAGTATTCTCTATCTTCAGATATTAAGGAAAGGCTTCTTAGAAGAAAGGATGTATCAAATACTGATTCAAACCCAATAAGAGTATCAATAATGATTGAATCAATGGCTAATGACAAGAGTGCCTTGAGAACAGCAATGGAGCAGATACTTGAAAGATTAAAGGCAGATACTAATTATAAGATTTATGAATCAAGCCTAGCGGAGGTAGTGGTTCATGAATTAACAGGGTTGTTTTCTACATATATCGAAGCAGAAGTGTCCTGTTCTAACTTTCAATCCCTATTAAAGCTAATCTATTATTATGGGGTAACTTCAATTGATGTAACTAAACCAGAAAAGTTAACTCTTTCAATCTCTGATCTTCAAGAAGGACTTTTTGCCATAGTTGACATGACCCATGGGTATGCTGATATGGTTTACAAGCTACAGCAGGAGCTCAAACATTTAAAGAAATAAGAAGAAATACTGTGTTATAATTAGTGCTTATTTAGTGGGGGAATTATATCAAAAACCGAATGATTTATATATTATTTGGATAATAATATAATTATGACTCTAACCACAACACAACTAAGTGTATTTTATGAAATTATAAATGAAAATAACAAACTATCATCTATATCTGATGCTCTTAATAAAAATAAAACACATATAAGTGAAATCCTAAGTATATTAATCAAAGAAAAGTTAATCCACAAAAATAAAAATCAATTTATAATATCAAATTACCCCTTTACTATTAAATTACGCTTCTTGTTGTTAACAAATAAAAACCTAATCAATATACTGTGCGATTCTGGTATTGATATATTATTGTTATTGTTAAATAAATCAACTATAAAAGAAATTGCAACTAAGTCTGGATTAAAAGAAATAACAATTAGAAAATTTCTTCAAAAATCAAAAAATATGTCTATTATATCTAAAGAAAATAGTTATTTTTCATTAAATGAAGAAGTTTGGGGAAATTTAAAAGAGTTTTTATTGGATTATAAATCCTTTCAGGATAGTTATGATAATAGGATCCCTCTCGGTTCAGTGATTTATTTTAAAAATAAAAAGGAAATTATTTTTTCTTATAATAAAGAACTAGACTCTGCGAGCCCAACAGCATTTACTATATTTAAAAAATATGATATATTAATATTTAGTAATGTTTGCTATTATTATTTACCTAAAAAATCATTAACTAAAAAGGATATATTAGAGCACACTCTAAAGATTGTATCTAAAACAATGGACTTTAGGGATATATTGCATCTTTCATTATTTTATATTAAGTATAAATCTGAATTTAAAGACGTACACCATGAGATACTAGCTAATCTAAATAAGATACTTATTGGCGAAAAAGTGAATGGTTATCCCCCATTAAAAGAAATTAAAGAAAAATTAATATTATATAATATAAGGATGTGATAAGTCTTATGGAAGAATATATATCTGATTTTAAACAAGTAATTAATAAATTTGAAGACATTGATAAAGCAGTAAACCGAAAACTTAATATTTATTTAATTGGTGGTGCTGTTCTACTATATGCAAAACTAAAATCAGGAACTAAAGATATAGATTTAGTTGTAAATAATAAGAAAGATTATGAACTATTAACAACTGTTTTAAAGAAATTAAATTTTTTAATAGAAAAACCAACAAAAGAGTATAATCGGTTTAATTTAGAAAATATATTAGTTAAAGATAACTATAGGATAGATATCTTTAATAAGATAGTTTGTAAGAACTTATTTTTAAGTAGGAATATGATTAAAAGAGCAAAGCTAGTTAAGGCCTATAATAATATACAATTATATGTTTGTTCAAACGAGGATATCCTTGTTTTTAAAACAATAACTGATAGAGAAGGGGATATTGATGATTGTTATAATCTTTCCCTTCAAAACCTAAATTGGGATACAATCCTATCTGAGATCAAATACCAAGTAACTAAGAGCGGAAACGAGATATGGGTTACTTGGTTTGAGGAGAGATTAAACCTCCTCGAAGATCGTAAGATCTATATTCCAATAATTAATGAGATAAGGAAGTTAAGTCACACCTATTACACAAAGCTAAAAGCAAAGCTAAATGAAGAATAAGTAAGTTAAATGATGTAATAGGTTAGTTATTTAATTCCTTACAGATCCTATATTATATATATAAATAAAAAACTAAAGTACTGTACTCTTTCAACCAATAGGTGTATACATAATACTGCCCATAATCAGGGTGCTTTCCTACTCTTATTCCTTTAAAAACCTATTGTTGCCTTTCCGAAATAGTAAGCTTTTTAAATAAAACTCCTCCTTAATTATCTTACTAGGATCTGCTTTAAGGTTAGGACTTTTGATTTTTTTTGTTCTCCTACAAATATCATACTGTAAATAATTTCGCAGGTTCAATCTTAATATCAAACAAAAAACAAATCTAGAAAGAAAAAAAAATCAAATCTTTTTAGATAAAAAACAAAAAAACAAAACACATGAGGTGTAAGAAAATGAAAAACATAAATGTAAGGAAAGTAGTAGCTGGAGTAGCTGCACTTGGTATTTCAGCAATGTTCGCTGGTGCTGTAGTAGCTGCTAACGTTACAGATGCTACATGGATAGCTCCAAACGCTTTAACCAAAGCTGACCTTTTCACAAACGGAGTTCCTGCATATAACATCGTACTTGGATCAATGGCAATGCCAGTTGATGTAGTATGGGCAGGTAACATCGCAGCAGCTATCGGAAAGAAAGCATACACAACAACATCTGCAGGCGGATCAGCAACTTTAGGCGACGTTGTAGTTGAAGTTGGAACATCAGGAGCAACAACAATATCTGGTGACGGTTATTTAGCTGATAAATATGCAATAAATACAAT
>Ga0268276_1000077_pt1 | contig 107322 bp, 83 predicted proteins | sample saktaG_4_FD_190145 | JGI IMG/M metagenome (GOLD analysis project Ga0268276, IMG submission 190145) | Saline water microbial communities from Sakinaw Lake, British Columbia, Canada - sak_2010_1_5_45m | ecosystem: Environmental > Aquatic > Non-marine Saline and Alkaline > Saline ... | reverse complement strand
AGTCGACAAGCCGGAAAGGCACGACAGGGGAACCAAGCACAGGCCTCGGATTAGCCATTTGCAAGGATTTAATAGAGAGGCAGGGGGGGAGTATAGACGTGCAGAGCACGGAGGGGAAAGGAAGTACGTTCTCTTTCACGCTTCTTACGGATAATCAGAAGCCTGCTGCTGAATAATCCTATGCGGATGTTCACGACAACCTACCTGAGTTTATGTTAAAAGAACCACTTAGTTACCGTAATTTTGAACCGGAACTGATTTTTTCCGCCTCCCGCAGTAGTGGTCCGGGAGGACAGAATGTTAACAAAGTCAGCACCAAAATGGAGCTGCGGTTTCATGTGATGAACTCTTTGTTACTATCTCAGGAAGAGAAAGATTTGATTCTCGAGAAGCTAGCTAAACGGATCAACCAGGAGGGGGAACTGCGACTGGTTTCACAATCAGAGCGAACCCAGTTGAAGAACAAGGAGCGGGTGATTGAGAAGTTTTACGACCTGCTTTCCAAAGCGTTATTGCCCCGAAAGAAGCGTAAACCTACCAAGCCGACGGCTGCAGCCAAAGAGAAACGGCTGGAGGAGAAGAGGTTGAAGGCAGAGAAGAAGAGGCGAAGGACGAGGGATGAGGGATGAAGGACGATGAACGAGTGTATGAGGGTGTGAGGGATTAGGAAATTAAGAAATTAGGAAATTAGGAAACTATGTTTCGTATCCGTAAAATATCGAATCCTTACCTGGATGTGAATCTCCGGGCGATGGAGAAGGTGCGGCAGATCATCCGTGAGCAGTTTCCCGACATCCGGGAGGAGAAGATAAGTGAAGTTTCGGAAGAGCTGGTAGATCCCATGAAGTATAAATATCAGACAGCATTGCTCATTGCCGACGATATTAATGAGACCATTCGCGGGTTTGCATTGCTGGCATATATGCCCGACCTGGAATTCTGTTTCCTGGATTTTCTTGCTGTCTCTCCGGGGAAGACCTCTTCGGGTGTTGGCGGAACGCTTTATGAACGTCTCAGGGAGGAGGCTGAAGCGCTGGGCGCCATCGGGATCTTTTTTGAATGCCTTCCGGATGATCCGGCTTTGTACAAGGATCAGAAATACCTCCCGCAGAACATAACCCGGCTGGCCTTTTATGAACGCTATGGCGCAAGGCCACTCGCTAATACAATGTATGAAACTCCCGTGAAGCCTGACGAAGAGGGAGCTCCATACCTCGTATTCGACGGATTGGGACAGTCTAGCACCATCCCGAATAACAGAGCCAGGCAAATTGTGAGGGCAATTCTGGAACGCAAGTACGGGGATTATTGCCCGGAAGCCTATATTGAAAAGGTGGTGCAAAGCATTCAGGATGATCCGGTAACGCTGCGACCGTTTCGTTACCTAAAGAAAATAGAATCCAGATCGTTTGAGACCTTTCTTCCCGAGAAACAAAAAATTTTCTGGGTGATCAACGACCGGCATTCTATCCATCATATCCGTGAGAAGGGATATGTGGAATCGCCCGTCAGGATTGCCAGCATTGAAAAAGAGCTTGTGAAGACTGGTTTTTTCAGGCATGGGAAAGTGGAAGAATTTCCGGAGAAGCTGATCCTCGATGTTCACGACAGGGGCTATGTAACCTATTTTAAAACGGTATGCAAAAACCTGCCTGCCGGTAAATCAGTCTATCCCTATGTATTCCCGATACGGAACAGTGCCCGGCCACCCAAGGAGCTGTCGGTTCGCGCAGGGTATTACTGCCTGGATACTTTCACGCCGTTAAATAAAAATGCCTTTCTGGCAGCAAGGTGGGGGGTGAATTGTACGCTTACTGCGGCAACCGAGATTCTCGAAGGAACGAGGTCCGCTTATGTCCTCACCAGGCCTCCCGGACATCATGCCGAACGGAAGATCTTCGGTGGATTCTGTTATTTCAACAACTGTGCAATAGCCGCAAACTATCTGAAAACGTTTGGCAAGGTTGCCATCCTGGATATTGACTACCATCATGGTAATGGCACCCAGCAGATATTCTACTCCCAGAATGATGTGCTTACTGTTTCCATTCACGGGCACCCTTCGTTTGCCTATCCCTATTTTTCGGGATTCAAAGACGAGCAAGGCAAAGGAAAGGGGTTGGGATTCAATATCAACTATCCGCTTGCCGAAGATATCGACCCCGAAAGCTACCACTTGACGCTAGCTAAGGCTTTGGATAAGATCAGATCGTTTGCCCCTGAATTCCTGATTATTGCACTTGGGCTGGACACTGCCAAAGGCGATCCTACCGGGACATGGCGCTTGTCGCAAAAACATTTTGAAGAAAACGGGGCACTTATTGGCCAGATGAAGCTGCCAACCCTCATCATTCAGGAAGGGGGCTATAAGCATCAGGCATTAGGGAGCAACGCCAAAGCGTTTTTCATGGGATTCTTCCAGGGGTAAAATAAAATAGCGAAATAGCGAAATAGTGAAACCAGGCTGCCCACAAATATATATATTTATGCCTTTACCATTTTCTGGAAGGGGTTGAGCATAGAAAAGATCGATTTGGACTTGTTTGGGAAGTACCCACCGCCCACTACTTTTACTTCATCAATGGTATAGAACGCGTTGGGATTGTATTCGTTGACGATTCCGATGATTTTTTTGGCCTCCCTGCGTCTCACAGTTGTAAAGAGCATTTTGGTTGGGCCCATTGAACCTTCCACATCCACAACGGTGAGACCATACCCTTTCGACCGTAGAAAGGAGATCAGGGCCGAGGTATCCCTCGAGGGAATCACCCGGATCACAACATTACCAACCGAGAGTTTTTCTTCCAGGATTATCCCGAAGTAATTTCCGGTGGCGTAGCCGCCTGCAAAAGCAATATACATCATGATATTGCTCACATCTTTCATGATCTGGCTGATAGCAAGGAGCCAGATAAATGATTCGAAAAAAGCAAAGAGCGGCGCCAGATTTTTCAGCCCTTTGGCGGAGAAAATCAGACGGACAGTTCCAATCGACTGATCAATGATCCGGAAACAGAAGATCAGCAACGGGAGAACCACATAGGTAAAGACCTCATGGCTAAATAGGGAGGCAATGGCATCAAAGTTCATGATAAAAAGATTTGGGGCGGCAAAGTTACTGATAAAACCGATGAAATATTTTGGAAGGAAAAGGTATCTTTGATTTCAATTTGATTTGAGCACATTGACAATGCTCTCAATCAGTCCCTTCTTTGAGAATGGTTTGGCCAGGTATCCATGGCAGCCAGCCTCAATGCATCGTCTCTTCTCATCAACCATGGCGTAAGCTGTTTGTGCGATGATCTTTATCGGGAGCCTGGCATCCTGGATCTCCTGCAAGCAATCATAACCGGTCTTCCCGGGCATATTGATATCGAGCAGAATGAGGTCGGGAACCATTTCATGGATCATTTTCATGAGGAGATCCCCGTTGTTGGCACGACGAATTATGGCATGAGTATCTTTCAACAACAGGGAGATGTATTCAAATCCATCATCTTCATCCTCTGCGATATAGATAAGCTTCCCGCTCAGGTCGAGTGATTTTCCCGGGGATAGTTGTGCGGTGGTTTTTTCACCAGGGAGAACGGGGCAGAAGGGAATCGTAAAATAGAAACTGGTTCCTTTGCCAAATTCGGAAACAACCCGTATCTCTCCTCCCAGTAATTCTACCAGAGCTTTTGAGATACTAAGGCCGAGTCCTGCTCCCTGCCGGTACGAGTCACCTTCCACCTGACGGAAGCGTTCAAAGATGATGTTTACTTTATCGGCGGGAATCCCTTTGCCGGTATCCTTTACATAAAACTCAAGGCTTTTAATAGTATCTGACTCCACAGGTGTGATGCCTATTTCTATAGATCCCTGATCGGTGAACTTGATGGCATTGGTCAACAGGTTGTCCAGGATCTGCTGCAACCGATACGGATCTGTCTCTATCTCCGGGATTGAAGTTGCCGGTGGGATTACCAGTTGCAAATGGACACCGGTTTTCTTCTTCAGTAGATCCATGGCATTGTACGATTCAGCGGTTGTTGTTAAAAGCTTGACCACATCGCATGCTGTAAGGGAGATCGTGATTTGTTTGGCCTCCAGTTTGGAGATATCGATGATGTCGTCGACGAGACGCATTAATTTTTTCCCTGCATTTCGGATAATTGCCTTGAAGCGCTTTTGCTCTTCGGGCGTGCTGTCGGGCTGGCCAAGAAACTCCGTGAATCCGAGGATAGCATTCATGGGAGTCCTGATTTCATGCGACATGTTTGCCAGAAATGCTGATTTCAGTATATCTGACTCCTGCGCTTTCTCCATAGCTTTCATTAAATCCTGTTCTGTTTTTTTTCGCTGGATGGAGAGACTGATCTGGTGAGAGACAAACTCCAGCATCTCTAGATCTTTTTGTGTGTAGGCGCCCGGGTTATCATAACTCTGAACCACCAGGGCTCCGCTGGCTTTATCATCCATAAAAAGGGGTACCCCAAGCCAGGAGCTGGAAGGAACCCCAACCTCTTCAATTTCACCTGATTTGTACAAGGGTCCCCAATCTTCTTCCCTCGCTAGTAACGATTGCCGGGTTTTGATTACATATCCGGTAGCAGATTTTTCGGCCGGCCAGGTTGAGAGCGCATCTACTTCGTCTTTGTAAAAGGGGGTTGAGAGCATTCCTGTCGGTTCATCATACAGCGCTACATAAAAATTGGTGGTATCGACAAGCGTTCCCAACTCAACCTGGATCTTTCCGATAAGCTCTTCCAGGTCCTGTGTTGTGGCTACGGCATTGGAGATATTGTAGAGTACCTTTTGAAGCTGCTCGGAATGTTTCCGGTCTGTGATATCCTGAACCTGCAGGATATATCCTTGTATGGTGGATGAGTCTTCTGATTTAAGGGGGGTAATAAGGTACTCCATGTCTGCAATACCGGTCCTGGTCGTGTGATACTGATTGAGTTCCCTAACCCGGTTAAAATCAAACGATGCCTCATAAAGAACAGGTTTGCCATTGTACAATCTCTGTTTCAGTTCATCATTCAGGGAGGTTCCGTCGAAGAGGTTGAAGCTTGAAGAGCTGTTATCCTGAATACCAAACATGTTGAAGGAGGCTCTGTTTGCTGCCGTTTGAACTCCTGCTGCATCGTAAATCTCAATCCCGATCGGGGACTCTTCGAAAAAGGTTCTGAATTTCTCTTCACTCTCTTTGAGAGCCTCCTCTATCCGTTTGCGGTCTGTGATATCAGTAATAAAACCTTCAAGAAACAGTAGCTCTTCATCTTCCGAGAAGATTCCCCGGCCCCGCTCCCAAACCCACCTGATTTCACCAGAAGCCGTGATAATGGAATATTCCTCTTCCACAACTCCTTTTTTCGCCAGAAGTTTCTGCCATGTATCCCAGAGATGCTGTTGGTAATCGGGGTGAATGATATCGTTGAATGCAAGAGTTTTATTGTCAATAAAATCATCAGGAGAATAGCCGGTAATTTGCTGACAACCTTCACTGATGTATATCATGGTCCAGTTTGGATCGTTGGCGCAGCGATAGATAAATCCGGGAAGGTTATTGATCATGGTGGCCATAGTTGGCTCACCGATTGTGTTATCCATAGTTACCTGTTATGTTGTCGCCCATACTGATGGGACTAACAACATTGGGCTCAAAGGTATACTAAGTTTTTGGAAAAACTGATAAAAATGGGAATCCTAATAGGATGGCATCCCGAAGAAGTCATCTTCCACCGGTAAGTTCAATTCGATAGTGTCGAACTCCATACTAACAGTGCGGCCGGGATATTGGGTCTCAACCACAAAGGCAAAAGGAATTCCGTCAACATTACGATAATCCCTGTAATAGTTCTCAATGGCAATCTCTTCTCCTCGGAATTTCCTGTAAGAGACCTGTTTCTTAAGGAGAAAATCCTGGCTATCAATAAAATAGTATTGAACGATGCTATCGGCACGAATAAGCCTCACTTTGTAAGCCAGTTTTGTTTCTACCGTATCGATCCCTTCAAGTTCCAGCTGGTGGCCATTTTCTTTCCATTGATAGAGTATACCGTCGAAATTAGATTGGTACTTCATGCCCATCGTAGCTGATTCAGACATCTGTTGTGGTGCCGCATTTCCCGTCCAGGGAGCTGTTGACCACCCCACCTCCCCATCGTAGGCCTGATAGGCCGTAAGATCGGCCACATCGAACTCCATCAGGAACAGGTTAGGCCGTTTGCGGATGATCTTCAATGGCATCAGGTCTTGTTGCACCCGAAGCCCGGTCATGATGACTGTATTCACCTGCTGAAGTTTTTCCATTTCTGAGGCTTGGTAATGCTTTGACATGATCTCATCCAAGGTGAGATCCTGGGCCTGGACCAAGTTCAGGACGAGAAAAAAACTCCCAATAATTAAAAACGCTTTTTTCATAATTTTCGCTATTTCGCTATTTCTTCACATTGTATGCCATCAACGAATTCCCGTGCCTGACATACATAATCCCATCACAAATCACCGGATGCGCATAGTACGCTTTGGTTCCCCGGGTGATCTTGAACGAACTTACCATTTCCATGGAGGGCCCATTCGGTTTGAACAGGCCGAGTTGTCCGCGTTCATTGTAGAGGTAGAGCATATTGTCAGCGAAAACCGTTATCCCTTTATCAAATTTCACTGAGTCGACATTGTCCCCGGTTGTCGCATCCTGCACATACCATTTCCGTTTCTCATAACTGGCGGTATAAATATCATTTCCGAGTTTGATGAAGCCGCCCATGGTGTTGTCACAACTCTTATTTCTCCATACTTCTGTGATAGTGGTTCCGTCGTCGGAGAGTTTTAGCTTCACCGAACCATTTCCATCTCCTGTGATGTAATAGATGAATCCATCCTCAAACCAGGGTGTATTCACATGTACATCGCCTTCGAAATCCTGTTTGTGGGACCAAAGCAGGGAGCCGTCCTTGGTGTCTATTCCCAGGAGGGCATGGGCTGTAAACGTGACCATGATATTCCTCGCCGGTAAACGGATCAGCAGAGGAGAGCAGTAGGCGGTATGTTCACCCAATCCTTTGCCTATCCATTGGATTTTTCCGGTAAAACGGTTCAGGGCCACCACGTTAGTGTCGGCATTCCCCGGCGTGCAAAAAACGGTGTTGCCATCCACCAGGAGTCCTTCGGCGTATCCAAATGTAATCCCCGGAGCATGCAGGTCACTCATCATATTCAACGACCAGCGAACCTTGCCATCCTTGGCTTCCAGGCAGGCAACCGTACCCATTCCCGTGGTCAGATAGATAAGATCGTCAACAAGGATAGGGGTGGAGCGTGAGCCCGGGTAATTGATGGTCCACTCTTTCCCGACAGGGACTTGATAGATTAATTCCCCCGACTTTTCAAGTGCAAAGAGATAGGTAACGGTATCGATTTCACCTGTAATATAAATTCTGTCATCCGTGATTAAAGGTGAACTGTATCCATTGCCGGCTTCTGTAAATTCCCAGAGTAATTCAGGACCACCCTCGGGCCAGACTTGCAGGAGTCCGGTTTCTTGATACATGCCACGCCGGTCGGCCCCACGCCATTGCAGGACCTCCTGGGAAAAGAGGGTATTAGCAACGAGGAGCAGTGTGAAGGGGAGAAGGACGAGGGACGAGGGACGAGGGACGAGAGACGAGGGACGAGGGATGAAGGACGAGGGAAGAGGGATGAAGGACGAGGGAAGAGGTTGAATGAGGTGTTTCATAGGGTCTTAGTTATTAACTTCCCAAAACTAATTCTTTTCAGGGGATGGATAAAAAAGATTTCGATGAAACAACCCCATTCGATGATAAAATCCCGGATTCTGTTGATTTTGTTTTTATAAGCACTCATCCCAGAATATGTTTGCATCATGAAAACAGAGGTGATGAATTTTGAGCCTGTCCGACTGGAAGAAATGTCAAAGGTGAACTTGATGAACCGCATTGACCGCAAATTTTGGTTTCATGCTGCCGACCTGCAGGCTATTCTTCTATCGATAGAACCGTTTTATTTAGCGCTAACGATTGACAACAAGAACCGGCTATCTTATGCTACTACTTACTTTGACACCCCGGATGTTGCCATGTACAGGCAGCATCACAACGGAAAACTGAACAGGATCAAGATTCGCCGTAGGACCTATGTAGATTCTGGTATCAGTTTTCTCGAGATTAAATTCAAAACAAACAAGGGAAGGACGATCAAGAGACGCATGCCTACCACACCTGTTGATGAGGGGTTTTCTCTAGCTGAGGATGAATATATTCAGGCTAATACTCCATTCATGGCAACAGAGCTGATTACCGGACTGACCAACTCATTTTCACGGATGACATTGGTTAGCAGGGAGATGGACGAACGGTGCACCATCGATACCGGGATTCAATTTGGCTGGAACCAGCGGGAGAAGATACTTTCCAACCTGGTTGTTGTGGAGGTTAAGTCGGGGGGCCGGACCCGAAATTCCTCCCTTGTTCAGGCACTGCATGACCATGGGATCCGCGAATCGGGTTTCAGTAAGTATTGTGTTGGAAAGATGGCAGTAGATCCCAATGTTAAGCACAACGCATTCAAGTCAAAAATGAGAAATATAGATAAACGTATTTTAAACCGCGTAACATGAACGAAGCAATTCAAACCACCCTCCCCGAACTGACCAGTCTAGCTGCATGGGAAGAACAGATGAGATTCCTCGGAATCAAATTGATCAACGTCAGCGATTTCACCGAGCTCTTATTGCGCTTCCTGGTGAATGCTGTAATGGTTTTCCTGATCGTACACTATATGTATGCCAAACGGAGCAAGCGTAAGGATTTTTATTTCAGCTATATTGCCATCGGTGGCGTTGTGTTCCTGCTTTGCTTTCTTCTCAACAATGTGAAGCTGGAGTTGGGATTTGCGTTGGGGCTTTTCGCCATCTTCGGCATTATCAGGTACAGGACAGATGCCATTCCAATTAAGGAGATGACCTACCTCTTCATAGTGATCGGCATGTCGGTGATGAATGCCATTGCCAGCAAAAAGGTGAGCTATGCAGAGTTGCTGTTCGTCAATGCCGCCATCCTGGGCGGACTATGGCTTCTGGAAAAGCGGCTGATGATCAACCAGGAAAAGTCGTTGATGATTCGCTACGAAAAGATTGAGAACATTCGTAAGCTGAGTGAGGAGGCACTATTGGCTGATCTGAAAGAGAGAACCGGCATTACCGTCAAGCGGTTTGAGATTCATAAGATCGATTTCCTGAGAGATGTAGCTGATATGACAGTTTATTATAACCTGAACGGACAACATGAAAGCAAGTCTGAATAATATCCGTCGAAGGGGTTTGGTTTGGCTTCACCGAGCTCCGCTTCGCTCCGGTTCAGGTTTCAGGTTTCAGGTTTCAGGTTTCAGGTTTCTAATTACTTGTTGCTTGTTTCTGGTTCTTATTCCCTTTCAGGGGGTTGGGCAGGTGACACAAAACGACTTCCAGGTGAGGAATTCGTTTGAAGCCAGTATCAAGTTGGTCAAGAAACTACGTCTCAATCTGACCCCCGAACTAAGGATCGACGAAACGTTTTCCATTGACCGGTTCCTGATGGCGTGTGAACTGGCGTATAAACCATGGAAGTTTCTGGAGATTGGCGGCAGTTACCAGTTCATTGTGAATCCCAGGGTGGGCAAAACAACAGAGTTCCTCAATCGCTATGCATTCTTTGTGACCTTCTCAAAAAAAATCAAGCGATTTGATCCTGCCTTTCGATTGAAATATACCAATTATGCTGAAGATGAACCCAACAGCCAGTTTCTCAAATACAAGGCATCTGTCCAGTATGATATCCCTAAGTGCAAACTCACGCCATCGGTGGGTGTTGAAGCCTATCATCAGCTGAACGACAATTATTTGTATAAGATACGTTATATGGCGGGGGCACGATATACCATTTTCAAGAATAATTCCATTGGCCTTGAATACAAGTTCGATTATTACCTGAAAGAATACAGAAACAAACATATTATCAGTATCAGTTATAAAATCAAATTATAGGAGAGATACACTATGAAACTGATCAGTTTAATCTCATTATCGGTTTTATTTTCCATCACCAGTGCCTGCAGAAAGGCACCGACGGAGAACCTGGAGATTCCCGACTGGAGTGAATACACCCACGGGAACAGCACAAGTCCTGATTATAACATGGTCTTTAAACAGGATGAAGTGTTGCGGATTGACATCGTGATCAGTGCTGAGAACTGGTCAACCATGCAGGAAGATCTGGCAGCCAACCTGACAGGTGGGGGAGGCCCTCCGGGATCGATTTCCGATTTTGACCCGGTTTGGGTCCCATCATCCATTTTTTTTAACGGAATCGAATGGTACCAGGTTGGGATCAGGTACAAGGGGAATTCAAGCCTGAGTTCATCCTACCAACAAGGCATTAAGAAATTGTCGTTCAAACTCGATTTTGACCAGTTTGAAGATACTTACCCAACCATACAAAATCAACGGTTCTATGGTTTCAAACAGCTAAGCCTGAAAAACAACTTCGACGATCGTTCAATGATCCGGGAACGGGTGGGGTCGGATCTTTTCCGGCAGTTTGGGCTTGCTTCCCCGAAAGTAACATTTTGTGCACTGTATGTCGACTTCGGCTCCGGGCCTCAGTATTTCGGAGTCTACTCCCTTGTTGAAGAGGTAGATGACAGTGTACTTGAGAGTCAGTTTGAAAGCGAGACGGGAAATCTCTACAAGCCCGATGGTCCGGCCGCCTCCTTTGCCCAGGGCCTCTATAATGATGACGAGATGGAGAAGAAGAACAATGAATCCGCGGGCGATTACACAGATGTTCAAGCCCTCTATTCTGTAATAAACAACAGCAACAGGGTGACTGATCCAACCCAGTGGAAAGCTGATCTCGGAGGAGTTTTCCAGACAGATATTTTCCTGAAGTGGCTGGCTGCCAATACAGTTATGCAGAATTGGGATACTTATGGAAAAATGACCCACAACTATTTCCTCTATAACAATCCTTCGACGAATCAACTGACCTGGATCCCCTGGGACAACAATGAAGCGTTGCAGGAGGGAAAGATGGGAGGCTCCCTGAGCCTCTCTTTGGATGAGGTGGGAACCAACTGGCCATTGATCCGGTACCTCCTTAATGATGCTGAGTATATGCAGAAATACCGGGAGTACATACTTCAGTTCATCCAGGAAGTTTTCGTCCCAAATGATATGATCACAGTGTACACTTCCTACTATTCACTGTTGAAAGATGCTGTTTACGCCGAGGAACCCTACTACACGTTCCTCAATTCGGATGCCGATTTTGATCAGGCTATTGAGGCCCTGAAAACACATGTTCAACAGAGGAATGATGCTGTGCAGGCTTATCTGAATCAAAAATAGAGGGTCATGAGGTCCTTTAGATTTTCTGGTTAATTTTGATGACTGAAACCGCCAGAAGAAACATATCTTAACTAGTTGATGAAGCTTCCCCAACTCGTTTTTTCTCTAATTTTGCTAGTCCTTTTTCCATCAGTCCTGATGTCGCAATCCCGGTCTCCCGGTGTAGTTACCGGACGGATCTTTGATGAACATAGCAGGCAGCCAATTGAATATGCAAATGTTCTGCTAATGGATACCGTTTCAGGAAAACTGGTATCGGGCAATGTTACCGACAGCAACGGATTCTTCAGGCTGGATAATGTCCCTTTTGGAGAATTTTTCCTTGAATATAGTTTTATAGGCTATGGGAATAACAAAAAAGGCCCTGTTAACATAACCCGGAAAAATCCTTCGGTCGACATGGGTGACCTTATTCTGGATCCATCGGCCATGATGATGAACGAGGTAACGATTACAGCGGAAAAATCGATGATGATCACCAAAATCGACCGCAAAGTATTCAATGTTCAGCAGGACATCATGGCCCAAACGGGAACAGTCACCGACATACTGCAGACGATTCCTTCGGTGACGGTCGACATTGACGGTAACATCTCTCTAAGAGGTTCCGGAGTAACCATCCTGATCAACGGGCGACCTTCGGTAATGACCGGCAATGCCAACCTGGAGCAGATGCCGGCTTCCCTGATCGAACGAATCGAAGTGATCACAAACCCCTCGGCAAAATATAAGCCAGATGGCACAGGAGGGATCATTAACATCATCCTGAAGAAAGACCGGAAAAGGGGATTCAATGGTATCCTGGGAGCCAATGCAGGGAGTAACAGCCGATTCAATGCCAACCTTCAGCTGAATTACAACCCCGGGAAGGTAAATCTTTTCGGCAGCTATGGCTTCAGGCAGGACTACAGGGGATATACCAGTGACCTCAACTCCCAAACGATCGACACCGCTACTTCCCAATCAACCTACCTTGAACAGCATGGAGAAGGGATTTCCTGGAGGAAATCACATCTTGCACAGCTTGGTCTGGATTGGAACATCAGTGAAAAGGATGTAGCAGGAGTTGCCGGAACATACAACTTCAGGACATCAACCTGGCGCAACTCCACATGGAACCAGTACAGCGATACGTTCAAGGTAATGACGGAGGAGTTTTCGCGTAAACTTGACCGACAAGAGAGCGAACAGAGCTATGGGCTGACTGCTTACTATGAGCATGTGTTCAACGAGGAGGAGGAACACATCCTTGCGTTTGACTTTGAATACCAGAAAGATGTGGAGAATGGGAACAGCATATGGATCAACGACTATGCTTTCCCCCTTTATCCCCAGGAGAAAGATTTTACTATGGCAACAAGCAGGGATGATGAACTGGATGTAAACCTGGGATACAGTCGTCCATTATGGGCAGATGCCACACTTGAACTGGGTTATGAAGGGACCATCCAGATCAATGATCGGGATGAAACCGTTGAGAGTTTTGATTCAACCTCAATGGTATGGATCGTTGACTCTACCCAGGGGTCCAGCTTTTATGGAAATCAGACCGTTCATGCACTTTTTGCGACGGTGAACTGGGAGTGGAAAAAATTCAGGTTCCTGGGAGGTCTTCGGGTAGAAGAGACATTGCTTGACCTCGACTTCCGAACGATCAACACAACATCCAGGAGTGATTATTTTGCCATTTATCCGACACTCCATATGGGAATTGTGTCAGGCAAGCATGAATGGCAGCTCAATTACAGCCGCAGGATTAACCGCCCCGATGTGGATGACCTGAACCCTGTTCCCGAATACCGTGATCCGAGGAATATATGGGTAGGAAATCCCAACCTGAAGCCGGAGGATATCCATTCGATCGAATTCGGGTACTCACTAAAGTTAAATAGCTTCACTTTCGTACCTACGCTTTTTTACCGGTATAAAGTCAATGGATTTACCCGGGTCACTTCAAGTCTGAATGATACTATCCTGGTCACCACGATAGAGAATCTCTCCACTGACCAGTCGGCCGGAGTTGACCTCAGTGGCAATTGGCAGATTAAAAAGTTAGCCAGCATCAACTTTAGCGCTTCGGGCTTCTATAACCAAATCGATGCATCGGACATCGGGTACAGCGGCTATAGGGCAGCGTTTTCGTGGAATGCCAAGGTAAATGCTTCATTCAATATCACGAAAACCACGCTCTTCCAGCTCAATGCCGATTTCCGGTCGAAGAGTCTCACCGCCCAGGGATACCGGCTGCCTTCGTGGACGATGAACCTAGGCCTCCGGCAGGACCTCTGGAAACGGAAGGTCTCACTCATCGCCACCGTCTCCGACCTCTTCAATTCCCGCGCATACAAAAGCAACATCGACACGCCAATCCTGGTACAGGAATCGACACGACGTCGGGTTGGACGCGTATTTTACGTCGGTTTTGTTTTTAACTTCGGCACCAACGAGAAAAAGGAGAAAACCCCGAAGTTTGAGTTTGAAAATGGGGCAGTGGAGTAGTTGATAAATAGTGAGATGGTGAAATGGTGAAATAGTGAAATGATATGGATATTTTTCATTTACTTTCGGTACTTATTGTATTATCGGCGGGGTTTGCCTACATCAATTACCGGATATTGAAGTTGCCGAATGTAATCGGGTTGATGCTGGTTTCGTTAATATTTTCATTCCTGATACTGCTTGCCGGATATTTCTTTCCTGCCTTCAAAAATCTGGTTGCCTTTCAGATGAACAGTATTAATTTCAGCGAACTTCTTCTGGAAGGAATGTTAAGTTTTATGCTTTTCGCTGGTGCCATTCAAATCAAATATCAGGATTTGAAAAATGAAAAACTCACCATCATTCTTCTGTCCACTATCAGTGTAATCCTTAGCACCTTTATTATCGGGTTCGCATCATTCTACCTGTTAAACGTTTTCGGATTACATGTTAAACTGATTCATTCCCTCCTTTTTGGCGCATTGATCTCTCCAACCGACCCGATTTCTGTATTGAGTATATTGAAACGCGCCGGAATCTCAAAATCACTGGAAACGAAAATTGCAGGTGAATCCCTCTTTAATGATGGGGTTGCAGTAGTGATATTTATGACCGCTAGCCATGGTGGCCGCAGGATTAATTACAGGAAACCATAGCAAGAATTTTGGCATGTCGGTCATCACAGCCGAATACATTGACAAATTCTGGGAGTTGATTGATGAAATTCTGAATGCTATACTGTTTGTGCTGATTGGTTTGGAATTGCTGGTGATCCAAACAGATCAAAGAATCCTTGAGGTTTCAATGATGCTGATTGCGATTGCCTTGCTAACAAGGTACATTTCCGTATGGATACCTTCCTTAGCTATCAGGCAAAAAGAAAAGATTACACGGAGAACGATGATTATTTTGACCTGGGGAGGACTGCGGGGAGGGATCTCCATAGCGCTTGCTCTCTCCATCCACCCATCTTTTGACCGTGAGATTTGGGTGACAATCACCTATGTCATCGTTTGTTTTTCAATTTTAGTACAGGGATTGACAATTGGCAGATTGGCGAAACGGTTGAAGTAAGAAGTCAACTTATACGATCAAACCGTTAGGCCTTCTATCAGGAATCCTGTACCTCCTCCAGAACCGAAACTGAGTTAATGTTGTCCAGCGCATCAGCTTCCAGAAGAAGCGGAAGTGCATCATGTAATGGATGGCGTAATAGGTCCCTGTGAACAGGGCAATCGTTGCATTTATCGGTGGCGAAAAATGTCTTTGCGATGAAAAAGCGTCCGACGAAGTAATATCCCACGGCGACAGGACTGATTAGAAGATCTATGGGCAGGGAGATGAATGCAGGCCAGTAGGTTCGCTTCCCTTGGAATAATCCTTCAGCAAAGCGGTCGATCTTCAGTTTCCAGTGGTCAACCATCGAATCAACAACCTTTTTCTTCAGGCCCGGATGAATCGAAATCCAGTTAGAAGGGAGGTCAACTGGTCGCATGGCTTTTACTTGATAACCCTTCAGCCAGAGAATTAATGCAGGGAGAATCTGCGCCAATCCGCTCAGTCCTGGAATAAATAGTTTCGAGATCTTCATTCCGGCTCTTGTGTTAACCAGAAATAGATCAGATCCCGGAAGTGCGTTGAACCGGAAGATCAGCTTCAGGAACGAATGAGGAAGGTTAAATCCATGGGTAGCGGAGCAGAAGCGGGGACACAAGATATAAAACTTCTCACCCTCCCTTGATTTTGTATCCAACTCTCTGATTTCATCTATGCTTCAATAGCTTTAACCGGTCGCAATTTGCGACCATTGCCATAAAAATGCCTTCAAATTGGAGTAATTATAGCCTATATTTGCTACTCAAAATCCCACTGAACCACGAATCTCCTTAACAGATCCGTTATGAACCTGTTATACCAAGTTATTCCACGGAAAATCATCCTGATGCTGGCAGCTCTTGCTATGCTATTCCTTCAGATGCAAACTTATGCTGAAGATCCGCCTCAGGAAGTTGAAAAGTCAAAGCGTCCAACTGTGGGGCTTGTCCTCAGTGGCGGTGGCGCCAAAGGCTTTGCTTATATCGGCTTGCTGAAGGTGCTGCAGGAGACCGGTCTCCAGGTGGATTATATCGGGGGATCCAGCATCGGAAGTATCATGGGAGGGCTCTACGCCATCGGATACCATCCCGATTCGATTGCAAAAATGATACGGATCCAGAACTGGACCAGCCTGCTCTCCGACGGAACGGCCCGGAAGTATGTCGCTTACGATGAAAAGGAGTTTGGGGAGAAGACAATCCTTTCGGTTTACATCCGGAACAAGAAGATCGGCCTGAGTAACGCCTTCTACCAGGGACAACAGGTTGACATGCTGCTGAACCATTACTTCTCACCAGCTTATAGGACCTACTCTTTCTCCGACTTCCAAACTCCGTTTTTATGCATGGGGACAGATCTCTATACGGGTGATGCCATTGTACTGGACAAAGGATACCTCCCTAAGGCTATCAGGGCAAGCATGTCGATCCCCGGGTATTTCGCCCCAACCGACTATATGGGCTATTACCTGGTGGATGGAGGTGTGGTCAACAACTATCCGGTGAAGCAGGTGAAAGAAATGGGGGCCGAGATCATCATCGGCGGAGATGTTCAGCAGGGATTGTATACCACAAAGAAACAGCTGAACACCATTACGGCCATCCTAGACCAGATCACCTCCTTCCCGGCCATTGAGGCCAATCAGGTGGCCGACAGTCTGACAAACATTTCTGTCCGGATCAAACTCAATTACGGGATGATGGATTTTGACGACTACGATTCGATCATTGCAAAGGGTGAGCGGGTTGCCCGGGCACATTATGCTGAGATCAAAGCACTGACCGACTCCCTGAACGCATTGGAGTACCGGCCTCTCAAGAGCTATGATGCGCAACCGCTTGACTCTTTGCAGTTTGGGAAGATTCTTATTCAGGGGAACACCCGGACGCCGGCGAAGTATTTCTATACTTTTTTTAAGGATATCAAAGGGCACCTGATTGCGATCAGGGATCTGGAGACCATCATCAATTATATATACGGGTCCAACTATTTTGAAAGGGCCTCTTACGAAATGGATAACACCAAATCACCTCCCGACCTGATCATTGATGTGGTGGAGGCGGCTCCCGGCATCCTCTCTGCCGGCATTCATTTCGATAACGATTACAATGGCAGTATCATTCTGAACGGAGCCTTCCGCAATTTACTCGGCAAAAACACCAAACTGTTTGCCAACCTCATCCTGGGAGTCAATCCCCGAGTAAAACTCCTCTACCTGGTTGGATGGAGCGGAAAGGCAGGACTTGGAGTCTCGGTGGATCTTTATTCGTTCAAGTTCAATATTTATGATAAGTCTTCGAAGGTTGACCAGCTTACATTTATCAACAATAAAGCTTCTGTCTTTTTTAACTCCATGTTCCTGAACATGTACAACATCAGAGCTGGTTTCGATTATGAATATTTCCGCTTCAGGCAGGATCTGCAGGTTGATACCACCATCACGAAGTACCAAAATTTCAGGAGTTACGGAACTCCGTTTATCTCCATCAATGCCGATACCCGGGATGATGCTTATTTCCCGACAAGGGGATTCATCGGGACATTGAGAGCAGAATACGTGATGCCCTTATCCGGAAACTGGGTAAAACAGATCTTTACTAATTCTGCCATCATTTACCTGAATTATATACAGAGTATTCCACTCTCGAAGAAATTCACGCTAAGGCTGGGGATTTTTGCCGGAGGGACTCTGAAGCAATCCGATTCACCCCCTGTGCAGCATCTCTTTGCCCTGGGGGGATTGAATAACAGGAACTATGTTGAGACCTTTCTGGATTTTACCGGAGCACAATTTGTTCAGAATTATGGCAGCTATTCACTGATTGGGCGACTCAAATTGCAGTATAACCTCTTCAAAAAGAATTACATCACACTCCGCACGGATGTCGGCGGAAGTGAGGGGACTGTTGATGAGTTGTTCCAGTCGCGGAGTTTTATGGTAGGGTATGGGGTTACATACAGCTACAACAGCTTCATCGGGCCCATTGAACTCACCCTGATGGGTTCCAATATCAATCCGGGACCGATGCTATTCTTAAACTTGGGGTTCTGGTTCTAGATTAGAAGCGAAATAGCGAGGTAGCGAAATACCTGTCGGTTAAAAATATTACCTTTGAATTCTCAAACTACAATCTTCTTTAATGGGGCGATCTCTTTGGAAAGTTATAAAATGGTGCCTGAAATGGCTGTTACGGGTATTGGTAGTTATCCTGCTAATCGAGATGGTAATCTATTTTCTTGCCCCGATCTATGATTTTAAGGAACCTGAACCATTCTCCGGCGAATTGTGGTACAATCCGTATCACGACATAGACACCAATAACTGGCATAGAATCAACTTCCACTTTCATACACATCGTTGGGGAGGAATCACTTCGGGGCATGGGACTGAAGAGGAGTGTTATGAGCAGTACAGGGATCTGGGATATACCATGACAGCACTCTCACACTACCAGTACATCACCGAATTTCATAAAGATTCTGTCTATTACATTCCTGTTTATGAACACGGTTTTGGCATCCGGAAGAAACACCAGATGCTGATTGGGGCGAAGGATGTCCTTTGGTTCGACTATTCCATTATTCAAAATATTAACCACAAACAGCACATTATCAATCTTCTCCGTGATGATAATGAGATCGTTTCTATTGCCCATCCCGACTGGGAAGATGGATATTCCCTGGAGGATATGAAATACCTCTCTAATTACGACCTGGTTGAAGTGCTTGATAACAACTGGAACTCTTTTAAACAGTGGGATGCAGCGCTTTCGGCGGGACGACCGGTGTTCATCGAGGGAGATGATGACGGTCACAATATCTATGATCCTTATGTAGTTGGCAGACGGTGTACCTATATCAACTCGCCAACTCGTAATGCCAAAGACCTGATACAAAACCTCAAATCCGGTAATGCGTTTGGAGCCGATATCTATATGCGGGAATACGAACCGTTTGATGAGAAGGAGGTGTATGCGAAGATGATCCCTAATATTACTGATATACAGATCCGACAGGATACGCTGTGGGTTAAAACAGATACCATGGCGATGAAGTTTACATTTATCGGGCAAGAAGGGAAAGCCAGAAAAGATCAATACCTTACAGATGCCGCCTGGTATAAGCTACAACCTGAAGATACCTATATTCGAACCGAAATTGTCTTCTTCAGTCAGTATAAGCATCCTGGCACAATCTTCTATCTCAATCCCGTATTTCGTTATAATGGGGAAACCCCATCAAATAGACTCACTGCAACCATAAACTGGGAGCGAACGTGGATATTCAGGGTCATGATGTTCGGCTCGCTGGCAGTTGGATTGTGGTTGATTTTTAGATATCGGTGGAGAAAACGGTATTCTAAGCCCTCCGACTCATGAACGAGGAACGAAATATCCAGCGGATCCTGATTGCCCTGTTGGTTGTTTCTGCAATCATCAGAGGTTTTGTTGCTGGTTTTATTGAATTCGGATTTGATGAAGTATATTATTGGACCTATGCGCTTTATCCTGACCTGAGCCATTTTGATCACCCCCCGATGCTGGGATGGATGATTCAGCTCTTTACTCTGGACCTTTGGCTCGATCATGAATTTTTTATCCGGCTTGCTTCTGTTGTCTTTGGAACGCTGAATACATGGATCATCTATAAGATCGGATCATTCATCAAAGATCAGCGGACAGGACTGTATGCAGCTTTTCTGTACTCCTCCTCCTTTTATGCCTTTATCATCTGCGGACTTTTCATCATGCCCGATGGGCCTCAAAGCCTTTTCTGGTTACTTACCTTGTGGTTTTTGCTCCGTTCTTTACCCGACACTACCTGCAGCCGCTCCAGCCGAAATTTTCTTTTCTTTGCCGGAATCACTGCCGGACTGGCTCTCCTTACGAAGTATCATTCGGTCTTCCTGATTAGTGGAGCCTTCTTTTACATTCTGCTTTACAACCGGAAATGGTTCACGATTAAGGAGACATGGTACGCATTTCTCCTTGCGATTCTGAGCTTTATTCCTGTAATCCTGTGGAACATGGATAACGAATTCATCAGCTTCACTTTCCACGGGGCCAGAACCACCACAGAAGGAGGCGTGTGGCTCCATCCGGAGTTTCTTTTCGTGGAGATCCTGGGTCAGTTTTTATACAACAACCCTGTCAATGTTGTCCTGATCATCATGTCGCTTATCACATTGAAACGGGATGGCGCATTTATAAAGAAAGAGTACACGCGCCTTATCCTATGGATCAGTCTGCCACTGGTAGCAACCTTTCTTTTATTCGCTCTTTTCGCCCGGACATTGCCTCATTGGACAGGTCCTGCTTATTTCGGCTTTATTCTGATTGCCGCAGCATGGTTATCGGAGCGGAGTAAAACGAGGTACCGATGGAAACTTTTCCCAAAACCAATCCTGGCATCTACTCTTCTTATGCTGACTCTGATCGTCTTGGCAATCGGACAGATTCGATTCGGATGGATTCCCTTATCAAAATGGGGAGCCAGGGACTTTACACACGATATGTATGGATGGAAGCAATTGGGGAAAAAATTCGCACCCATCGCCGAATTTGACCGTGAACTGCTTCTGATCGATGCCCAGGCGCCTATCTTTTGCTATCGGTGGTTTCCGGCAGCAAACTATGATTATTATATTGGCCGGAAAACAGGAAACCGGGTGTATGCCCTTGGCACCCTTGACAGGATTCATAAATATTACTGGATCAATCAGGAAAGAGGGAATATTCCCATTGGAATGGATGTCTACTACATTGCCCTCAGCGATGATTACGAAGATCCGCAACAGCTATACGGAGATCTTTTTACCGTGATCCAGCCGTCAGATACAATCCGTATTCTGCGAGGGAATGAACTAGTGCGGGAGGCATACATTTACCGAATGATCGGATTGAAAGAGGAGATGGAGTTTGTCCCTTCGGATGCCGAGGAGGAGGTCAATCCTGAAATAGAGCGCCTTCTCCTGTTTCAAAGACAGATCCGGACGAGTCCCGAATGGATCCGGATCCTGCGGAAAAAGGCAAAAGAAGAGAAGGTGAGCATAGAAGTGATGATCATTCAGGAGTCCCAGAAGATGCTTGATCGCGAAAAAGAGGTCAAACGTGAACTGCGGATGCTCGACAGCCTTCAGAAGAATATGGTAATTCCACAGGAAGCAGTTGAGAACTGAGAATTGTTCCTACTCTCACACTTATTTCGGGCCTGTCATCTTGCTTGGATCCACAATCTTATCGAACTCCTCTTCGGTCAGCAGTCCGAGTGCCATCGCTGACTCTTTCAGTGTCAGGTTTTCGTGATGCGCTTTCTTGGCGATTTTGGCAGCGTTGTCGTACCCGATATGCGGATTCAGTGAGGTAACAAGCATCAGGGAGTTCTGAAGGTTTCTGTTGATTGCAGGCATGTTGGTTTCGATTCCAACCACGCAGTTGTCGGTGAACGAAACCGCTGCATCCCCAATCAGGCGGGCTGATTCCAGCACATTCTTTATCATAACCGGTTTGAACACATTGAGCTGGAAATGGCCACTGATGCCTCCTATGTTTACGGCAACATCGTTGCCAAGAACCTGTGCGCAAACCATGGTCATGGCTTCAGGCTGTGTTGGGTTCACCTTGCCGGGCATGATCGATGATCCGGGTTCATTTTCGGGCAGCCTGATTTCGCCAATTCCGCAGCGGGGGCCGGATGCCAGAAGCCGGATGTTGCTGGCGATGTGCATCAGACTAACGGCGACGGTTTTCAGCGCACCGGAAGTCTCTACCATGGCATCGTGTGCCGACAACGATTCAAATTTATTGAAAGCCGTAACAAAGGGTAGTCCGGTGAGGTTGGCGATCTCTTTGGCAACCAGTACATCGTATCCTTTTGGTGCATTCAGTCCGGTTCCAACAGCGGTACCGCCAAGAGCCAACTCTGCAAGGTGCGGCAGGGTGTTCTTCAGTGCGTTGATCCCGTGATCAATCTGTGAAATGTATCCCGAGAACTCCTGTCCGAGGGTAAGGGGTGTGGCATCCATCAGGTGAGTACGGCCGGTCTTGACAATATCGGCAAATTCCTTCTCCTTGCCTTTCAGTGCATCCCGCAGCTTTTCCAATCCGGGTATGGTGGTTTTTTCCACCATCGTATAAGCGGAAATACTCATGGCAGTTGGGAATGTGTCGTTCGATGATTGGCTTTTGTTCACATCGTCGTTGGGGTGAATGGGAGACTTTCCAACTCCCAGCTCTCCGCCGTTGATTACGTGCGACCTGTTGGAAATCACTTCGTTGAGGTTCATGTTTGTTTGGGTTCCCGATCCGGTTTGCCAGATGACCAGGGGAAACTGGTCGTCCAGTTTGCCTTCCAGGATCTCATCGCAGGCCTGCACAATCAGGTTTTTCTTCTCTTGAGGAAGAACTCCCAATTCGGCGTTTACAATAGCGGCGGCCTTCTTTAGAATGGCCATCCCGCGGATTACCTCTTTGGGCATGGATCCGGAATCCCCGATCTTGAAATTTCCAACTGAACGCTGGGTTTGGGCTCCCCAGTATTTGTCGGCAGGGACCTCTACTTGTCCCATCGTATCAGCTTCAATGCGTACTTTCATGGTGTTATCGTTTGTTTGTTTATCTATTTATTTCTTAGAAAAGTTTCAATATTATCTACCGGATCGCCTATCACGGCTTTATATTCTCGTTCAATGACCGGCCGCATGATCAGCTTGGGATTTTCAACCAGGATACGGATCCATTCATGATCGTTGAATTGCTTCCCTTTCAGGTTCTTTTTGTAGTACTCTTCCTGTTTCCTGACGATCTCCTCCGGCTTCAGGTTTAGTTTTACCAGAAGCGTCTCAATCTTTTTCTCTGTGAAGGGGGTTTTCAGGTATTCAACAAGGGTAAAATCAATTCCCTTGTCCTGCAGATACTGCAGTCCGGCTCTCGATTTCTGGCATCTGGGGTTGTGATAGATTCGGATCATATTATATTCCCGGGGCTTCACCCCGGGCTGCTATTTACTGCCAAATTCCATGAGGTAGGCCTTGATGAAATCATTCAGATCGCCGTCCATGACAGCTTGTACGTTTGAGGTTTCGTAGTCGGTGCGCAGGTCTTTCACCATCTTATATGGGTGCATCACGTAATTTCTTATCTGGCTGCCCCATTCGATTCGCTTTTTAGTGCTTTCGATCTCGGCGATCTTCTCCCGTTTCTTACGAAGCTCAATCTCGTAAAGCTGAGATTTCAACATCCGTAGCGCCTTCTCCCTGTTTTGTCCCTGCGACCGTGTTTCCTGGCATTCAACCACGATGCCGGTAGGTTCGTGTTTGAGCCGCACGGCAGTCTCTACTTTGTTCACATTCTGTCCGCCCGGCCCACTCGACCTGAACGTATCAAAGGTGATCTCCGCCGGGTTGAGCTCGATCTCAATGTCATCATCGATCTCAGGATAGGCATATACCGAAGCAAAGGAAGTATGCCGCTTGTGGTTGGCATCGAACGGAGACAACCTCACCAATCGGTGAACACCATTCTCCCCCTTCAGGTATCCATATGCATAGTCCCCCTCAAACTCGAGGGTAACCTGCTTGATCCCTGCCACATCTCCCTCCTGGAAGTCAAGCTCTTTCACAGAGTAGCCATTCAGTTCGCCCCACCGGATATACATCCGCATAAGCATCTGGGCCCAATCCTGGCTCTCTGTACCGCCAGCGCCCGAGTTGATTTGAACGATAGCATTGAGTCTGTCTTCCTCACCACTGAGCATGTTACGGAACTCCAGGTCCTCAATCACTTTCAGGGCTTTCTTGTAGTGGCTGTCTACATCCTGTTCACTCCCTTCCCCCTCTTCAAAGAACTCATAAATCACCTTGAGGTCTTCTAAACTCTGGTTCGCTTTCTCAAAGGTATCCGTCCAGAATTTTTTATTCCGGATGGCTTTCATCATCTTCTCAGCCTCTTTTGGGTTGCCCCAAAATGATGCTTCCTGAGTTAACTTCTCCTCTTCCTCTATTTCGGCAATCTTCTTATCGATGTCAAAGGAACCTCCTCAGAGCGTCCACCCTTTTACCTAAATCTTTAATATCTTCCTTATCAGTCATATCAGATTTTTATTTCTTTCATTATTCGGAGGACCAGGTCTGTCTCGAACCCTTTCCCCACAACAAAATTGATGATTTTCTCCCGTTTATTCAATGTTTTCTCCGGATTTATTTCCCCACCCTTACGGATAACCAACGCCCGGATTGTTTCCATGTAGGACTCCTCATCAATCTCCATAAGGGCATCAGCAATCATTGTATCAGGGAGTCTCCTTGTCCGAAGTTCGTGTGCGATCCGGATCCGGCCCCATTTGTTGACCCTGAATTTACCCTGCACAAAGGAGCGTGCAAACCGCTGGTCATCAATAAATCCTTCATCCTTTAGCTGCTTTATCAGCTTCTCCTTCGATGTCTTTGGGATCTTCCACCCGGCCATTTTCAGCTCCACATCCCGGCTGCAACGATCCTGGTATGCGGCATACCTGGTGAGTTTGGTGTAGAGTGTCATTATTTCTGTTTCTCAAAAACGTCAACCTCCCTGAAAAACACCGGCCCGTGCCCCCCGCTTTCACTCACAAACATCAGGTAACGATAGTTGTTCGGAGGGTCCATCAGAAGTTGATACACAGCTTTGCCGCCCCCCCAGAGGTCGATGGGTTTTGCCATCACGATGAAGTTCCATCCTGCTTTGGATGGATTCCCGATGAAAGAGGGATTTGGTTTGTCGGGATAACCCCAAACCGAGAAGGATTGTGCACCCCGGGCGAGATCGAGGGAGGAGAAGATATGCAGGCTGTCGATGTCGATGGATTTCTGCAGGTCTATCACCAACCGTCCTTCACCCTTATCAAACCATATATCACGGGCCGAATCACCCGGCATCAGGTCGAACATGCCATCGTTGATGACCGATACTGGAATTGGGGCCCAGGGAGAGCGTTTCGGATCGTCGGACTCGCTTCCCAGATAGGTTACCGTAACGCCATTCGGCTTCAGTACACTGGCATAATCTTTTGTGGTTACCTTCACCGGCAACTCATCGGCCGTTTTTCGGCGTGTCATTTGTACTGAAGCCTTTTGTGCCATCTTTTCCGTTACATACCTCTGCTCCATATTCAACTGGAGGGTTTTCCGATCCGTGAAGTCATCGAAGAGAGGCTGAACCGGTTGGATATCATCAAACGGGTTGTTGGCCAGGGTCATGGAGAAGATCTTCACCGATGGGTCTGTGGGAAGCTGTATCGAGCCGGTAGTGGGGTCAACATTCAGTTCATATTTATAGATGTAGCCATACCTGTATGGTATGTTTGAGGTGTTGTTGTGCAGGTGAGGGGCAAACCAGGCTACTTCATCACGTTTGATAAACCCGGGCTCAACATGGCTCACCTGGCCATGCTGGTCCCAGATCCGTGTATCATATTGACCGATGTTTCCCGTAAAGCCCTGGATAAGGATTTCCTCTTTCAATCGGCCGTTTCTGAATGTCGCAACAGTATCCTTTTCGGCAGAAGCCAGGATATAGAGCTTGTTAAACTGACCGGTTTTTGGGATCTCGATTTTTTGCCCGTTACAGGCAAGGGCATTCAGTTGCCAATTGGCAGTACCTCCGAGGGTAAACCGGATGCCATCCACCGAGATCTCTTCGGGGAAGAGTTCAGCTGGAATTGAAAACTTTGATGAGCCAAAGCTGTAGTTGACACGCGTAGAATCATGAGAGACGACGGCCTGATCATAATAAAAAGCGACAGGCATTGACGACGGCTGCACAAGGGTGTCGGGAGGATTCTCCAGGGTAACAGAAAAACTCTTCATCTCAAACGGGGCAAGGGAGAAATGCAGGATGCCTTTTTTTGGGGATAGTGCTGCCAAAACCCTCTCTTGTCCGTCAACTTCATTAGCAGAAACAATCATTCCGTGCATCGATAGTCCGACATCGGAGATAGTCTCTCCAAAGAGTTCCTGTACCCGGATGATGATGCTGAGGCCATCTTCCTTTAGTTTCATAGCCCTGATGGCCACCTGCGAAGTATCCAGTGATGCAAGGGAGACCTCCCTCCCCAGGAAGCCAGAATGAGATGTGGTTTGGAATGCAATGAATGGCTGGTTGACCGCCCGTCCTTGCCATTCGGAAAGACCTTTTCTCCAGTCGCCTGCATGTCCGTATATGCCATAACTAAATGCGTGAGTTCCCCAATCCTGGGTAGCCTGGTCATGGTATTCGTTGGAACTTGGTGTATAGAGTAAAGTGAGTCGTAGGGTAGAGTCGTTGGGCATATCGGAACCGAATTTGCAATCTTCCAGGATAGTAACCCCGAAGCCTCCTGATCGGTCGGTAAGGTCGAACCATTCGCGGGATGGGACTTCATACTTCTTATCATGGTTTACAGGTCGCTCTATCGTACCAAGGCCCAGGTTATACGTTGCCTGGTTATTGGCTGCTGTTAGCGGGAAAGATGCCTTCAGGCTCACTCCCTTCGATTGCCACGCGACTTCATTGTCAATGGTGATTCGTGTCCCGGCCTCACCGGCAGTCAGCCTGACCCACTGGGTGAAATACGAATTCCTGGATTGGCGTTCAATTTTATAGGTTTTTCTAACAGGCCCGTCTTCTACAAGGGTGGTCTTGGCCGGACCTTCCACGAAACCGACAGGGGGCTTTTTCCGGTCTTTCCAATCCATGTTCCAGGCAGGCCAGTACCTTGGGTGTTCTTTCAGGAACTCCAGCTTCATATTTCCGGAAAGCAACTCTTTGTCGAGATTTTTATCCAGAATGCTGTGGATGTTACCCTCCGTATTGATCAGGATACGGTACGAATCGTTCTCCAGGCTGAGCCGCCCTGCCCTGAGTGTGGAAATGAGCGGAGAAGGTTGTTTGGAGGCTCTCACATCATAACAGGCCAATCCCAGCGAAGGGACATGTGCCAGGAAAAGAAGTTGAACAGAACTTTTGGTTTGGTTTGTAACCTGGCTCAGAACTTCTTCCCCATCAGGGCCAACTACCCGGATGAAGTCAGGAACACCGTCGGGATAGTCAATTGTTGCCTCGACTATATCCTCTCGCGCAATGGAGAGCGGGTTGTAGACCACCAGAGGGATTCCTTCCGAGGTAGTCTCCATCGCCCGTATCACTGCCCCGGCAGAACTCTCCAGCATCGATGCAAACAGATTCATGGCAAGAACTTCGTCATTCCAGGCATATCCATAGGCTGATGGGATGGAGGTTCCTGGCAGGATATCGTGCATCTGGCAACCCAAAACCAGCCACCATGCTTCATTGAGCCGTTCTTTCGGATAGGGGATAGCCCCCAGGTAGTCGGCTATCACTGCCAGTGGTTCGGTGGCCTGGGCAAGTAATTCATTTTTCCGATTCCAGCGTTTCATATAGGCTTGTGAGGTGATCGACCCCGACGAGTGTTCGGTCAGTAGCAGGTCGCCCGAATAGGAGGGAAGTTTTGCTGCCTGCTCTGGCGTCAGGTCGCGAAAAAGCTGGTCACTGGAGGAGAGGTAAACGTGGATTTTACTGTCGGGATGGTTCAAACTGCCCACGGCATGCTGTACATCTTCCTCGCGGGGAGCGCCTCCAACATCCCCTACACCATAGTAGCGGAAATCGGCGAAGACGCCATATTTTTTGCCATTTTCAAAGACACGCCCTGCCCAGTATGCTGATGTGTCGAGGCGCTCCTGAACTCCACCGTTGTAGGAGGTTGCATTGAGCGCTGAGACAATACCCTCTCCATCAGGGCCTATCCATGTTCCAAGTGCAAATGGGATTCCGTTGGCCGATCCCCAGGATAATTTTTGTGTAGAGAATCCTTTCAATCCGCAGTGATTCAATACACTTGGAAAATGCGCCTGGAATCCGAAACAATCGGGAAGCAGAAAATCCACACTCTCTTTCCCGAACTCAGACCTGAAGTAGTTGTTCCCGTAAAGTACCTGGCGGATGATCGACTCGGGAGAGGGGACATTCGGATCGCACTCGTCAACGGAAGATCCTCCAACAAACCATCGGTCGCGGATAATCCATTTTTTCAGCTCCTTATACCTATCCGGATAGTACTCTTTCATCATCCGGTAGCGGCGAGCCCCACTAAAGGTGAAAACATATTCGGGATACTTTTCGAAACGGTCGAAATTCTCGTCCATCGTGGCTTTCAGAAAATCGTTGATAGTCTCCTCATAGTCCCACCGCCATTCGGTATCCAGATGGGCATACCCAACGGTGTAGAGCACAGGAGTGCGGGAGAGATCATATTTGTGAGGATATGCTTCCTGCGCATATCCAGAGAGGTTAATGAGAGTGAAAATCGCTAGCCAACAAATGGTTAATCTTTTTTTCATAGATAGGGAATAGGGTTATTTTCAGCTTGACAAATATAGTGAATTCTGCAAAGTCTTGATTTTTTCAATCACTTGGGAATGAGATACGAGAAAGTTTGCGACCTTTGCAGGCCAAATCAACCTATTACCAACCCAAAAAGAGAAATACATATGAGAAACTTACTGATAGTAGTAACCTTGGTTATTGTAGGCTTTACATCCTGTGGACCTAAAAACCAATACAAGATCGTCGGCTCCATTACCGGAATCGATTCTGGTCTTGTTTACCTTCAAAAGCGTGATGCCGGAGAGTGGAAAGTCATTGACTCTTCCGAGCTCGTTTCCGGAAAATTCAATCTTAAAGGCACAATTGAAAGTCCGGAATTATGGTATTTGAGCGTTAAAGATGCCAGAGTTTATGTTCCGTTATTTGTTGAGAATTCAACCATTACAGTCGACATTCTGGCCGACAGCCTCGATGGAACGGTGATCAAAGGATCACTCTCCCAGGGTGTTTATGAAGATTACCTGAAACAGATGAAACCCATCGAAGATGAGATGAATGCGATCTACAATGATTACAAGAATGCCAGCGCAGCAGGTGACGAAGTGGCCATTGCTGCAGCTGACTCGATGTATGAAGTTGTTGAAGCTCGTCAGAAAGAGCAGATCCTTGTCTTTGCAAAGGAGAATAACAGCAGCGTGGTGGCTCCCTATCTGATCTTCCGTAATGCCTATATGTTTGACCTTCCTGCGTTGGAAGAGGCAGCACTTGCGATGGATACTGCACTGAACAACTCAACATACCTAATGGAACTCAACAAACAGGTTGCTATCCTGAAAGCTGTTGAGATAGGACAACCTGCTCCTGATTTCACTCAGGCTGATACGGCAGGGAATCCGCTGACCCTATCATCTCTGAAAGGGAATGTTCTGTTGATTGATTTCTGGGCTTCATGGTGTGGCCCTTGCAGGGCTGAGAATCCGAATGTTGTTGAAGCATGGAAGAAGTATCATGACAAAGGTTTCGATATTCTTGGAGTCTCCCTCGACAAGAACCGTGACAAATGGCTGGAAGCGATCAAGGCGGATGGTCTTACCTGGTATCAGGTTTCGGACCTTCAGTATTGGAACAATGAAGTATCCAATCTGTATGGTGTTCGCTCAATTCCTTCCAATATACTCCTGAACCAGGATGGGATTATCATTGGTCGCAACCTGCGTGGCCAAGATCTGCTGAAAAAGCTGGAAGAGCTCTTTGGAGCAAAAAAATAACCGTTAATCAAATCACCTGACATGAGAAGAGTCATGTTATTACTCATGTTGATTGGGCCATTTCTCGGGATGGCCCAATCAACATACACGCTTCACGGACAACTAGATGGACTTTCAAACCAGCCAGTTTATCTCTTGAATTTCTATGGTGAAAAAAATGCACTTCTTGATTCTACCAGAAGTGATGGCGCCGGTAGTTTTTCCTTCCTGATGCCGGCAACTCTTGCACCAGGTTTGTACCGTGTAAGCTGGGGTCAGGAGAAATATATAGACCTGATATTCAACCGTGAAAATATCAGCTTCCGTACCAATGCAGGTCATGCTTCCGACAGCCTTGTTATCATCCAATCTGTTGAAAACAAGATATTTTATGATTTCATGGTTGTCGACAGGATCAGTCAGACGAAGCTTGAACTGCTCCAGCCTGTTGTGGATTATTACCCCGATCAGGATTCCTTTTACTTCAATGCTATTGCAAACTATGAGCAAGTGCAGCGACATCAGGAGGAAATTCTGGATTCGCTGAAGAGAACCTTTCCGGACTCTTACTCAGTGAAAATCTTAACGCACTACAGCACGCCATTCCTGTCTGCTTCTCTTCCTCCCAATATCCGCCTCACATTTCTGAAACAGCACTATTTTGACCATGTAGATTATAACGACACCTCCCTGCTGCGATCCAATGTATGGTCCAACAAAGCGATTTCCTATCTCGCACTCTACAGCAGCAACCGGCTGTCGCAGAAACAGCTGGAGGCAGAATTTATCAAAGCGGTCACGGTGATACTCAGTGATGCCGGTGAAAATCCTGAGATATTCAAATTCCTGCTCGATTACCTTGTTAGTGGTTTTGACAAGTACCATTTTGAAGATGTGATCACATATCTGGCTGAGAATTTCCAGGATCCATACTCCTGTGAAGACCAGGAGAAGAAATCGGCTCTCCAGAAGAAGTTGGATACCTTTAAAAAGATTGCTATCGGACAGTCGGCTCCCGAATTTGAGATCCCCGACACGAAAGGTCAGCTGGTGAAACTTTCGGGAATCGACGCCGAATATACCCTGTTGATTTTCTGGTCGAGCGAATGCGGCCATTGTACCCAGATGCTGCCCAAAGCGAAGGCACTCTATGACGCGCAGAAGCCAAAAAGGTATGAGATTGTGGCAGTCTCGATCGACACTAGCCGGGCAGAATGGATGCAGGTTGTAAACGAAGAGAAGCTGAACTGGATCAATGCTTCGGAGCTGAAAGGGTTTGACGGCAAGTCGGCCGATCTCTATAACATTTACGCCACCCCTACGATGTTCCTGCTTGACCGAGACAAAAAGATCGTAGCCAAACCGATCAGCTATCGCGAGCTGGAGGTGGCATTGAGGCAGCAGGGGTTGCTCTAGCTTCTCAACTGGTTCACCAGTTGCGGCACCCCCACAGTCGCCTTCTCCCTTATAACCGTCAGGTTCTGAACAGAACGATCGGGCTCGGCATTCGGATCGATTAAAAATTTTGGGATATTACGGAAAGCGTGATGCAGAAGTCCGGCTGCCGGATAGACCTGCAAGGAGGTTCCGATGACTACCAGGATATCAGCCTTTCGAACGATAGATCCGGCTATTATGATATTGTTCACCTCTTCCCCGAACCAAACGATATGTGGTCGCAGTTGCGACCCTTTTTCACAGAAATCCCCGATTTTCAGTTCCCACCCGTCTAGGGTATGAACCAATGAAGGATCAACGGTTGAACGGACTTTTTTCAACTCCCCATGAAGATGCAGAACCTTTGAAGATCCTGCACGTTCGTGAAGGTCATCTACATTCTGTGTGATAATCTCAACATCGAAATCTTTTTCCAACTTCGCCAGGGCATAATGGGCAGCATTGGGTTCCACGTCATACAACTGTTTCCGGCGAATGTTGTAGAAATCAAGGACCAACTGCGGGTTGCGAGCCCAGGCTACCGGACTGGCAACCTCTTCAATACGGTAATTGTTCCACAACCCATCGGCATCACGGAACGTCTTAATCCCACTCTCAGCACTGATGCCGGCACCGGAGAGAACAACAATTTTTTTCATCGAAAAAAATTAAGTACAAAGTACAAAGTTAGAAGTTAGAATGTAAGTACAAAGTTAGAAGGACGAAGTACGAGCTATTTCTTCTGATTTTGAAGTCCCTGGTTTGATTTTGCCGTATTAATACTAGTCACAAAAATCGCCAATAGTTCATGGGCTTCTTGGATTAATCCGTTTAAAGCATTAGGGGGCCCTAACTTTCTTCTTTCCAAGACCTCAAGCCAATAAAGGGTCTCATCAGTCTCCTCCTCGACAATCTTCAATTTGTTGATAAAATCGCGTCCTGATTTTGCTCTGCGGGCTGCTCTGTAGTTTGCACCCACAGATGAAGAGGCACGTAGGATTTGATCTGAGATTATTCCCACTGACCTTGTATTTGGTAGCGTTTCAATGAAGTTCATAATGAGGACAGTAAAATTCAATGTTCGTTCTTTTAAGTCTTGTGGTTTCATAGCTGATTTTATTCCTTAATCAGGAAAACATCTCTAAGGTTATATCCTAAATTAAGAAAACTTTGTAGATCCAACTTTCAACTTCATACTTGCGTTCGTACTTCGTACTTCTAACTTCTTACTTTATTTCCTATCTTTGCCTCCTTTTAAAATCAACCCCTTCATGTTTAATTACATCAAAGGAAAACTCACCGAACGGAACCCAGCATATGCTGTTGTGGATTGCAACGGTGTAGGTTATCTTCTCAACATTTCGTTAAACACCTACACCCGAATCGGGGAGGTGGAAGCATGTCTCCTGTATGTACATCTGGTGGTGCGGGAAGATGCGATGATCTTGTTTGGATTTGCCGACCAGGAGGAGCGAGAGCTCTTCAGACAGCTTATTAGTGTGTCGGGTGTGGGAGCAAATACTGCTCGTATCATTCTCTCTTCACTTTCACCACAGGAGGTGATTCAAGCAATTGGGCTGGCCGATGTTCCTCTTTTACAAAAAGTTAAAGGAATCGGTGCTAAAACGGCTCAACGGATTGTGGTGGATTTGAAGGACAAAGTTGGTAAAGGACTTGTATCCCAAGAAAAATTGGGTTTCCTGCACAATACTAAAAAGGATGAAGCGTTATCTGGATTAATAATACTGGGCTTTCCGAAGATGCTTGCAGAAAAAACACTGAACAAGATCATCGAAAAGGAAGGGACAGACTTAACGGTGGAAGAGCTGATAAAACTGGCGCTCCAAATGCTTTAATTTGTGAGGAACTATACTGAATTAATTAAATACCGTTCTGTCTACTTACTTCTTTTACTGGTTTTCAGCTGCCTACCCTGGTTTCAGGCATCAGCTGGTGAAGGTAGTATGTTTGAGACAGGTACGTTCCTTCCCGATACTACCGGTATCGATACAACTTTGACCTACCCTTTCACGCCTGAAATGGTAGACCCTTCCAACCCGGGAGTCCACCCCTTGTACATGCAGAACCCCTCCAACATTACGACAGAGATCGTCTATGATCCGGAGACACGCCAGTATGTCAAACAGTACAAAATCGGAGACCAGGTCTACCAGATTCCAACAACCCTCACTTTTGATGATTACCAGGAAGAGGATATGGATTTGATGATCCAGAGCTACTGGAAAGAGCGTGCCGAAGCTGCCAGCATCGACAACAGCGGTGGCCTGATCCCAAAAATTCACATTCCGGGAAAGGTCTTTGAAACGATCTTTGGAAACAATACGGTTGACATACGGCCACAGGGCTCTGCAGAGATCAAGTTTGGCATCGTATCAAACAAACGTGATGATCCGGCTCTCAATACGCGTCAACGGAGACAGACTAACTTCGACTTCGATGAGCGGATTCAGATGAACGTTATCGCCAAGATCGGAGATAAAATTGAGTTCAAAGTCAGTTACAACACAGAAGCCACCTTTGATTTCGAGAACAAACTGAAGTTGAAATACGAAGGGAAAGAAGATGAGATCATTCAGCTGATTGAAGCCGGGGATGTCAACATGCCCCTATCCAGCACCCTTATCCGGGGAACAGAAGCCCTTTTTGGTATCAAGACGAAGTTACGGTTCGGCCGCACGACAGTTACAGCACTTTACTCTCAACAAAAGAGCGAGACCAAGAATATTACGGTTGAAGGGGCAGCTCAGCGGACCGAATTCAGTATCCGTGCCGATGAATACGAAGAGAATCGCCACTTTTTCCTGTCCCAGAATTTCCGCAACACCTATACACAGTCGCTCAAAACAATACCAATCATCAGCACCAATGTCAACATCCTGAAAATTGAGGTGTGGGTGACCAACATCGGTGCCGCTGTGACAGAAAACAGGAATATCGTAGCATTCCAGGATCTGGGGGAGAACAATCCTTACAATACGATGAACTTCCAGGGCATCCCGGGCCGGGTCTATCCGGATAATTACTCCAACACCCTCTACAACCGAATCATGCCAACTCCTGCGGATTCGGCTAAAGTAAGAAATATCAATTTTGTTTCGGAATACCTTACAGGAGGTCCGTTTTTCCTCTCCTCGGGGACTGATTTTGAAAAGGTGGAGAGCGCCAGGAAGTTGTTGCCAACAGAATATTCCTTTAACCCCAAGCTGGGATTTATATCACTCAACACCTCCCTAAACCCGGATCAGATATTGGGGGTTGCATATCAATACCAGCTTGTTGGTGATACAAATGTTTATCAGGTTGGGGAGTTTTCCGATGGAGGGATTATTACACCTCAGGCACTGATTATAAAATTACTCAAAAGTACCGCTCTCAACACACGTATTCCTCTCTGGAAGCTGATGATGAAAAATGTCTATCCGCTGGGAGCATACCAGGTTCAACCTAACGATTTCACTCTCAATATCCTCTATTCCGGAAATGCGAACGGTGTCCCTACTGCATACCTTGAAGAGACGCGTGTCAAAGGAATTCCACTGATCCGTATTCTTAACTGGGATAACCTGAACCAGCAACTCAATCCTCCTGGCGACGGACTATTTGACTTCGTTAATAATGCTACTACCCAGGGCGGTACCATCCAGGCATCAAACGGACGTGTATTCTTTACAGTCCTTGAACCTTTCGGGAAGGATCTGCGTGATTCAATTTTCGATCCGGCTAATCCGAAAGGGTCTCTGGAACTTGCCGACAAATACTGCTTCGACTCTCTCTATACGGTGACAAAAACGATGGCCAGGCAGTATCCCGACAAGAACAAGTTCGTGCTCGAAGGTTTTTATAAATCCACAACAGGGTCTGAGATATCCTTGAATGCACTCAACGTTCCGCAGGGCTCCGTTCGTGTTTATGCCGGAGGTATCCTCCTGACCGAAAACGTTGACTATACGGTCGATTACACCTTGGGTCGTGTACGGATCATCAACGAAGGGATTCTGAATTCCGGAACACCGATCAATATTTCTCTCGAAAGCAACGAGTTGTTCAACATCCAGACAAAAAGGCTGATGGGTGCAAATATTGACTTCAAGATGAACAAGAATTTGCAGATAGGAGCCACTGTCATGAACCTCAACGAGCGACCCTTGACGCAAAAGGTAAATTACGGTGATGAGCCAATCTCCAATACAATCTGGGGGGTAAACCTGATGTATCGCACCCAGTCACGGCTGCTCACCCGGTTGATTGATGCCCTTCCCCTGATATCCACAAAGGCGCCTTCAAATATTGCAATCGACGGTGAGTTTGCACAATTCATCCCGGGCCACTCCAAAGCTATTGGGAAATATGGAACCACCTATATTGACGATTTTGAAGGTGCCAAATCAACTATTGACCTGAGGAATGTTGGAAATTGGTTTATGGCAAGTACGCCTCAGGGGCAAACAGATATCACGATGTTCCCCGAATCAACCCCCGGTGCCGGATTGGCCTACGGATATAACCGTTCAAAGATGTGCTGGTATGTTGTTGATCCTCTCTTTTATGACCGCAACTCAAGCCTGGTTCCACCAAATGTAAACACGGCCGAGCTCTCTAACCAGTATGTAAGGCAGATATGGGAGTCGGAGGTTTTTCCAAACAAAGAACCTCTCAACGGAGTTCCAGTAAATCTGGCTGTGCTCAACATGGCATTTTACCCCTCCGAACGCGGAAGTAACAACTTTGATGTGCTTTCTACTGGTTACTCCCGTGGTATCGGAGCGGACGGTTTACTGATTGATCCCAATACACGGTGGGGTGGTATTATGCGCAGGATCGAATCATCCGATTTTGATGCTGCCAACATCCAGTACATCGAATTCTGGATGATGGATCCATTTGTTTATGACTCCTTAAACACCGGAGAGCTCTATTTCAACCTCGGTGATATCAGTGAAGATATCCTTCAGGATGGCAGGAAGAGCTTTGAGAACGGACTTCCTGTTGATGGAGTTATAACCAATGTTGATACCACCATTTGGGGGCGTGTACCAACGATACAATCTCTGGTAGAGGCATTCGACAACAACCCGGCCTCACGCCCTTATCAAGACGTTGGTTACGACGGTTTGAGCGATCTCGACGAGCTATCGTTCTTCGATACGACCTACATCGTGAAACTAAACAATACCTTCGGACCGGGCTCGCAAGCTTACCAACAGGCAGCGATCGACCCATCGGCCGATGATTATCATTACTTCCGCGGGACCGATTACGATAATGACCCGAAGTATGAGAGTGTGCTCGAACGGTACAAGAAATACAATAACACGGAGGGAAACTCCCCTGCCGCCGAGAACTCAACCGAAAACTATCCAACACAGGCTACCACATTGCCCAATGTGGAAGACATCAATAAAGACAACACACTCAGCGAATCCGAGCGCTACTACCAGTACAAGGTAAAACTTCATCCGGATAAGATGCTGCCGGGGATGAATTACATCACCAACGTGTATGAAGCGACTGATATCCCACTGGCCGACGGTTCCCGCGGGAGGGTCAAATGGTATCAGTTCAAGATCCCTATCCGAACTCCTGACAAGGTGGTTGGAGATATCCAGGGATTTACGTCGATCCGTTTCATGCGTGTCTTCTTCAAAGGATTTGAGAAAGAGGTGGTATGTCGTTTTGCTACCCTCGAACTCACCCGCGGTGAGTGGCGGCGTTATGACTTTAGCCTGCTTGCACCAGGAGAATACATCCCCGATGAATATCAGAACCAGACTATATTCGATATCAGCACGGTAAGCATTGAAGAGAATGGCAGCAAGGAGCCGATTCCCTATGTGATGCCTCCCGGGATAGAACGTGAAACGAATTGGGCCTCCACCAACTTCCAGCAGCTGAATGAACAATCGATGGCAATCAATGTTTGTAACCTGGTTGACGGTGATGCAAGGGCTGCCTATAAGACTGTTGAGTTTGACTTTCGTCAGTTCAAGCGGCTGAAGATGTTCGTACATGCTGAACAGTCCATTCAGAGCCAGGAGCTGAAGAATGGCGACATGACAATATTCATGCGTGTGGGCAGTGACTTCACGGAGAACTACTACGAGTATGAAATCCCTCTAACTTTTACTCCCTGGGGGACCACTATCAATGACCCGGATGCCATTTGGCCGGAATCCAATGCGTTTGATATCGATCTCGAACAACTGATTCAGGTGAAATATGAACGTATTGTTGAGATGCGGAAACCAGGGAGCACGCTAACGCTTTCAATGCCGTATTCACAGTATGATGGAGCCAACAGGATTACCGTCGTGGGCTCACCCACTATTAGCGATGTACGTACCATCATGATCGGGGTTCGAAACCCAAAGAAAACAACAAACTCCCAGGATGATGACGGACAGGCCAAATGTGCCGAGATCTGGGTAGATGAGTTGCGTCTCAGCGATTTCAATAAAAAGGGGGGATGGGCGGCAATTGCCCGGGTAGCAGCCGACCTGGCCGACCTGGGACGCATTCAACTTACTGGAAGTTACAGTAGTGCCGGGTTCGGCTCTATCGAGCAAAAAACCACGGAACGTCCAATGGAGGCTAAAACCTTACTTGGGTTTGACACCGATATCGAATTGGGGAAATTCTTCCCTGAACGCACAGGGATCAGGATCCCCATGCATTTCGACTATTCACTGCAAAAGATCACGCCACTTTATGATCCACTTAATCCCGACTTGTACCTCAACTCAGTGATCGATTTAATGGAGACCAAAAACGAGAAGGACTCGATTCGAAGCCGGGCCATCGATTATACCGAACGAAGGAATTTCAACCTGATGAATGTCAGGAAAGATCGTACCACGGATAAGAAAGTCAGGCCTTACGATATCGAGAACTTTAATGTGAGCTATTCCTATTCAGAGATTTATCACCGGAGTGCTGATATTGAATATGAATTAAAAAAGAGGTATTCAGGAGGGTTAGGCTATAATTTCAGCATTTCACCCAAGAATGTAAAACCATTTGACAAATCAAAATTCCTATCCCGTAACAAGGTATTCCAGTTAATCAAAGACTTCAACTTCTATTATCTGCCAAAGTCCTTCTCTTTCCGCACAGATATGATTCGGCAATATGATCAGCGGAAGTTCAGAAATAAAAGCAGGGGGATCGTCCCGATGGAGACCTTCTACATCAAGCAATGGGATTGGACAAGGCTTTATGATCTGAAGTATGACTTCAGTAAATCATTACGTCTTTCCTGGGCAGCAAACGCCTCCTCTTTTATCAATGAACCTCCGGGGCAAGTTGATAAGTCGACCCGTGATGAGATCTGGCATGAGATCTTTTCCATCGGAACGATGAACAGCTATAGTCAGCAGGCTTCCATCACCTGGGAGGTCCCCTTCTCTAAAATCCCCCTGTTAAACTGGATCACCCTCACTGCCGGGTATCAGTCGGGCTACCGCTGGTCGGCAAGCCCGGTTTCGGTTCAGAACAGGCTTGGAAACATGATCGAAAATAATGCAACTTACGCCCTTAATGGCGGTGCGAACCTGGTCAATTTATACAACAAAGTTCCTTACCTGAAAAGGATCAATGCCGGGAAGAATCAGCCGCTGACTCAGCGCTCAATGCTACCTGGGCAACCTGGAGGGAAAAAGGCCACTCAGGCACAGACGAATGCTCCCGACAGCCTTCTGTTGAATAAGCCTAAATTCAACGCAGGGAAGTTCTTTTTGGAGGGATTTGTCAGGATACTGATGAGCGTTAGAAATGCCAAATTTCAGTATACCCAGGGACATGGGATCATGCTCCCCGGATTTACACCTCAACCCGATTTCATGGGGATCAACCTTAACCAGAATGCACCCGGGCTTGGATTTGTCTTCGGCGAGCAGAAAGATATCCGTCCAAAAGCCGTAGAGCGGAACTGGATGACCATGGACACGCTGCTCAATTCGGCATATAGCGTTAAGTTCAACGAAAACCTGAGTATCTCTGGCAGTGTGGAACCCCTTCGGGATATCAGGATTGAAATCACCATGAACAAGCAGCAGGGATCTTTCCGACAGGAGTATTTTAAAGCCGACCGTAACGGGAATTTTGATTCGTATTCCCAACAACTCAACGGAAGTTACACCATGTCCTATATCATCATTGGCACCTCATTTACCAAAGAAAGTGATGAAAATATTTCCATTCTGTTTGAGAACCTCAAAGAATCTCGACTGCTGATTGCTCAACGGTATGCCGCAGAAAATCCATGGTCGACCGGTTTGGATTCAACCGGATACCCGATTGGTTACGGACCCAATAACCTGGAGGTGCTTTCTGTGGCATTTCTGGCAGCTTATAAAGGACAGGATCCGTCAAAAATAAGCCTTACAGGATTCCCAAAGATCCCATTGCCAAACTGGAGAATTACCTATGACGGATTATCTAAACTAAAATTTTTCCGCAAGTTCCTCAGAAACCTTACGCTTTCACATTCCTACATTTCAACCTATTCAGTAGGTGGGTATGTATCCAATATCGCTTACAGGGAGCAGGATGGTTTCCCCACTGAGTTCAATGCGGCTGGTAATTTTATTCCTGCACGTGAAATGAATGTTGTTACACTTACCGAACAGTTCAGCCCTTTGATCAGGTTTGATATGGGATGGATCAACAGCCTTATCACTACCTTTGAGATCCGTAAAACACGAAACCTGAGTTTCAGCTTTGTCAACAATCAGCTAACGGAAATCAGAAGCACCGAATATGTTGCAGGGATCGGATACCGGTTTAAAAACCTCCGGTTAAACTTTTCCGGACTCTTCGGAGGAGGCAAAAAGTCTCGTACTACAAGTGACCTGAACCTGAAACTGGATTTTTCGCTCCGGCAAAACAAAACTGTTCTCAGGCGAGTGGATGAAGATATCAACCAGGTCTCCTCGGGGCAACAACGTCTTGCCATCAATTTCTCGGCTGATTACAACCTGAGCGCACGCTTCAATATTCGGTTTTATTTCGATAAAGATATCATGACTCCATATGTCTCTAACCAGTACCGTACTTCCAATACCCAGGGTGGGTTAGCCCTTCGGTTTACCCTTTCACAATAATGAAAAAAAGATTATTTTTACCAAAATATTAAATAGTAAAAACCCATGAACGTTCCCGACAATCTGAAGTACACAAAAGACCATGAATGGCTGAAAATCGATGGTGAATTTGCCTTTATTGGCATTACGGACTATGCCCAGCATGAACTTGGCGACATCGTATTTATTGAGGTCGAAACAGTAGGAGAGAGCTTGGCAATGGAAGAGGCTTTCGGAACTATCGAAGCAGTGAAAACTGTATCCGATATGTTTATGCCTGTCAGTGGCGAGGTGCTTGAATTCAATGAGGAGCTTTCGGCTACCCCGGAACTTATCAACAAGGATCCTTATGATCAGGGATGGGTTGTGCGAATCAAAGTTGCTGATCCTGCAGAACTGGATGGCCTTATAAATCCTGCACAGTACAAGGAGCTCATAGAGAGCTAACCCTCTTTCTGGGATTTCATTGCGAACATGGTTGAGTGCTTTGTGGGTTTATATTAGTGAATACCGCAGGCATCAGTGTCATCAGTGTTCTTTAAAAAAATCGAACACCACTTTCCCTTTCGCTTTCCCTATTACTGCTTGAATCTCTTCAAGGCTGGCTTCACGGATTTGTTTTACCGACTTGAATTTCCACAGCAGTTGCTGGGTGTTGGAGAATCCGATACCAGGAATATCAGTAAGGACCGATTTAACTGTCCCCTTTTCCCTGCGTTTCCGGTGGTGCGTGATCCCAAAACGGTGGGCCTCATCCCTCATTTGCTGGATGATGCGAAGCGTTTCGGATTTTTTATCGAGGTACATCGGTAACGGATCATTGGGGTAATAGATCTCCTCCAGCTTTTTTGCAATACCAATTACTGTCATTTTTCCAGAAAGATCCAGTTTTTTCAAACTGCTCAGGGCTGCGCTGAGCTGACCTTTTCCACCATCAACGATGATCAGTTGCGGAAGTTCCTTTTTCTCTTCCTGAAGCCGTTTATAACGCCGGTAGATGATTTCCTCCATCGAGGCATAATCGTTGGATCCTTCAACGGTCTTGATGTTGAAATGACGGTATTCACTCTTATCCGGTTTTGCTTTTTTGAAACAAACCATTGCGGCAACCGGGAAATCACCCTGGATGTTGGAATTGTCGAAGCACTCAATATGTTCGGGGAGTTCTGTCATGCGCAGGTCCTTCATCATGGTTTCCATGGTACGCCGACTCTTGTGTTCCGGATCAACAAGCTCCTTTTGTTTCTCCTTCTCAAGCTGAAAATAGCGAACATTACGCTGCGACAGGTCGAGTAACTTTTTCTTGTCACCAATCTTCGGAACGGTGAAGGTAACCTGTGCAAGTTTATAACCCGGATCAAATGGAACAATGGCTTCCGGAGAGATACTTTCAAAGCGCTCCCTGATCTCTGTAATGGCGATTGGAAGGAGCTCTTCATCGGTTTCGTCAAGCTTCTTCTGAATTTCTACAGTATGCACCTGGATGATGGCTCCGTTCATCACCTTCATAAAATTGACGTAGGCAGTAGTCGCATCGGAAGCGATCGAAAATACATCTACATCATTGATGGTGGGATTGACAACAGTAGATTTACTCTGATATTTCTCGAGTGCATGGTATTTCTCTTTTACGAGATGAGCTTTTTCAAAATCCTCTTTTTCGGCATACGCCATCATCAGCTCTTTCAGCTGACGTGCTACAGAGTGTACATTTCCTTTGATGATATCCCGAATGCCCTGGATGGAGTTGTTGTAGTCCTCTTCATCCTGCAGGCCTACACAGGGTCCTTTGCAATTTCCAAGGTGATATTCGAGACACACCTTGAATTTTTCGGCCTTAATGTTTTTATCCGTCAGCTTCAGGTTACAGTTCCTGAGAGGGTATAATTGACGGATTAATTCCAGCAGGGTATGCATCAGTCGAACATTTGCATAGGGGCCAAAATATTGGGACCCGTCACGAACGGGATTGCGGGTGTGGAAGAGCCGCGGGAAAGGTTCGTTCTTGATACAGATCCAGGGGAAGGTCTTGTCGTCCTTGAGGGCCACATTGTATCGTGGACGGTACTTTTTGATCAGGTTGTTTTCCAGAAGCAGGGCATCCTGTTCGGTGCTCACCACGATGAACTTGATGTCGGCGATCTTCCGAACAAGCATCTGCACTTTTCCACTGATGGAGTTGATCTTTGAAAAGTAGGAGCTTACCCGCTTCTTCAGGTCTTTGGCTTTCCCTACATAGATGATCTTGTTTTTATCGTCGAGAAACTGGTAAACGCCAGGTTTGTGCGGAAGGGACTTAACAGTGCCGTCGAGATGGGAGAAATAACGTTCACGTGAAGAGGCCATGGAATTCGTAATTCTTCATTCGTAATTCTTTATTTTAAAAGGCTTTCCACCCCTGTGCGGTGATCTCCACCTCTTTCCCATCAGGAGTTATCATGAACTTCCCTTCTGCCCGGTCAGTCATGTGGCCGATGATGGAGATTCCTGCAACATCCTTGATTTTCTCATAGTCTGCCTGAGGGATAGTGAAAAGCAACTCATAATCCTCCCCACCACTAAGTGCTGCCACCGTAGGAATGATCTTGAATTCCATGGCAATCTCTTTCGTTTGCGGATCAATAGGAATTTTATCTTCATAAATCCGGCATCCGGTATCTGACATCTTGCACAGGTGAAGCGTCTCAGAAGCCAAGCCATCCGAGATATCAATCATTGAGGTAGGCTTTACTCCGATCCCTTCCAGCAATAACGTGATATCGGTTCTCGCTTCCGGTTTCAGCATCCGGCCAATCTGATAATCAAATCCTGAAAGTTCGGGCTGCATGCTGGGGTTTGCCTGGAATACCTTCTTCTCCCTTTCGAGTAGAAGGAGGCCAATGTATGCAGATCCAAGATCACCTGTAACGCAAAGCAGGTCGCCGGGTTTAGCTCTGCTACGGTAAACAACATCTTCCAGTCTGGCCGACCCGATTACCGTCACCGAGATTACCAATCCGCTTATGTTTGAACTAGTATCGCCTCCCACCAGATCGATGCTGTACTTCTCACAGGCGAGGCGGATCCCTTCATAGATCTCATCCAGTGCTTCGGCTGAAAAGCGGCTGGAGATGGCCATGGAGACTGTGATTTGCCGAGGAGTTCCGTTCATGGCGGCAATATCTGAAGCATTGACAGCAACAGCCTTATATCCAAGATGCCGGAGGGGGGTGTAGGTCATGTCGAAATGGATTCCCTCCACCAGGAGGTCGGTGGAGACAAGGCATGCCGTATGGGCGAGGCTTGCCTCGCCCATACCGGGGTTGCTCGCAATGCCCATATCGATCACCGCGGCATCATCACCCACACCTTTGATGGTAGATGGGTTCATTGTTTTGAACTTTTCAGTCAGCCGGTTGATCAACCCGAATTCTCCTAAATCTTCAAGTGAAGTAAGCTTATGGACAGGCTCTTCAGACTTCTTTCCTTTTTTCTCAAACATCTTCTTGATTTTTTACAAAGGTCGGAAAAATTTATCTTTAGCCTGATGCAGGTCAGTCCATTCTAGGCAAGATTGTTTCGGGTGGCCAGCACTTCTCTGTTTATCATGAACGACTTTTGTCTAATTATCGTGAACCCACATTGGCTGAGAGTTTCGATTGTCTTTTCAAACGATCTTTCTGTAACATGGAACCTGGGTTCAATGATCAGCAGAGAGCCTCCTGGTTTCAAAAGGGAATACAATTCTTCAAGAAATTTTTTCTGGTCGGGAACTTCATGAACCATGTAGAAGGCCAGGATAAAGTCAAAACTGGCTGAAAGACCGATTTCATCTTCCTTACATCTATGCAGGGTTATCAAATCGTTCAATGTCGTCCCTGTGATTTTTTGCCTGATTTTTTTGAGCATTCCCTGTTGTAGGTCCGCAGCCACAACGTTTCCATCTGGGCCAACAAGCCGGGCCATTTCCAGGGTGAAGAAACCTGGCCCACATCCGATATCCAGAATGGTCATTCCTGGATTAATATAAGGGGCAAGTATTTTCAATGGATTCTGAAGCCACCTTCTTGCCCTGTTGTCAAGGCTACCGGCCAGCTCGATCGGACAAACGTGTTGACTTTTTTCTCTCATTGGATCAGTTTCTATCTGCATGGTAAATCAGGGTTTTTGGAAGTGAAAAAGTAGCGCAAAATTGCAATGTATCGATGAGATTGAAAAATTGATTTCGGTGAATAGCAAAAAAAAGCTGTCGTAGGTTTATCTTTGTACCATGAATTTCCTCGAACTAGTAAACAAACGCCAGAGTTGCCGAGCCTATGATCCAGCCCGGCCGGTAGAGAAAGAGAAGATCGAACGATGCATCGAGGCCGTCAGGCTGGCTCCTTCGGCCTGCAACGCCCAGCCATGGAAGTTTATCGTGGTTGATGAACCAGAGCTGAAAAGGAATGTTGCCATTGCAGCCGACGCCAGGCTTCTCGGATTTAACCATTTTACCAAAGATGCTCCTGTTCTGGTTGTCGTCGTCAGGGAATCAGCCAACCTCACTTCCAAGTTGGGAACCCTGTTAAAAGATAAACCCTATCCTTTGATGGATATCGGGATTGCGGTGGAGCACTTCTGCCTTCAGGCCACATCCGAAGGGCTTGGAACCTGCATCATGGGCTGGTTCGACGAAAAAAAGGTGAAAGAACTTCTGGGAATCCCAGGTAAAAAACGAGCAGAATTAATCATCTCTGTTGGATATCCGGCAAAGGATGAACTGCGGAAGAAAATCCGGAAACCGATCGAGGAGATCCGCTCCTATAATCGTTATTAACCGGAAGAAATATTTCCACAAAAAGGTATTGGAATACCTAATTAATCTTATCTTTGCAACATGATTGATTCCCCCATAGAAGTCCTAGGTAAAATGAATAGATTTGCTCCAAATTGTTAATTTATGGGATCTGATAACAATAATATTCTTGACGCTTACACATCTGGTGAATACAAATACGGCTTCCATTCCGACATCGAGACTGAATATGCTCCTGTGGGGCTGAATGAGGATACAGTACGATACATTTCGGCCCGAAAAGAGGAACCTGTGTTTATGCTAGAATACCGGCTAAAAGCGTATCGACACTGGCTTACCATGAAGATGCCAACCTGGCCGCACCTGGAGATTCCTCCCATCGACTTCCAGAATATCATCTATTACGCCGCTCCCAAGAAAAAGAAAGAGCTGGGCAGTCTGGATGAAGTGGACCCTGAACTGCTGGCAACATTTAATAAACTAGGAATCTCTCTCGAGGAGCAGAAAAAACTTTCGGGTGTTGCAGTGGATGCGGTGATCGACAGTGTCTCCGTCAAGACCACTTTTTCTGAAACACTTTCGAAATATGGAATTATTTTCTGCTCCTTCAGTGAAGCGGTTAAAAACCATCCCGATCTGGTGAAAAAATATATGGGGTCAATAGTTCCCTATACGGATAATTTTTTCTCTGCTCTAAATTCTGCGGTCTTCAGTGATGGTTCATTCTGTTATATTCCGAAAGGGGTTCGCTGCCCCATTGAGCTCTCTACCTATTTCAGGATTAACGCTGCGAATACCGGGCAGTTTGAACGGACACTTATCGTAGCCGATGAAGGAGCCTATGTGAGTTATATGGAAGGATGTACTGCTCCTCAACGTGATGAAAATCAACTACATGCAGCTGTAGTTGAGATTGTGACAATGAAGGATGCCGAGGTAAAATACTCGACAGTTCAGAATTGGTATCCGGGTGATAAAAATGGTAAAGGAGGGATCTACAACTTTGTTACCAAACGGGGAATCTGCAAAGGGAGCAATTCCAAGATCTCATGGACACAGGTAGAGACAGGATCTGCTATAACCTGGAAATACCCGAGCTGCATCCTGCTGGGTGATAATTCGGTTGGGGAGTTCTATTCGGTGGCAGTGACCAATAACTACCAGCAGGCCGATACGGGAACCAAGATGCTGCACCTTGGCCGCAATACGAAGAGTACGATCATCTCCAAAGGCATCTCGGCAGGCCGAAGTAACAACTCTTACCGGGGATTGGTGAGAATCACAAAAAACGCGGTTAATTCGAGGAATTACAGTCAGTGCGATTCCTTGTTGCTTGGAGACAAATGCGGTGCACATACGTTTCCATATATACAAACCGAGAATAAATCTTCCATCGTGGAACATGAAGCCACAACCTCCAAGATATCGGAAGACCAGCTTTTCTACTGCCAGCAGCGGGGAATCGATACGGAGAGCGCCGTTGGTCTCATCGTCAACGGCTACGCAAAAGAGGTACTGAAACAGCTGCCCATGGAGTTCGCCGTGGAAGCACAAAAACTACTCTCCATCAGCCTGGAGGGAAGTGTAGGATAGAATTAAGAATTAGGAATTAGGAATTAAGAATATAAGAATCAATCGTTTATGTTATTGAAAATCATCAACCTCCATGCCTCCATCAAAGGAAAAGAGATCCTCAAGGGAATCAACCTGGAGGTGAATCAAGGAGAAGTACACGCCATCATGGGTCCGAACGGAACAGGCAAATCTACTCTGGCATCGGTGATTGTCGGACGGGATGTGTTTGACGTAACCGAGGGAGAGATACTCTACAATGCAAAAAACCTGTTAACCCTCTCGGTGGAAGAGCGGGCAAGGGAGGGAATCTTCATGGGCTTTCAATATCCGGTTGAAATTCCGGGAGTAAGCATCACAAATTTTATGCGAACCGCCGTCAACGAGATTCGCAAATACCGCGGATTGGACCCGATGTCGGCCGGAGAGTTTCTGAAGATGATGGAGGAGAAGAAGAAGTTAGTGGAGATCACCTCGAACCTCACCAACCGTAGTGTGAATGAAGGCTTCTCGGGAGGTGAAAAGAAACGCAATGAGATCTTCCAGATGGCGATGCTTGAACCTACACTGGCCATCCTTGATGAAACCGATTCGGGTTTGGATATCGACGCCCTCAGGGTGGTTGCAAATGGGGTGAACAAGCTCAGAACCCCGGAGAATGGATTTGTCGTGATTACCCATTACCAGAGGCTTCTTGACTACATCATTCCCGATTTTGTGCATGTCCTGTTTGAAGGACGTATCGTAAAATCTGGCGGAAAGGATCTGGCACTTGAACTGGAGGAGAAAGGATACGACTGGATCAAACAGCAACTATAATGGAGACCAAAACCATCAATCCGATCACGAAGGAACGATTGCTGAATCTCTATCAGCTGAATCATGAACAGCTCATTGCTGATGACACTCCTGCAGTTCGAGCAAATCGTGAAAAGGCCATAGCCTCTTTTAATAAACTCGGCTTCCCGGATAAGAAAATGGAGGATTGGAGGAACACCGACCTTTCAGGGACCTTCGAAATCGGGTATGATTATCCTCTTCTTCCAGCGTTAGAAGATGATATGCAAAAGGTTTTCCGTTGTAACATTCCGCACCTGGATACTGCTGTTATCGGACAGTTGAACGGATGGTTTGTATCGAAAGATGTCCCCCTGATGGAGTTGGGTAATGGCATCATCATCGGTAGTTTGGCTGAAGCGATGAAAAAATATCCTCAACTGGTTGACCCTCATCTAGGAAATTATGCGAATACAGAGTCCAATGGCTTTGCTGCGCTCAATGCCGCCTTTGCCACCGACGGGACATTTATCTATATCCCGGATGGTGTAAAGAGTGAAAAAGCTGTGCAACTTGTCAACGTGATCCAGCATCGGGAGAATATCTTCATCCAGTCGAGAAACCTGATTATACTGGGCAAAGGATCCAAACTGACCGTTGTTCATTGCGATGACTCGTACGATCACCAACCCTCTTTCTCGAATGTAGTGACAGAGATTGTGGTGGGTGAGGGGGCCTTCCTGGATCACTATAAACTCCAGAACCTGAACAACAACTCTACGTTGGTGAGCTCTACCTGGTTCCATCTTGAGCAGGAAGCGAAGCTCGAATCTCATTACCTCTCCCTTAATGGCGCCCTGATCCGGAACAACACATACGCCAGATTCAATGGCCCCTATGGGAGCGCAAATATCTATGGTCTCTACCTGATGGACAATAAGCAGCACATCGATAATTATGTGGCTGTCGATCATGCCTCCCCCGATTGTGTAAGCAGTGAACTTTTTAAAGGAATTTTGGATGAACATGCCACAGGAGTATTTAACGGGCATATTTTGGTGCAACGTGATGCTCAGAGGACAAATGCCTCTCAGAATAACCGGAACCTGCTTCTTACCGATACAGCAAAGATCAACTCAAAACCTTTCCTGGAGATCTACAACGACGACGTCAAATGTTCTCATGGGTCAACTACCGGACAACTCGACGAAACAGCCATGTTCTACCTACGCCAGCGAGGCATTGGAGAGGATAATGCCCGTATGTTGCTGATGTTCGCCTTCGCGGATGAGGTGGTGAGCAAAATCGCCATCGAACCCCTGCGTTACCGGATTGAGGATATGGTGAAAAAGCGCCTTCAAGGAGAGCTTCAGATCTGCGAACAATGTGTTTTGCATTGCAGCACGCCTGAAAATCCTGTGGAATTTAAGATAGACGTAAGTAAGATATAGAAGCGAGAAGTGAAATAGCGAGGTAGCGAAATAATGTTTCCAATAGAAAAAATCAGAGCTGATTTCCCGATCCTGCAGACGAAGATCTATAACAAACCTCTTGTCTATTTCGACAATGCCGCCACTACCCAGAAGCCCGTACAAGTCATCCGGGCAATTACCAATTATTATGAGAAAGAGAACTGTAATATCCACCGCGGAGTTCATTTTCTGAGCGTTAAGGCTACTGAAGCTTATGAGGATGCGCGGAATGCGATACGCAATTTTATTCACGCAAAACATTCTCATGAAATTATATTTACAAGAGGGACCACAGAAGCTATAAACCTTGTCGCAGATTCGTTCGGCAAAAAATTTATTACTGAGGGCGATGAAGTGATCACTTCGGTTATGGAGCATCACTCCAATTTTGTCCCCTGGCAGCAGATGTGCCTGCAGCGAAAAGCTACACTGAAATTTATCCCTCTCCTTGAGGATGGATCTCTTGATATCAATGCATTCCAGGATATGATCACCGAAAAAACCCGGCTGGTGGCATTAACACACATCTCCAATGTACTGGGAACAATAAATCCGGTGAAGGAGATCATTGCCTTGGCCCATCAGCACACTATTCCGGTATTGATTGACGGAGCGCAAAGCGTGGCTCATATGACCATTGACGTGCAGGATCTGGATGCTGATTTTTACTGTTTCAGCGGGCATAAGATGTATGCCCCGATGGGAATAGGCGTCCTCTATGGGAAGGAGAAGTGGCTGGAAGAGTTACCTCCATACCAGATGGGAGGGGAGATGATCAGGGATGTTTTTTTTACACATACAACATTTAACGAACTTCCATTTAAATTTGAAGCCGGGACTCCCAACGTGGAAGGTGTGCTGGGTTTGCATGCAGCGATTCGTTACCTCCATGAAATTGGAATGGATCAGATCGAAGTTTATGAGAAGGAGCTTCTCGACTATGCTACCCAAAGACTTCTGGGAATAGATGGGTTGAAGATTTACGGTACCTCGAAACACAAAGCCAGCCTTATCTCTTTTCTCCTGCATAATGTCCATCCTTACGATGCCGGCATGATCATCGATAAGATGAGTGTGGCGGTACGAACCGGTCACCATTGCGCCATGCCCCTGATGGAATACCTGCAAATTCCCGGGACCATACGTGCTTCCTTTGCTTATTATAACACGAAAGAGGAGATCGACCGATTGGTGGAGGCAGTGGTGACGGCAAAGGAGATGCTACTTTAATTACGAATTGCGAACAGCGAAATGCGAAAGGCGAATAGCGAACGGCAAAATCCCACCCTGCTCCAGGTCAACACCCGTGTTCTGCTCTCTGAGCTCTCGAGGAAGTTGAAATGTAAGGTTACCCTGGACGATATTCCTGATGCAGAGATCGAAAACTGGTGGAATGCAGGCTTCGATTGGATTTACCTGCTTAGCGTCTGGCAAACAGGTGAGGCAGGCCGGCAAATTTCACGGGCCAATCCCCAATGGAGGAGAGAATTTGAAGAGACCCTCGACGATCTGGAGGAATCCGACATCATCGGTTCGGGTTTTGCGATTACGGAATATGAAGTAGCCGATTCACTGGGAGGGGCTGAAGCCCTGAAAAGATTCAGGCAACGGATTGCTGGATTGGGGATGAAGCTGATGCTCGATTTTGTGCCCAACCACATGGCTCCCGACCATCCATGGGTGCAGGGTCATCCCGATTATTTCATCCGGGGCAACGAAAGAGATCTCGCCCATTCTCCGGAGAACTATACCTGGATACGACGGAAGCACGATGAACTGATTCTGGCTTATGGCCGCGATCCCTACTTCTCAGGATGGCCTGATACCATTCAGTTGAACTACGGAAATCCACATCTTCAGGAGGCCATGAAGGAGCAGCTCCTGCAGGTTTCGGGGCAATGTGATGGTCTTCGATGTGATATGGCTATGTTACTCCTTCCGGAGGTTTTCAGACGAACCTGGGGAATAGGCATCGATGCATTCTGGCCAGAAGCAATCCAACGGGTGAAACAGAATGATCCTGGTTTTGTAATGATGGGTGAAGTTTACTGGGATCTGGAGTATGAAATGCAGCAGCATGGGTTTGATTTCACCTACGACAAGCGACTATATGACAGGTTGCGTACATGGGAAGCCCCCCCCATTCATGACCACCTCAAAGCCAGTGTTGATTACCAGGAAAAATTGGCACGGTTTCTGGAGAATCACGATGAGCAGCGGGCCGCATCTGTTTTCCCCTGGCAAGCCCACCAAGCTGCAGCGATCCTGACTTTTCTTACACCCGGACTGAAGTTTTTTCATGATGGGGAGTCGCTGGGGAAGAGGGTGAAGGTCTCTCCTCACCTGGGACGCGGACCTATTGAAAAACCAAACGTGATAACTGAGGCATTCTATGCGCAACTCTTCACGCTTTTAAAACGACCTCTTTTCCATGAAGGGGAGTGGCAACTGTTAGAGTCCTTGCCTGCCTGGGATAACAATCCTACCAGTTATAATTTCATTGCATTCTCATGGGAATATCTGGATTCAACGATTGTGGCGATCGTCAACTATTCCTCCTTCCAGGGACAAGCTTTGGTTCACCTTCCTTTCGTCGAGATAGTAGGACAGACAGTCTCTCTGAAGGAGATATTCGGGGATAGCATTTATCATCGCGACGGAACTGAACTAAATCAACACGGACTCTATGTTGACCTTCCCGAATGGGGGTTCCACTTGTTTGAATTACAAATTACCCCCCAACCCCCTAAAGGGGGAGTAAGTCCCCTTCAGGGGATTTAGGGGTAAGAAAATCATCGCCTATCGCGAATCCCGTATCGTATCGCAAAAGTTGTATATTTACACCCTAAAATGTTGTAGCCTATGATCATTCCTGAAATTGAAGCCGAAATCGTCTCTGAATTCTCGTTGTTTGAGGATTGGATGGATAAATACAATTACCTGATTGAACTGGGAAAATCGTTGCCAGTCATTGATCCCAAATACAAGACGGAACAGTACCTCATTTCGGGTTGTCAGTCACAGGTATGGTTGCATGCAGCATACAGGGAAGGGAAGGTGTTTTACAAGGCCGACAGCGATGCTATTATTACGAAAGGAATCGTTAACCTTTTGATACGGGTTTTTTCGGATCAGTCCGCAGCAGATATTGTCAATGCCGGGTTATCATTTATTGACCAGATCGGACTGCGGGAACACTTGTCACCAACCCGCTCCAACGGCCTTAACTCCATGATTAAACAGATGAAGCTTTACGCTGTGGTGTTTCAGCAGAAGTATGGGAATGGGTGACCATGTGATGAAATCGCAATGTAACGGTAGGGGCGGGTTCCGCCCCTACTTATTCTTGTTCACAAACTCACCGGCTCTTCCGGCATGATGATCCAGGCGATGATATAGGCAAGGAGTCCCATGCCACCGATGAAGAAAAATACTGCCCAGAGAACCCGTAACAGCACTGGATCTATGTTCAGGTAATTTCCTAACCCACCACAAACGCCTCCAATTACTCTGTCTTTCGTTGAGCGGTACAATTTTTTTACTTGTTCAGTCATTGTGTTTATAATTTTGGTTTACATCACGAAGATAAACCGAATCCATAAACCGACAAACAGCCCTTTCGACGAGATGCCGTAAATCGTCGGTAAAATGGTTAATTTTGCAGAAAGAATCACCCATGGACCTGAAGAAATTCGAAATTGAGAACAAAGTCATATCTGCTCTTCGCATGGTTTTTGATCCCGAAATTCCTGTCAATATTTATGACCTCGGCCTGATCTACAATCTGAGAATAGACGATCAAAATAATGTGAATGTCCTGATGACGCTTACAACCCCAAACTGTCCGGTTGCAGAAGACATGCCGGGGATCGTAAAAAATGAAATCCAGCTGATTGAAGGCATCGGGAAAGTGAATGTAGAATTGACATTCGAACCCCCATGGGATATGGATAAATTGACCGACGAAGCAAAACTCGAACTGGGAATGCTATAGCTTCGGGTTTCGGGGTCCCATCACCCCATGACCTCATCACCTCATGACTTCATGACTTCATAACTTTTTTTATACCTTTGTTTACCTAAAAACGCTGCCACATGACCCCGGCAATCGGTCCATTATTAGAAAACATCAATACACCCAACGATCTTAAACAATTATCCGTTGAGCAGTTACCGCAATTGTGTGAGGAGATAAGGTCACTGATCATTGATGTGATCTCGGTCAACCAGGGTCATCTGGGAGCAAGTTTGGGGACAGTTGAACTGGCCGTTGCCCTTCATTATGTATTTGACACCCCTAACGACAAGGTGATATGGGATGTGGGGCATCAGGCATATGCACATAAGATTCTAACAGGCCGAAAAGATCTCTTTCATACAATCAGGAAGTACAAGGGGATCAGCGGGTTTCCCAAGATTTCGGAAAGTGAGTACGATGCCTTTGGCGTTGGCCACTCCTCTACTTCCATTTCAGCGGCTCTCGGGATGGGTGTAGCTGCAAAACTAAGTGGAAATAACACCCAGCACCAGGTAGCAGTGATTGGCGATGGAGCCATGACAGGAGGAATGGCAATGGAGGCTCTCAACAATGCAGGAGTATCCAATGCCAACTTACTGGTTATTCTCAATGATAATCAGATAGCAATTGATAAAAATGTTGGCGCCATCAAGGATTATCTGGCAGATATTGTGACCAGCCGGACCTACAACAAACTACGTGATAAGATTTGGCTCCTTATGGGAGGAGGAACAAAATATGGGAAAAATTCCAGGGCTGTGGTCAAACAGTTGGGGAACGCGGTAAAATCCTCCATTCTCATCCGCAGTAACCTGTTTGAAGCATTCAACTTTCGCTATTTCGGACCGGTCGACGGAAACGATGTCATCCGACTCGTAAAGCTGCTATCGGACCTCAAGATCATCCATGGCCCGAAATTGTTACACCTGAGCACTGTAAAAGGTAAAGGATTCGAAAAAGCCGAAAAGGACCAAACCAGTTATCATGCACCTGGAGTCTTTGACAGGAATACAGGAGTAATCAAGGAGGATAAATGTCACGGACTGGCGCCAAAATACCAGACTGTTTTCGGACGGACCATCATCGAACTGGCGGAGAATAACCCCAAAATTGTCGGAATAACCCCTGCGATGTCCACAGGTTGCTCCCTCAGTATCATGATGAATAAAATGCCCGAACGGGCTTTTGATGTTGGTATTGCCGAGCAGCATGCAGTTACTTTTTCGGCCGGATTGGCCACCGAGGGGTATATCCCATTCTGTAATATTTACAGTACGTTTATGCAGCGGGCTTATGATCAGGTAATCCACGATGTAGCCCTCCAAAAACTGCATGTTGTTTTCTGTCTCGATAGGGGCGGACTTGTTGGAGAAGATGGCCCTACGCATCATGGGGCTTTTGACCTTGCCTATTTGCGTTGCATCCCCAACCTTGTCGTTTCATCGCCGATGAATGAAGAGGAGCTTCGAAACCTGATGTTCACAGCGCAGCATGATGGCATGGGACCTTTCGCTATCCGATATCCCCGGGGAAGAGGTGTGATGCCTGATTGGAAAACTGATTTTAAGGCTGTGAAACCCGGTGAAGGGAGGATGATCAGGGAAGGGAAAGAGATTGCGATCATCTCGATCGGTCCTGTCGGAAATGAAGTGATCAAAGCTTCTGAAGTGCTTGAAAAGGAAGGAATATCCGTGGGACATGTTGATATGCGTTTTCTGAAGCCGCTGGATGAAGACCTTTTACATACAGTTTTAAAAACGTATAAAACGATTGTAACTGTTGAAGATGGAACCATTGTGGGCGGTCTGGGCAGTGCTGTGATTGAATTTATCAATGAGCATGATTATTCCGCCAGGGTGAAACGGCTTGGTATTCCCGACCGTTTTGTAAGCCAGGGTTCTCCCGACGAACTTATGGCGGAGTGTGGATTCGACGCAAAAGGCATCGAGGCGGCAGTAAAAACATTAAACCTATGAGCAGAATCGCAATTGTCACCGGCGCATACGGCGCGATAGGTAAAGCCATCGTGAAAGGTATCGCTCAATATGGGATGGAGGTCATTCTGGTGGGCCGGGATGAACCAAAATTAAAACATACTGTTCAAGAGGTCAGAAAGATATTTCCTGATGCCGCTTTGGGATTTGCTGCCGTGGATCTGTCGCATGAGCAGGAAATACGGGCTTTCGCCGAAGCCTGGAAAGGTGGGTTTCAGGTACTGGTAAACAATGCGGCCAGTTGTCCGCGGGCACGTACAGAGACTCTCGAAGGCATTGAAATGCAGTGGGCAACAAATGTCCTGGGATATTACTGGATGATCCGGTATCTTCACTCCCATATGATGGAACAAAAGGATGCCCGGATTGTGAATGTAGCCAGTTACTGGGCAGGAGGTTTAAACTTCAATGATCTTGAATTCAGGACACGGTATTACGACAATGATGATGCTTACCGCCAATCGAAACAGGCAAACCGGATGCTCTCAGCAGGGTTCGCTTTGAAGTTGAAGAACTCTGGAATCACTGTCAATGCATGCCATCCGGGCGATGTAGTCTCCAAAGTGAGTAGCGATCTTGGCTATGGAGGCAGTGAAACCCCCGAACAAGGAGCAGATACACCGGTTTGGCTCGCGACATCTACCGAAGCAGAGGGAAAAACCGGTCACTATTTTGAACATCGGGAAAAGCGGCACTGCCCTTTTATGAATGATGTCAAAGGAGTGGATCGATTGATGGAGGTGTGTGAAGATTATTCTGATAAAAAGGGGGTATAGGAAGTTATATAAGTCCACATTAGTAGACTACAAGCTTTTCAGAGAAGGCAGCTTTCTCTCCGATCACTCTTACAATGTATATTCCCGGTACGAGAGCCGAAATATCCAATTGACCCACACTGTTGAAGGAAAGGTGAGGCAGTGTCTTATGCATGACAACTGTACCGCGCAGATCAACCAGATCAATAGTTACATTGCCATCCAGATTTTCCGGGAAAACAATGGAAACATAACCTGTAGCGGGATTGGGGAAAATATGGATTCCTTCGGCTGTGGCAGAGCCCTCTTCAATTCCGGCACACACATTTACACGGATATACTTTTTTTTATGCATGCTTTGAGTATGTATGCCGTCGGAAATAGTAAGGATGACATCGTAAAGTCCTGAAACAGGATATTGAACGCTGGGGTTCTGTTCCTGCGATGTTGCAGGCACCCCTCCGGGGAACTCCCATTGCCAGGATGTTACATTGTCGAACGAGTCGTCGATGAACTGAACGCTGTGCCACTGGCAGATATGGGAGGTGTCGGCATGGAAAAATGGGAAGGGTCCATCGATATTTACCTCCAGAAAATCAAGATATCGTTTGAATAGGGTCGATTTTTTTGAAGGTGGATCACCGTCAATCAGTTGCCCGAATTCCTGGAACGTCCCAATGGTTTTGTACTCATCTCCGGGATAGGCAAATTCAAGACACTTGGGTGGGTTGTCCATATTGTTCATCAGGGAAAACCCCTCTCCTTTCGGGGTGACTTCAAAAATGGCATAGGGTGAGGAGCCCGGGTAGATGTATTCCATCCCTTCTGTCATTGTTCCATCTACTCCTTCCATTTCGTTGAAAAAGTAAACACTCACCCGTTCGGTTGAAAATTGAAACACATCTTCAAGCATTTTGGCGGTTCCATAATACCAGGATGCGTAACTCTCCATATAGACGTTCCCACCGTTGTTCAGGTAGTTGATCAGTTGATTGGTCTCATCCGTGGATAGAGCAGATGAGCCGGGATATGAAGTGCCCAGGATAATGAAAGCAGCAGGATAAATGTTCATAGTTTCCGGTAAGGAGGTGTATTGGTCATATCCCAGTTGCAGACTGTCCATCAGATGTGCCATCAGAGGTACTGTCGTTGATGAAGGGGTTAGATTTATTAGAGCGACAGGACGGGTTCCCAGGATGATTGAGCAGGAGTGAATGATATCGATATTCGTTCCGTTGGTAATCACAAGCTCCAGATCGGCCTGATGCCCTGGTTGGGTATTCCGTGAAGATCGTACCTGAAAAACTCCTTGATACATCTCCTTTTGACCTATTTCACCTGCTGAAAGGGAGGAAGAGGAGAGGATCTCAAAAAAATCATCCTCCGAGGAGAGAGTGATCGTTAAATTCTCGGCAGGCAGGCTTCCCAGGTTGGAAACCAGAAATACCAGGTCGGCAGTCTCACCTACATCCAACAGGGCGTTGACACCATCCTGCAGTTCCATGCTGGTTACCTGAATGTTTACATCCGACACAAAAAGGGGAAATTGATATTCCCAGCTTCTGCCGGCAGATGTAGCAATGATCCTGCAAGGTAATATGGTTTGATCAGGAAGCTCAGATTGAAGCGTAAAGCTGAAAACGCCTGACAAATCAACGGATTGCCCAGCCTCAACAGAACCGGTGGAAGCTACACTGTCGGCAATTGTCAGTTCAGGCTTATCGCAGAAAAATTTCAGGGTAATTTCTTCAAGTTGATTCGGGGTGATATTAGTCACTTCAACATCCAGGGATGCTGGTTCAGCATGCTGCAAATGACCTGAATTGCTGGTCAACTCATACCGGATAATCAAGCCTGAGGAAAGCTGAAAATTCTTGTTGGTACTGATCCCTTGTGCATCGGTAACCCTGACAGGTATATCATAGATGGCATTGGTATCCGCTCCGGAGATTGTAAGAAGACCCTCTTTCGAAAGGTTCACTGCGTCTGGTGTTGCCGAAGGCACCCAAGTATGGGAATTTCCGGATTCAGCAGCTAGATCGAAAATGGGGATGATCAGGGTGTTTTGCTTCTCTCCTGAAGAGATTCCTTCCCAGGTAATCAGGCTGTTTGGTTCCAACATGGCAGGTCCGTAGCAGAACGACACTTCACCATTGGGGAAGAGAGTGACACCAAACTCAACCCGCGTCTGTTGCTCATGGCCAAGAAGAGAGAGTTGCCAGCGAAACCTCACCGAATCTGGAGATGAACTCATCCACATTCCGTCTCCATCTGACGACTGGATCACAAAGTCCCACGAAAATGCCGGCGTAATAGTGGAAATGTAATTGAACATATCCGTGGCACTGCATAGATAGGGATAGGGAAGGTGCTCGTCGGTAAACTGGATCATACCGTACGCGTTCACATAAACGGTATCAAAGGAGTTTCCAAAAAAGGGAAACAAAAAGGGTAACGCCACAGTGGCATAGGGTTTCCCTGAGCTCTGCGGAGTAAGCTGTTGATCGTCAAAGGTATCGTATGCTGCACCTCCTGTAAATTGTTGAAACGGCAGATGCAGTCCCCATATATAGGGCGCCCCCCCCCCTGGGCCTGAAACTGTAATGATAAATTTCCGGATGAGGAAAATGGCGGTAACTCCTCATTCAGGATAATAGGGAAGTCGTAATCTGCAGATCCTGAAGCTGATAGAATGGTGATTCCATGGTTGTTCAGAGGAGTTTCTATATTGCTACAGGGGAAAATGTTTGTGGATGATCCATAATGGATAAAGGAGGCTTCATGCACAATCCCCTGCCCCATATTCGTTGGGTCACGCTCCTCAATGATTAGAAAGAATTTGGCCGGGACACCTGGCTCAAGATAACTAAGAAGCGGTGTGACATCCAGTCCGAATTCCAGTCTTTTCTGCTCCTGGATCGATTCAAATCCTTGCATGTACAAAGGTCCACCCTGATCAGAGAAAATTGGGGGCTGATAAATGTGATCGGGAAACGCTGCCTGCAGGTCGAGGCTCACACCGGCTATGATGTTTAACTGATTGCGCCGGTTATGTTCCAAATCTACCTTCACTGTAAGAAGCGGGGTATAGTCGGGGTCGGGTTCAACAATATACACCCGGTTGTTCCAAACACCCCCTTCTTCAAAGTTTGATGCCATAGTTTGATAAAGCACATAAAAATAGCCTTGGTCAGCCCACCATGTGCCATAGGAATTGGCGAGTCTGAAACCACCGATTTCCCAGTCGCGTGCATCCACTGTACTATCTCCGTTGATGTCGATGTCGTTGGTGTATTGGCCATCCTGGTTCAGGTCGTAGCGGATGGAATCGTGATACCCTACAATCGTCATCCCATGAGTAGGATAAGGCCACCAGCCCACCTGAACAAATTTCCCTGCCTCAGGTGTATTCTCAGGCAGGTAGGGTCCACTGTAACCCTGTGGGCTTGAGGCTGTGAAACAGGCGACTCCCCCAGTGGAGGAGCCATCGAGGTGATCAAAAAGATACTGTTTGACGGTTTGAATCCCTTCGGCCGAATTGATCGGGATGGCGTAAATGTTCCTGATGCGGTTCTTTATGGCTCGGTAGTATTTGTCATAGCCTGTAATCCATCCTACCGACATCTGGGCGGTATCGGCACCATAGTCAGCATTAGTCATATGTCCCTGTTCCATCATGGCATGAAAGCTATGCAGGAAGTTGACCCCGACATATCGCTCTCCCTCATTGAAAAAATGCCACATGTAATGAGGAGGATACTTGTTTTCAAGCGCTTTCCCATCAACATTCCGAAGGCGGTTCATCTCATAGGCAAAAGTATAGGCTGAGCCGCAGTATTGCTGGCAGGTAAAATATCCTTCCTGGTTGAGGATGCCAGGGAACCACATATAGTTTGAATTGTCGAGCGAATCAGGCAGTGATTGAAGCAAAGCATCAGCAGGAACCGTTAGAATGGGAATATGGGAAGCTGTAATGGAGTCGAATAACCGCTGTCCCGGATAAGGAGAGTAATATTCTACCTTGGAAGGAAGGTTCTGTGAAATAAGCGACGTGGCATGGATCACCATCAATCCTGCTAACATGCAAATCGAGCGTCTAAATGTAGAAAGGGTCATATCGATCGGGGTATAAAAGTCCTTGTATTAAGTTAAGACAAATCAACCTGGTGAAAAGTTGCACGCAATTGTTAACTAAAACTTTGGGATAATTAACCAAACGAAATTACGTTTTTTTACTTTTGCCCCTGTTAAACATACCTATAATATCATATGTTTCGTCGATTTGTCCTTCTCACTTCTATCATTGTCCTGTTTCTGGCAAATTATTCCTGTCATGAAACCGAACCACAACGGGTGGCTGTCAACTTTTGGGATTCGCTTCATCAGCCAAATGAAGATTCTATCCTCCTGGCTCCCCTCCTCCATGAACTAAATTATTTATTATCAAAACGCAGTATCGATTCCAGTACCACCAGCTACCTGATTATCGACGATACTGAGGAAAATCCTGTGATTTTGGCTGAGTTTCATCCTAACCAACTACTGATTCCGGCTTCGGTTCAAAAAATTCTGGTCACGGGAGCAGCCCTGGAGATTCTGGGAGATAAGGCAAAAAGGGATGTCCACATTTGTAATCTCCAAAGTCATAACGGTCTTGCAAATAAATTATTAATGAATATCGGCAAAGAAGTTTACGGTACCCGATCCTATTCAAACGGCATCAGGGCGGTACTCAATTTTTGGAGATCAAAAGGGGTGGATATGGCAGGCGCCCAGATGGCCGACGGAAGCGGCCGCAGGTATGATAATTTCCTCACGGCACGCCAGTTGGTTGATATCCTCTACTACCAAACTTCGGCGCCTACGTTTGGCACATTCTACAGCTCCCTTCCTCTAGCAGGAATCTCCGGTACTTTGCGTCACACACTTAACGGAACTATTGCCGAAGGAAAGATCAGGGCGAAGACAGGCACACTGGCTTCCGTTAAAACACTCACAGGTTATGCATCGACCATTTCGGGGCGTAAGCTCATTTTTGCTATCATTGTAAACAATTACACCTGCCGAAACTCCACGTTGAAGAAATTGATGGATGGTGTCCTTGTTGAGATGATCAAGTTATAAGGGAGAGTGAATGATATTACCCGGACTTGTTGCCATATCAAAAACCTGGTTCAGCCGGTTCCCCGAGTGGATAATCGCAAAACTGGGAAACAATACCTTTCTGATCCTGGCCAGCATTGTAGTGGGTATTATCTCTGCTTTGGCAGCAGTTGTTCTTAAAATCTTCGTTCGGTTCATGCACGGAGTTCCGGATTATTTCCTGAAAATTGACCACACTCCCTTTCTATACCTCCTTTTTCCGTTGGTAGGCATTCTTCTTACCGTACTATTTGTACGGATCTTTTTAAAGGGAAAACTGGAAAGGGGTTTGGGAAGTATCATCTTCTCCATTCTTCGAAAGTCGTCCTACGTGGAACGCAGTAAAATGTATACCCCCATCATCACCAGTGGAATTACTGTTGGATTGGGTGGCTCTGCCGGACTGGAGGCACCAATTGTGGCCAGTGCATCTGCCATAGGAGCTAATATTGCACAGACTTTTCGCCTGGGATATAAAGAGCGAACGCTGCTGCTTGCCTGCGGGGCTGCTTCCGGAATTGCAGCCATCTTCAACAGCCCCATTGCGGGTGTGATTTTCGCGGTTGAAGTATTGCTGATTGATCTGTCGGTCCCCCTCTTCATCCCCCTGCTGATTTCCACAGCTACAGCTACCATCATCTCCAAGTTGCTTTACTCCGGACAGATATTCCACCTTGTCACTTCCGAATGGTTTGTGCCTGCATTGCCATACTATATCCTTCTGGGAGTTCTATGTGGCTTTGTATCGGTCTATATGACGCGAACAACACTTCACATCGAAGGATGGTTTGAGGCCCGGAAACAGACCTGGACGAAAGCCGTTATGGGAGGCCTGGCGCTTAGCCTGATGATCTTTCTTTTCCCACCTCTTTATGGAGAAGGATACACCACAATTACAAGTCTTTTGGAAGGAAGCTACACTGATATTGCTGACGCAAGTTTCCTTTTCTCCTGGGCCGAATCCCCCTGGCTCCTGATTGCACTGGGAGGCACAATCATCCTTATAAAAGTAATCGCCACTGCCTTTACTCTTGGAGCAGGTGGGAATGGCGGAATATTCGCTCCTTCACTGTTTACCGGTGCCATGACCGGCTTCACCCTTTCCTTTGCAGTGAATACTCTTGGGATGACCCGGTTACAGGTTACAAATTTTGTGGCAGTAGGGATGGCTGGTATCATGGCCGGAGTGGTTCATGCTCCACTAACTGCCATCTTCCTCATTGCAGAGATCACCGGGGGATACATGCTCTTTGTCCCACTGATGATCGTGGCTGCCATCTCCTTTTTCATCAGCCGCTATTTTGAACCCTATTCAATCTACACCAAGAATCTGACCAATAAAGGGTACCTGATGGCCGATAGCAAAGACAAGAACATCCTGAACCAACTTCATCTCGATGACATGATTGAAACAGGATTTGTCACCCTTAAACCGTATGATAAACTTGGAACATTGATCGATGCATTTACAGAGAGCCAGCGGAATATCTTTCCGGTTGTGGACGAAAATAACCACTTCATCGGAGTCGTTCATCTGGCTGAAGTCAAGAAGTTGATGTTCCAAACGGAACTTTACGATGAAGTAACCATCTATGAGGTCACCAATAAGGAGATCATGACTCTTGATGTAAGGGAGGATGTGGCATCAGCCCTGATGAAGTTTGAAAATTCGGATCTATGGAATATCCCGGTAGTTGATCATGGAAAATATGTCGGCTTTATCTCCCGCTCCAACATGCTCTCCTATTACAGAAAGATACTGAAGAAATCGGCGACACTTTTTTGACTTGTCTCACCCGACCCTTGGCGCATTAATATTTCTTTCCAGTTCAGTACACATAAGATAAATACCTCTACATTTACTCACCAATTCATCCCTATGAAAGGTCCTTCTCTATCTTTCCGGAAATCCATCAATACTATTCGTTTTAAGATGAGGTTTGAAGGAAATGATATTGAATTTCAACCATTAGAAGGAGCTGGTCACTTTATTTGGTGGGGGCGGTATGGTAAAGAGGTTTCAAAGATTAGTAGTGAATTTTTAGAAAAACATGGATATTAAAGAAATACGGTTGGTAACAATCTACATTAATTGATACAAGATTGATAATGCGTGATTTCTGGGATAAAATATTTAAAGAAGAAAAAACAAATTGGGGATTCAATCCTTTTAATTCTGCTATTCTAACAAAAGACTTCTTTCTTTTAAAAAAGGTCAAAAACATCTTGATACCGGGAATTGGATATGGCAGAAATGCAAAGATTTTTCACGATAATGGGATGAAAGTTGATAGCATTGAAATATCAAAAATTGCGATTGAACTTGCAAAGTCAGAAAATGGACTTGATTTTAATATCTATACAAAATTGCTATAATCAATTGATGCCCAGTGGATATATGATTTTCACGATTGCATCAAAAAAAGCAAGCATGTTCGGTAATGGCAGATTTTTAAGTACTGATAGATATGAGATACAGGGATTGGCTATTGGCAAACCATGCAATTTGAAGGACTTCGATTAAGAATAATTGAATGAAAAATCAGCACGTAACAAGCAATATAGCAAAAATTGTAAATCAACATCCAAAATGAGTATCTGTTTCAAATCAATAGGCACCATCCATACTCCTTTCAAAAGAAAAGAAGGTATGCCAATTCAGTCAAGTGGATCGAAAGGAATAAAAGCCACTATTGAATTAAAAAGAGAATATGTAGACGGCTTGTTTGATCTTGAAAAGTTCTCTCATATATATCTTATCTATCATTTTCATAAGTCCAAAGGCTTTGATTTACAGGTAATACCATTTTTAGATGATAAACCACACGGCATCTTCGCAACTAGAGCACCAAGAAGACCAAATTCGATAGGCATCTCAGTTGTCAAACTTATAAGCATAAAAGACAACATACTAGAAATTGAGAACGTTGACATGCTTGATGGAACAGTTCTTTTGGATATTAAACCTTATATATCTCACTTTGATATTCATAATATTGAAAAGAGTGGTTGGATTAATAATATAACTGGCTACCCAAACGAGACAACATCAGACGATAGATTTAATTAAACAAATTTTTCTCACACAAATGTCTGCAAATCGTAAAGCTTCCTGTATATGCCATTTAGTGCGTGAAGCTCGGCATGTGATCCCCGCTCTACCAGGTTGCCACTCTGAAGGACGATGATCTCGTGGGCGTGCTGGATGGTGGAGAGCCGGTGGGCGATCACAATGGAGGTGCGATTCTTCATCAGGTTTTCCAGGGCTTGCTGAACAAGCCGCTCCGATTCGGTATCAAGCGCTGAGGTGGCCTCATCGAGGATCAGGATGGGGGGATTTTTCAGAACAGCCCGGGCAATGCTCAGCCGCTGACGTTGTCCGCCCGAGAGTTTAATACCACGGTCACCGATGTTGGTGTAATAACCTTCCGGCATCCGGATGATAAATTCATGGGCATTAGCTACTTTGGCTGCTGAAATGACCTCCTCCTCGCTGGTGCTCTCTTTCCCGAAAGCGATGTTGTTAAAGACCGTATCGTTGAACAGGATGGTCTCCTGAGAAACAATTCCCATCAACCCTCGCAGATCGTCGATCACCATGTCGCGGATCGGGATTCCGTCGATACGAAGTTCGCCTTTCGCGATGTCGTAAAACCGGGGTAGAAGATCCACAAGGGTAGACTTGCCACCTCCTGAGGGGCCCACAACGGCAATGGTCTTTCCCTTTTCAATGACCATATTGATGTTGGTCAGCACTGGTTCGGCGGCATAACGGAAAGAGACATCGGCATATTCAATCCGGTCAGTGAACTCTTTCTTTGGAACCGCGTTCACTTTCTCTTCAATGATCTCAGGCTCATCCAACACCTGTTTGATCCTGTCCATAGAAGCAGCCCCTTTTTGAACATTGTAATAGGCTTGTGTGATAGATTTTGCGGGCGGAATTACCTGTGAGAAAATGGTGATGTAAACCAGAAATACAGCAGCATCCAGGCTATGCTCAGGGGCCAGCACCAGCCGCCCACCGTACCACAGAAGGATCGTAAGTACAACTGCACTGAGGAACTCGCTCAATGGTGAAGCAAGATCTCGTTTCCGGTAGAGCTTTACCATGATCCTGAAGAAGTTGTTGTTGGTCTCTTTGAAGCGGTTGTCGGCAAAGTTTATGGCACTGAAAGCCTTGATGATTCGAAGTCCGGAGATGGTCTCTTCGATCACGGCTAGCAATTCCCCCATCTTTTTCTGCCCTTTGGCAGAGGTGCGTTTCAGGCTTTTCCCGATACGGCCGATTAAAAGTCCGCTAACCGGTAGAAGGATCATGACAAAGATGGTCAGTTGCGGACTGATCACAAATAGCGTTACCACAAAAACGATAATCTGGATCGGGTCACGAAAAATCATCTCCAGGGAGCTCATGATCGAAATCTCAACCTCCTGCACATCGGCAGTCATCCGTGAAATGATATCTCCTTTCCGTTGTTCGGAATAGTAGCCGAGTGGGAGGATCAGGATCTTCTTGTACAGGTCGTCGCGCAGGTCTTTTACAACGCCATTACGAACCACTGCCAGAAAAAACATCGCCAGGTAACGGAATAGATTTCTGAAGAAGAAAAGTACGATAATGGCAACACCTATGTAAAGCAGAACTTCATCCTCACCATAATTACGGATAAGCTGACCGAAGAAATGGTAGAAGTTCTCTTTGAGGGAGTCCATGTTGGTCCAGATCAGCGGACCGGCTGTTTCAGGAATCTCGGCCGTTTTAAACAGCATCTGGAGGATCGGGATGAAGAGCGCGAAGGAGACAAGCGAAAATAAAATAGAGAGGATATTGAACAACGCGTTCAGAGCTGCAAAGAGCCAGTAATTGCGAATGTAGTGGAAGATCTTAACAAGGCTTTTCATTGTCGCAAAGTTAGAATATTTGATGGATAACTCAGTAACATAACGTAACTTTGCGTGATGGAATCTACACGTCAGCAAAAAATTGCCAGACTTATTCAAAAAGATCTCGGAATCCTTTTCCAACAGCTGGGAAAAGATTTATTTGGTGGAGCCATGATCACGGTTACCAAGGTCTACGTTTCCAAAGATCTTTCAGTAGCCAGAGTCTTTCTCAGCCTGTTTGCTACAAAGGACAAAGCAGCCCTCATGGAAAAAGTCCAGCATCATGTTCGGGAGATGCGTCACCTTCTTGCACAACGAACCAAACATCAGCTCCGGATTGTGCCCGAGCTCCATTTCCTGGAGGATGATTCCCTCGATTACATTGAGAATATTGATCATTTGTTGCATAATGATGGAGATGAAACCTGATCGTAAAGACGGATCTAAATGCGATACGACCCTATAAAACGCTCCCTCGGCAACATATTCAACAGGAAACCCTGGCTGCGGATTCTTTTTTACCACCTGCTCGACCTTCTGCTGCTTCGTACATGGCATGTGAAAAATGCCCTGAATGGTTGGATACGAGATACGAGATACGCGATGAGGGAAGCAACGTCCAATATCCCGGGTCCCAAATCCCGGATCCTCGACGCCGGCTCAGGGTTCGGACAATACAGTTACTTTCTCTCCGGCATGAAGGGCAACCTGATGATTGATGCCGTGGATCTAAAAGAGGAGCAGATTGCCGACTGCAACAGCTTCTTTCATTCGATTGGGAGATCAAACGTGCAATTCGCGGTTGCCGACCTCACAACATTCTCTAAGCCCGACAACTATGACCTTATCCTCTCGGTCGATGTGATGGAACATATCCTGGAAGATGAAGCTGTTTTCAGGAACTTTCATCAATCCCTGAAGCCCGGAGGCATGGTACTGGTTTCCACTCCTTCCGACCAGGGTGGATCGGATGTTCATGACCATGGTGAAGAGGAGTCGTTCATTGACGAACATGTAAGGGACGGGTATAACATTCAGGAGATCCAGGAAAAACTGAAACGAGCCGGATTCGGAAAGAGTGAAGCTCATTATACCTACGGGAAACCTGGTCAGCTCGGCTGGAAACTATCTATGAAATACCCGATCAAGATGCTTAATGCCAGTAAATTGTTCTTCATCATACTCCCGTTTTACTATCTGATTACTTTTCCGTTTGCTTTGTTGTTCAATGCAATGGATGTGTGGGGAAAACACAAGACAGGCACCGGCCTTATTGTCAAGGCATGGAAGTAGCGAAATTTTATCATTCATAATTCGTAATTCTTAATTGAACATTTCCTTTTATATAGCCCGTCGTTACTTCAAGTCCAAGAAGTCCCACAATGTCATCAATATCATTTCGATGATTTCAGTGGCAGGAGTCACGGTTGGCACCATGGCTCTGATCGTTGTTCTCTCAGTATTCAACGGGTTTGAGCAGCTTGTTGTCTCTCTTTTCAACTCGTTTAATCCCGACTTAGAGATCACCCTTTGTGAAGGCAAGAATTTTCCAGCAACCGATATCCCGCAGGAGTTACTCAGAGAAATGCCGGGGGTACTTTATCTGACTGAGGTGCTTGAAGAGAATGCCCTGATGAAATATAAGGACAAGCAGGCAATCGTAACACTTAAGGGAGTTGGAGAGGAGTATCAGCGGATGACTGGTGTCGATACCATGATGGCCGAAGGAAGGTTCCTCCTGCAGAGTGGCGAGAAAAATTTTGCTGTGCTTGGCTATGGGGTGGCATATTACCTGAATGCCAGTCTGAATGATTATATAAATCCCATTACTATTTTTGTTCCCAGCCGAACAGGAAAGATTGGAGGGGCACTTGATCAGGCTTTCAGTCAGGAGATCATCTTTCCCACCGGATATTTTTCCATCCAGCAGGAATTCGATGTTAAATATGCCCTGATGCCGATTCGCTTTGTCAGAAAACTGCTGGATTATTCCATTGAGGTGACATCTATCGAAGTCAAACTGGCTGATGGGACAGATCAGCGAAAGATCCAGAAACAGATCGAAGCGGCTGTAGGGGATAAATTCAAGGTGAAAAACCGGTTTCAGCAGCAGGAGCTCCTTTACAACATCATGAAATCGGAAAAATATGCCATCTTCCTGATCCTGACATTTATCCTTCTGCTGGCAACTTTCAATGTGGTTGGCTCACTCTCCATGTTGATCCTCGACAAAAAGAAAGACATCGCCGTTCTCCGGAGCATGGGTGCAACCATGAAACTGATCAAACGGATTTTTATGACCGAGGGGATGCTGATCTCCTTTATCGGCGCTGTGACAGGCATGATCCTGGGTGGTGCCGTTTGCTGGACCCAGCAAACCTACGGCGTGATCAGGATGGGTGGTCCCAATAGCACATTTGTTGTCGACAGCTACCCTGTTCACATGCAACCCTTTGACTTCCTGATTGTCTTTTCTACTGTGATGCTGATCGGCTATATGGCTGCATGGTATCCTGTCTTTAATATCCGCAAAATTAACACCACACTAGTCAGGCTCGATTGATCCATTTTTCTTGCTAACTCACTACCGTTGATAAAAGTCCTGTAGGAATTTCAATTAATTGAATGCTTTTTAGTAAATTTGTTCGTTGTAAAAACTCACAAAATCTTTCACAATGATGAAATCTCTATTCACACATGTTTCTATCTCAATCTTCCTTTTTTGCTTTCCTGGCTTGATGATGGCAGGGGAGATACAGTTTTCGAATGGGAAGACCGAACTACGAATCACAACCAACAACTACCAGCAGCTAACCTTCACAAGCGATATCTCCTCCATGCTTTTTCGGGATATCCAGACAAAGCTGGGCGATTTCACTGAACTTTATATCCCCGGATATGGCTATGGCACTGACATTGGAGATCCCAAACTTCCGGTCGCACGAAAACTGATTGAGATCCCAGTGAATGCCACACCAGAGATTCTTGTCACCCATGCTGAATATACCGATTATTCACTGGCAGAGCTGGGAATCGACTATCAGGTCATTCCACTCCAAGCCTCAGTGAGTAAAGCAATCACCGATCCCGACGAGATCCCATTTGTGATCAATGCCGAATCTTACCTGGAGAATCAATTCTTTGGATCCCCGCTGGTTTCTCTTTCTCCTGCCGGAACCATGCGTGCGGTGACATTGGCTAGCCTTGATGTGGCCCCGGTCCAATACAACCCCGTTACAGGAATTCTGCGTATCTATCAGACAATAGAAGCAATAGTCACTTTCACCAATGGGAGTGAACAGGCCAGTATTGCAAGGAAGCAGTCACTTTACTCGCCCTTTTTTGAAAATGCATATAACCAGTTAGTCAATTATAAGCCGCTCACCGATGAGCTGATCACTTCGACTCCGGTTACTTACATCATTGTCTCCGCCCCGATGTTTGAAGATGCCCTTCAGCCTTTCATCGACTGGAAAACAAGAAAAGGATTTAAAGTTGTTGAGGCCTATACAGATGATCCGGCTGTGGGAACAACCACTTCTTCGATCAGTAACTACCTGGAGGATTTCTACAACAATCCCCCAACCGGTTATGAAGCTCAAAGTTTTGTCCTGATTGTTGGCGACGTTGCCCAGGTTCCAACCTTCACCGGTACCGCCGGAAGCCATCCTACCGATCTCTATTATTTCGAATATACAGGGGATAAGATTCCGGAATGCTATTATGGACGTTTTTCAGCAAATAACCTGACTCAGCTGCAACCACAAATAGACAAGACCCTCGAATATGAACAGTACCTCTTACCCGATGAATCCTTTCTGGGGGAAGTGGTCATGTCGGCTGGGGCTGATGCTGCTCACCAGTTGACTTGGGGAAACGGACAGATCAATTATGGCACATCCAATTATTTTAATTCGGCTCACGGAATTTTATCACATACCTACCTCCAACCCGAACCCGCTGGAGGCAACTACTCAGCCCTTATCCGCCAGAATGTTTCCGATGGCGTTACCTATGCTAACTACACGGCTCATTGCAGCGAGCAGGGATGGGCTGATCCCTCGTTTACAATATCCCATATTTCCAACTTGCAGAATGATCAGAAGTATTGCCTCATGGTTGGCAATTGTTGCCTCAGCAATCGCTTCAACACCAATTGTTTTGGGGAGGAAGTTTTACGGGCTGCCAACAAGGGAGCGTTAGGATACATTGGTGGAACCAATAACACCTATTGGGATGAAGATTATTGGTGGGGTGTTGGATTCGAAGAAGTTTCCGCTAACCCAATCTACAATCCCAATCACATGGGAGCCTATGATGTAACATTCCACGATCATGGAGAGGATATTGCCGATTGGTTTGTAACACAGGGGCAAATGGTTGTTGGCGGGAATCTCGCCGTTCAGCAATCCAATTCCGGGATGAAAACGTATTACTGGGAGATTTATACCCTGATGGGAGACCCTTCACTGATGGTCTACATGTCAATCCCGCCTCAACTAACCGCAACCTATATGGACCCGATTCTGGTTGGCACCACCTCCCTGAACATAACCACGGAACCTTATGCCTATATCGGGCTGTCTGAGAATGGGAACACACTTGTTGCTTGCGCTTGTGCCGATGATGCAGGATTAGCTACATTGGCATTTCCGGCACAAACCAATCCGGGTTATCTCGGCCTCGTGATCACAAAACAGAATTTTAAACCTCTCATCGACTCTATCCAGGTCATTCCTGCAACGGGACCCTACCTGAATTTAACCTCATTCATTGTGAATGATTCGGTTGGCGGCAACAATAACCACAATGCCGACTTCAGCGAAACCATCACCCTTGACCTGAACGTCACTAACCTCGGGATAGAGACCGCTTACAATATCTCTGCCACACTTACTACAACAGACACCAATATTGTGGTAACAAACAACTCCTGCGTTATTGACTCCGTTGCTGCCGGAGCTACAATCACGTGTCACAATGCATTTGCCATGAGTATCAACAATTTTGTTGCTGACCAGCATGTTGTTGCCGGAGAAATTCTTTTCGATGATGGCTCCGAAAGCTGGTCATCTGATCTGATGCTTAAACTGAATGCCCCGCTATTAGTAGTTGAAAACATTACCATTCTCGATCCCGCGCCTGGTGGAAATGACAACGGCGTACTTGATCCGGGGGAAGATGTCATCCTTTCTATTAAAACTATGAACATCGGGCATGCTTCAATTGGAAATGGCCTTGGTCATCTGGCTGTCCAGACTTCTTCCAGTCCCTATATCATCGTGAACAATCCCAATACGCTGATCGGCAATCTGCCGATCAATACGATTGCCAATGTGGAATTTCCTGTCATAACCAATGGCATCACTCCTATCGGGACGATGGTCAGTTTGGATTATAGCGAAACCGCTGGACCCCTGAGCCAGTTTGCTGCGCAGAAAACGTTCGTGCTTGAGATTGGTGCTGCTTCGATTTACCTGATGCAGAATGGCAATGAAACTTCCTGTTATGCAAAATTTTATGATTCAGGCAATTCGAATCAAAATTATAGCAACAACGAGGATTTTACTATGACCTTTTATCCCGGAACACCAGGAGCATCCATTGAGGCAGAGTTTACAGAATTTGATGTGGAGCCGCAAACCAGTTGTAACTATGATTATCTTAAAATCTACAACGGGAATAGCATAGCTGCCCCGGTTATAGGAACCTTCTGCGGGACAGGTTCCCCAGGCACAATTGAATCAACAGCTGCCGACGGCTCACTGACGTTTAAATTCCATTCCGACTACTCTGAGAATTTCGCCGGCTGGGCTGCCAATATGAAGTGTGCGGGAGGACCATTATCAATGATGGCTAATGCATTTCCATCCAATATATGTCTTGGATCTACCAGCATTCTTTCTGTGATTCCATCCGGAGGAACCGGCACATATACTTACCTCTGGGAACCGACTACTTATCTGGATGATCCTACAAGCCAGTTCCCCTATTGTTCTCCCGATGCTAATATAACCTATACGGTTACAATAGATGATGGAAGCTCGACATTGAGTTCGGCACCTGTGGAAGTTACGATAATTGAAGCCCCTGATGCTCCTGTTGCCTTTCTGAATGGCGACATCCTGGAGTCGAGTGCTACAGACGGCAACCAATGGTACTACAACAATGAACTCATACCTGGTGCTAACCAGCCCACCTATCAGCCAGCACTGTCAGGTGAGTATTACGTGACTGTCACTGATCAGGTTACCGGGTGCCTATCAGCACCTTCAAATACAATCTTTTACTACTTAACTGGCATTGATCAAGTTCAGGCGGAGAGATTCGTTACCGTCTATCCCAATCCATTCACCGATAAGCTTAACATTTCGTTTGTTTTGCCAGAAGCCTCCGGATCAAAAATTATTCTTACTGATGCCTTTGGCAGGGTAATTCGGATTGTAGAGGAACAAAGCATGCTTCAGTCAGGGAAGTACAACCTGGTGCTGGAGAGCGGTAATATGAATCCAGGCATCTATTACTGCCAGATCCAGACAGATTCATATGTTATTGTTCGGAAAGTAATTTTAACAAGATAATATCAATTGAAAATAGAAACCAGAATAAAAACCAACATGAGAAACATTTTTTCAATTATTCTTTTGCTGGCGATCAGTATCGCCGGTATGAGTACAAACTGGGTTGAGATAAACTCTGGCAAACCTGTGCCTGCTAAAATTACAGTTGTTAACTCAACCATTGATCAGTCGACAGTTACCTTCACACTGGGTGGATTTTACCTGAACCAGGTGGAGACTTCCAGGGGAATAGCGTTTATTCCAACTGTTAAAGAGGGGACACCTCTGATGGAAGCTGGCGCACCGGATCTTCAGAAGCTCACTTCAACCCTGATCATTCCCGACCTTGGAGGTATGACAGCCCGGGTGATTGGTTCTAGTTTTACTGACTTCCCAAACATCGAAATCGCGCCATCCAAAGGAAACCTGCTTCGTACAGTCGATCCGGCAACGGTCCCATATACCTATGGAAGCGCTTACACTGCCGACAGATTTTATCCGGGAAGTCTTGTCTCAACCCGTGAACCTTTTATCGTAAGGGATCTTCGTGGACAAACAGTTCTGGTTTCTCCTTTCCAGTACAATCCGGTGACAAAGGTTTTACGTGTTTACCATGAGGTTACGGTAGAGTTGATAAAAGAGAATGAAACCGGATCAAATCAGTTGATCAGAACAAATAGTGAAATAAAAATCGAAGGGGAGTGGGCTCAAATCTATTCCAATGAGTTTCAGAATTTCGATGCCATCACATACACTTCGGTAGAAGAATACGGTAACCTGTTAATCATCTGTCATGGAGCATTCATGGATGCCATGCAGCCTTATGTTGACTGGAAAACATCCATCGGATTTCCCGTTGAGATGGTAGATGTATCCACCATTGGAACCACAGCAGCTGCTATTAAAACCTATATCACAGATTACTATAATACAAACGGATTATCGTTTGTTGTGCTGGTAGGTGATGCCGCCCAGGTCCCAACAAACACAGGCGGAGGACTCGGGGGCCCATCCGATAATGCTTATGGTTATATCACGGGTAGCGACCACTACCAGGAACTCCTCGTTGGCCGTTTCTCTGCCGAGCAGGTAGCGCAGGTTGAGACACAGGTAACGCGTACCCTGAATTACGAAATGGACCCCCAGTTGCTTACTGATGATTGGTATACCAGTGTCATCGGCATTGGATCAGATCAGGGTCCCGGTGATGATGGGGAATATGACTACCAGCATATCCGGAATATGCAGGATGACTGCCTGGGGTATAACTATACCTGGAATTACGAACTCTTCGACGGGTCGCAGGGTGGTAATGATGCCGCTGGCAATCCATCCTCTTCACAGGTTGCAGCCGATGTGAACGAAGGTGCGTCCCTCATTCTTTACTGTGGACACGGAAGTACAACCTCATGGGGAACTTCCGGATTTAACAACAACAGCGTCAACAGCCTTACCAACAAGGATAAACTACCTTTTGTTTGGTCGGTTGCCTGCGTGAACGGTAATTTTATGAGCGGCACCTGTTTTGCTGAGGCATGGCTGAGGGCAACAAGCAACGGAGAACCTTCAGGAGCCATTGCCTTCTTTGGCGCTACTATCAACCAGAGCTGGAATCCACCTATGGAGGGGCAAGATGAAATGGTAGATATCCTTGTTGAAACATACTCAAGTAATATCAAACGAACCTTTTCCGGCCTCTCCATCAATGGATGCTTTAAAATGAACGATACATATGGTTCCGGAGGATATGATATGACAGATACTTGGGTTGTTTTTGGTGATCCAACCATCTTCGTTCGCACAGATAACCCGGCAGCTATGACAGTTACTCACGATCCAACACTATTCGTTGGTTCTACCAGTCTCTCTGTCTCCTGCAATGTTGATGGAGCTCGTGCCACGGCTTCGATGAACGGTGAAATTCTTGCTACAGGAATTGTTTCAGGGGGAAACATCGTACTGACTTTTCCTGCACTACCCAATCCAACCGATACCGTTAGACTGGTTGTAACAGCATATAATTATGTCCCCTACATAGCAGATATTCAGATCATCGCACCCAATGGCCCATACATTCAATACATAAGCAACACGGTCAATGATCAGGCCTGGAACAACGACCAGTTGGTCGATTACGGAGAGGATATTTACCTTGGAGTTGCTGTCAAGAATTTGGGAGTGGAAGCCACTTCAGACCTTGTCATTGGGTTGACAACAGCCGACACATATGTCAATCTAACGGATAATACAGAAGATTATGGCATTGTAATTCCTGGTGAGATAAAAGAGATGCCGGATGGTTATTACTTCCATGTGTCAAGCAACATCTCCGATGGAACCAGCATCGAGTTTGAGATGACAGGTATTGATGGATCGGATAGCTGGACTTCCAAATTCAGCATCCTCGCTCATGCTCCGAATCTGACACTGAATAAATACGTTGTGCTGGATCCCAGTGGAAATAATAACGGAAGAATGGATCCAGGAGAAGCGGTTGATCTCAATATAACCCTGATCAATTATGGTTCCTCTGAAGCATTCAATGTAGCTGGCGAACTCATTTCCATCAGTCCCTATGTGACAGTTGTTTCCGATTCCAAGAATTTTGGTGATCTGGCAGCCGGGGATACAAGTTCACAAATCTATGGAGTCACAGTTGACCCAACTGCACCCGAGGGACAGTTGGGTTCGTTTATGATGGAGATCACCGCAGATCGTGGGCTGACAAAAGTTATCACCTTCGACCTGGTCATTGGGAAAACACCTGTTCTGGTGATTGACCTGGATGGAAACCTGAATTCGGGGACATCAATCGTTGAAGCAGCTTCAGACCTGGGTCTTATGACTGATTATGTCCAATCGGTACCGGAAGATATGACAGATTATAGCTCAATCTTTGTTTGTCTGGGAATCTATCCCGACAAACATCCATTAACCAGTACAGAGGGAACACGGATGAAGAATTTTCTGGATGCCGGAGGAATGGCATACATGGAGGGAGGTGATACCTGGAAATTCGATCCGCAAACACCTGTGCATCCTTATTTTCACATCCTGGGTACTGTTGATGGAAATAGTGACCTTGGAACAATCCAGGGACAAAACGGTACATTTACCAATGGAATGTCGTTCAGCTATGGTGGTGACAATAAATATATTGACCGGATTGTCAATGAAGGGACGGGTTTTATGATATTTAAAAACCAAAATCCATCCTATTGTAATGCTGTTGCATACGATGGAGGAACCTTCAAAACCATCGGCAAATCGTTTGAGTTCGGAGGGCTGGCCGATGGAGATCTCCCCTCTACCAAACAGAACCTTATGGTGGAGTACCTGACTTTCTTTGGAATTGATATCCCGGCGCTAGCTGCCAATTTTGCAGGCTATCCAACGAGCATCAGCATCGGAGAGAGCGTAAACTTCTACGACTTCTCTAACGGAGGTGTAATATCTTATGACTGGACCTTCCCTGGCGGCACACCTGCAACTTCTGCCGAAACTAACCCTGTTGTATTTTATGATACTCCAGGAACCTACGATGTGACTCTTACTGTAAGTGATGGAAGCAACACAAATACAAGCACTAAGACGGATTACATCTTGGTTGACTACGCTACCGGGCTCTCTAAGGGCAATGGGTCCCTTCAGTGTATCCTTATGCCCAACCCGAATAACGGGACATTTATCCTGCGGATGGATGTTGCAAAAGAGGATCAATTAAACCTGAAGATCTTCAATACAATGGGAACGGTTGTTTACACAGAAGATGCTGTATCAGTATACAACAAACTCGACAAGACAATCTCACTCCCGGCAGTACCGAACGGAATCTACATTATGACTGTTCAGGGGCAAAATGGAACCTGGACCGGGAAGATCGTCGTTAATAAATAATTGGCGGACCTGTTAATTCTCCACCAAATGCTGCTTCGTTACCTGGATGATCTCTTTGGTTTCACTGTTGAAAACAAATGCGACCAAAGAGAGATGGGCAGGATTCCAGCTTTCAGTAATAGTATAAAGATATTCATTGGAGTAGGTGTGGGAAGTATCGACAACGTTTGTAACCTGTTCACCGTATGTTCCGTTAAGAACAGTTCTTAACATGTCGTTGAAAACATAGTTCTCAATATCGGGTACCGGGCCAACGAGTGGATCGTTGTTTTTCTGCCATCCGATGATGCTGTCTTCCAGGATACATACAGTGAGGTTATAGGCGCCTGCAAGCTCTTCAAAGAACTTGGTCTCAATTGTGGTTGTAATGTGATGACGGCTTGAAGTGGTATAATTTGTTTGGATATTAATTGACGCTACCTCATTCTGCAGGGCAATAATACCTATTGCTTCGGCCCAAGAGCCAGCCCCAATTGCCTGCTTCCCGTTGTAAGGAGCCCTGTTGACCATTCCCATCGGATTGGAGATCAACATAAAATCGTCGAACCAGTTAACCCCCTCTGCAACCCTGTAGTCAGTTGTATAAGGACCTGATGCATCAGGTTTCGAAAAATACCCAGCGTGAACGGTCATTAAAACCACTTGTCCCTTGTATTGTTCAACCAGGGCTTCAGCACCTGCTGTTGCGGCCGGACAGTTAACACACTTCATCCCAGTATAATCTTCCAGGAGAATCTTGCGCTTGTTGGTATCAATGGTTATCTCTTTTTCCTTGGCATAAGGCTGTTCCAGCTTATCACAGGAAACAATCAGCGTACCTGCCAGCGCTATCATTAAATATAAAACCCGGAATTTCATATTCTCTTATTTTCTTATTTTCTTATTTTCTTAATTTCTTAATTTCTTAATTTCCTAATTTCCTAATTTCGCATCAGAAACTACTATTAATCGACAACGTAAGCCCAGTCGATTCGGGTACATACCGGCATACACCTCCCACACATACGATGCCTTCACGCTGACGGCCATATGAAAGGGCTATGCGGGTTGTATTGTAGATAAACCCGGCAGATACATTGTAATAATGTAATTTAAGATTTGAAACAGGATTCCCTATGTTCCACTGATCGCTGACAGAGAAAAACCATTTTGGGGCAATCGTCAGTTCAAGCATTCCGGCCAGCCAGTTCCCTTTATCCTGTTTTGTCCATAACCCCTGCAGCTCTCCACGAAGGGAATATTTGGTAGTAACGTTCCATGTGAGGTCAACCACACCGATGTTGGAATAGATGGTTCCATATTCATCCAGGTGGCCTTCGATCACGTCTTTATTATACGTCTGATAATAGTAGGCAAAGATCCCTTTCCATTTTTTGCTGAACTTCTTGGTCACTTCAATGTTGACATCCTGGTAGAAAACGTCTTTCCAGTCCACAGCAAAAGGGGTCGATTTATATCCAAGTGTTCCAGGTGTATTAATAGCTGTTGTATCATTGATTTGTGAACGTTTGATGTTGTTCACCTGGGAAAAGTTTAGCGCAAAGCTCATCCCATATTTACCACCCAGTTTTGAATTCTTGGGCAAAGAGAAAATCATTTCGGCCGATCCTCCAACCTCACCGGTTGGCTGGGTAGCACAAGGGTACATGGCTGCAAGGAAGTAGGTGTGTTCTTTGGTGATTGAAGGGAGGTAATTGATATCCAACGCATTGCTTGTAACAGAGCGGTCGGATTTGTAACTCATGTTATCAATCCATTTGGTCTTGGCTGTAAGTCCGAAATTTTTCCGGGAATATGAGGCTGTGATCAACCAGCTATCTCCATTTTTATAAATATAGTGATTCATGGCTGAGGGGTCATTGATCTTATGGGCATATTCCGAATAGAAGTTTAACCCACTGTAATTCAGGTTGATACGTCCGCCATATGTGGCTACATTCTCCGGGAGGTTCAGTTCATAAATTTTCGGGGGGATAACTATCTCCATCGATTTGCCTTTCTGATAATCACTAACGAAACTTCCTCCGAAACTCAACTTGAATTTGGATGAAGAGAGGCTGGAAATCATATCATTCAGATAAAAATCGGCATCAACCCCTTTAACAATACCCCTGTTATTCTCTTTGAATGGAACCCAGTAGTTACGTTGAACTCCAATAACCCCTGTCAAGGCTACTCCACTGAAAGGAGTCAGTTTCACCCGCAATCCGCGCATGGAGTTATCATAACCCAGGGTCCAGTCCTGGTAGGTCCGAAAAATCATCCCATCCCCAAACTGTTCGTAAAAATTACCCGCTGTCACCTCAATTAATTTGTTTTTGTATTTGACGTACCAGTAAGGAACTCCTAATCCCTGATACTCTTGGTCATATCCCAGAAGCGGAGGTAGGTAAGCCTCAAATCGCATGCCAGCCGAAAAGTTTTTAAAGGAGTAGTTTACTTCGGCAAAACCCTGTACCCGGAAATATTTTCCGTCGAGGGTAGAGTCTGTGATGCCAAGCTGGCTGTCGGTCAGGTAGTAAACCGCATCACTCTGAAAACTTCCGCTGATCTGACTGTTTTCCAGAAATCCCTGCCCAAAAGAGATTATGGGAAAGGAAAACAATGCAATGATTAGCCCTTTTACAATGGCCTCTCTTTTCATAAATCGACTCGGTATTTGGTTTCTACTAGATTATTCCTCGATTGTTTCACCGGCATTTAACTTTCTAACCAGTTTAATCAGTTCGAGTTCGTTCCCTTCAGTGTAAGAAGAATGTTGCCAGACGATATTTCCGCTTCCATCAATAATAAAAGTGTGTGGAGGCAATCCAACATTCATGGCCCGCTTGAAGTCTTCATTAGGATCCCGAAGCACTTCATATTCCCATCCCTTACCGTTTACCGTTGGTTCAACGACAGCACTCGAGCGGGAATTATCAATGGAGACCGCGATCAATTTTACTCCGGTTTCTTCTACCCAATCGTCATATACATAGGCAATGGCTGTAAGCTCTTTGATGCAGGGCTTACACCAGGTAGCCCAGAAGCAAAGAATAATAGGTTTTCCATCATTGCTGATGCTGCTGGTATTATAAGGATTTCCCTGAAGATCTTTGATGTCGACAGAAGGGATCTTATTGTAGCCTTCGGAAACAGGTTCCTGTGTCATCCCTGTCAGAACGAAAAAAAGAAGTCCAAAAAGTGTGGTAATGATTCGTTTCATAGTTGGTTATCAGTAAGATTAAAAGGGTACAAAGATAACGATTATATTAAAAAAATCTCGAGAAGGGTTGATTTTGGTTTCGGAACCAGGAAGAGATGATCCATCGTGGCAGGGATCAGGATAACTTCACCTTTTTTAATTATCTCCATCCCTTGCAGGTATTGAATGCTGCACTCACCCTCGGTGCAGAGATAGATGATAAATGAATCGATGTACTCAAGCTGTTTTTCAATCCCATGGTCTAACTCCATAAGGTTGGTCGTAAATGCCGGGCACTCCACCAGGTTGACGGATTGATTCTTCAGTTTAGCATAGGAAGTAGAGTAGGAGCCCTGAACGGAGAAGTCGATCGCTTCAAGCGCCAAATCAGTGTGGAGATCCCGCGACTTTCCTTCACGATCAACCCGGTCCCAGTCATAAATCCTGTATGTTGTATCGGAAGTTTGCTGGATTTCTACCAGTAGAACACCGGGCCCCAATGCATGAATTCTCCCGGCTGGGATATAAAAAACATCTCCTCTCTGAACTGCTTCCACATTCAAAATCTCCTTCAACCGTTTTTGATCCAGGTGATCCAGGTAGATCTTCTGATTCACAGTCTTGTTGAAACCGCTGATAAGTTCGGCATCTTTGTCTGCATCCAGGATATACCACATCTCGGTTTTTCCGTTACCAATCTTCCGTTTCGTTGCCAGAACATCATCCGGATGGACCTGGATGGACAACCAGTCGTTGGAGTCAATAAACTTGACAAGGATCGGAAACTTATCGGGAAATTGCTCAAACGCTTTCTCGCCAACAAGATCGTCCATGTATATTTCAACCAGGTCATTCAGCTCATTTCCTTGCAGGAATCCGTTGGAAACTACCGTTTGGGAACCGGCGACTCCCGATAATACCCAGGCTTCACCACAGTTGGGAAGAGGGGAGAAGTCGAACCCTAATTCTGTCCGGATTTTTTGACCACCCCATACCTTGTCTTTGAAGACAGGGGTAAATTTCATTGGATAAAGCAAGTTCATGACAGATGCTATAGTTTCTCGATTAATGCCTACTTTTACGGTCTGTTTACAAGACAAAGGTATAGTTTTATCTATTATGGCGAATCTTCCGATTTCATATCTCAATACAATCCAGGATCTTAGAAAAGAGCTCCACCAATACCCTGAATATTCGGGCAGGGAAAAGAAGACAGCTGCAAGGATCCAGGAGTTTTGTGCTGATTTCAAGCCTGATTTTGTGATAGAGAAGCTGGGTGGAAACGGTTTTGCCTTGGTCTTCGAAGGCGCCAAGGATGGAAAAACGCTGATGCTTAGGGCTGAACTGGATGCTTTGCCTCTCGATGAAGTGATTGAGATTCCGCACCGGTCCTTAAATAAGGATCTGTCTCACAAATGTGGTCACGACGGTCATATGGCGATCCTTTGTGGAGTGGCTGCTATGCTTCATAAGAACCGGCCAAAGAGCGGACGGGTAGTGCTTCTCTTCCAGCCTGCGGAAGAGACTGGCAAAGGGGCAAAAGCTGTGTTAAACGATCCCAAGTTCAAAGGGATTGTCCCCGATTATATTTTTGCACTACATAACCTCCCGGGCTTTCCTGTCGGATCGATCATTGTTAAAAATGGTCCCTTCGCCTATGCATCATTGGGGATCTTTACCAGGATCAAAGGAGAATCGTCACACGCGGCCTTCCCCGAACATGGCATCTCACCCCTGCCAGCTCTCCAGGAGTTACTTGGAACCCTTCAGGAACTTCCCGTGATTATCCCCGGTCTGCATAAAAATACCATTCTAACGATCACATACTGTCGCTTGGGACATTTTGTCTTTGGAACATCACCAGGACAGGCCGAACTGGCAGCTACAATGAGATCAGAACGAAACCTGGACATCGAGAAGATCAAGGCCGAAATAATCCCCATGATCCGGGAGATCGGCATCCGGTATATGCTGGATACGATTATCCACTGGCATGAGCCCTTCAGTGCAACAGTCAACGCCCCCGAAGCCGTCACCATGATACGGACAGCTGCCAGAAAACTGGATCTTCCCATTGTGGAAAGGACAGAACCTTTCCGTTGGTCGGAAGATTTTGGTGAGTTTACGGCAAAATTTCCCGGTGCTATCTTTGGACTGGGATCAGGGGAGCATCATTCCGACCTGCATACCCCTCATTATGATTTCCCCGATGAGATCATCGAACCCGGTATCAGGATATTTTACGAGATGATCAAACAGATAAACCGGTAATCCAATGACTTCCTTACAAACCATCTGTCTCTTTTGCGGTTCCGCGGCCGGTTCAACATCTGTTTATAGTGAGGCTGCCATCAACCTTGCCTCTGTCTTATTAAAACGCAGGATTAACCTGGTTTACGGTGGGGCGAATATCGGTTTGATGAAAGTGGCTGCTGATAAGATTCTTGAAGCCGGAGGAGTTGTTATTGGCGTGATGCCGAAGAGCCTGGCCGACAGGGAAGTGGCACACGAAAGACTGACTAAAATGCATATCGTTTCAGGGATGCAGGAGAGGAAAGCACTGATGGCCGAATTATCTGATGGATTTATAACGATGCCTGGGGGATATGGCACATTTGACGAAATCTTTGAGATGCTCTCTTTTAACCAATTGAAATTATTACAGAAACCGGTGGGTATCCTGAATGTTAACGGATATTTTGATCCACTTCTCGAGCAGCTTGACAAAGCAGTAAAGGAGGGTTTCTTACGTCCCGAACACAGGGAACTCCTGATTTCAGATACTGATCCGGAAAGGTTGATCGACCGGATGGAGGCATTTGTTCCTGTTGAAGCGGAGAAATGGATTGACCGCCTCAAAAAAGGGAAAATATGATAATTATTGGAATAACTGGAACTCTTGGCGCCGGGAAGGGAACAATCGTTGACTACCTCACAATAGAAAAAGGATTCTCCCATTTCTCTGTCAGAGGTTTCTTGCTCGAAAAGATCCGAGAACTGGGTTTGCCCGAAAACCGCGACAGCATGTTTAACCTTGCTAACGAGCTCAGGGCCGAGTATGGTCCCGCTTATGTTACGGATCAACTGTTTGAAGAGGCCAAAAAATCTGGACAAAACGGCATCATTGAAAGTATCCGTACCACCGGAGAGATTGACGCCCTGCGAAAAAAGGGAGATTTTTATCTCTTTGCAGTTGATGCCGACCCGAAACTCCGGTTTGACCGGATTCAGCTACGTAAATCGGTAACGGATTCGGTTAGTTATAAAACCTTCGTGGAGAATGAAAAGCGGGAATCTGTCTCATCGAACCCCGGGGTACAAAACCTCCAGGCATGCATCAGTGAAGCAGATGTTGTATTTTTGAATAACGGTACTATGGAAAAACTTTATCAGGAGGTTGATACAGTGTTGAAAAGATTAAAAATATTGAACACTGATGATACTGATTAATACGGATTGACACATTTTTTCAAAATAGCTTATTATGACTGAGGAATCTTACATACGTCCTTCCTGGGACGAATATTTCATGGAAGTTGCCAATACCGTTGCCAATAGAGCTACATGCGACCGGGGCAGGAGCGGGTGCGTAATAGCCCGCGACAAGCAGATTCTTGTGACAGGATATGTTGGAAGTCCGAGAGGATTGCCACACTGTGATGAAATAGGCCACCTGCTGAAACAGGTTACCCACGAAGATGGCCGCGTTTCCCAGCACTGCATGCGTACCGTTCATGCCGAACAAAATGCCATCTGCCAGGCTGCCAGGCTTGGGATTCCCCTGGAAGGAGCTACTCTCTATTGCCGGATGACACCCTGCCGTACCTGTGCCATGTTGATCATCAATTGCGGGATCGTTCGGGTGGTATGTCAGCGTAAATACCACGACGGCCGCGACTCGGAGGAGATGTTTGCCAAAGCAGGCATTTCACTGGAATTTGTGATCGACGAGATGCAGCAGTACGACAAACAGTAAATTACTATCTTTACAATTCAATCAGGATCCATCCAGGGATGGGGAATACCTTAGATAAAACCACATTTGAACGCCTGTTCAGAGATGAGTTCAAAGGACTCGTTCTTTTTGCTATTCAATATGTTAAGGATTATGAAGCAGCCAGGGAGATTGTCCAGGAGGCCTTCATCGGAATGTGGGATAAGCGGGCACAGATCGATCTATCACGTCCTGTAAAGACCTACCTTTCAACTACTGTCAGAAACCGCTCCCTGAATTACCTACGCGACAATAAGAAGTTCGACACACGCTTGCTTGCTCAGGAAAACCTCTTTCCGCTGGCATCTTACGAGCAAACCGACAGGTTGGTGGAGAGAGAGTTGCAGGATCGAATCCAGTATGCTATTTCGGAGTTGCCGGAGAAATGCAGGGAAGTTTTTCTGCTAAGCCGTAACGAACACCTGAAGTACCAGGCGATTGCCGATAAACTCGAGATATCAGTAAAGACTGTGGAGACTCAAATGTCGAAAGCGCTGCAACATCTCCGAATTCGGCTGAAGGATTACCTGGGATCAGGGTATCCTCCAAGTTAAGTGTATAATGAACGGATAAATGAGCATAAACGACACATATTACCCCGATTTAATCACCCGGTACCTTTCAGGAGAGGCTTTCCCGGAAGAGATTTCAGCCCTTTCGGAATGGATCCGGTCCAGCCCCGATCATGCATCTCTTTTCGACGAATTCAGGAAAACCTGGAAGGGCGTTGCTGCCGATCAGGTTGAGCAACAAGTAGACCCGGCTAAGGAGTGGGAGTTACTCTTGCCCAAATTGACAGGACTTGGGGCCCCGGGCAAAGAGCGAAGAGCGCAAAGTACAGGGCAAAAGGATTCGAGATTCGGGATTCGAGATTCGCGATCTGGAATCCCACAACCAACAATCGGCAACAGGCAACCAACAACCAGCCGGGAACCAAAAGTCATACAAATTGAGAGCAACAGACTCCCTTGGCAGGTGATCATGATCAGGGCTTCGCTCATTGCAGCTATTGCACTGGTGCTTCTGATCCCTATATGGGTGGGCTACCGCTATTTTACAACATCAGAGGTGATTCGGCTTTCGGCTTCCAACGAGATTCTTGAGGCCTTACTCCCCGATGGTTCGATGATATCTCTGAATGCCTATTCATCACTTACCTATACAGAGGATTACGGAAAAACAAACAGGGATGTTTTCCTCAACGGGGAGGGTTATTTTGAGGTGAACAGAGATTCCCTTTTGCCCTTCATGATCAGCTGTGGAAACTCCAGGCTCGAAGTGCTGGGTACCTCATTCTATGCTCATGCCGAGCAGGATGCAGGAGATATGGGGGTCGTTCTGGTCGATGGTAGCGTTGCAGTCTATTTTGATGAGGCCCGGTCGACAGGGAAAACGATCATCCCGGGAGAGAAAGCCGAACTGATCCAGTCAAACCAGAGGATTATTGTTTCACCAAATGAAGATCCAAACTTCCTGGCCTGGAAAACCTATCACCTGATTTTCCTCGATGACAGGCTGGATATGATCATTAAAACCCTGAATAAGGTTTATCAGGCCAACATCTCACTGGCAAACGAAACTCTGACATCCTGTCGCCTTACCGCCTCTTTCAACCAGCAGTCGTTGGAGTCGGTACTAAGTGTGATCCAGGTTACAATGGATCTTCAGGCCGAAACAACGTCATCCGGAATCATCCTTTACGGGAGAGGATGCAACTAAGTAGCAAGCATAGATTGACCCTTCGGCACAAGGCAGCTTCGTGGTGCCTCACTACCCTCCTCATAGTTTTCATGTTTTCCCTCTGTGGTTTTGGCCAGAATCTCGACCAAAAGATCTCCATGGATGTAGAAAATACTCCGTTAGGTGAGGTGCTTCGGCAAATTTCTGAAAAGGGAGACATTCAATTCTCATACAGCTCACAAATTATTTCTACCAATCAGGAGATATCCTTCAAATGCACGAATAAATCTGTGAAGGATGTTTTGAACGAGATTCTTGGGAGTCGTGGTATCGATTGGCTGGAAGTAGAGAACCAGGTTGTTCTGAAACTTCGAATTACCGAACGTCAGGCTGAAAATCCCACACTGAGTCGAGCTATTCCGGTACATGCCATCAGCGGGTACGTATACGACAGCCTTACCGGTGAAGCCTTGATCGGGGCCAATGTGATGGTTAAGAAGCTGGTTAAGGGAACCACCTCGAACGAATATGGATTTTACTCCCTCTCCTTACCGGAGGGAGTTGCCGAAATTGAATTTTCTTACCTGGGTTTCAGGGGGGAGACCTATTTATTGAATTTAGTAAAAGATACCCTGATCTCTCCTGACTTACGGGAGGTAAGCTTTGGGATGCGCGAGGTGGTGATCAGTGCCAGGGATAACGAACAGCTTCCTGCTGTGAACCAGCCCGGCGATTTCAACTTCTCAGGTGCTACCCTGGATAGACTTCCCGGTTTTGCAGGAGATGTGGATGTACTAAAGGCATTGCAACTTTTGCCAGGTATCAGATCATTTGGAGACGGCTCATCACTCTATTATGTCAGGGGAGGGAACAATGACCAGAATCTGTTGATGATCGACGAAGCCCCTATCTACAATCCTTCCCACCTTTTTGGATTTTATTCGGTGTTAGCCCCGGATGCCGTAAACGACATGGAAATCTATAAAGGGGATTTTCCTGCAAGGTATGGAGGTAGAGCCTCTTCCGTGATAAACATTACAGCGCGGGAGGGAAACATGAAACGCATCAGTTTTGGTGGAAACATCGGCCCATATGCCTCCTCCCTCACTCTTGAAGGACCCATTGTCAAGGATAAAGCCTCCTTCATTGTTTCAGGACGCCTCTCCACCCTCAACTGGCTCAACTACCTGGTGGATAATTCCGGATCGTTCGACCTCTATTTCTTTGATATCAATGCAAAAATCAATGTGAAACCAACCCGGAAGGACAGGATTTTCCTTACCTTTTTTACAGGTCGGGACCAGTTCAACCGGTTTACTAATTCCGTTTACCAGACGTATGGGATCAGTTGGGATAATCTTGCTGCAACACTTCGGTGGAACCACCTCTTCAACCCGAAACTCTTTTCCAACACCACCCTCAACTACAGCAGCTATGATTACTCTCTGTACCTTTCGTCCGACCGAAAGAGTTACTGGCAATCTTCCATTGGTAATCTTACACTGAAAAGTGATATTACATGGTTTCTGAATCCGGCAAACACCCTTCGTGCGGGATTTGCGATAAGCCGCTACCAATCCAATCCGGGAAATATCACCCAGCAGGGAGAGGAGGAGCAGCTTGAAATTCGTGAGGTGCCGAAATATACATCCATGGAGTATCTCTTGTACCTCAGTAATGAACAAAAAATTGGAAATCGTTTTTCGTTAAACTATGGAATCCGGCTGCCAGTATGGCAAAATTTCGGACCCACTTCTGTCTATTTCTTTGATCCCAATTATACCGTGATCGATACAGTGACGGTTGGGAAGAATATCTCTTACGATATATTTTTCAGCCCGGAACCGAGATTATCAATTGGATTTGCCCTGAACAAAGTCTCTTCCCTCAAGGCCAGCTACAGCCGAACCACTCAATTCATGCAGCTATTATCTAATGCGACAGGACCATTCACTTCGCTCGAAGTTTGGGTTCCTGCAGGACCGAATATACAGCCTCTGAAGACCGACCAGGTCACAATGGGCTACTTTCTGAAGTTTGCCTCCTCCACCTTTTTCTTTTCGGCAGAAGCCTTTTATAAAAATTTCCGAAATCATATTGATTATACCAACCATGCAAACCTACTCTATAACCCATTGCTAGAGGGCGAGCTAAGGTTCGGAAAAGCGTGGTCATATGGGCTGGAAATGCTGCTGCAAAAACCTGCCGGGAAGTTAAGTGGTTGGGTTGGTTACACCTGGTCGCGTGCCATGACGGAAACTCAGGGAGTGAATGGCGGAGATCCGTATCCTGCCAGTTTTGACAGTCCACACAACTTAAGTATATTCGTTTCCTATGATACCCGCAAGCGGTGGTCATTCTCCGCGAACTGGGTGTTTATGACTGGTAATCCAATCACTTCTCCTATTGGATTCTATGAATTTAACGGGTATGAGGTTCCTCTTTACGGTGAGAAGAACAACGACAGGCTCCCCAACTACCACCGACTTGACCTCTCGGTGGTTTACAGGCTGAACAAACCAGAGAGCCAGTTTCGCCATACGCTGTCTGTAACGTTATACAATGCCTATGGAAGGGCAAATCCCTTCTCTGTGAGTTTCAATAAATACCAGGATGATCAGGGAAATTTTGTTGTTCCTTCAAATCTGGAAGGAGATTACGAGCTTGTCCCCACAATGATCTCGGTTGCCGGGATCATCCCATCCATTAACTACCAGTTTAAATTTTGATGAAGAACACCATCCTATATATCGCCCTGATAATGTTGCTTGCCGGATGCGTGAAGCAGACAGACTGGACCATTCCAGATCAACCATCCGGACTTATTGTGGTGGATGCGACCCTCACAGACGAGCAACGAGTCCAAACCATCACGCTAAACCTTCCGGTAACAGTACTTAATGCAATGCCGGAACCAGTAACAGGAGCAACAGTTTTGATTGCTACCGCTGATTCCTTATGGTTCCTAACGGAAGATTCCATACATCCCGGGCATTATCTTACCGACTCCTTTTTTGCTGCCACCTTGAACAGCGGATACTCTCTTCAGATCATCTGGGAGGATAAAAACTATTCGGCACAGGCCTCCATGGCTCCGGGAAAACTTTTCAATGAGCTCACATATAAAAAAAATGAGGGGGATGATCTCTATCATATCAACTGGGTGGCTTCTGCTTTTAGCGTGGATGTACCGGCGATGTGGGAAGTGCATGTCGACTGGTCATCTCTTTCCGGCTTTGACACACTTGATCCCGCTGCCTGCAGGGCCCGACTCCTTTTTTACACCCTCCCTACCATTGATGTCAGTCAGATATTTGCCCCCATCGTTGAGCAAACATCTTTCCCCGCCGGAAGCATTATCACCGAAAGGCGCTATTCGCTATCTCCAGGCTATGCCGAATTTCTCAGGCAACTTCTCATGGAAACCAACTGGCAGGGAAACATGTTTCCATCGGCCAACGCTAATGTCATCACCAACATGAGCCCGGGCGCCATTGGTTACTTCGGCGTGTGTGCGGTGACGGAGCTGTCGCTTGTGGTGGAATGAGGCACAAAGTGCTACCGAGATGCTTTCGACATGATCGGGAGATGGTCCCGGTCAATTGACTAACAAGAGATACTTGTAAGATTCAGAAAATCTTCAAGCCTGCATCAGGGTAATCCAAGCTTCCAGTGTATTATTACCAGAATCCCAAATCTAAACACCCATGAAAACCAGCCATCTCTTTAAACTCAGCATGATTCTGGTTGCAGCTTATGCATTGACTTTCGCAGGATGCAAGAAAGATCCCATTGACCCTGTTCCCGATCCGAACGGATCTACTTCTGTGCAGCAAATCTCACAGGACGACAATCATCTGCAGAAAATTAGTGATGACATCAATCTTGATGTGGAAATCATGATGACCGGTGGCACGCTGAAATCTACCAACTGGCTGCCCTGCAATGCTACTATTGATTCTACAAATGTGGTGAACGACACAATTACCTATTACATTACTTATGATGGACTCAATTGTCCGCAAACCCTATACCGGACGGGGAAAGTGGAAGTAAGCAAACATGTGGGGACCCAGTGGTATATGCCCAATGCTACTGTGATGATCAAGATCGTCAATCTACAGGTGACGCACGTTAACAACAATAAAACCATCGTCATCAATGGAGTGAAGAGACATCAAAATGTTACAGGTGGCCTGCTAATACAACTGGGCTTTGGCATTAATACCATTGTCCATAAAACCCATGGCTTTATGACCGTAAATTTCGATGATGGGTCCAACCGTACCTGGAACGTTGCAAGGCGTTGCCTTTATAACGGCACCTTTAACATTAACACCGGCACCTTCGATCAGTTAACGATTGGGGTTGATGGATTCGGTCAGGTGGGAGGATACTCCGACCTTGTGACCTGGGGACTAGCCCGCAACGGAGATCAGTTTTACATCAGTGTTCCACAGCCTGTTCACTATCCACTTTCCTGTGGATTTGACCCGGTAAATGGCATTCAGACAATTGATATCCCAAGTAAAAATAAAGGAGCTACGATTACATACGGATTTGACAGCAACAATCAGCCTGTCGTTCCGCCTGCATGCCCAACGAAATACAAAGTTGATTGGTACCACAATCAGAACAGTGGGACGATCTATCTCTGGTTATAAATAATTTGAGAGTTAGGAAAGGGCAACCGCGATGGTTGCCTTTTTTTTACATCCACTTCTTCCTTTTGAAGTAAATCAGCATTCCTCCTCCTAACACTACCACCAGTCCCCACCAGGCAGGATAACCCCATGTCCATGACAGTTCTGGAATGTTATGGAAATTCATGCCATAAACACCTGCCAGGAAGGTTAGTGGGATGAAGATAGCTGCAAAAATGGTAAGGACCTTCATTACTTCATTCATCTTATTGCTGATTGTTGATAAATAAAGATCCTGCATCCCGGATGCCATATCCCTGAATGTCTCCACTGTTTCGATCACCTGGATAGTATGGTCATAGGCATCCCGGAGGAAAACCCCGACCTGCTTGGTGATTAGTTTGTGCTCGGCATGCTGCAATGAACTGATCACCTCCCTCATCGGCCAGATCGACTTCCGCAGGAAGATCAGACCTTGTTTCAGACGATAGATGTCATTCAGCAATGTTTGATCGGCCTTTTTCAGAAGGGTCTCCTCCAGATCTTCGATCCTGTCGCCCAAATGTTCCAAAACGGTGAAGTAGAAGTCGATGATCGAATCGAGGATGGCATAAAGCAGGTAGTCGCTTCCCAACTTACGGATGCGCCCTTTCCCGGTACGGATCCTCTGACGTAACCCATTCAGCACATCCTCCTCCCTCTCCTGGAAGGAGAGGATGTAGTTTTGCCCGATGATCAGGCTGATCTGCTCAATGACAATCTCTCCCGAATCATGGTCAAGATAGGTCATCTTTACCACAACAAACAAGTACCCGTCATACTCTTCCAGTTTGGGACGCTGAGTGGTATTTGCAATATCTTCCTGAACCAGTGAGTGAATCCCAAACGCTTCCCCGATGGATTCTATTAGTGAAGTGTCATGTACTCCGGTGACATTCAACCAGGTAACCATCGGACTGTTTTTTAGTGGGAGGAGCTCGCTGATGTTTTTTATCTCTTTTTCCGAGAAGTCATCATCGTGGTACTCCATCACCTGCATCTTGACCGGGGCTTCGCGTTTTCTTCCAACATAATTGACAGTCCCCGGCGACCCAGTGTGCGTTGCCATGCGGGGCATCAGTTTCGATATGCGAAACCTTCTCAGTAACGATTTTGTTGTCATAAGACCAGTGTTTGCTTTAAGAGATTGCAGCACTTGCAGCAAAGTTTAAATCCATTATCAAGGGAAGATTTTTAGCTTCGTGTAAAACTTCAGAAGGACCTGGTCGGAGAAGAAGGTGAACAGGATAAGGAACCCGACGCCTGTAATCAGCTTCCAGTTGTCAAGAACCATCATAAGGAAGGGATTGGTCGATTCCCGCATCGAAAAGATGAGACAAAGCACCAGGATGATCAATGCTCCTGCAACGATGCCGATTTTCATAGCAAATTCACGGATCAGCTCTCTCCAGGTAAGATGCTTTTCAACCCGCCTCAGCAAGGTATCCGTAAAGGTGAGCGAAAGCTCCCGTTCAGGTTTTTCTTTCAAGGCCTCCGTGATCAGGGCTTCCAGTTCGTTGAAATGTTCGTTCTCGGCATTCATGATGGCAAAATTAGTTTTTTTATTTCATTGCAGATAACTCGGGGCGCATATCAGGGACCAGGTGCAGAATTCCTTCACGGATCGCTTGCCGGCCACGGTTCAGATAGCTTTTTATGGTTCCATCAGGCATCCCGGTAATCTCTTCAATTTCTTTGTATGAAAGTTCCTCGAGGTAGAATAGGGTAATCACCGTTCGATACTGGACAGGCAACGAGTCGATTACACGGTGTACGATCTTTTTCATACTGCTTTTGTCAAGGGCCTCATCCGCCGATTCAACCGCCGGCTTACCGGAAGCCACCGGAAGGTAGTCATCGACTGGGACCATGATATTTTTTCCTTTTTTTCGCAAATAGGTAACGCTCATATTGTAGGCAATCGCTCCGATCCAGGTGGACAACTTTGCCTCCCCCCTGAACTTCCCTATATCCCGGAACACCCGGAGAAAAATCTCCTGGCACAGGTCTTCGGCATCTTCCGTTTGATCTACCATTCTCAATACCAGGTGCCACACCAGGTTTTTGTATTTTTCTATCAGAAACCTGTTTGCGTGTTCATTTCCTGCCTGGACCTGCGCGATCAGCGTTGCATCATCCATTTTGCTATTGGTCGATAATCTGGTGAAAAGGTTGCAGAAACGCCAAAAAGAAATACGAAATACGAAACACGAAATATGAAAAGCGAAAAAAATGAGATTTCTTGCAACCTTTAAAAACAGTCTGCGACATATTGCTAAATCTTAATCATTAAAATTACAAAAAAATGGAAACCCTTGGAACCATCATTATTGTCGGCACTGTTTTTTACGGTGTTTTTGCCCTGATAAAAGTGTATACTGATTACCTCTTAAAACGCAAGATTGTAAAAACAGGACACCTTGAAAAAGCCGGGATCCTTGATCCACCCGCCCTCCCTTCCGGCGAGAGTACACGCTACCCAAACCTGAAATGGGGTCTGATTGCCCTGATGGCTGGATTGGGATTGATCCTGATTGAGATCTTCAACCGAACAGATACCATCACCTGGCAGGATGGCCGCGACGGATTCCTTCCAATAGGAATTGAACTGGTTGCCATTGCAATCGGTTTCCTGACCTATTTCTTTATCGTGAATGCAAAAACGATGAAGAACCGATAGGGCGAAGGACGAAGGACAAAGGAAGAAACACAAAATACGAAATACGTTTTGTTGTTGGGGCTGTCTCAAAACATCGAGACAACCCCTTTTGATTTCCACAAACACGATAGATATTTCTTTTTTTTCGCTGCCGCCTGCGCAACTGGAACGCTTGAGCTTTTGGTCTAAACTTTTCAAGTCAGAAATAAACCCCGCGTTCCTGGGTTGCTCCGGCAGCAGCTGATGTGTTTTTCTTTATTTGTAAGGATTTCAGGGAGATTAACACTCCCATTTGGCAAGGTTATGGGTTATGGAAAGTAAACCTGCTTCGATTTCAACTTTATCACATCCTGTTAGCATAAATCTCGTAAAGCCTTTGTTGTATTTTATATTCCCAAAGACCGACTCTACGTCCCAGGGCCGTTTTTTTCGGTGCCTGATCCCTTCTTCGCTGAGTAATAATGCACGGGCTTTCGCTTTGAGGAACCTGAGGTGATGATTTACTTCAACGACCCTATTGTCGGGTTTTGGTGAATGCTGTATTGCAGAATAAATTGATCCTGAGTGGATATTTGTAGGTTATAACCTGGTTTGAGTTGTCCATTACGCATGTGATCATCTTTCATGCGCATGAAAGTTGCATCAGGATCTGTCTTGGAGTAACTGTTTCGTCCGTTAAGAATCTTTTCCTGGTCTTCGTACCGATCAAGAGCTCCTGGCCAGTTCTTGGCTGCATATTTTAGTTTTTGGTTTACCTTCTTGCTGACTGGTTTATCTTTGAGGGCTTTGTTTATTTTTTTAATCGTATCAGCAACTTTCTCAGAGTCGATTTGTTCGAACGTCGTGGGGCTTGTATCCGCAAGTTCTTCCTGTGCAATCTGCTGGGTATAATCCCAAAGTTCTTCTAACTGCTTCTTTATTCTTTCTTTATTCAGTTTAATTGATTTCCCCTACACGAAGGTGTAACGGTTTGCTTTGGATTCGATCTTGGTGCCATCGGTATAAACTTCTTGAAGGTTCACCAATCCCTCGGAAACTAACAGTTCAACTACCTGCCCAAAAACCTGCTTAAGAACTCCCTTCAGGCGTTCACTGCTGCCAAACACAACCGCCTTGAGCAACATTCTGGGGTGATAACTTGAGGTTCCTCCTCCTTTGAATTTAACGTTTGTACGTTTTATCTGTTTCATGCTGCAAGTTACTCATATCTTGCAGATAATCAGGAAGATAGAACAATTATTTATCAATAACTTATTAACATTCTGTACGCTAAAGAAGCAAAAAATAATATCAGCTACTGCCGGAAGGCATAAAAAAAGGCTGCCTCAGCTTTTGAGACAGCCCCTTCATTTATTATCGGTTTATTTGCATGTGTAAAGTTCTATGAAATTTCTTTTAAAACAAAGTTATTGGCATCTGTTGAAAATTTTTCATAGCTTTATGCTCCTTTTAAAAAGAAACAAATTCTGAATATTCATTAACTAACTTATCACCATGAAGAGAAACCTGCTCCTTTTCCTTGCAATTGGCCTGTTTACATTACTTGGATGTAAATCGCAAAAAGACGATCTGAACATCGTCTATGAGAAGTACACACTGCCCAACGGACTCGATGTGATCCTTCATGTCGACCGATCTGATCCGATCGTAGCCCTGGCAATCCAGTTTCACGTTGGATCCAACCGGGAAGTGGAAGGACGGACCGGCTTTGCCCACCTGTTTGAGCATATGATGTTCCAGAAATCAGAGAATGTAGGTGAAGACCAATTCTTTAAAATCATCCAGGATGCCGGCGGTACGCTAAACGGCGGTACTGGTAACGACGCAACAACTTACTATGAAGTTGTTCCGAAGAATGCACTTGAGAAAATCTTATGGATGGAATCAGACCGGATGGGATACATGATTAACACAGTCACACAGAATGCATTTAGTATCCAGCAGAATGTAGTCCAGAATGAGAAGAGGCAGAGCGTTGACAACCAGGCTTACGGACAAACAGGCTGGGTGATTGCCACCAACCTCTATCCCAAAGGACATCCGTACAGTTGGACTGTAATCGGAGAGATGGAGGACATCACGAATGCTTCAATTGAAGATGTAAAAGAGTTTCACCAGAAGTGGTATGTCCCAAACAACGCAACCCTTGTGTTGGCCGGAGATTTTGATGTAGATGAAGCCAAAAAGCTGATCGAGAAATATTTCGGTGAGATCCCACGAGGAGGTGATATCACCGATCCTGAGCCTATACCAGTCACGCTCAAGGAAACGATCAAGGTGTACCACGAAGATAATTTTGCCAAAGCCCCCCAGTTCCGGATGATCTGGCCCACCGTTGAAGATTACAACGAAGATTCCTATGCACTGAGCTACCTTGGTGAACTGCTTTCACAAGGGAAAAAAGCCCCACTATATAAAGTGTTGGAAAAAGAGAAGAAACTATCGTCGAGTCAGTATGCTTACAATAGTGCACAGGAGATTGCCGGATCCTTCAATATCGTGGTTACAGCCAATGATGGCGTTAGCCTGAAAGAGGTTGAGCAAGGAATCTGGGATGCTTTTACCATGTTCGAAGAGGAGGGATTTACTGAAGCCGACGTAGAGCGAATCAAAGCCGGACTAGAAACCGGTTTTTACAATGGCATCAGCAGTATCCTGGGCAAGTCATTCCAATTGGCATACTATAATGAGCAAACCAACGACCCTTCCTATTACAAGATAGAGCTTGAAAAGACCAAAGCCGTCACAAAAGATGATATCCTCTGGGTTTACAATAAATACATCAAAGACAAACCTTTCCTGGCAACCAGCTTTGTCCCAAAAGGCCAGCTTGAACTCGTAGCTGAGGAGTCGGTAAAGTCAGGGGTTGTAGAAGAGAGCATTACCGAAGCCACCGAAGTCGAGATTACTGATACAGAAGAAGAGGAGATTGTGAGAACCCCAACGACGCTTGACCGTTCAGTGATGCCTGTCGATGGACCTGATCCGTTGCTCAACCTGCCTGCAGTTTGGGATGGTTCCCTGGCGAATGAGATTAAGGTTTATGGTATCGAACAGCACGAGCTTCCTTTGATACAATTCAACGTTACGCTAAAAGGTGGCCATTACCTTGATCAGCTCGACAAATCGGGAGTAGCTTACCTTGCTGCAGAATTGATGATGGAGGGAACGAAGAATAAGACCCCACAGGAGTTGGAAGAGGCGATCGACATGCTTGGAGCACGTATAAATGTTAGTGCCTCAAATACCGATATCTCCATCTCTGCCAATGCCCTTGTGCGTAATTACGACTCGGTATTGGCTTTGGTTCAGGAGATCCTGCTGGAGCCTCGCTGGGATGAAGAGGAGTTTGCCATGGCAAAGATCCGACTCATGAACTCCCTGAAGCGCCAGAAAGCCAGCCCAAATGCACTGGTCAGTGAAGCTTTCAATAAACTGCTGTACGGAGAGGATCACATCTTTTCGGTGAACCGCCAGGGAACCATAGAGACCATTGAGTCGATCACGATTGACGACCTGAAAGCCTATTACGAAGCGAATTTCTCTCCGTCGGTGACCACCTTCCTGATTGCCGGGGACATCGCAAAAGAGAGGGTCATGAAATCTCTTGAGGATCTGGCTGCCCAGTGGCCGGCTAAGGAGGTCTCCTTTCCTGTTTATACACTCCCTGAGGGATTAACTGCATCGAAGATCTATTTTGTAGATGTTCCGGGAGCCAAACAGTCGGTTATTAACATTGGTTACCTGGCAATGGCACGCACGAATCCCGACTTTTATCCTGCTACAGTCATGAACTACAAACTGGGAGGATCCTTTGCCGGAAACGTGAACATGGTGCTCAGGGAGGAGAAAGGCTATACCTATGGAGCTCGCACTGGCTTCCGTGGTAATGAGATTCCAGGCCCGTTTACGGCATCTGCCAGCGTTCGTTCATCAGCTACGGAAGAGTCGGTTCAGATCTTCAAGGAGTTGATGGAGCAATACCGCAACGGCATCACGGAAGAGGAGCTGCTCTTTACGAAGAATGCTTTGATCAAGAGCAATGCCAGGGAGTTTGAGACCCTACGTGCCCTGATCAGTATGCTCAGCGACATTGCTGAATACAATCTTCCATTCGATTATGTGAAGAACGAAGAGTCCACCGTGAAAGATATGACACTGGAGCGCCACAAAGAGTTGGCCGACAAGTACATTGTTCCCGAACGGATGTACTATGTCATTGGTGGTGATGCCAAAACACAACTGAAACCGCTGGAGAAGGTTGGGTTTGGGAAGGTCGAGGTGGTGAAGTAGCGACGAAGCAATCTCACCCCCCCAACTGCTCCCGCATCTGATCCAGGGCCGACTCAGTGCCCAGGGCAATCACGGTATCGCCCAAACGTAGCTGGGTCTCACCGTGGGGGACATAGATATTGTTTTTGCGCTTGACAAGCATCAGGGATGCATCATGATGAAACGGGATCTCCTTCACTTGACGCCCATCACAGGAAGGAGAGCGTATCTCGATCTCCTCCACACTGAAACTTTCAAAGGTCTCCACCAGGGTATGGTAGGTAGTGGGCCGAAGAATGAGGTTTTCAATGGTTGTCACAACAGTTCTGAGCAGGTCAATCGTCTCCACCCCCATTCGGTTGTATACCTGCTCAATCGAACGGGAAGGCGCTACAGCGATGATCCTGTTATGGGCAAAATGATTCCGAAGCAATTCGCAAATCCGAAGATTCTCCTCTTCCGATTCAGTGAGTACGATGATATAATTGGCCGGAATGAGTTTCAGTTTTACGTATGCTTCCGGATCTTTGCCATCGCCATGAAACGCATGAAGCCCTTTCTCCTCAATATCGAGGAATCTCTTCTGATCTTTCTCGATGATGACGGTTTCGCGGTTGTGCATCTTGAATCTTCTGGCCAGCAGTACAGCTGAACTGCTGCCACCGACGATAATCAGCTTGTCGGCCGGCATCAGGGCTTTCGGACTTATCAGGTTAAACAGGATAGGCGATACGATACAGGTGATGATGGCCATCAGGATCACCGCTGCATTGATCTCAGTCGAAATCAAACCCATCTGCAGCCCGATGGCAGAAGCGGCGATGATGAGGCTCAGCCTGGAAGAGATCAGAAACCCGCCGGCCAGTGCTTTCCGAATTCCAAAAAGACGGATCCAGATCAGCGAGGGGAGCACTTTCACAGCATAAAGGGTGATTAAAAAGAGTCCCAGAAAAAGAAAAAGCGAACTCTCCAGGCCTATCAGAACAGCAGGATCAAACCGGATGCCGACCATGACAAAAAATACCGGGATAAAAAATCCGTAACCCATTCCATCCAGTTTTAATAAAAGCAACGAACGGGCTTTATGGGTGTATACCGAAAGCAACAAACCTCCGAGAAATGCTCCAAGCAACATCACCTCCCTGCCGATAAACTGGGCCAGCACAATGAATATCAAAAGCATCAGCATCGTTCCGCGAACAGTGATCTGCGAGGCGGCTTCCGAGAGTTGGAAGATTAGCTTTTTGATCAGGGGGATCCGCTTCAGCAGAATGCCGGTGGAGTAGAAGATGAAGAAGAGGACGATGATGCCCAGGATCAGGAGGATCTCCGGTTGGAATCCGTTTTTGAGGATAAACGCTGTGAACGAGAAGAGGATGATGCTCAGGATGTCGGCAATCACGGCGGCCAGCACAATCATCTGTCCGAAACGGCTGCTGATCTCTCCACGCTCCTTTAACACCGGGATGATGATTCCCACAGACGTCGTGATCATGATGAGGGCAAAATAAAAGGTGTTTTGCATGGGGATGAAGTTGTTCATGACAAAAGCACCTCCGTAGGAGAGAGTTACGGTGAGGATGAATATGGCGAAACCTACCAGAAATGGATTGCTCAGGAACCGGGCCATGGTGAGACGCCGGCGGGGGAGAGATGCCACAATCTGATCCATATCAATCTCCAGTCCGCTCAGAAACATAAGGAACATGAATCCGGTGAATGCAAGGAAATCAAGAATGTCTGTACTCTCCGGCGTAAAATATGTGAAGAGGAATTTCCCGATCACAAAACCAATCACGATCTCCATGATCACCGTCGGGATTCGGCGCAGGCGCAGAACAGTCATCAGCAACGGTGTCAGCCATGCTACCGCTACTACCACCAGAAGTGGCAGGTAATCAAAGTGGCTGAAGATTGCTAATAATTGTGTCATTAAGTCTTTTTTACCCCCAAACCCTTTCTTACCCCCAAACCCCCTAAAGGGGGCTTATTCCCGCTACGCGGGATTTCCTTCCCGAGTACTCGGGAGAGGATTAAGGAGGGGTCATCCCGAAGGGAGTAAGTCCCCTTTAGGGGATTTAGGGGTATTTTCTAGTATATTTCTACAACACTCCCCTCTCTTGCTTTCGCATAGCCCCGAAACATGGCGTTGGTATTGAAAGGCATTGCGATATTGCCATCTTTGTCAACAGCGATCAGGCCGCCACCGCCACCCTGTGATTTCAGTTTCTCGTTGATCAGATATGTTGCCGACTGCTCCAGCGACCAACCCCGGTACTCCATCAGAGCCGATACATCATAGGCGATCACATTCCGCATAAAATATTCGCCTGTTCCGGTGCAGGAAACCGCGCAGGTAGCATTGTTGGCGTAAGTTCCGGCACCTATGATTGGCGTGTCACCAATCCGTCCCTTCATCTTCATCATCAAGCCGCCGGTGGATGTAGCTGCTGCCAGGTTGCCCATGTTATCCAGGGCAACGGCACCCACGGTACCTTTGGTCTTATCGTCTGTCATCCTTACCGTATCCAGTTTCTCCTGTTGGCTTTTTCTCATGCGCTCATACTGCTCTGTTCGGGCAGGGGTTTGGAAATAGGAGGGATCGACGAGTTCCAGCCCCTGCTCTTTCGCAAAAAGTTTTGCTCCTTCGCCCATCAGTAGCACATGCCGGGTATTGGTCATCACCAGCCTTGCTGCTGAAACCGGATGCCGGATCGTGGTTACACCGGTAACTGCGCCTGCCATTAACGTACTCCCATCCATGATGGAGGCATCCATTTCGGCATATCCTTCATCGTTGTACACAGCGCCTTTCCCGGCATTGAAGAGGGGGCAGTCCTCCATGAACATCACAACAGCCTCTACTGCTTCCATGCTACTCCCTCCCTTCTTCAGGATGCCTGTTCCCACAGCAATGGCTTCGGTGAGTTTGTCTTTGTACGCCTGTTCTTTCTCTTCCCCCATCGATCCCTGAGGGGGGCCACCGGCACCTCCGTGGATCACCAGGACCCAGGTTCCCGGATGCCCGATGCCGGATGCCGGATGCTGGATGCTGGATGCTGGATCTGAGACAGGTGTGATGGAAACATCCTGGCTGAAACCTGTTGAGCTAAAAAGTAACTGAATAAATAGCATCAGAAACCAGGCAAATCCTGGTATCGCGTATCGCGTATCGCGCATCTCGAATCTCTTATCAGGTATCCGGCATCTGGCATCTGGTATTTTACTTGTTGCTTTCATTTTCCTAATTTCCTAATTTCCTAATTTCCTAATTTCCTAATTTCCCTTTACCTAACCAACGCCCTGAACAATTCCTTAAAGTCCACCAACCCCGTCACCTTCAACGCTGCCAGAATTACAGAGGCAACAATCACCCACCGGATAAATTTGCCCCCTTTTTTGATGGCCATCATGCTGGCAATATAGGCTCCTACTATGCTCCCGATCGATAACAATATCCCGTAAAGGTAATAAACCTGATCACTCAGGATAAAGATCACCAGTGAGACAGCGGCTGAGAACAGGATCACCAGGTTTTTAACGGCATTGGCCTTTACCAGTTCGAAGCCAACACCCAGAACCAATGCCATCAGCAGGAAATAACCGACACCTACCTGCAGGAATCCGGCGTAACAGCCAACAACAAAGAATAAAAGAACTTGCCACCACTGGATTTTTTTCTCCAGGAAAGCGGTATTTTCCTTCAGCCACCGTTCGGGATTCAGGAAGATAAAGACCAGCATAAAAGCCATCACGACCACCATGGCGATCTCCAGCGCTTCCGATTTGATCCCTGTAGCCAGCCAGGCTCCGGCAATCGATCCAACAGCAGCTGGTAAAATAAGCCACCAGATCTTACGGGTTGTAAACATCTTCTTGCGCCAGAACGTGACTACCGACGAAGAGGTCTGGAAAAAGACACTAACGCGGTTGGTTCCGTTGGCAATGGTGGCCGGCAGTCCGAGGATTAGCAGGAGAGATAGAGATATCACAGACCCCCCTCCCGCCAGGGTGTTTATAAAACCGACAAGAACGCCGGCGAGGATTATGATAGTGTACTCGATGATCATGTTTCCCTACGTAGCTTACTGTGTCTCACTCCAAAGGTAAAATAAATCGCCAAACCAATTAACAGCCAGATGCCAAACCGCAGCCAGTTTGTGGTTCCGAGTTGTGCCATCAGGTAAAGATTGGTCAACAACCCCAGAACCGGGATCAGGGACCATTTTTTCCAGATGCCGAAGGCCGTGATAATGATCGCGATAACGACAAACAGCAGGATAGGGATTTCGTGATATGTAAGATCCCGGATCGCGGATCCCGGATCCCGGATCAGTGTAGGATCAACATACAAGATTAAGATCCCGATTCCCACCCAGATCACAGGAAGGAAATAGCGTGTATTCAGATAAGGGATGTGAAACTCTTTCTTGTCGGGCGGTGCAATGCGCCCTTTGCCTCGTTCGTCAAGGACCAGCACTCCTCCCGAAACAAGCACAAAAGCAAACAGGGTGCCAATGCTACAGAGGTCGGTCACTTCGGTAAGATTCATGAAGAGGGCGGGGATCGCAACGAAGATGCCTGCAATGACTGTTGCAAAAGCAGGGGTTCGGAACCTTGGATTAATTTTTCCAAAACGCTTTGGCAGAAGTCCGTCGCGACTCATACTCATCCAAATACGGGGCTGTCCAACCTGGAAAACAAGCAGCACGCCTGCCATCGCAATGACGGCGCTGATAGCGATGATCCCCGATAGTTTTGTCAGGTGCAGCTTGTTGAAAGCAAAGGCAAGCGGGTCGCCAACAGCCAGTTCGCTGTAGTTGACCATGCCGGTCAGCACCAGGCTGATGGCCACATAGAGGATCGTAGTGACGATCAGCGCGGCGATGATTGCCCTGGGGAGGTCTCGTCGCGGGTTACGGCACTCCTCGGCCGTGGTGGAGATGGCATCGAATCCTATATAAGCGAAGAAAACGCCGCTTACCCCTCTCAATACTCCCGTGATGCCATTGGGTGCAAAGGGACTCCAGTTTTCGGTGTTCACATAAAAGGAGCCCACGGAGATGATCATCAGCAGGATCCCGATTTTCAGCAGTACCATGGTATTGCTTGCCACTTTCGTTTCGTAGATGCCGATATATACAAGGGTACAGATAATCACTACGATAGAGAAAGCCGGGATGTCGGCGATCAATCGCACACTGCCAAGCATCGGAGCACTGGTCCAGGCAAAGTAAGCCTCCTTCATGGAAAAACTCAACTGGTCGACAGAGATGCCGCTGGCCAGTTCGGTGAGGGCTGCCTGGTATCCGCGGGCGGCAGATAGGTAGTCAACGACAAGATACTCGGGCAGATGCACGCCGATCCCGCTCATCAGTCCGGAGAAATAGTCAGACCAGGAGATGGCCACGGCAATATTTCCGATTGCATATTCCATGATGAGGTCCCACCCGATAATCCATGCAATCAGCTCTCCGAAACTGGCATAGGCGTAAGTGTAGGCGCTTCCGCTGATGGGGATTACCGAGGCAAAACGGGCGTAGCACATGGCGGAGAATGCACAGGCGACGGCAGTAAAGAGGAACAGCAGGGAGACGGCTGGCCCGCCGTGTGAAGCAGCTGTTCCAATAGTGCTGAAAATACCGGCTCCAACTACGGCTGCAATCCCCAATGCAGTGAGGTCAACCATCCGTAGATTCCTCTTCAGGGAACTCCCAGATGCCTCATGAACCTTCACCTCCAAAAGGATCTGGTCAATGGATTTCCTGCGGAAGAGATCGGAGAAGGACAAAGGAAAATTTTTTGATAAAAGTATAAAAAAAATGCACCATCACCTCATCACCTCATCACCTCATGACTTTATCCCAGATTTTGTACCTTCGCCAAAAAATATCACATGAAGATTGCTGTTTTCGGAGCCAGTGGGAGGACAGGCATTTTGACAGTTTACCAGGCTCTCGACAAAGGATATGAGGTGAATGCGTTTGCCCGGGAAGCGCAAAATGTTACTATCCAGCATCCGAAGATCAAAATTATCCAGGGAGAAATCCTTGAATATGAAAAGGTAAAGCAGGCAGTTGATGGTACGGATGCCGTGATTGTGACCCTGGGACAGGATGGAAACAAGCCACTGCGCACTCTTTCAGAAGGTACAGCCAACATCATAAAGGCGATGAAGGAGACCGGTGTGAAACGACTGATCGTCATGTCGTCGGCCGGAATCCTGGGCAACGATACCCATCCCGTTTTCGGGAAGATCATTGTGCCGATACTATTGAACAATGTGTACAAGGATAAGAGACGTCAGATGAAGGTGATCAGGGAGAGCGGTTTGGAGTGGATCATCATCCGGCCGCCCCGACTCACACAATCGCCCAAGACGGGGAAATATCAGTTAACAGAGGGGCGGCCGGGAACAACCTCGGTGCCCCGTGCCGATGTAGCAGATTTCATGCTGAAGCTGCTCACCAACAAAAAGTATGACGGCACGATGCCGGCGATCGCATCCTATTAATCCTGTATGCTCGTACGCTAACCCCTTTCCAAAAGTGTTTGTATCTTTGTTGACAGAAACCGGAGATTAGGAAATTAGGAAATTAGGAAAATCGCTGAACAATGTCCGATCTGAAAATCCATATCACCGATCTCGCCTCCAGATATTTTCAGGATACTATTGGGATTCGTCGTCACCTGCATCAGCATCCAGAGCTTTCCAAGCAGGAGGAGCAAACGGCCGCCTTTATCTGCGATACCCTCGACAGGTTCGGCATTTCATATAAAAAAGGCGTGGCCGGGTTTGGGGTTGTGGGACTGATAGAAGGGAATAATCCAGGCCATCGGTGTATCGGCCTCCGGGCAGATATGGATGCCCTTCCGGTGATAGAACAGAATAACGTTTCCTATGCCTCGATGGACAAGGGGAAGATGCACGCCTGCGGACACGATGTCCACATGTCGTCGCTCCTGGGAGCCGCACGGATTCTGAATGAGCTGAAAGATCAGTTTGAAGGAACGGTAAAACTCATCTTTCAGCCTTCGGAAGAGAGCTATCCCGGTGGAGCTATCGAAATGATCAACGAGGGGGTCCTGGAGAATCCCGATGTTATGGTAGTCCTTGGACAGCATGTCATGCCTACCCTTGATGTCGGCACGGTGGGATTTAATCCTGGTCCCGACATGGCTTCGACCGACGAAATTTTCTTGACCGTCAAAGGGAAAGGAGGCCATGCCGCTGTTCCTCAGCTGGTGGTGGATCCCATCGTAATCTCCGCCCACATCATCACCGCCCTCCAGCAGATCGTGAGCCGGCAAGCTGATCCGGGAACACCTACTGTTCTCTCATTTGGCCGTATCATTGGCGAAGGCCGCACCAACATCATCCCCAACGAGGTGAAGATCGACGGAACGGTGCGGACTTACGACGAAGCATGGCGGAAGGAGATCCACAAGCGGATCGAGGCGATCGCCACCTCTATTGCCACAGGCATGGGTGGAAGCTGCGAGGTGAGGATTGCCCATGGCTATCCCTACCTTCACAACGATGAAGAGCTCACCATACAATTACAGTCATTGGCCACAGAATATCTGGGCGAAGAGAACGTTATTGAACTGGAGAAGCGCATGACGGCCGAAGACTTTGCCTATTTCGCCCAGCGGGTTCCATCATGCCTTTACAGGCTGGGTGTGAGGAATGAAGAGAGAGGGATCACATCGTTCCTTCATTCACCCACCTTTGATGTAGACGAAAAATCGCTGGAAACAGGTTCCGGCCTCATGGCCTGGCTCACAATCAATCTACTGGAAACGGGCGAGTGATTTGATATGAAGTATGCATCTTTCATCCTCTTGATTATTCTTACGTCTCACGTCTTACGTCTCACGTCTTACGGTCAGAATCTTCCATCTTCTGCTCCAAAAGTCCTGCCCTTTCAGCAACAGGCACAGCCTCAGGTAAGTGACCAACAACTCGCCATGCGGTTTTTTCAGGCCAGGGACTACGAAAAGGCGATTGAATTGTATGAGAAGCTATATAAAGAGCAACCATCCTCCTTTTATTACATGTACTACTTCCATTGTTTGATAGAACTGAAGGAGTACAAGGAAGCCGAGAAACTCATCAAGAGACAACGAAAGAATGACCCAAGGGCAATTAAGTATCTGGTGGATCTGGGGTATCTACACTACAGGGAGGGAGATGTGGATAAAGCCCGGAAGCTTTATGATGAGGCACTGAAGGAGTTGGGTCCAGACCAGCAGCAGATCTTTGACCTGGCTAATGCTTTTATCCTAAAGGGAGAAAACGGCTACGCCGCAGAGGTCTATCTCAAAGGGAGGGAGATGCTGAAAGGGGCTTATCCGTTCAGCTTCGAGCTGGCGAATATTTATCAGCGGACTGGCAACTTCACCGGGATGTTTGAAGAGTACCTCAATCTTCTGGAGGTGAACGAAACCTATTTGAATACAGTTCAGGACAGGTTGGCCACCGTTTTGGTTGATGATCCGGAGAACACCAAAAACGAGCAGTTCAGAAATGCCCTGCTTACGCGTGTTCAGCGGAATCCTGACAATCCTGCCTATTCCGACCTGCTCTGGTGGTATTCCATCCAGCAGAGGGACTTTGAACTGGCCCTGACCCAGGCGAAAGCACTCGACCGCCGGAGGCAGGAGCAGGGGGATCGTATCCTGCAGCTAGCCCAGCTAGCTGTGGCCAACGATCAGTATCAGGTGGCTCTCGACGCCTATACTTATCTGGCAGGGAAAGGGGAGGCCTATCCCTATTACGACATCAGCCGGGTGGAACTGGTCAATACCAGGTTTCTGAACCTAACCACGCATGGGATTCCATCGGAGAAGGAACTTTCACATCTGGAAGAAGAGTTTCTTCAGACCCTGGAGAATGTGGGTGAGAACAGGACATCGGTAACCCTGATGCAGAACCTGGCTCACCTGGATGCATTTTACCTGGCAAAACCAGATGAGGCACAAGAGATTCTATACCGCGCCATTGAGATGAAAGATATAGGGACGAAAGAGAAAGCTTTCTGCAAACTGGAGTTAGGTGATATCCTGCTGCTTTTTGGGGATGTTTGGGAGGCGACATTGCTCTACCAGCAGGTATACCAGGATTTTAAATACGATGTGCTGGGGCAGACAGCCAAGTTTAAAAACACGAAACTCTCTTTTTACATCGGCGAGTTTGGGTGGGCCAAAGCACAGGCCGACATCCTGAAAGCTGCCACTGACAAGCTGATCGCCAACGATGCACTGGCACTTTCTATCCTGATCGGGGAGAATTTCGACCCCGACTCCACCACCATCGGCTTATTTATATATGCCAGGGCCGACCTGCTTTCGTTCAAGAACCAGAACCAGGAAGCTTTGGAGCTACTGGACTCAATTCCACTTCTTTTCGGATACCACCCGTTGCTCGATGATGTGCTGCTTAAAAAAGCCGGCATCTATATGAAACTTGTCGAATACAACATCGCCGACAGCCTGCTTCACAAAATCACTACTGACTTTCCGGATGAAGTCACTGCCGACCGTGCCCTCTTTCTTGAGGCCGGACTGCGTGAACGGGAGATGAACGATCCGACTGCTGCCATGGAACTCTACGCCCGCCTACTGGAGAGATATCCGTCGAGCATTTACACGATAGATGCGAGGAAGAGATACAGGATGCTTCGGGGGGACAACGTTTCAATTACGAATTAATAGTTAAGAATTACGAATTATTTTTTCGCTATTTCACTATTTCACCATTTAATTATGACCGTTCGCCCCAAAAAATTCCTCGGCCAGCATTTCCTGAACGATGAAAACATAGCCCGGAAAATCATCGATGCTCTTAATCCGAAGATTCCGCTGGTTATTGAGGTCGGTCCGGGGAGAGGAGTTCTGAGTAAATACATGTTGCAAGAGAAAGCTTTTGACCCCTGGTTTGTTGAGATCGACCGCGAATCTGTCGCCTACTTGAAACAACTCTATCCAGCCATTACCGAACGGCTGATCGAGGCTGACTTTTTAAAGCTAGATTTGGAGGAGTTCGCAAAATTACACACCCCCAGCCCCTCCCTTTTAAGGGCTGGGAGTAAGTCCCCTTCAGGGGATTTAGGGGTACCTTGCGGCATCCAAATCCTAGGCAATTTCCCCTACAACATCTCCTCCCAGATCCTCTTCCGGGTGATGGAATACAGAGACTTGGTAGATGAGGTGACCGGGATGTTCCAGAAAGAGGTGGCGCAACGGATCGCCTCCCCGCCCGGGTCTAAGGCTTATGGCATCCTGAGTGTGCTACTGCAGGCATTCTACACAATCGAGTACCTCTTCACCGTAAATGAATCGGTTTTTACACCACCGCCTAAAGTGAAATCAGCCGTGATCCGCCTGGTGCGAAATGAGGTTCAGTCGCTTGACTGCGATGAGACCTTCTGGGTCATTGTGGTTAAAACCGCTTTTAACCAGCGCCGGAAAACACTACGGAATTCTCTCCGAAAACTGGTACCTGCGGAATTCACACAGCTAAATGATCCCATCTTTGACCTTCGGCCTGAGCGCCTGTCGGTGAGTGATTTTGTCAGACTGGCACAGATGCTCCATCCTGAGAGGATAGAAAAATAGTACCTTTACGATCAAATTTCAGGGAATGAAGAAACAGGCCTCTCCCGAAAAGATAAAGAATATTAAATCTAAGGCCATTGGCCAGATGCTGAATGCTCCCTATAATTCCAGAAAGGCCAACTGGTACATCGTTCTCTTTTTCTTTGTTTGGGCTTATATTCTTTACGGGAATACCATCCTCAACAAATACGCCGTTGATGACGAGTTTGTCACCAACAACGAGATGATCCGGAAAGGGTTGGCTGCAATCCCTGAGATTTTCACTACCCATTACATCGATC